>ERZ761602.877-NODE-877-length-59733-cov-5.931549_pt1 | contig 59733 bp, 58 predicted proteins | sample MGYA00512165_ERZ761602 | MGnify/ENA primary metagenome ERZ761602 (study PRJEB28899, sample SAMN02445085) | bioreactor sludge metagenome | biome: EBPR sludge; isolation source: Thorneside wastewater treatment plant | place: Australia: Brisbane, Thorneside Wastewater... | reverse complement strand
GTGTAGGCTCCGCCGATCCCCAGCATGCAGCCTGCCAGCATCCCGGCGTGTTTGCCGGCCAGCATCCGCAACTCGTCCAGAATATTGCCGATGCTGACTGACTGTGCCGTCATGCCTCTCCCCCGATGGGCACGAGACAACCCTTCACACCGCGTCAGGGTGCGATGCGGGCCGCGCGCCAGGCGAAAAAGAACCCAATTCCCAACAGGATGTCAATTCCGGCAAAGACCGCCACCGGCGGTGCGACCGGATAGCCCCCGGCAAACAGCGCCAGCGCGGGAACGCCGAAGGCCAGCTTTTCCGTCACGGCCAGCGGCATCAGTGCGCGGTACCTCACAGGATCGCTGCCGATCACCCAGAACACCCCTTGAAACACCAGCGCAAGGCCGATGAAGCCCAGCAGCGTCTCGCCCAACTGCGGCGGCAGGGGTGCGAAATACATCGGGGTCAGGACGATCAGGCCATAGATCGCGGCCCAGCGGAACATGCGGGAGGGGAAACGGCTGGCATCGGTCATCCGGTCAGTCTTGCGCCAATAGCCCGCCCGCGCAACCCGGGTCGTTGACCTAACCCGCCAGGCTGACGCGGCCGCCGGCATGGCGGACCAGCCGCCCGCCCAGTTCCAGCTCCAGCAGGGCGAGCTGGACGGCGGCGGGGCTGTCCCCGCTCTGGCGGATCAGTTCGTCGACCGCGACCGGCGCGGTGGTCAGAAGAGTCGCAACATCGGCCGGGGCATCGGCCAGATCGCCGGGCAGCGCCGCGAAGTCCGCCGCCGTCTCGCGGAAGGTGGAGCGCGGCTGGCCATCGAACCCGGTCAGCAGTTCCACCACGTCGGCGGCCGATTGCACCAGCACGGCCCCTTCGCGGATCAGCTGGTTGCAGCCCTGCGAGCGCGGCTCGAGCGGAGAGCCGGGCACGGCCATCACTTCGCGCCCCACCTCTGCCGCCAGCCGCGCCGTGATCAGCGAGCCGCTTTTCGGCGCGGCTTCGACCACCACGGTGCCGGAGGCGAGGCCCGCAATGATCCGGTTGCGGCTGGGAAAGTGGCGAGCCAGAGGTTCCGTCCCCGGGGGCTGTTCGGCCAGCAGCAGGCCTTCTGCCGCCACCTGTTCCTGCAGGTTGCGATGCTCAGGGGGATAGGCAATGTCGATCCCGCTGGCGATCACGCCGATGGTGCCGCCGGACAGCGCGGCCTGATGCGCCGCACCATCAATGCCGCGGGCCAGGCCCGAGACGACGACGAACCCCGCTTCGGCCAGGTCCACGGCGAACTGCCGCGCCAGCTTGACCGCGGCGGCCGAGGCATTGCGCGCGCCGACGATGGCGACACAGGGCCGCGCCGCCAGCGCGGCATCGCCCCGGCAGGTCAGGATCGGGGGAGCAGTATCAAGTTCGGCCAGCAGGGTGGGATAGTCCGCGCTGTCATGGAACAGGTAGCGCGCCCCGGCGGCGCGAACGCGGGCTACTTCATCGGCGACGCGGCTTTCATCGGCCACGCGGTAACCGCCGCCGCCGCGCGCAGCGAGGTCCGGCAGGGCCTCCAGCGCGGCGACGGCCGTGCCGAACCTGCACAGCAACTGGCGATAGGATACCGGGCCGACATTGGGCGAACGCAGCAGGCGGATGCGGGCAAAGGCTTCCTACTGCGACAGCGCGGTCACGATTTCTGGCCCACCTTCGGTTCGGTCCCGGCGCGCAGGCGCTGGATATTGCCGCGGTGCAGCCACAGCACCAGCACTGCAATCGCCGCCAGCACCGGCGCGACCTGTGGCAGGCCGAAGGTCCAGGCGGCAACCGGTGCGGCCACGGCCGCGGTCATGCCTGAAAGCGAGGAGATGCGGGTCAGCGCCAGCATGACCAGCCAGGTGCCGGCATAGGCCAGCCCGATCGGCCAGCCGAGCGCGAAAGTGACACCCAGCGTGGTGGCCACGCCCTTCCCGCCCTTGAACTTCAGCCAGACCGGGAAACAATGCCCCAGCACCGCCCCCAAGGCGGCCAGGCCGGCCACCTCCGGCCACCAGCGCCAGGCAAGCCAAACCGCGAGGAAACCCTTGAGCCCGTCCAGCAACAGCGTTCCGGCCGCGAGCCCCTTGTTGCCGGTGCGCAGCACATTGGTGGCGCCGATGTTGCCTGATCCGATCTGACGTAGGTTCCCTTCCCCGAACAGGTTGGTGAGTATCAGGCCAAAGGGGACCGACCCCAGCAGATAGCCCAGCCCCAGCGCGTACAGCCATTCCATCACGGCACCTTCCCTTCCTGACCCAACCGTAGCTACAAGGCAGGGCCGATCACAAGCCTGCTTTGGGGGAATGCCACGGAAATGGACGCAAGCGCGCCGATCCTGCTGTTCGATTCCGGTGTCGGCGGCCTGTCGGTGCTGGGTGAAGTGCGCCGCCTGCTGCCTGATGCGCCGGTGATCTATGCCGCCGACAACGGCGGCCTGCCCTATGGCACCAAGACCGAGGCCGAAGTCGCGGCGCGGGTCTGCGGCCTGCTCGGGCGGATGAGCGAGCGCTACCGCCCGCGTCTGATCTGCATCGCCTGCAACACTGCCAGCACCATCGCGCTGGCCATGGTCCGCGACGTGCTGAACGTGCCGATCGTGGGAACGGTGCCGGCAATCAAACCGGCAGCGGAGCAGACCCGCAGCGGCGTAATCGGCCTGCTGGGCACGGCGGCGACGATCCGCCAGCCCTATGTTGACCGGCTGGCCGCAGAATTTGCCGCCGACAAGCGCCTGCTGCGCCATGGCGCCGGGGAGCTGGTCGGCGCGGCCGAGGCGAAGCTGCGCGGCCTGCCGGTCGACCCCGCCATCTATGCCCGGGCTGCCGCCGGTTTGCGCGATCAACCGGGCGGGATGGAAGTCGACACCGTGGTCCTGGCCTGCACCCATTTCCCGCTGGTGGCAGACGAACTTGGCGAGGCCTTTGGCCCCGGTGTGCGCTTTGTCGATGGCGCGGCCGGGATTGCGCGGCGGATTGCCCACCTGACCCAGGGCCAGCCGCTGACCCGCAGCCGACCCGACTTCGCCCTGTTCACGAAAGACGAACCGGGGCTTGCCGCGCTGGCCCCGGCGCTGGCACAATACGGCCTTGGCCCGGACCGCACCCCCGCGATGGAGATCCTGACATGACCAAGCGGTTCAACCTGTTCGTGCTGTTCATGGCCGTGCTGCTGGGTGCGCCCTACTATTGGCTGCTGCTCGATAATCGCCCCGGGGCAGCGGAAGCCAAACCGGTGACCATGGCCCAGTTGCGCGAGCTTGCCGCCGCGATGCCGGGCAATGCCCCCGACCGGGTCGAGCTGGAGATCGTCGCCTACCGCCGCCTGCCGGGCAACCTGTTCGTGGCCGGAGCAGGCATGAAACGCAAACTGGTTGGCGTGATGGCCTGGCAGCTCCCGGTCGATGGAGGCAAGGCTGTTGTCATCGACAGCGGCCTGTCCGAACCGGCCGCGACAGAGATGGGCATGGAGGCTTACGATCGTCAGGCCCAGGCCCGGATCAACACCGCGATGGAGCGGGCCGGCACGATCCTGATCACGCACGAGCACATGGACCACGAAGGCGGCCTGGTGGCGCTGGGCAAGCCCGAAGTGCTGGCCCGGGCGCGGCTCAATGCCAACCAGATCGAGGACAACCGCTGGACCGAAATGCTGCCCTGGCCGCAAGGCGCTCGGCCCCAGCCGTCGCTGGCCGGATCGGAGCCGGTTGCCGTCGCGCCGGGGGTGGTCGTGATCCCCGCCCCCAGCCATACACCGGGGTCGCAGATGATCTTCGTCCGCCTGTCCGACGGGCGCGAGTTCCTGTTCGCCGGTGATATCGCCACCTTCGCCCAGAACTGGCGCGAGACCCGCGCCCGCTCGCGGCTGGTTGGCGACTGGTTCGCTCCCGAGGTGCGCGGAGAGGTTTTCGCCTGGCTGAGAACGATCAAGGCGTGGAAGGAGCAGGCCCCCGGCTTGATGATCGTACCCGGGCATGACTTCGAATTCATGATCAGCACTGAACGTCCGACCGGCATCGTGCGCGGCTTTTCGCCGCCTGCGGATTGATCCAGCGCAAGGTGTTATTTCTGGCAATCGGGCACAGACTGGCGTAGAGCGCGCCCAAACACGGCGCTCAGCCGGGGGAACTTAGTCACGTGAACTACGACCAGATTTTCGACCAGGCGATCGATCGGCTTCATTCCGAAGGCCGCTACCGCGTGTTCATCGACATTCTGCGCAACAAGGGCGCCTATCCCAACGCGCGCTGCTTTGCCGGGCACAACGGGCCGAAGGACATCACCGTGTGGTGTTCCAACGATTACCTCGCCATGGGCCAGCACCCCAAGGTGATCGCCGCCATGGAAGAGGCGCTGCACGATGTCGGCGCGGGCTCCGGCGGCACCCGCAACATTGGCGGCAACACGCACTATCACGTCGATCTGGAGGCCGAGCTGGCCGACCTGCACGGCAAGGAAGCCGCGCTTCTGTTCACTTCGGGCTATGTCTCGAACGATGCCACGCTTTCCACCCTGGCCAAGATCCTGCCGGGCTGCGTGATCTTTTCCGACGAGCTGAACCACGCCAGCATGATCGCCGGAATCCGCAATTCCGGCGCCGAAAAGCGGGTGTTCCGCCACAATGACCTGGAACACCTCGAAGAGCTGCTGGCCGCCGAAGCGCCCGAAACGCCCAAGCTGATCGCGTTCGAATCGGTCTATTCGATGGAAGGCGATGTCGCCCCGATCCACGCGATCTGCGACCTTGCGGAAAAGTACAACGCGCTGACCTATATCGACGAAGTTCACGCCGTTGGCATGTACGGCCCGCGCGGCGGCGGCATCACCGACCGGGACGAAGCCGCACACCGGATCGACATCATCGAAGGCACGCTGGGCAAGGCCTTTGGCGTGATGGGCGGCTATATCGCCGCGGACGCCCGGATCATCGACGTGATCCGTTCCTATGCCCCGGGTTTCATCTTCACCACCTCGCTCTCGCCGGTGCTGGTCGCCGGCGTGCTCGCCTCGGTCCGCCACCTCAAGAACTCCAGCGTCGAGCGTGAGGGCCAGCAGGCTGCCGCCGCCATGCTCAAGCAGCTGTTCCGGGATGCCGGTCTGCCGGTGATGGATTCGACCACCCACATCGTTCCGCTGATGGTGGGCGATCCGGTCAAGGCCAAGAAGATCTCGGATATCCTGCTGGCCGAGTATGGCGTCTATGTGCAGCCGATCAACTACCCGACCGTTCCGCGCGGCACCGAACGTCTGCGCTTTACGCCGGGTCCGGCCCATACCGAGCCAATGATGCAGGACCTGACCAAGGCCCTGGTTGAAATCTGGGCCCGGCTGGACCTGCGCCGCGCGGCCTGACCGGGCAAGAATTCCACCTAGACCAGCGATGAAAACCCGTTAGGTTCCGCGCCCGTGCTCCGGGTCGCGGAGCCATCGGCCACGGGCCGACAACAGGGTCTTTGGGAGTGGAACATGGCAACCGATTGGGCCGCAGACGTCAAGAAATACGCCGCCAAGGCCGATGACGCGATCATCGCCGGGATTGTCCGTTATTGCGGGATCGCGCTGAGCAAGCCGGATTCCGCGCTGGTCGCCTTCAGCGATCCCAAGGAACTCGACCGGGTCCGCAACAACTTCCTCAAGAAGAAGCTGGGCCGCACCGAAAGCGACGCCGAACTTGATGCCGCGATTGCCAAGGTCGGCACCAAGATGAAGGCAGACCGGACCAAGAACCGGGTCACCGTCTATTACCTGCTGGCCGCGCACTACAAGGCGTTGGACCTGTTCGCTCCCAAGACCAAGGCAGCACCGGCCAAGGCTGCGGCCAAGCCCGCGGCCGAGAGAAAGCCGGCCAAGGCGGATGCCCCCGCCAAGGCTCCTGCCAAGGCCAAGTCTGCCGCCGATCCCAAGCCTGCCGCCGAGAAGAAGCCCGCCGCGAAGAAGGCGGCACCGGCCAAGGCTCCTGCCGCAAAGGCCGCTCCGGCAAAGCCGGCAGCGGCCAAGAAGGAACCCGCTGCCAAGGCCGCGCCGGCCAAGAAAGCGTCCCCCGCCAAGAAGGCTGCCGCCGCACCGGTCGCTGCCGCCGCATCTGCGGCAACGGCTCCGCAGGCGCTGGCCTCTGCCCCCGTCGCCACGCCGCCGGAAACCGCACCTGCAGCGGCGGCCGAACCGGCTCCGGCAGCTCCGGTGGCCGCTGCCGCTGCCCCTGCCCCGGCTCCCGCCGCCAAGGCCGCTCCGGTGGCCCGTCCGGGCGCCGTGGAGGAAGATACCGGCCTTGGCTGGCTGTGGTGGGTCCTCGCGGTCCTCGCGCTGGCGTTCCTAGCCTGGTGGCAGCTCACCTGATTCCCAATCCCGCTCCAGGCGTGACCGGCCCGGTGTCTCAAAAGCGAGACACCGGGCCGCTGCACTTTGGGGCAAGGCTTGCTTTCGCTCCGCTCAACCGTCATCGTCCCTCGCAGGGTGGCGATCCGGCAGAGACCGCACCGCTGTTGAGAGGAGAGCGCCATGGCGGGCTCAAGGCAGAACCAGTCGGATCGGGTGCTGGCCACGGTCCAGTCCGGCACGGCCGCAGCCACATCCGCGGTTGCCGCATCATGGTGCCGTTCCGCCCTTCATCACGGTCTTGATCCGTCCGCAGGACGGCGCGGAGAGCGCCTTGGCGGGCTTGAGCTTGACCGCCTGCGCGAAGCCAACGGCGAGTTGCTTGCCGCTGCCACGCCGGTGCTTGACCGCCTCTATGGCAGCGTCGGGCGGACCGGCTGCGCCGTGGTTCTGTCCGACACCCGCGGCGTGATCCTGGAAGCACGCTCGCAGCAGGGCGATCACGGCCTGTTCGACGCGATCGGACTGGCCCCGGGAGCGGAATGGAGCGAAGCCGCCGAAGGCACCAACGGGATCGGCACCTGCCTGGTCGAGGGCCGGCCGGTCACGATCCTGCGGGCCGAGCATTTCGCCAGCCGCAATGTCGATGTGTCCTGCATGGACGCACCGGTGTTCGATCCCGACGGGCAACTCGTCGCCGCGCTGGATGTGTCGACCTGCCGCGCCGATCATGGCGAGGCGATGGCGACGATGATTGCCGCCCTGGTGCAGGATGCCGCGCGCCAGATCGAACGCGATTTCTTCTGCCGCCGGTTTGCCGATGCGCGGATCGTCTATGCCCCGGAAGCCGCCGGACGCGGATCGGCCCTGCTGGCGGTGGACCGCGACGATCTGGTGATCGGTGCCACCCGCGCCGCACGCCGCCAGTTCCATCTCGATGCCGCCGCGCTGGGCAATCCGCGCCCCCTGGCCGACGTGCTTGGCACCGGCGAACGGGCCGGGTTCGAGGATGGCGACCGCGCCGTCCTGCGTCAGGCGCTGGCCCGCAGCGGCGGCAACGTGGCAGCAGCCGCGCGTCTGCTCGGCATTGGCCGGGCCACCATGTACCGGCGGATGGAACGCGCCGGCATGGGCGGAATGCACTGAGCGCGCATCTGTCTCACCAGCGATACACCTTCGCCCTGTCGGCCTTTCCACCCCCCTACCCCCGCAACGCTTGACCTGACACCTCTCTTGCCAAGGCCGGAACCCAATCCGGCCTGACCCGAGAGGAGCAAAGGCCATGAACGTAATGACCGCGGATGCCGCCGCGAAACTGGCATCCCCCTTCGCCGCGACCTATGACAATTTCATCGGCGGCAAGTGGACCGCGCCGGTGAACGGCCGGTACTTTGACAACATCAGCCCGATCACCGGCCAGCCGGTCTGCAGGATCGCCCGCAGCGACGCGGCCGACATCGAGCTGGCGCTGGATGCCGCCCATGCCGCCAAGACGGCCTGGGGTCGCACCAGCCCGGCCGAACGGGCGCTGATCCTGCACCGCATCGCCGACCGGATGGAAGCCAATCTGGAGCGGCTCGCGCTGGTCGAACCCTGGCACAACGGCAAGCCGATCCGCGAAACCATGGCCGCCGACATCCCGCTGGCGATCGACCACTTCCGCTATTTCGCCGGCTGCGTCCGCGCGCAGGAAGGTTCGATCGGCGAGATCGACCATGACACGATGGCCTATCACATCCACGAACCGCTGGGCGTGGTTGGCCAGATCATCCCGTGGAACTTCCCGATCCTGATGGCCGCGTGGAAGCTGGCCCCGGCCCTGGCCGCGGGCAATTGCGTGGTGCTCAAGCCCGCCGAGCAGACCCCGGCCTCGATCATGGTGCTGATGGACCTGGTCGGCGATCTGCTGCCCCCGGGCGTGCTCAACGTGGTCAACGGTTTCGGGCTGGAAGCCGGCAAGCCGCTGGCCAGTTCCAAGCGGATCGCCAAGATCGCCTTCACCGGCGAGACCGGCACCGGCCGCCTGATCGCGGGCTATGCCAGCGAGAACCTGATCCCGGTGACGCTGGAACTGGGCGGCAAGAGCCCCAACATCTTCTTCGCCGACGTGGCCGACCACGATGACGACTTCTTCGACAAGGCGATCGAGGGTTTCGTGATGTTCGCGCTCAACCAGGGCGAGGTCTGCACTTGTCCCAGCCGCGCGCTGATCCACGAGAGCATCTATGACCGGTTCATGGAACGCGCACTGAAGCGGGTGGGCGAAATCGTCCAGGGCAGCCCGCTCGATCCCGCCACCATGATCGGGGCCCAGGCCAGCCAGGAACAGCAGGAAAAGATTCTGAAGTACCTGCAGATCGGCAAGGACGAAGGCGCCGAAGTGCTGATCGGCGGCGGCGTGGCCCAGCTGCCCGGGGACCTGGCCGGCGGGTTCTATATCCAGCCGACCGTGTTCAAGGGCCACAACAAGATGCGGATCTTCCAGGAAGAGATTTTCGGCCCGGTCGTATCCACCACTACTTTCAAGACCGAGGAAGAGGCCCTGGCCATCGCCAACGATACCATGTTCGGCCTGGGCGCGGGCGTGTGGAGCCGCAACGTCAATACCTGCTACCGCTTCGGCCGCGCAATCGAGGCCGGGCGGGTCTGGACCAACTGCTATCACGCCTATCCGGCCCATGCAGCCTTCGGCGGCTACAAGCAGTCCGGCATCGGGCGTGAAACCCACAAGATGATGCTGGAACACTATCAGCAAACCAAGAACCTGCTGGTGTCGTACAGCCCGAAGAAGCTCGGCTTCTTCTAACCACGGAACCCTTCAGGGTTGCACAGGTCCGGCGGGCGCGCGGGGAACCCTCCCTCTCCCGACCCCGCTCCCGCCGGGCCGCATCATGTCATCCGGACCAGGCCGCGTGCCGCAAATCTGCTTGCGGCGCGACGGGAGCGGCTTTGCCCGGCTCAATCAGGGGAATACCGATGAAGAAACTGCTTGCCGGCGCGGCCCTTGCCGCCCTTGCCCTGCCCAGCGCTGCCTTTGCCGAAGAGGGCGAAGGGATCGACGTCAGTGTCACGCTGACCGGGTCCACCAACTATCAATGGCGCGGCGTCAGCCAGACCGACAACCAACCCGCGGTGTTTGCCGCCGTCAGCGCCAGCTACAAGGGCTTCTACGCCGGGGCCGGAACCGAGAACGTCGACTTTGCCGGGATCGATCAGGAATACGATCTGTGGGCCGGCTATGCCCTGCCGCTGGGCAAGGCCAAGCTGGACCTGGGCGTGGTCCGCTATGGCTATGTCGACGCACCGACCAACATCGACACCACCGAGATCAAGGGCGCCCTGACCGTACCGGTCGGGAAGGTCTCGCTGACCGGAGCGGTCTATCATACCTGGGACTATTTCGGCACGGATGCCGATGCGACCTATTTCGAAGCTTCGGCCGCCATGCCGGTCAATGACAAGCTGAGCCTGTCAGGCGCATTCGGCCATCAGACCGTCGATGGGCTGTTCAATTACAACACCTGGAACCTTGGCGCGTCCTATGCCGTGTTCAAGGGCGCCAGCATCGATGTGCGCTATCACGATACCGATGATGACGGGGTACTGTTCGGCCGCCTGGGCAAGGCCCGGCTAGTCGGATCGTTCAGCATTACCTTCTGATCCCGCACAACCGGTGCAAAGGAAAGGGGGCGACGGACCGGCCGTCGCCCCCTTGTCTGTTTCCGGCCTTGCCTGTGCGGCTCAGCGCAGCGAGACGACGTTGTCGCTCTGGCGCGGATCGCGGCGGTCACCGCGGTACTGGCTGGCCATCGGCTCATCGTCGACGGTGACGACACTGCCGGTGCCGAACCCGTTGAAGCGGGTCTTCATCGCCGCACCATAGGCTCCCAGCATGCCGACTTCGATATAGTCGCCCGGCTGGATATCGGCCGGCAGCAGGAACGGGCCTTCCATATAGTCGGCATCGTCGCAGGTCGGGCCGTAGAACGAATAGGTCCCCAGCGCATCGACCCGCCCTTCGGCCAGGCACTTCACCGGGAAGCGCCAGCCGACGTGGGCCGCATCGTAGAGCGCGCCATAGGCACCGTCGTTGATGTACAGTTCGTCATCGCGGCGCTTTTCGACGCGGACGATCATCGAATTGTACTCGGCGCACAGAGCGCGGCCCGGCTCGCACCACAGTTCGGACGAGTAGGACACCGGCAGCGATTCGAACGCGCGGGCGATGACATCGAAGTAATCGCCCAGCGGCGGAGGCTCCATGCCCGGATAGATCGACGGGAAGCCGCCGCCGACATCGACGATATCGACCGTGACCGAGGCATCGACGATCGCGGCGCGAACCCGCTCCATCGCCTGGACATAGGCGAACGGGGTCATCGCCTGGCTGCCGACATGGAAGCACACGCCCAGCCAGTCCGCCACCTGGCGGGTCGCCTGAAGCAGTTCCCCGGCATCGGCCAGATCGATCCCGAATTTGGAAGCGAGGCTCAGTTCCGAATAGTCCGACGAAACGCGCAGCCGCACGCACAGGCGCAGGTCAGCTGCAGGGGTGCCATCCTCGGCGGCGGTCGCCTTGACGATCTTGTCGAGCTCTTCGCGGCTGTCGAGGCTGAAAGTCCGCACGCCGTGGACCTTGTAAGCCTCGGCAATGGCGCTGGCCGGCTTCACCGGGTGCATGTAGCACAGCACGGCTTCGGGCAGCGTTTCACGCACCAGCCGCACTTCAGAGATCGAGGCGACATCGTAATGGGTAATGCCCGAGGCCCACAGGACCTCAAGCAGATCCGGCGAGGGATTGGCCTTCACCGCATAGAGCGACTTGCCCGGAAACTTCTCTGCAAAGAAGCGGGCGGCGCGCGCTGCGGCGTGCGGGCGGTTCAGGATGACCGGTTCGTCGGGCGCGAGCGCGCGAACTACGGACAGAGCGTCAGGATAATTCTGCAACTCAAGGGACCCCCAATAGGCCTGCTGGCCAGGTAACACGAAGACGAGGCTGCCTTGCGGTTATTGGAAGTCCCCTTGGGGCAGCGGGGGGTCGCTATAAAGATTCGGCCCTTAAGTGCAAATGAATTTTCATGACCGATTTGTTACAAATCACCCTCGCATCAGATGCTCGGCAACTGCCCGATAGGCGGGCAGCGAGGTGGGGTCGAATGCGCTGTTGGCCGCCACCGGATGCGAGCCGAACCGGGCAATCACAACTTCGGCCACCGGGTCCACCCAGATCGCCTGCCCGTGGATCCCGCGGGCGGAAAAAGCGCCATGATTTCCGCCGATTGACCACCACTGGCTCTTGTAGGATCCGTCCGGCAACCAGACGTATCCGGCCGGCTTGAACTCGGTTTTGCTGCCCCCGGCCTTGACCCGCGCCACCACTTCGCGGGCGATTGCCTGGCCGCCGCCGCCGGCCCCGTCCAGCCGCATCGCCTCGCCGAAGCGGGCCATGTCGCGCAGCACCGGATTCAGCCCGCCCCCGGCGAAAGGCATCCCGGTCGAATCGATCAGGAAATCGGCGTCCTGTTCCATCCCCAGCGGCTGCCAGATTCGCTCGCTCAGCACCCTGTCGAGCCGCTTGCCCTCGGTTCGCGCGACCAGCCAGCCGAGCACTTCGGTATTGGCGGTGCGGTAGGTGAAGCGCTCCCCGTGCGTCCCGTTCTTGCCGATGGTCGGCAGGAAGGCATAGACGTCGGTCGGCCCGGCATAGCCCGGTGCGCGCGGGGTCAGGCCCAGGGCATTGCTCATCGCGCCGATGCCGGAATTGGGATCGGTATATTCCTCGCTGAAATCGATCGCGGTGGTCATGTCCATGACCTGCCGCAGCGTGGCATCGGCAAAACCGCTGCGGGCAAGTTCCGGGATCAGATCGCCCATCGGCGCGGCGGGGTCGAGCCGGCCTTCCTCCACCAGCATCTCGGCCAGCGTGCCGACAAAGCTCTTGGTCACCGAAAAGGCGATATGCGGCGTGTCGCGGCGGGTGACGCCAAGGTAGCGCTCATAGACGATCGCGCCCCGGTGCAGCACCAGCACGGCATCGGTGAAATTGACGGCGAGCGCCTGTTCCCAGGTCAGTTCGCGCCCGTCGTCCATCGCGTTGAAGCGCACCGCATCGATATCGTCCCGCAGCGCCACCGGCAGGTCCCAGACCGGCCCCTGCCCGCGCGAGACCCGCACCGTCGGCAGAAACTCCCGCATGTTCGAGTACGCATAGCGGTGGGTCGGAAACCGCATGTGATCTGCCCGGCTCCATGCCAGCCGCTTGTCCGGCGGCGGCGGCAGCCCCTCCATCCAGCCCATGACGACGGGATCGGAACTTTGGGCATCCAGGATCTTGTCGGGCATTGCACTCTCCGGCCTTGTTTTGCCGGACCATGCCCTAGGAAAGCCGGTCGCGGAAGTCCTCGTAGCCGAAGCGCTTGATGCATTCGAGACTGTCGGTCTCGCTGTCCCACAGCCAGATCGAGGGCAGCGGCACGCCGTTGAAGGTGGTGGTCTTGACCATCGAATAGTGCGCCTGATCGAGGAAGGCGAAGCGCTGGCCGACCTGCGGCCCTTGCGCAAAGCGGTAATCGCCGATCACGTCGCCGGCCAGGCAGCTTGGCCCGCCGAGGCGCATCGCCCCGCCCGCGCCCTCGTCGATATCGGTATCGATCTGCGGCAGTTCGCCCAGCATGGCCGGGCGATAGGGCGCCTCGATCACATCGGGCATGTGGCAGGTGGCGGAAATGTCGACGATGGCGACCGGCATCCCGTTGTGGCCCAGATCGAGCACGGTGCCGACCAGGATCCCGGCATCGAGCGCCACGGCTTCGCCCGGCTCAAGATAGACTTCGGCCCCGGTATCTTCCTTCAGGTCCTTCAGGAACTCGACCAGTTCATCGCGCTGGTAATCGGCGCGGGTGATGTGGTGTCCGCCGCCCAGGTTGATCCACTTGAACTGGCCGAAATAGGGCTCGAGATAGTCGAACGCGACATCCCAGGTGCGGCGCAGCGGTTCGAAATCCTGTTCGCACAGGGTGTGCATGTGGATCCCGTCGACCAGCGCAAGATGCTCTTCAGTCAGCTGGTCGATCGGAAAGCCCAGGCGCGAATGCGGCGCGCACGGATCATAGCGCGGCACTTCGCCTTCGGGATGCAGGGGGTTGATCCTGAGGCCGATATCGAAGCTTTCACCCCGCGCCCGCGCTGCCTCGATGATCGCGCTGCAGCGCACGATCTGCTGCGGGGAATTGAAGATCACGTGGTCCGACAGGCGCAGGATCTCGTCGAGGTCCTCCGGCTTGTAGGCCGCGCAATAAGTCGCGATCTCACCGTCGTAGAACTCGGAAGCCAGTCGTGCCTCCCACAGGCCGGAGGTGCAGACCCCGTCGAGGTATTCGCCGACGATCGGTGCCACCGACCACATCGAAAAGGCCTTGAGCGCGGCCAGCACCTTCACCCCGGCCCGGTCGCGGATGTCGGCGAGGATCGAAAGGTTCTGCCGCAGCCGCGCGGCATCGACCACGAATGCGGGGCTATCGACACGCGACAGGTCAAAATGGGCAAATGCGCCCGGATCGCCGGCCCTGGTTTCCATCAGAACTCCACCGGCCCCGGCAGTTCTTTGACCTGCCACGGCAGGCCCTGCGTGTTCAGCATGTCCATGAACGGATCAGGGTCCATCTGCTCCATGTTGAACACGCCCTCGCCCTGCCATGCGCCGGTCAGCATCATGGCCGCGCCGATCATTGCCGGGACGCCGGTGGTGTAGCTGATCGCCTGGTTGCCGGTTTCGGCATAGGCGTCTTCATGGTCGCAGATGTTGTAGATGTAGAAGGTCTTCTCGCCGCTACCGTCCAGCGCCTCGCCGGTGGCGATGTCGCCGATGTTGGTCTTGCCCTTGGTGGTCGGCCCCAGCGTTTCGGGCTTGGGCAGCACGGCGGCAAGGAACTGGAGCGGAATGATTTCCCTGCCCTGGTACATCACCGGATCGATCCGGGTCATGCCGACGTTCTGCAGCACGGTCAGGTGGGTAATGTAGGCATCGCCAAAGGTCATCCAGAAACGGGCGCGTTCCAGCTCGGGGATGAACTTGGCGAGGCTTTCCAGCTCCTCGTGGTACATCATGTACATGTTCTTGGGGCCGACGCCCTCGAACTCGAACGCCACCTTCTTGCTCATGGCAGGGGTTTCGACGAACTGGCCGTTTTCCCAGTGCCGCGCCGGGGCGGTCACTTCGCGGATGTTGATTTCCGGGTTGAAGTTGGTGGCAAAGGCCTGACCGTGATCGCCGCCGTTGCAGTCCAGAATGTCGAGCTGGCGGATGGTCTTGAGCTTGTGCTTCTTCAGCCACATCGCGAAGACGCTGGTCACGCCCGGATCGAAGCCGGAGCCGAGCAGCGCCATCAGGCCCTTTTCCTTGAACCGATCATGATAGGCCCACTGCCAGCTGTATTCGAACTTGGCCTCGTCCTTCGGCTCGTAGTTCGCGGTGTCGAGGTAATCGACCCCGGCGGCCAGGCACGCGTCCATGATCGGCAGGTCCTGATACGGCAGGGCCAGGTTGACCACCAGCTTGGGTCCGATCTGCTCGATCAGGCGGGTCAGCGCGGGCACTTCCTCGGCATCGATCTCATAGGTCTGGACGGTCTGGCCGGTGCGTTCCAGCACCGAGGCGGCAATCGCGTCGCACTTTGCCCTGGTGCGGCTGGCGAGGTGAATCTCGCTGAAAATCCCGGCATTCATCGCCATCTTGTGCACGCAGACCGAGCTTACGCCGCCCGCGCCGATCACCAGAACCTTGCTCACTGCTCGAATCTCCTTGCCGCAGAATTGCGCGCATATAGGATTGTTTCATGACCGCACAACAAATGCGAACCCCGACTCCCGAAGGGGTAGTCCGCGCTGCCGCCAAGATAGCCGATCTGCTGCCAAACACACCTTTAATCGAGGCGGCGGTGAACGGCCGCGCGGTGTGGTTCAAGGCCGAGTGCCTGCAGCCGATCGGTGCGTTCAAGATCCGCGGCGCGTGGCACCGGCTGAGCGACCTTTCACCCGAGGAACAAGCGCGCGGCGTGGTCGGGGTGTCCAGCGGCAACCATGCCCAGGGCGTGGCCTGGGCGGCGCGGCGGCTGGGCATTGCCGCCACCATCGTCATGCCGGTCGACGCGCCGAAAGTGAAGCTGGAGGCAACCCGCGCACTGGGCGCGAACGTGGTCCTGTATGACCGCCCCGGCGGCGAGGACCGCGATGAAGTGGCCGCGCGGCTGGTTGAGCAAAGCGGCGCAACGCTGGTCCATGCCTTTGCCGATCCGTGGGTGATCGAAGGCCAGGGCAGCGCCGGGATCGAGATCGCGGCGCAGTTCGCCGCGCGCGGCCTGCCTGCCCCGACCCGGATCGTCTGCCCGTGCGGCGGCGCGGGGCTGACGGCCGGCCTTGCCCTTGCCTGCCCCGACGCGGAAATCGTCCCGGTCGAACCCGAAGGCTGGGATGACGTGCGCCTGAGCCTGGAGGCCGGCCAGATCGTCGGCGTGCCCGATCCCTCGGTGCCGACCGCCTGCGATTCGCTGCAAACCCCGGCCACCAAGCCGATCAACTTCGCCGTCCTGCGGAACCGGGTGCCGCGCGTGCTGGTCGCCAGCCCGGCCGAGATCCGCGCGGCCCAGCGCTGGGCTTTTGCCAACCTGCACCTGGTGGTCGAACCTGGTGGAGCGGCTGGCCTGGCTGCCGTGCTGGCCGGCAAGATCGAGCCGGACGGGCAGACGGTGGTGGTTCTATCCGGCGGCAACACCGACGCCGAGGCCTTTGCCAAGGTACTGACAACCCAAGATTAGTTGCATTTGACAATCGGTCGCAGCAAGCACACCCTGCCATTCTCGGGTCACACGAGACAAAGGGGGAATCGATGCAGGCACAAGTTCTTGCACCGGCTGCGGTGCTGGTGTTGTGGTCGCTGGTCATGCTGTTCTGGACTGCGGGAACCCGCCTGTCCGCAATGAAGCAGGTCGGCGGCGGGCTGGACAAGGCCAAGCCGGGCGGTCGCGGACAGGATCTGGAAGGGGTGCTGCCGGACAACGTCAACTGGAAAGCCCATAACTACACCCACCTGATGGAGCAGCCGACGCTGTTCTATGCCACGGTGGCGATCCTGGCGATCATGGGGCCCGTGGCGCACGACGTGCTGTTTGCCTGGGCCTATGTCGGACTGCGGATCGTCCATTCGATCTGGCAGGCCACGGTGAACACCATCCCGGTGCGCTTCACCCTGTTCCTGCTGTCCACGTTCTGCCTGATCCTGCTGGCTTTGCACGCGGCCAAGCTGACTTTGCTGGCCGCCTGAAGGGGGAGAAACACCAATGACCGGAATGGAAATCCTGAAACCGCTGGCCGTGCTGGCCGGCTGGACGATGATCATGTGGATCTGGATGTACGCCACCCGGATTCCCGCAATCAACAAACTGCCCAAGCCGACCGAACCCGGTGCCGACCAGGGCTGGACCGGGGCCATGCTGGAAGGGCTGATCGCCCGCGAGGTGCAGTGGAAAGCCCACAATTACAACCACCTGCACGAAGCACCCACGGTGTTCTATGCCGTCGCCCTGGCCCTGGCGGTGATCGGACAGGGTGACGGGCTCAATGCCCAGATTGCCTGGGCCTATGTGGCTTTGCGGATCGTCCACTCGATCTGGCAGTCGACCGTCAACAAGGTGGCGGTGCGGTTCCTGCTGTTCGCGCTGTCCAGCCTGTGCCTGATGGCGCTGACGCTGCACCTGCTGCTGGCGCTGTTCCACTAAGCCGATCCCCCCGGCCGGGCTGCCCGGCCGGGGGTTTCGATCAGAACATCTTGCGAAATTCCAGTTCGATCACGCGCCCGCGCGGGGCGAGGTAATCGCGCTGATAGGACAGCGGCACGGTGCCGCTGCCGTCGGTCACGGTCTGGACCGAATCGAACAGATTCTCGAAGCGCAGCGATACCCGCGATCCCTTCAGGAACGGGACCTGCTTGGTCAGCTTGGGCATCATCGAGAATTCGGCAAAGAAGTTGATGTTGACGTTGGTCGCACTGCCGAACCGCAGGTCGCTGGTGCCCGGCAGGCCGCTCGCCTCGATCGTGCTCGGCCCGGTCCAGCTGCCCTGGAAGAAGGTGCCGAAGCCCTTGTAGAACAGGCCGCCGTTGAATTCGACCGAGTGGCGCGGGCTGCCGCTGGCGCTGAGGCTGTCGCCGTCCAGCAGGTCCAGCGTCGGACCGCCCGGAGCGATCAGCACGCGGTTTTCGAGCTGCGCGGAATGATAGACGCCCAGGCTCCAGCGTCCCGGCGGACCGCCACCACCACCAAACATTGCGCCCATGAAGCCGCCTCGGCCGCCTCCACCGCCACCACCGGCACGCGGCGGGCCGCCGGCCGGCGCAGCGCCTGCCGGGCGCGGACCGCCGGAAGCGGCGCCTGCGGGGCGCGGCCCGCCCATGCCCATCATGCCGCCACCGCCGCCTTCCGGCGCCTTGCCGATTCCGCCCGAGGTGTTGAAACCCCAGCGCAGGCGGGAGCTTTCCTGCCGGGCAAAGGTGATCGGCCGCTGATCGATCGCGACCAGCCGGCCGCTGGCATCGCGGGTCACCCGGCCGGGGAATGCCGCCTCGATTTCCGGCGTGAGCAGCGGGAAGCTGGCGGTGACATCGTTGGAGCGGTTGGAGAACCATTCCACGATCAGATTGGAATTGGGGATCGGCAGGGTCCAGTTGGCCGAAAGCTTCCAGTCGCGCTGTTGTTCGCGGCGCAGCAGCGGATTGCCGCCGCCGGTGACAGCGACCAGCACCGTTTCCCCGCGCGAGAAATCGTAAACCGGCACGTTGAAGGTCACCGCCTGGGGATTGCCCAGCTGGGCAAGGCCCGGCGCGGCCTGGTTCGAGATGTAGCTGGCCTGCAGGTTGAGCTTCTCGGTCACCCCCCAGGTCAGCCCCGCGCTCCAGTCGGTCAGCGAACCGAAGTCCGAAAGTTCGTTCCAGCCGCCGCTGACATTGAGCGTCAGATCGCCCAGCCCGGCGCCGAAATTCTCGCGCCGACTGGTCAGCGGGATCGCGACATTGACCCCCAGGGTAAAGTCCCCGCGGCTGAGGCTGACCGGACCGGTCAGGCTGCGGGTGTCACTGCTGTCGATCGATGACCAGCCATAGCCGGTCCGGAAAGTCGTGCTGATCTCTCCGCCCGGCAGGCGGACAGGCCGACCGACCAGTGTGACGAGCGAGGCAACCGTATCGGTATTGGTCTTGGTCCGGTCAAACCCGGGATCCGCCAAGGCCGGCAGCGGCCCGGTGATCGGCAGGGTTCCGGCCAGGGCCTGCGCGGCGAGGCCCGAAAGATCGGCCCGGCGATCGATCCGCGCCCGGCTTTCAACGTGGTTGGCATCCAGCGTCGCGGTGAACTGCCAGCGACCGAACGCCTTGTTGAAGCCCGCCCCGCCCTGCACCGTGGTGCTATGGCTGATCCGGTCGAGCGGATCGGGCAGCGCCCGCACCGCAGTGGCCCCGCCCGGCGCGGTCAACAGTACGGTGTTGAGGCCGGAATAGGCGTGGCTGTCGGTGTGCGTGATCGAACCGTTGAGGCTGAACGAGCCGCCCGTGCCGCCCTGGCCAAAGCCCTTGGTCCAGGCCAGGTCCATCTGGAAACTGCGCGAATCCGCGATCAGCGAGCGGTTCTCTGCCGGCAGCGGATCGGTCGAAACGGTCGGGATATTGCCGGGCGACTGGATCAGCGGCCGCTCGCTTTCAAACAGCGGACTGGTGTCGCTCGCTTCCAGTGAGACGGTGAAGCGGTTCAGCTTGTTGATCTTCAGCAGGGTGCCTTCCAGCTCCCACTGCGAGAAGCCGCCGCGCGTCGGGACCGAATAGTCGATCTCGACCCGGCGGTTGGAATAGTTGTCCTTGAGGATCAGGTTCACCACCCGCGAATTGGGCGGGAAACCGTAACGCAGGCCGACTTCCTCGGGCAGCACTTCGACCCGCTTGATCGCTTCGGGCGGATAGTTGCGCATTTCGCGGAAGTTGGTGATGCGCTGGCCATTGACCAGGATCACCGGCGGACCGCCACTGCCGCGCCCCCGGCCTGAGCCGGTCTGCGGGCTGACTCGGTCCAGCAGCTCGGTCACCGACGAGGCGCCAAGAGCCTGGATGTCATCCTCGTTCAGGACGGCGATGGGAGCCTGGGGCGCTTCGATCTGGCCATTGATGCGGGTGGCGACGACCAGGATCTCGTCGCTTTCCAGCGCTTCCACCTGATTGGCGGCATCCTGCTCTGCCCCGGCCGCATCGATCGCGGCAGAACCCGACGGGGCGGCATCGGCAGGCGCTACGCCCGCCTGAGCGGCGTAGGCCGGACTGGCGGCGAGCAGGAACGTCAATGTGGTGAAAGTACGCATGATCTTGCGGTCAGCTCCGGAAAATGGCGGTATTTCAGGACGGACCCCCCGTTGTTGCCTTTGACCCGGCCATCGCTGCATTGCAACAACCCCCGTCGTATCAAATTGTCGCTTCGTAGAAGGCACGGGCGGGCAACGGGTCTGCGCCAGAGGCTTTCCTTTTTCGCTTTGCGGGTCTATGGGCGCGGCACTTCAACCGAAACTGACGACGGAATACAGGCGCGAATGGCGAAGGAAGAACTGCTCGAAATGCGTGGCACGGTGGTGGAACTGCTGCCCAATGCCATGTTCCGCGTCCGCCTGGAAAACGATCACGAGATCCTTGGCCACACGGCCGGCAAGATGCGCAAGAACCGCATCCGCGTGCTGGTGGGCGATGAAGTGCTGGTTGAACTGACCCCCTATGACCTGACCAAGGGCCGCATCACCTATCGCTTCATGCCCGGCCGTGGCGGCCCCGGCCAGTTCGGCTGATTTGACCGCCCCCGCGCTCGTCCTTGCCAGCTCATCCCCGCGCAGGCGCGATCTGCTGGCGCGGATCGGGGCCATGCCGGACCGGATCTGCTCTCCCGATATCGATGAAAGCCCGCTGCAGGGGGAACTGCCCCGGGCCTATGCCCTGCGCCTGGCCCAGGCCAAGGCAGGGGCGGTTGACCGTCACGCGGGCGAGATCGTCCTGGCCGGTGATACCACCGTGGCACTGGGCCGCCGGATCCTGCCCCCGGCCGAGAGCGAGACGATCCAGCGACACTTGCTGCAACTGATCTCCGGCCGCCGCCACCGCTGCATTTCCGCAGTTTGCGTGATCGACCCGGTTGGCGCAGTGCGCACCCGCGTGGTTGAAACGGTCGTCATCTTCAAGCGCCTCAGCGACGCCGAAATCGACGCCTATGTCGCCAGCGGCGAAGGTCTGGGCAAGGCCGGCGGCTATGCCATCCAGGGCCGGGCCGAGGCACTGATCCGCCATGTCGCCGGCAGCCACTCCGGCGTGATCGGCCTGCCTCTGTTCGAAACGCGCGCACTGCTCAAGGCATCGGGCTATCCCCTTGGCTGAGTGGCTGGTCGAAGCCGGGATCGGCGAGGAGCGCGCGGCCCTGATCAGCAATGGCGAGGTGATTGCCGCACGGCTGCGCTGGCCGGGCGGGCTGGAAGCGGGCCTGATCGCCGATGCCGTGCTGATATCGCGCAAGGCCGGATCGAAGCGCGGCACCGCCCGCTTTGCCAATGGCGAGGAAGCCCTGGTTGACGGCCTGCCGCGCGAGGCCAGCGAGGGCGCGCCGCTGCGGCTCAAGGTGACCCGCGCCGCCATTGCCGAACGCGGCCGGTTCAAGCGGGCGCAAGCCCGGCCCACGAACGAGGCCCCACGGCCTGCCCCGACCCTTGCCGAAGCACTGGGTGCCCGGCCGGTCGCGCAGTTCCCGGCCGGCCTGTGGGAGGACCTGATCGCCGATGCGGCCGGCGGCGACCTGTCCTTCGCCGGCGGCGCCTTGACCATCACCCCCACCCCGGCCCTGACCGTGATCGACATCGACGGCGACCTGCCGCCCCGGGCGCTGGCCCTTGCCGCCGTGCCAGTACTGGCAGCGGCGATCCGGCTGCTGGACCTTGGCGGGTCGATCGGGATCGACTTTCCCAGCCTGTCCGACAAGGTCGACCGCAAGGCGGTGGACGAGGCCCTGGGCGCGGCCCTGGCCGACTGGCCGCACGAGCGCACCGCGATGAACGGGTTCGGACTGGTGCAACTTGTGGCGCGGCTGGAGCGCCCCTCGCTGCTGCACCGGGCGATGCTCGATCCACCTGGCACGGCAGCGCGGCTGCTGCTGCGCCGGGCCGAGCGGGTGGGCGAACCCGGCGTGCTGCTGCTCACCGCTTCGCCCGCTGTTCGGGCTGCCGTATTGCCGGAATGGGAAGCGGAGCTGGCCCGCCGTACCGGACGGCAGATCCGGTGGCACCTCGAGCCGGCTCTTGCGCCTTACGCGGCTTTCGCGCAGGCGATTGCGCCATGACCACGCCGATCCGCAAGTGCCCGATCTGCGGCAAGCCCCGCAGCGAAGCCCACCATCCGTTCTGCTCGACCCGCTGCAAGGACCGCGACCTGGTCCGCTGGCTGGACGATGGCTATGCCATCCCCGGCCCACCCGCGCTGGACGAAGAAGAAGGAAAGGCCTGAAAGCCTCTTGCCAAGCGCGCTCTGCTTCGCCATAGGCGCGCTTCCAGTCGCCAGCCGGTCCATCTGGACCGTGCTTGAGACGATGCCCGGATAGCTCAGTTGGTAGAGCAGCGGATTGAAAATCCGCGTGTCGGTGGTTCGAATCCGCCTCCGGGCACCACTCCCTTCCAGATCAGCCCTTCAGTTCAGCCCAAGCGGCCAGCGCCCGTGCGCGGCCTTCGGCGTGGCCGATCAGCTTCTGCGGATAGCCGCGCACCGGCAGCGGCGGATCGTGGATCGCGGCTTCGGGCAGATGCGCCAGTTCCGGCACCCAGCGGCGGATATACTCGCCCGCGTCGAACTTCTCCGACTGGCTGAGCGGGGCCATGATCCGCACGAACATGTTGGCGTCCACGCCCGACCCGGCGCTCCATTGCCAGTTGACCGCGTTTTGCCCGTAGTCGGCATCGACCAGCGTATCCCAGAACCACTGCTCGCCGCGCCGCCAGTCGATCAGCAGGTGCTTGATCAGGAAACTGGCGACGATCATCCGCACCCGGTTGTGCATCCAGCCGCTGTGCCACAGCTGGCGCATCCCGGCATCGACGATCGGATAGCCGGTGCGGCCCAGCTGCCAGGCGGCAAGATCGGCCTCGGCCTCCGGCCCCTCGCGCCAAGGAAAGCGCTCGAACTCCGGCTTGGCGCTGGTTCCGCCATAGCCGGGCAATTGCAGGATCACGTTCTGGGCATAGTCGCGCCAACCCAGTTCCCCCAGAAACGTCTCGGTACTCCCTCCCCGACCGGCTGCGGCGTGCCAGATCGTCGCGGGCGAGATTTCACCAAAGGCGAGATGCGGCGAAAGGCGCGAGGTTCCTTCCACTGCCGGCAGGTTGCGGCGCTGCTGATACTTCGGCGCGCGGTTCAGGAACGTGTCGAGCCGCGCCAGCGCCCCGCCCTCGCCCGGGGTCCATTCCTCGCGCAGGCCACCGGCCCAGTCCGGGCGGTTGGGCAGCAGGCCCCAGCTATCCAGCGAATCGCTATCCGGCCAGATCTGCGGCGCGGTAATCTGCACGGGTTCCGGCAGCGGCGGGGGCGGCGGCATCTGCTGGCACAGCGCGCGCCAGAATGGGGTGTAGATCTTGTAGGGGCTGCCCGATCCCGTCACGATCGAGCCCGGCGGTGCCAGGTAGTTGCCATGATGCAGGGTAAGGTCCAGCCGCCTGGCCACGGCGCGCTCCGCGTTGCGCCACCACGGCTCATAGTGATGCAGCGCGTGGACTTCGCCCGCGCCGCACTCAGCCGCCAGCGCAGCCAGCACGTCCTCGCTTTTCCCGCGCCGCAGGATCAGGCGCGAGCCTTTGCCGCGCAGCGCCGCATCCAGCGCGGCCAGCGAATGGTGCAGCCACCACCGGCTCGCCCCGCCCATCCGGCGGTGCGCCGGCGTTTCATCGTCCAGCACATAGACCGGCAGAACCGGCCCGCGCGCGGCCGCAGCCGCAAAAGCGGCATGATCGGCCAGCCGCAAATCGCGGCGCAGCCAGACGATAACGGGATTGCTCATCAGCGGGGTTTCAGTTCGACCATGAAGTTGCCTCTGGTCGGCACATCCATGAAACGCTGGTCGGTCAGCAAGATGCCCTTTGGTCCCGGTGCGGCAATCGGCATCCGGCTCCAGAACAGGAAAGCCTCAGCCTGGGGATCGCCCTTGGCCCACCGGGCGATGCGCGGATCGGCCATGTTGATCCGGCCGAGCGGCGGCCCGAGCCTGTCACATGTCCCGAACCCGCACGGCACCTTGCCAAAGTGCCCGTCAGCCGAGCGCCACAGCACCTCGCGCTGCCAGAAGGCCACCGGCACCGGGTTGGCCATGGCAAGGGTCAATCCCGGTTGCTGGGTTCGGACTGCCTGAACCGAAGCGACGCTGACCGCGTTGTTGACGCCGATGTAGCCGGTCAGCACCGCCAGGGCGGTGATCGCCGGACGCGTCCAGTCCCCTCGCCCAGCCTGCTCGCGCCGCCGCGACAGCCATACCGCCAGGCCCAGCCCCAGCAGGATCCACAGGTCGATGATGAACAGCGTGTCGCCATAGAACCATTCGCTGGAGAACGGCTCCAGAAAGCGCACGCCGTAATTGTTGAACCAGTCGAACAACGGGTGGCTGAGCGTGCCGATCAGGCCGAGCAGGAACAGCCATTTGAAATTGACCGGCAGCCGGCCCTCGGGCCGCTTTCCGCGCCGGTCCTGCCAGCGATCGTACCACCACAGGCCTGCCGCCAGCAGCAGCGGCAGGACCAGCCAGGCGATCGGCCCGTGGGTGATCCCCCGCCGAAAGCCGAGGTGCTCGGTCCCTTCCAGCCAGAAGAAACAGGCCGCGTCCACATCGGGAATGTTCGCCCCGATGATCAGCGCCGGCATCCCCAGCCCGGTCCGCCGCTTCAGCCCCGCCTGCCCCAGCGCGGCACCAATCAGGGAATGGGTGATGTTGTCCATGCGGGGCGGCCTGACCTGACAAAGTTCACAGGGTTCCGGGAAAGAAAAATGTTCCCAACCTCAACGGGATGCGAAGCATGGCAGGAGAAGTACGGGTAGGAAAGGTGGACTGTCGGCCATAAGGAAAGCGCGGCGAAATCGTGCACCCGATTTCCCCGCGCTCCTGGCCTTCGAACCGGACTCCCTGCCCCTAAAGCTCCGGGCCGTCCTCGCTTACGGTCCAGGTCTGGCCCTTGGCCAGCAGGCGGGCGAGGTCGGTGCTCTTGCCTTCGCGGGCCTTGGTGTCCTGGCCCAGCACCGCATCCTCATAGGTCGGGCGGGGATCGTCGTAGATCACGCCGAGCGCCATCGGGAACGGGCCGAACGGCATTTCGACCAGCATGTGCGCGATCGAGCGGTTGGTGACGTCGTGGACGATCACGCCAGCCGCCTGCCAATCGCCGTCGACGACATCGACGACCTTCAGGGTCAGCTTCTCGCCATCCAGGGCAATGCCCTTCTGCCTGCCGGTCTTGTCGCTGCCGAACAGCATCGGCTCGCCGTTCTTGAGCCACAGCTGCCGGTCTTCCGCGCCCTTGGGGGCGGCGAAATCGTCGAAGCGGTCCTTGTTGTAGACGATGCAGTTCTGGAAGATTTCCACGAAGGCCGCACCCTTGTGGGCATGGGCGGCCTTCAGCACTTCGGGCAGGTGCTTCGACACGTCGAACCCGCGCGCGACAAACCGCGCGCCCGCACCCAGCGCGAATGCGCAAGGCAGCGCCGGGTGATCGACCGAGCCGAGCGGCGTGGTCGGGCTGTGGGTGCCTTCGCGGCTGGTCGGCGAGTACTGGCCCTTGGTCAGACCGTAGATCTCGTTGTTGAACAGCAGGACCTGGCAGTTCAGGTTGCGGCGCAGCAGGTGCATGGTGTGGTTGCCGCCGATGCTCATCCCGTCGCCGTCACCGGTGACCAGCCAGATATCCAGTTCCGGATTGGCCAGCTTGATCCCCGTCGCCACCGCCGGCGCGCGGCCGTGGATGGTGTGGAAGCCATAGCTTTCGACGTAATAGGGAAAGCGGCTGGAGCAGCCGATGCCCGAAACGAACACCGTCTTGGCCGGATCCGCGCCCAGTTCCGGCAGGGTGCGCTGCACCGCCTTCAGGATCGCATAGTCCCCGCAGCCGGGGCACCAGCGGACTTCCTGGTCCGATTCCCAGTCCTTGAGGGTGGTGGTGATGGGGGTGATCGCGTTCATGCCAGGGCCCCTTCGATCGCGGCTTCGATTTCGGCAATGGTGAACGGCTGGCCGCTCACCTTGTTGTAAGGCTTGGCGTCAACCAGGAACTGGTCGCGCAGCACGGTCTTGAACTGGCCGGTGTTCATTTCCGGCACGAGGATCCGCTCGTAACCGCGCAGAAGATCGCCCAGATTTTCCGGCAGCGGCCAGATGTGGCGGACGTGGATGTGGCTGACGTCCAGCCCCTTGGCCCGCGCCCGGCGAACCGCCTGGTGGATCGGGCCATAGGTGCTGCCCCAGCCGACCACGGCCAGCTTGCCGCCTGCGTTGCCCAGCGTCACTTCCTGCGCGGGGATCGACTTGGCCACGCCATTGACCTTGGCATGGCGCGCGTCGGTCATCGCCTGGTGGGCGGCGGGGCTGTAATCGAGATTGCCGGTGCCGGGGTTCTTCTCGATCCCGCCGATCCGGTGGGTCAGGCCCGGGGTGCCCGGCTTGATCCACGGCCGCGCGCCCTTCTCGTCGCGGGCATAGGGCAGCAGAGTGCCGTCCGGGCCGTTGCGCTCTTCCAGGAACGAAACCGGGAATGCCTCATAGCTGGCCGGATCCGGCACCTTCCACGGCTCGGCCGCGTTGGCGATATAGCCGTCGGTCAGCAGGATCACCGGGGTCATGTACTGCGTGGCGATCCGGCAGGCCTCGATCGCGCAATCGAACGCGTCGCTGGGGCTGCGCGCGGCGATCACCGGCATCGGCGTATCGCCGTTGCGGCCATAGACCGCCTGATAGAGGTCGCTCTGCTCGGTCTTGGTCGGAAGGCCCGTCGAAGGCCCGCCGCGCTGCGAATTGACGATCACCAGCGGCAGTTCGGTCATCACCGCCAGGCCCATCGCCTCGGTCTTGAGCGCAATGCCCGGACCCGACGAGGAGGTGACGCCCAGCTGCCCGGCGTAGCTTGCGCCGATGGCCGAGGCGATCGCCGCGATCTCGTCTTCCGCCTGGAAGGTGGTAACGCCGAATTCCTTGAGCCCGACGAGGTAATGCAGGATCGAGCTGGCCGGAGTGATCGGATAGCCGCCGAAGAACATCGGCAGGTGCGCGAGGTTGGCCCCCGCGACAAGACCGAGCGCAACCGCTTCGGCGCCGGTGATGGTGCGATAAAGGCCGGCCGGGGCCGGAACGGCATCCAGGTGCTGCTTGTGCAGCTGCCCGCCCAGTTCCGCCGTTTCGCCATAGGCATGGCCGGCGTTGAGCGCGGCGATGTTGGCTTCGGCCAGCACCGGGTTCTTGCGGAACTTGTTGTTGAGCCAGTCAACCAGCGGCGCACGGTCGCGGTCGAACATCCACAGCGCCAGGCCCAGCGTCCACATGTTCTTGCAGCGCAGCGCGTCCTTGTTGCCAAGGCCGAAGGGCTTCACGGCCTCGACCGTCAGGGCCGAAATGTCGAAAGCCAGCACCTGCCACTTGGACAGCGAACCGTCCTCCAGCGGGCTGACTTCATACTTGGCCTTTTCCAGGTTGCGCTTGGTGAACTCGCCCGTGTCGGCGATGATCAGGCCGCCCGGCTTGAGCGCGCCGACGTTGGTCTTCAGCGCCGCCGGGTTCATCGCCACCAGCACGTCGGGCGCGTCGCCCGCGGTATCGATCTCGGTCGAGCCGAAGTTGATCTGGAACGCGGAGACGCCGAACAGCGTGCCTTGCGGCGCGCGGATTTCCGCCGGAAAGTCCGGGAAAGTGGCGAAGTCGTTGCCGGCCAGCGCGCTCGACAGGGTGAACTGTCCGCCCGTCAGCTGCATGCCATCGCCGGAATCGCCCGCGAAACGGACGACAACGGCTTCGGGACTGTTCTTGGTGAGACCTTCCGGTTCGGCGGTTTGCGTTGCCATGCTTCTTCCTTGTCAGGCGGACAGGATCGCCTTCTTCGAGACGCGCCCTAGTCCCCTCCCGCATTCACGCGCAATCAAGAAAAACTGTCCTTTGCGCAAATCGACAAGAGGACTGCGAAGGCCGCTAGTCAAGTGGCAAAAGGCGACTTAACCAGTCGATTAAACGAGACGAGAGAGGATTCCCCGATGAGCGATGGCACCCCCCTGATCCGCGAAGACGTGCAAGGTTTTCTTGCTCTGGTGAACAGCCTGCCCGCGCCCGAGCGGCTCGATCCGGTGGAGCAGCGCGCCGGCTATCTCGGCCTGAAAGCCATGACCGAGGCCGATCCGCGCCCCATGGCGGTGATCAAGGACCTGACCTGCCCCGGCCCGGCCGGCGACATTCCGGTGCGGTTCTATGACGTGCGGGAAAGCCGCGATCCCTCGCCGGTGATACTGTTCTTCCACGGCGGCGGCTTCGTGATCGGGGATCTCGATACCCACAACTCGCTCTGCACCGAACTGTCGGCCGAACTCGATCTGCCGGTGCTGGCGGTTGACTACCGGCTCGCCCCCGAACACCCCTTCCCCGCAGCGCCGGACGATTGCGAGGCGGCAGCGCGTTGGCTGGCGGCAAGCCCCAAGGAGCTGGAGCGGACCGTCACCGGCCTTGTCACCATCGGCGGCAGCGCCGGGGGCAACCTGGCCACCGTCACTGCCCGTTCACTGATCGACCGGCCCGCCGCCGCGCCGATGCTGCTGCAGGTGCTGCTCTATCCCGCCACTGACGAGAGCCAGGACGGATCGATGGAGCGCTTTGCCGAAGGGCACCTCCTGACCAAGGTGGCGATGGACTGGTTCTATTCGCTCTACCTGCCCAAGAGCGGCGATCCCCGCGCCTTTCCGCTGCATGCCGATGCCAGGGGCATGTGCCCCTCGATCGTGGCGACCGCGGGCCTTGATCCCCTGCAGGATCAGGGCCGCCGGATGGCCGCCAAGCTGGTCGATGCCGGGGTCGATACGCTGTTCCTGCACATGCACGGTCTCACCCACGATTTCTCCACCACCCGCAAGGCCCTGCCCAGCGCGGCCGCCGCCACCGCCAAGGTCATCGCGGCGATGAAGCTGATGCTGATGAAGGTTTGAGATCGGCGGGATTTGGGGCTAAGGGCGCGCCGATGAGCGATCCCTTTGCCCACCTGCCCTATCGTCCCTGCGTTGGCGTGATGATGGTCAACCCGGCCGGCCAGGCCTTTGTCGGCCGCCGGATCGACACCCGCGGCCAGCCCGACGAGGGCGGCGTCTACTGGCAGATGCCGCAGGGCGGGGTCGATGACGGCGAGGACCTGCGCGAAGCCGCACTGCGCGAGCTGTGGGAAGAAACCGGGGTGGAGGAACGCCACGTCACCCTGATCGCCCAGACCCGCGAGGAAGTGCTTTACGACCTGCCCGACGACCTGATCGGCAAGCTGTGGAAAGGGCGCTATCGCGGCCAGCGCCAGCACTGGTTCCTGGCGCGCTTCTCCGGCGAGGATGCCGACATCCACCTGGAACGCCACGATCCGCCCGAATTCGCCGAATGGCGCTGGATCGATCCGCTGCTGCTGCCCGACCTGATCGTACCGTTCAAGAAGCGGGTCTACCGCGCGGTGCTCGACGAGTTCAGGGAACTGATCTGACAGGCCGGTAGTAGCCGTGCCAGGCAGCCAGCCCGCCAATGCTGCCGCCAAGGACATTCAAGAAAAACAGCGACATATCGAAAGGCCCTCCGAATGGCGGGGCGATTGATGCGAGCCAGATCCCCACTGGAATGGAGAATATCGCGCCCAACAGGCCCCATACCCAGATCCGACTTGACAAGGCCAACCTTGGTTCGATCCAGGCCATAAACACAATAAAGGGAAACGCTGTTGGCATCGAAACCAACAGACCGATCGTCAGGAAAATTGCCAAGCCTATCGCAACTAGCACCAGTCCTGCCACGAACTCGCCAAGCGCTCCGGCGGCAAGCGCAGCGATCAATTCACTCACCGTTTGTGATGGATCCAGAAACGAGAAAAAGAAGGTCATGGCCGCGCAAACACCGGCCAGACAGCCATAAGCCAAGGCCCGTCTGACACTGCGGCACGGCTCGCGCTGCGGCGTTTCAATCAGGTTCAGGCCGAGATCGTCACCGGCCATAAGGCGCTCAGTTCGCCGAAACTTCCGGCTTCGGCTCAACCTGTTCGGCGGTCACCACCTGCGGCGCGGGGCCGCGTTCGATGGCGGCGGAAAGCTGGCGTGCGGGCGGGCAGGTCTTGTTGCCGCAGAGCTGCTCCAGCCGCACAAGGTTGCGCTTGGCCTTGTCGATAGCGCCCTTTTCGACCAGCGCCTCACCCTCTCCGGCGATGGCGTACTGGTTGTTGGGATCAAGCTTCAGCGCCTCGCGGTAATAGTGCAGCGCCTTGCCCTGCATGCCCTGTTTGCGGGTCGCTTCGGCCAGGTTGAGATAGATCGCGACATGGCCCGGCTGGATCGTCAGCGCGGCTTCGAAATTGTCCACCGCGGCATCGACATCGCCTGCTGCCAGCGCCTTGCGCCCTTCGGCCACCAGCGCCGCGGCGCGGGGATCGAGCGGGGTCGGCGGGGCGCTGTAACCCGTACTGGCGGACACCGCGACCAGCAGCGCAAGCGCAAAGGCGGCGGGGGAATAACGCATGATCTGCTCCTTGAGCGTGGCCATTGGCGCCGGGTTTATCACGGCGAAACAAAACAGGCGATGAAAAAGCCGTCGGTTTCATCTGCCCCTGGGGACAGGCGCCAGCCGGCCCCGCGCGGGGTTCCGGCGGGAAGCGCGGGCAGCTGCGCCCGCCAGCCGGGATGGCGGGCCAGGAACCCTTCGGCCTGATCCGCCCCTTCGGCATCGAGCAGCGAGCAAGTGACAAACACCACCCGCCCGCCGGGCCGCACCAGCGTGGCGGCCAGGTCCGCCAGCCGCGCCTGAATCGCGGCATAGCGGGCAATCTCGCGCGGGCTCAGCCGCCAGCGCGCTTCCGGGTTGCGCCGCCAGGTGCCGGTGCCGCTGCACGGCGCATCGACCAGCACGGCATCGGCCTGCCCGGCCAGATCGGCCAGCGCTTCACTCTCGCGATTGGGGTTGAGCAGCCGGGTCTCGATCAGCAATGCCCCGGCCCGCTCGGCACGGGGGGCAAGGCGCGACAGGCGCGGCCGGTCGGTATCGCAGGCGATCAGGCGGCCCTTCCCCGCCATTGCCGCGGCCAGCGCGAGGGTCTTGCCCCCGGCCCCGGCGCACAAATCGATCACCGTCTCGCCCGGCTGGGCCGCCGCTGCCAGACAGGCGATCTGCGAACCGCCATCCTGCACTTCGATCTCACCGTTCTGGTAGGCTTGCCACTGCTCGACCGGGGTGCCGGACGGGAGCCGCAGGCCCTGCGGCGCGGCGAGCCATTCGCCCGGTTCGGGCAGCACAATGCCTTCGCGGTCAGCCTTCAGCGTGTTCACCCGCACATCCAGCGGCGCGCGGCCCAGCAGTGCGGCGGCATCGGCTCCGGCAATCCCGCTGGCGGCCAGATGCGCTTCCAGCCAGGCCGCGGCAATGCCGCCCGCCGCGACCGGCTCACCCGGCACGATCGGCGCGGGACCGTGGCCCTGCCCGTCGAACAAGGGCGCAAGCGTGCACTCCGTCTCGGCCAGCCGCAGCATCGCCGCGCGCCCGCTGTCCGGCACATCGCCGCAGGCCCGGATCGCGCCATAGACCAGTTCGCGCACCGCGCGGCGGTCCTTGCTGCCGGCAAAGCGGCGGGTGCGGAACCAGTCGGCAATGATCCGGTCGGCGCTGGCCCCGCCGCCCCTGGCAGCGGCAATCACCAGATCGAGAATCTCGATCCCGGCCTGAACACGCGCCTGGGGGGTCACAGCTTGTAGTTCGGAGCCTCGCGGGTGATCGTCACGTCGTGGACGTGGCTTTCCTTGAGGCCCGCATTGGTGATCCGCACGAACTTGGCGCGGGCCTTGAGATCTTCGATCGTGGCCGCGCCGGTATAGCCCATCGCCGCCTTGATCCCGCCGACCAGCTGGTGGATCACATCCTTGACCGGCCCCTTGTAGGCCACCTGGCCTTCGATCCCTTCGGGCACCAGCTTCATCTGGTCCTTGATGTCGCCCTGGAAATAGCGGTCGGCGCTGCCGCTACCCATCGCGCCGAGCGAGCCCATGCCGCGGTACGACTTGTAGGCGCGGCCCTGATAGAGGAACGTTTCGCCCGGCGCTTCCTCGGTCCCGGCCAGCATAGAGCCGACCATGATCGAGCTGGCCCCGGCAGCGAGGGCCTTGGCCGCATCGCCGGAAGTGCGCAGACCGCCGTCGGCGATCACCGGCACGCCGCTTTCAAGCGCGGCGCGGGCGGCTTCCATCACGGCCGTCAGCTGCGGCACGCCAACCCCGGCGACCACGCGGGTGGTGCAGATCGAGCCCGGCCCGATCCCGACCTTGACCCCGTCCGCCCCGGCATCGATCAGCGCGCGGGTGGCATCATAGGTGGCGACATTGCCGGCAATCACCTGGGCCGAATTGGAGATCTTCTTCACCCGTTCGACCGCGCGGGCCACGTCCTTGTTATGGCCGTGGGCGGTGTCGATGATCACCACATCGCATTCGGCGGCGAGCAGCGCCTCGGTCCGTTCAAAGCCCTTGTCGCCCACCGTGGTGGCGGCGGCGACGCGCAGGCGGCCGGCCCCGTCCTTGGTCGCATCGGGATAGGTCACGGCCTTTTCCATGTCCTTGACCGTGATCAGCCCGGTGCAGTGGAAATTCTCGTCCACCACCAGCAGCTTCTCGATCCGGCGCTGGTGGAGCAGGCGCTGCGCCTCTTCCTGGCTGACGCCGGGGCGCACGGTGGCGAGGTTTTCGTGCGTCATCAGTTCGCGCACCGGCTGGAGCGGATTATCGGCAAAGCGCACATCGCGGTTGGTCAGGATGCCGACCAGCCGCCCGCCGGCCTCGACCACCGGAATCCCGGAAATGCGGTTGGCCTGCATCAGCGCGCGGGCCTCGCCCAGGGTGGCATCGGGGCTGATCGTGATCGGGTTGACCACCATGCCGCTTTCGAACCGCTTGACCGCGCGGACCGCGGCGCACTGTTCCTCGATCGTCAGGTTGCGGTGCAGCACCCCGATCCCGCCGAGCTGGGCCATGACGATCGCCATGTCGGCCTCGGTCACGGTGTCCATCGCCGAGGAAATCACCGGGATGTTGAGGCCGATCTCGCGGGTCAGGCGGGTGCGCAGGTCGGCCATCGAGGGCAGGATCTCGGACTCGCCCGGCTGCAGCAGGACGTCGTCGTAAGTCAGACCGAGAGGGATATCCATGGTGCCACAAGCCTCAATGCGCGGGGAACGATTCGTGGCGGCCCATGTAACCGCAGGCCCAAGGATATGCTAGTTCTGTTCTGGGGCTATTTCCCCCGCTCCGGCACGCGGCGCGGATCGGCAAACCAGCGCACCAGCCCGACGTGGAATTCCACATCGTCCGCCGCCCCGCCCAGCACCAGCCCGCGGCTGACCTTGTCACCCGGACGGTGGTAATCGCTGTCCATGAATGCCTCGACCAGCGCGATGTCCGACCATGAGCTGGACACCATCACCGCCGGCACCCCGTATTTGAGCAGCGCCCAGCCGTCCTGCCGGTGAGCATAAGGCGCGGCGGCGTTGCCCGGCGCGATGCGGCGCTTGGCAAATTTGGCATAGACCTCGATCTGTGGATCGAGCGGGGTCAGCCCCTTGCCGACAATCTCGAACGGCCGGCCCGCCGGGGCCAGCGCGACCGTATCGATATTGAACGCGGCGACGATCCGGCCCAGCGGCAGCGGCGGATTCTCGGCAAAGGCGCGCGCGCCGAGGAAGCCGATCTCCTCGCCGGTGGTGGCCAGGAAATAGACATCGCGGTCCAGCTGCGGCCCATCCGCCAGCCGCCGCGCGATCTCGGTCATTACGGCCAGCCCGCTGGCATTGTCGACCGCGCCGTTGCAGATCAGGTCCTCGGCCGGCGGCTCGGCGCACTGGCCGAAGTGATCCCAGTGGGCCAGAACCAGCACCGCCCCCGTCTCCGGCCGCCTGCCGGGCAGCTTGCCGATGATGTTGTGGGTGCGGATCCGGGTTTCGCGGGTGGTCGCCTCAAGCGAGACGCCAAGGTCGATCAGCCGCGGGGCAAAACCGGCCATCGCAGCTTCGCCCTGCAACTTCGCCAGATCCAGCCCGGTTCCGGCCAGCACGGCGTTGAGCCCCTCGGGCGTCAGGAAGGCTTCCAGCTCGCTCACCGGCTTGTCGCTGGCCAAGGCATAGGCCGTCCGCTTGCGATAGGCAGCGACGGTATCAAGCGAGCGCTCGCCGTCCAGCACGGTGATCACGGCCAGCGCCCCGCCTTTCAGCAGCGCATCCTGCCGCCCGGAATGTTCGATCCCGCCATCAAGCAGCAGCACGACCTTGCCGGCCAGCTCGGCCTGCGGCGGCACCCGGTCGCCCTTGCCGACAAACAGCAGCGGAGCGTTCTCCACCAGGCTGCGCTTGCCCGAAGTGAGCACCAGGATCGTGCCATCGGGCAGATAGAGCCGCTTGCCCTTGCGGGTAAAGAAGGCGCGGCTGACCGAGGGATCGCGGCCGATGATCTCGACCGGGGCGAACCACGGGTGCAGCGGGTTGTTGGTCCCCGATTGCAGTCCGATGTCGAACCATTGCCGTCCGATGTAACGCAAGGTCAGGGTTTCGCCGTCGGTGCCGGGCTCGCGCCCCTGGTAGGCATCGCTGGCCAGTTCGACGATATGGGCGCGCAGCTGCGCCTCCAGTTCGGCCCGGGCCTTGGCCTCCTTGCCCTTCAGCGGCTTGGGTGCGGCCTGCTTGGCGGCGGGACGGGAGGCGGCGGCCAGGGGATCCATCAGCGGATGAATCACCAGCCCCGCCGCAAGCAGCGCCATCAGGATGCGGTTCATCGCCAGCCGGAAACGCTTCATCGCCGACCGTTATCACTGCAACCGGGCCGCGCGGCAAGCACGACCGGCATCGGTTCGTCGATTGCCGCGCGTGGTGGCAGGAATGTTACAGGTGCCGCGCCGCCCTATTCAGCGGTCCAGCCGCCATCCATGCTGATATTCGCCCCGGTGATATTGGCCGCGGCATCGCGGCACAGGAACACCGCCATTTCCCCCACGTCGCTCGGCTGGACGAACTTCTTGGTCGGTTGGCGCTGCAGCAGCACGTCGTTGATCACCTGTTCGCGGCTCATGTTCCGGGCCGCCATGGTGTCCGGGATCTGGTTCTCGACCAACGGGGTCCAGACATAGCCGGGGCTGATGCAGTTGGCGGTAATGTTGAACGTCGCCAGTTCCAGCGCCAGCGTCTTGGTCAGACCGGCCAGCCCGTGCTTGGCCGAGACATAGGCCGCCTTGTAGGGCGATGCGGTCAGCGAATGGGCGCTGGCGGTGTTGATGATCCGCCCCCACCCGGCCGCCTTCATGTGCGGGATCGCCAGGCGGCAGGCATCGAACGCGGCGGTCAGGTTGAGCGCGATGATCGTGTCCCACTTGTCGACCGGGAATTCCTCGACCGGGGCGACGTGCTGCATGCCCGCGTTGTTGACCAGGATGTCGATCGGCCCGGCACCGGCCATCAGCGCCTCTACCCCTTCGCGCTTCGACAGGTCGGCGGGCACGTGATTGGCGTTCAGTTCGGCGCAGAGCGCGGCAATCGTTTCGGCATCGCCAAACCCGGACAGGACCACTTCGGCTCCCTCGGCCGCAAGCGAGCGGGCAACGGCCAGGCCGATGCCAGAGGTTGAACCGGTGACCAGGGCGCGCTTTCCGGACAGGAACATTCTCGACTCCAAACACTTGGGGTTTCAGCTATATCGGTGCCATTGCGGCTGGCCCCGGCTTTGTCCAGCCCGCAGGGAGGGTCCGCACCATGCGTCATGACGAATTCGATCCCAATGCCATCGATGTGGAGGACCAGCGGGGTTCCGGCGGTGCGCGGCGCGGCCTGCCGGTGGGGCGCGGCGGACAGGTCGGTTGCGGCACGATCATCCTCGTCCTGGTCGCCTCGGCAGTGTTCGGCGTCGATCCGGGGCAGCTGCTGGGCGGGCTGGAACAGGTCCAGGGCCCGGCGCAGGAACAGTCCGCCCCGGCCGGCGGCGCGCTGAGCGAAAGCGAAAGCTGCCGGGTGGACGAAAGCAGCCTGCAGATGTGCAACGCCCTCTCCTCGCTCAACAAGACCTGGCAGCCGGTCTTTGCTGCCGCCGGCGTGCCGTTCAAGGCGCCCAAGCTGGTGTTCTATTCACAGGCCGGCCAATCCGGCTGCGGGGCGGCGCAAAGCGCGATGGGGCCGTTCTATTGCCCGGCCGACCACGGCATCTACCTCGACACCGATTTCTTCGCGCAGATGGACCGCGATCTGGGTGCCAAGGGCAAGTTCGCCCGCGATTACGTGATCGCGCACGAATATGGCCACCACATCCAGAAGCTGACCGGCGTGTCCGACCAGATCCGCAGCCTGCAATCGCAGAACCCGCGCCAGGCCAATGCCTTGTCGGTGCGGCTGGAACTGCAGGCCGATTGCTATGCCGGGGTCTGGGCCGCCAAGAACCGCTCCCGCCTGGAACCGGGCGACATGGAAAGCGGCCTCAACGCCGCCGCCGCAATCGGTGACGATACCCTGATGCGCAACGCCGGCCGCCGGGTCAGCCCGGAACAGTTCACCCACGGCACCAGCAAGCAGCGGATGGAATGGCTGCGCAAGGGCATGGAAAGCGGCGACGATACGGTTTGCGATGCGCTGATGCGGTGATTGCGGGCGGCGCGCGGCTGGTCTAACCCCATGCCATGCGCCTGTCCGATTGCCACAACATCGACGATTTCCGCCTGCTGGCGAAGCAGCGCCTGCCCTGGCCGGTGTTCGATTACATCGACGGTGCCGCCGATGACGAACTGACCAAGGGCCGCAACACGGCGGCCTACGCCGATTGCGATCTGGTGCCGGACGTGCTGGCCGGGGTGGACCGGATCGACACCAGTTGCACGATCCTCGGCCGCAAGAGCGCGCTGCCGCTGATGCTGTCGCCCACCGCCCTGCAGCGTGTGTTCCATTGGCAGGGCGAGCGCGCCGTGGCCCGCGCGGCGCAGAAGTTCGGGCTGTGGTTCGGCATTTCCAGCCTCGCCACCGTCTCGATCGAGGAGATCGGGGCGATGGGGGACAACCCCAAGCTGTTCCAGTTCTATTACCACAAGGACCGCGGCCTCAACCGCTCGATGATCGAGCGCTGCCAGGCGGCGAAGTTCGATGCCATCGCGCTGACGGTCGACACGATCGTGGCGGGCAAGCGCGAACGCTGTGCCCGCTCCGGCTTTACCTCTCCGCCCAGGTTCACGCCCGGCAACCTCCTGGGCTATGCGCTGAAGCCGCGCTGGGGGCTGGACTATCTGCTGCGCGAAAAGTTCGCCCTGCCCAATCTCGACACCCACGTGATCGAGGGAACCGGTCAGGCGGTTTCGATCGCGGGCTATTTCAACACCATGCTCGACCAGTCGATGGACTGGAAAATGGCCGAGCAATTGCGCGATGACTGGGGCGGCAAGTTCGCGCTGAAAGGCGTGATGAGCGTGGCCGACGCGCGCCGCGCCGCCGACATGGGAATCGATGCGATCATGATTTCCAACCACGGCGGCCGCCAGCTGGACGGCAGCCGCGCGCCGTTCGACCAGCTGCGCGAAATTGTCGACGCGGTCGGCGGGCGGATCGAGATCATCTGCGATGGCGGCGTGCGGCGCGGCACCCATGCGCTGAAAGCCGTCTGCGCCGGGGCCACGGCAGCGTCCGGGGGGCGCCTCTACCTCTACGCCCTCGCCGCTGCCGGCCAGGCCGGGGTGGAACGCGCCGTCGGCATCCTCCAGGACGAGATCGAACGCGGGATGAAGCTGATGGGCGTGACCAGCATCGACCAGCTCACGGCGGACCGGCTGCGCTGGCGGTAAGTCGGCACTTGAAAGCAAGGCCGCAAGCGTTACTTTGGATTCGCGGGCCGGGCCCCTCTGGCGACCAATTCCGGTCGTGATGTCGGACCGCATCGGGTGAGCCCGATGCCGGTTAGTCCTGAAAATGCCGCGCCGGCACCCGGGCCACTCGTTTCGCGATCATCGCAACGAGGACCATGACAGTGACCGAACCCCGACAAATCCGCTCAGTCGCGCTTTATGCCCCGCTTGGCAGCTTTTCCGCCGACCACGGTCCGGCCGCCTTCGCGCCAGCATTTTGCCGGGCCATCAAGGCCAGCCTTACCGGGCTGCTATTCAACATCGAGGCCAATTCGCCACCTTCGCAGCACGCCCGCAGTCTTGCGGAGGCCGAGCAGGAATCGCGTGACCGGGATGCCGCCAACGCCGCCAATGCCGACCGGCTTGCGCAGCTGTGCACCGCGCAGGGTGTCACCGCCCGGACCGTCACGTCGATCGACCATTCGCGCGGCCTGATCGGATGCGTGGCCGATCATGCCCGGGTGCATGACGCGCTGGTGATCGGATCGGTCCGCAACGGAATCCTGGGCGACCGGATGATGGCCGAGAACCTGCTGTTCGAGACAGGCCGCCCGGTGATCGTGGTGCCGGCTGCGCAGGCCCCGGAGTTCACCGGAAGCCGCATCGTGGCAGGCTGGGACAACACGCGGACATCCGCCCGGGCCCTGGGCGATGCCCTGTCCCTCCTGCCGGATCTGGCGGAAGTGGTGCTGGTGACGATGGGCGACGAGAAGGCGATCCGCTCAAGCCTGGACGATGCCGGACTGGTCGCCGCACTGTCGGCTCGCGGCCTCTCGGCAAGGGTCGAACACCGCGCCCTCGGCGGCCGGAAGATCGGCGATGCCCTGCAGGATGCGGCAATCGAACTGGACGCGGACCTGCTCGTGATGGGCGGCTGCGGCCATTCGCGGCTGCGTGACTTCTTCCTGGGCGGGGCGACCATGGGCGTGCTCGATGCCCCGCGTCTGCCGATCCTGCTGTCGCACTGAAATGACAAAGGGCCGGAGCGCTTCCGCTCCGGCCCGAAACCGCACAGGCATGATCCAAGGCCCTCAGCCCGCCGTCACCGCAATCAGATCGGACTTGATCCAGCCCCAGTCGCACGGACCCAGATAGGGACGGTCTTCCTCGACCGGGGAGGAGACGCCGCAGTCCTTCTCGGGATCGTCGCTATAGACAATTCCGGTCATCCCGCTTTCCTCGCTGGTTTCGCAGATCCACACCTTGCTGCCACCGTGCAGGGTTGCGACGTAATCGAGATCGGTGCTGGCCCCCGGAAAGACCATGACGGATTCGTCCGGCCCGGTTTCCGCAATCTCGCCCAGACTGCAGGCATCCACTTCCCCGGCGGCGATCAGCATCACCGGGCGGTTGCCCTGGCTGTACATCGGCTGAGCCGTGGCGGAAGCGGCCAGGAACAGCGTTCCGGCAATAATGGCAAGGCTGGCTTTCATGGCGTCGTTTCTCCAGATCATTCCGCTTCGGCGGCGGGTTCGGTTGCGGGCTCGGCCTCAATCTCGAAACCGGTAAAACCGGCAATCGCGTCGGTCGATCCCGGGTTGGTCACCGAGACGGCATAGTTGATGTAATACTGCCCGCCTGCCGTCAGCGGCGCAGGCAGCGCCAGGGTAAAGCTTTTGCCCTTGCGGGCGGGATCCTCGCGATCGAATATGTCGAACAGCACCAGCTTGCTCTGGTCGGGCAGTTCGACATCGACATGGACCAGATCGACCTCGCGGCTGAAAATAATCGTTACATTGCTGACCGGACCGGACACGACCGCCTCGTTCTGCGGCGTCGCGGCAACCAGCACAGCCGATTGCTGCGCCTGGGCGGCAAGCGGTGCGGCGGCGGCCACCAAGGCCAGGCCAAGGAATATTCCGCGCAAGGTCATTGTGGTAACTCCGGCAAGAGCGGGGCCGCAGTAAAATGCGCGGCCCCGCCCGGGTTCAGTCTTGGGTTGCGGCAAGGATCAGCAGCCCTTCTTCTTGCCGAGGCCGCCGCCGAGCACCGCGCCGGTGCGCGCACCGGACTTGCCACCGACTACGCCGCCGACCACCGCGCCGGCCACCGCGCCGCTTTCGCAATTGGCGGGCTTGGACTCGGTCTGGGCCTGGGTGGAGGTGGTCGCCGGAGCGGCGCTGCTGGCAGCGGCGCCGGAGTTGCTGGCGAACCAGGCCTCGGCCGCGGGTGAGAAGGTGTCGCCTACCGCCTTGGTGTCACCGCGGTTGCGCATGGTCCAGCCATAGACCTCGTTGAAGTCCTTGTTGCCGTGGGCTTCCGCGCGGTTCTTCGGGATGTGCTTGTAATTGGACGTGCACCAGATGCCCCATTCGTCCAGCTCACCCGCAGCGCAAGCCTTGCCGTTCTTGAGGCGCGCGACGGAAGGGTTCTCGATCGTGGTGTAGCAGGTGGCAAGATCGCGGGTCGAAGCCCAGCCCAGCGGGCAGCGGGCATTGGGTGCGGGCTTGGTCAGCTTGGGGCCGCCCGAAGCACGAATTTCAGCCGAGGTCTGGGTCGATTGCTTGGTCGTGCAATAACGTTCGGAGGGATTGTAGCCCGCTGCGCAAGGCTCGCTGGTGCTGGCGCGCAGGTAGACCTTGGGGGCCACAGAACTGTCCGGATAGCACCGCCCGCGTACACCGGCCTGGCCCGGGCGGGTGCCCCCTTCGTGCCAGTCGACCGGGCAGATCCCGACCTTCTCCACCGAAGTGGTATTCTGGCCCTGAGCGATGGCGGGCGAAACGGAAACGCTGGCCGCAAGCACGGCAACAGCGGCGGCCCCAAGGCCGGCGAGAGCGATTTTCATGAGGATCGGACTCCACGAAAGAGAAGCCGCCCCGGCTGTGCCGGAACTGGCAAGACTGGTTCTGCCGCTTGGGCATTGCAGGCTGTCTATTGGGCTGGCCGGCGACCGCTTGAACGATTCCGACCGGCTGTGCATTTTTCAACCAGAACCGGAAGAAGACCCCGTAAACCCTCCGTGACAAACGAAAAGGGCCGAGGCGTTTCCGCCCCGGCCCCTGTCATTTCCCGGCTGGGCCGGAAGCGATCAATAGACCCGCTTCTTCGGCTTGATGTACTCGACATCGTCGGTCAGCGTGTATTCGTGGACCGGGCGGTAATCGAGCTTCACCTCGCCGCCCTTGCCGCCCCAGCCTTCGAACCAGGCTGCGGTGTGCTTCATCCAGCCGGCATCGTCGCGATTGGGGAAATCCTCGTGCGCGTGGGCGCCGCGGCTTTCCTTGCGGTTGTGCGCGCCGTGGAGCGTGACGCTGGCCTGGCTGATCAGGTTGTCCAGTTCCAGCGTTTCGATCAGGTCGCTGTTCCAGATCAGCGAGCGGTCCGACACCTTGATGTCCTGCATGCGGCTGTAGGTGGCGGCCAGCTTGACCTTGCCTTCGGCCATCAGTTCATCGTTGCGGAACACGGCGGCGTGACCCGACATGGTGCGCTGCATTTCGGTGCGCACTTCCGCCGTGGGCGAACCGCCGTTGGCGTGGCGGAAGTGATCGAGCCGGGTCAGCGCGAGGTCGGCGCTGTCCTTGGGCAGTTCGGCGTGGGCCGACTGCGGCTTGATCAGTTCCTTCAGGCGGTGCCCGGCAGCGCGGCCAAACACCACGAGGTCGATCAGCGAGTTCGAGCCGAGGCGGTTGGCACCGTGGACCGAAACGCAGGCGGCTTCACCCACCGCGAACAGGCCCGGCACAACCGTTTCCGGATTGCCGTCGGCACCGATGGTGACGACTTCGCCCATGTAGTTGGTGGGAATGCCGCCCATGTTGTAGTGCACGGTCGGCACCACGGGGAGCGGCTGGCGGGTCAGATCGACGCCGGCAAAGATCTTGCCGCTTTCGGTGATCCCAGGCAGGCGCTGGGCCAGCACGTCGGGATCGATGTGATCGAGGTGCAGGAAGATGTGGTCCTTGTTGGGGCCCACGCCGCGCCCTTCGCGGATTTCCAGTGCCATCGAGCGCGACACGACGTCGCGGCTGGCCAGGTCCTTGGCCGAGGGGGCATAGCGTTCCATGAAACGCTCGCCTTCGGAGTTGGTCAGATAGCCGCCTTCCCCGCGCGCCCCTTCGGTGATCAGCACGCCGGCGCCGTAGATGCCGGTGGGGTGGAACTGGACGAATTCCATGTCCTGCAGCGGCAGCCCGGCACGCAGCACCATGCCGCCGCCGTCGCCGGTGCAGGTGTGGGCCGAAGTGGCGGTGTAATAGCAGCGGCCATAGCCGCCGGTTGCCAGCACCACGGCATGGGCGCGGAAGCGGTGGATCGAGCCGTCTTCCATGCACATGGCGATCACGCCGCGGCACGCGCCGTTTTCCATGATCAGGTCGATCGCGAAGTATTCGATGAAGAAGTCCGCATCGTACTTCAGGCTCTGCTGATAGAGCGCGTGGAGCATGGCGTGGCCGGTACGATCGGCCGCGGCGCAGGTGCGCTGCACCGGCGGGCCTTCGCCCATGTTCTGCATGTGGCCGCCGAACGGACGCTGATAGATCGTGCCGTCCGGGTTGCGCGAAAACGGCACACCGGCGTGCTCCAGCTCGTAAACCGCCTGGGGCGCTTCGCGGACCATGTATTCGATCGCGTCCTGGTCACCCAGCCAGTCCGAACCCTTGACGGTGTCGAACATGTGCCAGGTCCAGTGGTCCGGGCTGTTGTTCTTGAGGCTTGCGGCGATCCCGCCCTGGGCGGCCACGGTGTGGCTGCGGGTGGGAAACACCTTGGTGATGCAGGCGGTCTTGAGACCCGCTTCGGCGCTGCCCATGGTGGCGCGCAGACCGGACCCCCCGGCGCCGACAACCACCGTATCATAGGTGTGGTCGATGATCTTGTAGGCAGGCGTCACTTTATCGGCCATCTCAGCGGCCTCCCATTGCGGATTGCAGCGCGGCGGCGGCGCTTTCCTGACCGGCGGCCAGCATGACCATCCGGGCGATGAAGAACAGGCTGGCCCCGGCCCCGCCGAACGCGGCAAGGTTCAGCGCGGCCATGGCGGCAAACTTGTTGGCATGATCGTGGACATAGTCTTCCACCACCACCTGCAGGCCAAGCCGGGCGTGCCAGAAGGTGGAGACCACGAACAGGGCCAGCAGCACGGCGTTGAACGGCCCGGTCGCCCAGGTCATCAGCGTACCGTATTCATAGTTCGGCATGGTCACCAGGCCGAACACCAGCCACAGCCCCAGAAACAGGTTGGCGATCGCGGTATAGCGCTGGACCAGCCAGTGGTGCGTGCCCGAATGGGCCGAGCCGTGTCCGCGGACGCGGCCGATCGAGGTTCCGTTACCCATCGTCTTTCGCCCTTACTTGAGGAGGATCGCGGCCCAGGTCACGACAGTCGCGGCGAGCGCGAACAGCGGCGTGAAGACCGACCAGGCAGCGTTGCTCTTGAGTTCGAAACCGGCCCCGATATCGAGCACGAAGTGGCGCACGCCCGAAGCCATGTGGTTGAAGAAGGCCCAGGTCAGGCCGACCAGCACCACCTTGCCGTACCAGGCGTCGGCGTGGGCGCTGAACGCCTCGTAAGCCGCAGGACCGCCGGCCAGCGAGGCCAGCCAGTAGATCAGCACGCCGAGGCCGACCAGGGCCATGCCGTCTCCGGTCACGCGGTGGAGGATCGAAACCAGCATCGCCGGTCCCCAGCGCCACACCTGCAGGTGGGGCGAAAGCGGGCGGTTCTTGGTGGCCATTTGCGCCGTTTCCCCTTGTCCTTGGCCGGGGCACGCGGCCCCGCTTGCGAACTCCCCATAATCAAAACGAAGGGCGGCGCAAGCGCACTGAAGGTCGTATTTCCCGCAATCGCGATTCCCATCGGCGCGAAACCTGCCTAGAGCGGTGCCATGACCCAGCTTACCGCCCTCGTCACCGGTTCATCGCGCGGAATTGGCGCGGCCATTGCCAGCGGCCTGCGCGCCCGCGGCGTCACCGTGATCGGCCACGCCACCCGCGCCGTCGACTCGGACACGATTCCGGCCGACCTGACCGATCCCGCCGCCCCCAGCCGCATCTGGGACGAGGCGCTGGCCCGTTCGCCCAGCGGCCGGATCGACCTGCTGGTCAACAATGCCGGACTGTTCCAGCCCAACCCGCTGGCGCTGAGCGACATCGAATGGCTGGACAACTGGGAAGATACGCTGCGCATCAACCTGACCGCCGCGGCCGAACTGTCGCGCTTTGCCGTGAAGCACTGGCTGGCGGGCCAGCGGGACGGGCGGATCGTCCATATCGCCAGCCGGGCCGGATACCGCGGGGATTCGCCCGATCACTGGCACTATGCCGCCGCCAAAGGCGGGATGATCGCCATGCACAAGACCATTGCCCGGCAATATGCCGCGCGCGGCGTGATGAGCTATGCGATCTGTCCGGGCTTCACCGATACGGCGATGGCCGGGGATTACCTGGCCAGCCGGGGCGGACCGGGCCTTCTGGCCGATATTCCGCTGGGCCGGGTCGCCACGCCCGAGGAGATCGCCACCATGGCCGTGTTCTGCGCGCTCGATGCGCCGGAAAGCATGACCGGGGCGGTGCTGGATGCCAATGGAGCAAGCTATGTTCGGTAAGCTAAGCTATGTTCGGTAAGCTGGCGCTCTCTGCCCTGGCCCTGCTCTCACTCGGCGCGGCCCCTGCCCCGCTGGCCGATCGCGCCGGAGCGAGCAAGGATATCGCCAAGGCCTGCGGCACCCGCGATGGCTGGGCCGATCCGGCCCCGCCCGCCCATATTCATGGTGAGACCTGGTACGTCGGCACCTGCGGGATCACCGTGGTGCTGGTGGATACCGGCGCCGGGCTGGTGCTGATCGATACCGGCCCGCGGGAAGCCGTGCCGCACGTGCTGGCCAATGTGCGCGCGCTGGGATTCGATCCCCGGCGGATCCGCTGGATCCTTTCCACCCACGAACATTTCGACCATGTCGGCGGCCTTGCCGCAATGCAGCGGGCAACCGGCGCCGACGTGGTGGCCGGACCGTTCATCGGCGATGCCCTGCGCAGCGGAACCCCCTTCCCTGACGATCCACAGGCACCCCTGCTGAAGGACGAGCCGATGGAGCCGGTCAAGGTTACCCGCACGCTGCGCGACAACGGCAGCCTGTTCACCTATGATCCGCGCTTCACCGCTCATGCCACGCCGACCCATTCGCCGGGATCGACCAGCTGGACCTGGCGCAGCTGCGATCAGGTCGGCTGCAAGACCATCGCCTATGCCGATAGCAACAGCACCATTTCCGCCGATGGCTACCGCTTCAGCGACAATCCGCGCCGGATCAAACAGGCCCGCTATGGCCTGAAGCGGATCGCCGCCATGCCCTGCGACATCCTGATCACCCCGCATCCCGGCAGCAGCAACCTGCTGGAGCGCCTGTCCGGCCGGGGGGCTCTGGTCGATGCCGGGGCCTGCAAGGCCTATGCCGCGGCCGGGATGAAGCGGCTCGACCAGCGGCTGGCGCGCGAGGGCCAGAGCAAGTGAGCTGGAAGCTGATCGCCCTGGCCCCGCGCGCGGTGATCGAAGCGGCGCTGCTGGCGCACGAGGACGCGCTCGACTGGGATCCGGAAATCGTCCTGTCGGGCAGCGAGATTGCCGAGGACAAGCCCGAGGACTGGCAGCTGGAAGCCTGGCTGGGGCGCAAGCCGAGCAAGACCGACAAGGCCGCGATTGCCGCGCTGTTCCCCGGCAAGGCACCAAAGCTGATCGAGGAAAAGCTGCCCGATATCGACTGGCTGACCCACAGCCAGCAGGGGCTGGAGCCGATCCGCGCCGGGCGGTTCCATGTCCACACGCCGGAACATCCGCCGCTGGTCGAGGCCGGGGTGCGTAACTTCGCCATTCCGGCCAGCCAGGCCTTCGGCACCGGCCAGCATGCCACCACCGCCGGGTGCCTGGAAATGCTAGACGAGATGAAGCGGCGCGGGCTGGTGGTGCGCAATTGCGCCGACATCGGGACCGGCACCGGCCTCTTGGCCTTTGCCGCGCTGCACCTGTGGCCGCGCGCGCTGGCGACCGCCAGCGATATCGATGCGGTCTGCGTCGATGTGGTGCAGGACAATGCCCGCAACAACGGCATCGCCATGGGCGCGCGGCCGGGTGAGCTGACCATGCTGGTGGCCGACGGGATGGAGCATCCGCTGCTGCAGGCGCGCGGGCCCTATGACCTGATCATTGCCAATATCCTCGCCGGGCCGCTGATCGGCCTGGCGCCGCATTTCGCCAGGGCGCTGGTTCCGGGCGGGCACCTGCTGCTGGCGGGCCTGCTCGAAACGCAGGAAGCCCAGGTCCGCCGCGCCGCGCGCGCCGCCGGCCTGCGCATCGCCGAACGCAAGGTCAATGGCGACTGGTCGATCCTGTGGCTGAGGAAGCGCGGCAGCGGCTCGGCCCGCACCAGCCGCGCCGGCGTGCTGCCCGAATGGTCGCGGAGCTGGTAGCCGCGTGAGCCTGCGCGATTTCCTGCTGCTGGTCGCGATCTGCCTCGCCTGGGCGGTCAACAACGTGGTCAGCAAGGTGGTGGTGGCCGAATGGCACGTGCCGCCGCTGACCTATGCGGCGCTGCGCTTCGCCATTGTCCTGGTTGCCACCCTGCCCTGGCTGCTCCCGATGCCGCGCCCGGCCTGGCGGATCGTGCTGGTCGGCCTGCTGATGGGCGGCGGAACCTTTGCCCTGCTGTTCATCGGCCTGCAGACCGTATCGCCATCCGAAGCGGCGATCGTCAGCCAGGCCGGGGTGCCGATCACCACGCTGCTGTCGATTGTCATGCTGGGGGAACGGATCCACTGGCGCCGCGCGCTGGGCATTACCCTGACGCTGGTGGGTGTGCTGCTGGTGGTGTGGCAACCGGGCTTCTCGATCTCGGCCGGAATGCTGCTGGTGCTGGCGGCCGCCTTTGCCGGATCGCTGGGCGCGGTGCTGATGAAGCAGATGGACGAGGTCGCCCCGCTGCGGTTTCAGGCCTGGGTCGGCATGGCCAGCTTCGTGCTGCTGGCCCCGCTCGCCCTCGCTTCGGAGCAGGCCGAATGGCACCGCGTGGTCGAGGCCGGCTGGGGCTTCATCGCCGCGCTGGTGTTCTCCGCGCTGGTCGTCTCGGTCATGGCCCACACCGCGTTCTACATGCTGATCAAGCGCTATGAGGCCAATCTGCTCTCCCCGCTGACCCTGATCACCCCGCTCGCCACGATCGGCCTGGGGGTGATGATCACCGGGGACAGGCTCGACACGCTGATGATCGTCGGTTCGGCGATTGCCCTGCTGGGTGTGCTGATCGTCGCCGTGCGGCGGACCGGCGCACCGATCCCCCAGGCGCAGGAGCATTCCTAGGCGTCAGGCCCCCGGAGCCTTGGGCGTGGCATCGGCCACCTTTTGCGCGGTGTTATTGTAACTGTCGGTCACCCCGCCGCCCAGACCGATCACCGTGCCAAGAATGGCCAGCGTGACCAGCCCCATGACCAGACCCATTTCGATGGCGGCTGCACCGGCCCGGTCGGCCAGCAGCTTGCGGATAACGGACATTGCGAACCCTTGCAGAAACCTCGTGATCGCAAAGTCTTAGCAGCAAGGACATGAAGAAGGGCTTGCCCGCAAACCCGGTACTTACCCTGATGCGGCGCGGACGATCTCGGCCCAGGCGGCCTCGTCGATCACTTCGATCCCCAGTTCCGCCGCTTTCTTGAGCTTGCTGCCCGCGCCCGGCCCGGCCACCACCAGGTCGGTCTTGGCCGAGACCGATCCCGCCGCCCGCGCCCCCAGCCGCTCGGCCTGGGCCTTGGCCTCGTCGCGGCTCATCGTTTCCAGCGCGCCGGTGAAGACCACGGTCTTGCCCGCCACCGCGCTGTCGCGCACTTCGACCACGTAGGGCGGCGGGGTGACTTCACCGAGCAGGTCTTCCCACACCGCGACATTGTGCGGTTCGTGGAAGAATTCGCCCAGCGCCTCGGCCACGGCCGGGCCAATCCCGTCGATAGAGAGCAGTTCGGCACGGGCTTCCTCCCCGGCACGGGGAGGGGAACCATCCGCAGGATGGTGGAGGGGCACGAGCGGAGTCTCAATATCTGGCGGCGAAGCGCTTTGCGGCACCTGCCCCTCCACCACTTCGTGGTCCCCCTCCCCTGAAGGGGAGGAATAAGCCGCCTGGGCCACTTCGCGCAGCCGCTCCAGCACTTCGAACCGTTTCATCAGATCGCGCGCCGTCACCGCGCCGACGTGACGGATGCCGAGCCCGAACAGCAGCCGCGCCGCATCGGGTGCGCGCTTGGCCTCGATCGCGGCCAGCAGGTTGTCGACCGACTTTTCCTTCCAGCCCTCGCGCTCCAGGATTTCACTGCGCCGTTTGCGCAGGCGGAAGATGTCGGCCGGGCTTTCCAGCCAGCCGAGGGCGAAGAACTCGTCGATGGTCTTCTCGCCCAGCCCCTCGATATCGAGCGCGGCGCGGGAAACGAAATGCTTGAGCCGTTCGGTCCGCTGCGCTGGGCAGATCAGCCCGCCGGTGCAGCGCACATCGACTTCGCCCTCCCCGGCCACGGCCTCGCTGCCGCATTCGGGGCAATGATCGGGGAACAGATAGGCCTCGCGCGGCACATCGCGGGTCAGGTTCTCGACCACCTGCGGGATCACGTCCCCGGCGCGCTGGATCACCACCCGGTCACCGGGGCGCACGCCCAGCCGGGCGATCTCGTCGCGGTTGTGCAGCGTGACGTTGGACACCATCACCCCGCCGACCGAGACCGGATTGAGCCGCCCCACCGGCGTCAGCTTGCCGGTGCGGCCAACCTGGATGTCGATCGCTTCCAGCGTCGTTTCGGCGCGCTCGGCCGGGAACTTGTGCGCGATCCCCCAGCGCGGCGCCTTGGCAACAAAGCCCAGCCGCTCCTGCCAGTCGAGCCGGTCGACCTTGTAGACCACGCCGTCGATATCATAGGGCAGCTCGGCCCGAGCCTGCTCGATCCGGCGGTAATGCGCCAGCAGCGCCTCGACCGAAGTGCAGCGCACCAGCAGCGGCGATACCGGCACGCCCCACTCCGCGATCCGCTGCATCATCTCGAACTGGCTTTCGGCCGGAACCGCGCTCGCCGCGCCCCAGCCGTGGGCCAGGAACCGCAGGGTCCGCGCGGCAGTGACGCTGGCATCTTTCTGGCGCAGCGATCCGGCAGCGGCATTGCGCGGGTTGGCAAAGATCTTGCCGCCTTCGGCCTCCTGTGCGGCATTGAGCGCCAGGAAATCGGCCTTGGCCATATAGACCTCGCCGCGGATCTCGAACACGTCCGGGACTTCGCCGGACAGTTCCTGCGGAATGTCGGCGATGGTGCGGACATTGGCGGTGACGTCCTCACCAACCTGCCCGTCGCCCCGCGTCGCGGCGCGGACCAGCTTGCCGTGCTCATAGCGCAGCGAGCAGGACAGCCCGTCGATCTTGTCCTCCGCCGTCATCGCCACTTCGGCATCGTCCGGCAGGGCCAGGAACCGCCGCACCCGCGCGGCGAAATCGGCCACGTCCTCGTCCGCGAAAGCGTTGTCGAGGCTCATCATCCGCACTTCGTGCGTCACTTTGGCCAGCGGCGAAGCGGCGACATCGTGCCCGACCTTGCGGCTCGGGCTGTCATCGCGCACCAGATGCGGAAAGGCCGCTTCCAGCTCCGCATTGCGCCGCACCAGCGCGTCATAGTCCGCGTCGGAAATCTCCGGCGAATCCTCGGCGTGATAGAGCCGGTTGTGATGGGCAATGGCCTTCGCCAGCCGCATCAGCTCGTTGGCGGCATCCGCTTCGGAAATAGTACTCACACCCCCTCCAGCAACCGGTCGGCCTGAGCCCGTGCCTCAGCAGTGATTTCCGCGCCGGAGAGCATCCGGGCGATCTCTTCCTGCCGCCCGGCCCCGTCTAGCTGGTGGACCGAAGTGCGGGTGACGGTGCCTTCGCTCGACTTGGCGATCACGTAATGCCGGTGCCCGCGCGCGGCGACTTGCGGGCTGTGGGTGACGGCCAGCAATTGCCCGTCCTGCGCCAGCCGCGCCAGCCGCTCGCCAATCGCAGAGGCCACCGCGCCGCCGACGCCGCGGTCGATCTCGTCGAAGATCACGGTCGCCGCCCCGCCCTCTTCCGCCAGGGCCACTTTCAGCGCGAGGATGAAGCGCGACAGTTCCCCGCCCGAGGCGATCTTGGCCAGCGGCGCGAAGGGCGCGCCGGGGTTGGTGGAAATCAGGAATTCGACCGCGTCCATGCCCGACGGCCCCCAGCGGTCCTCGGCCAGCGGCGTGACGGCGGTGCGGAACTGCGCGGCATCGAGCTTCAAGGGCGCGAGTTCACCCGCCACCGCCGCATCGAGCCGCGCGGCCGCGGCGCTGCGGGCGGCGGACAGCGCTTCGGCCCCGGCGCGATAGGCCGCGCCAGCTGCCTGCTCGGCCGCCTCCAGCGCGGCAAGGCCGGCTTCCCCGCCCTCGATCGCGTCAAGACTGGCGCGCATTTCGCGCATCAGGCGCGGCAGGTCATCGACCTGGCACTGGTGCTTGCGGGCCGCAGCGCGCAGATCGAACAGCCGCGTCTCGATCCGGTCGAGCGCGGCCGGATCGTGGGCCAGTGCCTCGGCCGCGCGTTCCAGCTTTTCCTCGGCCTCCCCGGCCTCGATCACCGCGCGGTCCAGCGCGGCCAGGGCATCGGCCAGCAGGGGGTGTTCGCCCGCGATCCGGTCGAGCCGCCGGGCGGCGGAGCGCAGGGTGGCAAGCGCCGAATCCGATCCGGCCCACAGCTTGCGCAGGGCTTCCAGATCGTCGGTCAGCCGCTCCCCCTTCTGCATCGCAGCGCGGGCCTCGGCCAGTTGTTCTTCCTCGCCCTCGGCCGGTTCCAGCGCGGTCAGTTCCGCGAGGTGCGCCAGCAGCAGGTCGCGGTCCGCCGCGGCGCGCTCCACCCCGGCGCGGGCGGCTTCCAGCGCCTCGCGCGCGGTGCGCCATTCGGTCCAGGCCGCTTCCACCCCGGCCACGTCGGCCCCCTTTTGATTCTGGGAGGCAAACCGGTCCAGCAACAAGCGGTGCCCGCGCGGATTGACCAGCCCGCGATCGTCGTGCTGGCCGTGCAGTTCCACCAGATGCGCGCCCAGTTCCCTGAGCAGGGCGGCGCTGACCGGCTGGTCGTTGACGAAGGCCTTGGAACCGCCATCCGCCTTGACCCGGCGCTTGACGATCAGCGCCTCGCCCGGATCGACATCGACTTCGGCATCGGCAAGAATCCTTGCGATCCCGGCGGGCAGCGCGGCGAATTCAAAGCTGGCGGTAACACTGGCCTGATCCTCCCCGGCGCGGACCAGCCCGCTATCGGCCCGTGCGCCCAGGGCCAGGCCCAGGGCATCGAGAAGGATCGACTTGCCGGCCCCGGTCTCCCCGGTCAGCACGCCCAGCCCGCCCGCGAAATCGAGGTCGAGCGCTTCGATCAGCACGACATTGCGGATGGATAAACGGGTCAGCATGTTCGCCGCCTGTTCTAGCGGCAGATCGGCGGCGAGTCACCCCGCTTCGGCATCCGCAAACGGCGGTTCCAGCTTGATCGGATCGGCCAGGGTCACCCGGTCGAGCATCGCCGCCATTTCATCGCGCAGGGTCAGCATCAGCCCGCGCAGGCGGCATTCGGCCTCGGGCAGGCAGTTGGCGCAGGTTTCGTGCGCGTTGCGGCTGGCGCAGGGGACCAGCGCCAGGCTTCCGCGGGTCAGCCGGATGATGTCGCCATAACGGATATCGACCGGGGCCAGCGCCAGTTCATAGCCGCCATCGCGCCCGCGGGTGGAATCGACCAGCCCGGCACGGACCATTTCCGAAAGGATCACGGTCAGGAACTTGCGCGGAATGTTCTGCGCTTCGGCGATCGTATCCAGCCGCACCGGCCCTTCACGCCAGTGATCGGCGAGGTGCTGCAGCGCACGGATCGTATAGCGGGTCTTTTGCGAAAGCATGGTCGGCGGCCATAGAGCATGGCCACCGGCGCAATGTCAACTTGGGGGGTAGAAAAGCCCTACTTCACCGCGACGCCCGGGGCGTGCTTCTGCATCAGGCGATAGGCCTTCTCGTACCACTTGCTGCCCGGATAGTTGGCGCCCAGCACGGCGGCATATTTCAGCGCCTCTTCCGGCATGCCCAGTTGCAGGCTGCTTTCGACCAGGCGGAACAGCGCTTCGGGGGTGTGGCTGGTGGTCTGATAGGTTTCCACCACGGTGCGGAACCGGGTGGCGGCGGCCAGCCAGCGACCGGCGCGCTGGTAATAGCGGCCGATCTGCATTTCCTTGCCGGCCAGGTGATCGTTGACCAGGTCGATCTTGATCCGGGCATCGGCGGCATAGCGGGTGTTGGGATAGCGGCGGACCACTTCGGTCAGCGCGGTCAGTGCCTGCTGGGTGATCTTCTGGTCGCGGTCCACATCGCTGATCTGCTCGTAATAGCACAGCGCGATCAGGTAATAGGCATAGGGCGCATCGCGGTTGCCGGGGTGGATCGACAGGAACCGCTGGGCCGACTGGATCGCCTTGTTGTAATCCTTGGCGACGTAATAGGAAAAGGCGCTCATCAGCTGGGCGCGGCGGGCCCAGGGCGAATAGGGGTGCTGGCGTTCCACCTCGTCAAACAGGGCGGCGGCCAGGATCGTGTCACCCCGGTCAAGCCGTTCCTTGGCGGCGGCATAGAGCGTTTCCACATCGCGCGCGACAAAGGCCGTATCGCGCGGCCCCCCGCCCCGTCCGGCGCAACCGGCAGTCAGCAGCATGGCCGTCGATGCGGCGGCAAGAAGGGCGAGCTTCACAGGGGAACGGGCAAACATGGTGCTGGCCTATAACCAGTGCCAGCCTGAACGCCAAGTGAAAGGCGCGCGGCTGTGCCCAGCAGAATGCGGCCAATGGTTGCCCCGGCCGCCCGATCAGATGTTGATGCTGGTCGGGATCTGGCTCGGCAGCAGATAGGGGTAGGCGTTGCGGCGCGCCGCATTGCGGGCGGCGATCCGTTCCTCGACCTTGAACAGCGCGGCCTGAAAGCGCGGCAGCGGGCCTTCCGGACCGGTTACCGCCGGATCGGTGAACCACGCCGGATAGGGAAAATCTCGCGACAGGTAAGTGCCGAGCGGGCGGTAATGGAGCGAGCCCAGCAGGTGCAGCACTTCCAGCTGTTTCAGCGCCAGATTGGCGGGCGGCATGTAGGACAGCCAGTCCTGCCGGTCATGGCCGCGCCGTTCCAACGGTTCGGCCTGCCAGCCCGCGCCGGTCACGGCCGGGGCGAATTCCATCACGGTCGCCTGCGGGAAATTGACTGCGGCGTGCTGGGCGCTGGCGGTGAACAGGATCATCGTGCAGCAATCGACCAGCGCGGCCACCGTCTGCACCGGGCCAAAGCCGCTGACCTGCCCTTCCCCGGCAATCGCGCCGGCCCAGGCCTGCAGCTCGCTATCGGCGGCAACGGCGGCATCGCCGGAATAATAGAGGCCGACATAGCCGCTGACCCATTCATGGATCGCCTGCCAGACCAGCAGGGCATCGTCGCGATAGGGAAAATCGGGCAAGGCGGCGGCATCGTGGACGCCGCGTGCCTTGAGATCGTTCGGCAGCATGGCCCTGGTGAAATCGAAGCCAAGGCGCGCATAGGCGGCCATCTGCTGGCTGCTGGCGATGGTCCCGCCAAAGATCCGGTCGATCGGGCCGCCGGCGGTGATCAGGCTGGTCGCGGCCTCGTAATTGATGAACAGGGTGCCTTCGAAATGCGGCACCAGCAGCGCCCACAGCGGGTGGACTTCGGCCAGGTGGCGGCGGGTGGCGACGGCCACCGCCTCGATCACCAGGTGGGTGTGGGCCAGGTGCGCGAACAGCTCGTGCCAGTTGCCGTCGGCGACCTGGACGATCAGCTTGGCGATTTCCCAGCCCCATTGCTCATCGGGGCGCACGGTCGGGGTGAAGATCGGATTCTGCGCGGGATCCTGCCCGCACTGGATCGCCACCGGCACCAGGCTGGCCCCGCCCGGCGGCACGGCGAACAGCGCCATCGGGCAATAGACGTACTTGGCCTGGCCCGCGGTCGATCCGGCGACCAGCACCGACAGCGCGCTGTAATCGAGGATGTAGAGCCGCGCTTCGGCCAGCGCGGCGGCCAGCGTGTCGCCGCTGACCACTTGGGCATAGCGCTCGGCGCTGAGGGGGAAGTTCGCCGGCAGCTGCTCCACCCGGGCCAGCAGCATCGGGTTGGGCCCGGCCACGCGCAGGCGGGCGAATTCGGCGTCGTCCTGGAAACACCAGGCGGTACCGGGCAGCGGGATCGTCTGGAACAGCGCTCGGTAGGCTTCCAGCCCGCCCTGCGCCGCAGGGCCCAGCTCGGCCTCTTTCGCTACGCCCAGTTCCAGCGCGGCGCAGAGGCTGCGGGCGTGATCCTCGAACCGCGCGGCAAGCGCTTCCTCGCCCAGCGACAGCAGTTCCAGCTCGGCATCCTGCGCCAGCCGCGACCAGAAGGTGCCGCCGCTGGCATTGTGGGCGATCTTGCTCTGGATCGCGGCGACCTCGGCCTTGACCTTGGCCGCCAGGGCCTGGTTGGCGGCGATCTCGCCGGCTTCCATTCCCGGATTGTCCGCCAGCGCGGCTAGCTGCACCGCGATGTGGTTTTCGATCAGCTGCACGAAAATCCCGGTCAGCATGACCCACCAGGTCAGCGTCGGCGTCTCGTTGCCCGGCAGGCCCTTGACCACCGGCACTTCGGGCAGCGAGCCGACCGTGCTCCACTGATAGCCCAGCCGGGTCAGATCAAGCTGGAGCGCGCGGGCGATCTGCCCGGCGGCGCTGTCGTTCTGCGGCAGCGAGGGGTGGGCGGGAGCGCAATGCGGCATGGCACGGGCCTTTCAGGTCAAGCGAACAACGCCCGCACTTCTATTGCCCGCGCCTTAAGAATTATCGAATAGGCCGCACAATTACTTGCCCGCATGGCAAGATCGCGAAAATAGATCAGCCTTAACATTCGCTTTAGGCCTTTGCGCTAGGCATGGCCGCCATGCAGTGGCTCTGGGGGAAAATCCGCGCATTCGTGAACCCGCCGATCCCGGCGGAGATCGAGGATGCCTTCGCGCTGCTCTCGGCGACCGAGCTGCAGGCGCAGTCGCGGCTGCTGTTCCTGGGCTTCCTGCTGACCACCCCGACCGCCGCGCTGGCCGCCGCGCCCGATGCCTCGCCGTGGGTGCGGATCGTGGTGCCGGCGGCGATGGCGTTCTTCTGCCTGGTCGGCTACCTCAACCTGCGCCGCGACCTGCGCCTGTCGGTCAGCCCGCGCCGCGCCCGCCGGTTCCTGCGCGAAGCGACCATTGCCTCCAGCGCGATCGCGGTGATGTGCTCGGCCTGGTGCGTCATGTCGTGGCTGGGCGCACCGCCGGAAGAGCGGATCTATTACCCGATCATCATCGCGCTGGGCGCCTTCAGCACCGCCTATTGCGTGTCGAGCGCGCGGGCCGGGGCGATCCTCAACATCGCGATCAACCTGGTGCCGATGTTGTTCCTGCTGTTCACTTCGGGCTACCGGATGGACCTCGCCGTCGCGGTCAGCCTGTGCGTCGCGGCGGGCTTTCAGCTGCACATGATCCACCGCACGCAGACCAACCTGGTCAACCTGCTCAGCCTGCAGCAGCAGACCCGCCACCTCTCGATCACCGATCCGCTGACCGGCCTGCTCAACCGACGCGCGCTGCTGGATAACGCGCTGGAGCTGGGCCAGGTCCGGCCGCTGCGGCTGATGCTGGTCGATATCGACGCGTTCAAGGCGATCAACGACGGCCACGGCCACGACATGGGCGACGAAGTGCTGCGCGAAGTGGCCCAGCGCCTCGCCATCCAGGCCGATCTGCGCGCCAGTGTCGCCCGCATCGGCGGCGAGGAATTCGCCGTGCTCGGCACGGCCGACGAACTGCCCGAAGCCCTCGCCCTCGCGCTCCTCGGCGATATCCGCACCGCCGCCATGCCCCACGGCGCGCCGGTCACCGTCTCGATCGGCATCGCCGCCGGCCCGGTCCATGCCGAGGATGACTGGCTGGAGCTTTACCGCCAGGCCGACCGCGCGCTCTATGAAGCCAAGCAGACCGGCCGCAACCGCGCCGTCAGCCACGCCGCGCTGCCATCCGCCGCGAAGGCCACCCTCGCACAGGCCCCAGACGCCCGCGTCTCTGCCGCCTGACCACAAACCATTTTCCTACATCCCCCGTTTCGGGTCATGCTCCCAAGCCCTTGCCCCGGAGCCTGACCCCATGACGATCGACAAAAGCCGCCTGCCCGCCCGCCGCGGCGCCCTGCCCGCTTTCATCCCCGTCCCCCGCGCCTGTAACCGCCACGATGGCTGGACCGCGGATCGCCAGCGCGGCTTTATCGAGGCGCTGGCCGATACCGGCAGCGTCAAGGCCGCCGCCCACGCCGTCAACATGACGCCGGAAGGCGCCTACCAGCTGCGCCGCCACCCCCGCGCCGCCAGCTTCCGCAAGGCCTGGGAGGCCGCGCTGGCGCTGGGCGTGCAGCGGCTGGAGGACGTGGCGATGGAACGCGCGCTCCACGGCACCGAAGTGCCGGTGTACTCATACGGCAAGCTGATCGGCAGCCGCGTGGTCTATAATGACCGGCTGCTGATGTTCATCCTGCGCAACCGCGCCCCCACCCGCTTCACCGCGGATGGCAGGGCCGCCGCCCGCCGCCTCAGCCTCAACGACCCCGCCCACGCCGCCGAACTCAGCCGCCTCAAGCGCAAGTGGGAGAAGGAGTGGGACGAAGCCCGCGCCGCCCAGGCCGCCCGGGACGAGGCCGAAGGCATCGACGAACTGGAAGAAATGCTGGCCCGCCGCCACGAAACCTACCTTGCCCAGATGTCCCCCCACACCCGCGCGCTCTATGATGCCTTCATGGCCGCACAGGAGGAAGACAGCGCCGCGCGCAACTCGCTGGATGGCAGGTGGCGGGAGAGCGAGGGGGAGGAGAGCTAGCTATCGAATCCGTGAAACTGCCGGTGCCAAGACAGGAACTGCGGATGCGGATGATGCGCCTCTATCGCTGGCGGAAGCAGCCGCCCGGTCTTGTTGATCACCGCCTCCACACTGTCGCGATCATTGACCTTCCGGTGCACCAAGATGGACAGGTCATCCGCAAAGCCAATCAGGCCGCGGTCAAACATCCAATGCGCGGTGCCGGATAGCGCCAGCCCGTTCCGCACGCTATCCGGTCCGCCATGTTCAACGGGCCGGATATGCGCAGCCTGTGCTTCCAGCCGTCCCCCGCCATTGACCAGCTTGAAGCCCGTAATCGCGCAGCGACCGTCATAGGCTTCCATCACTGCACGCCGAAACGCGCGGTCGCGGAACGGACGCGACACAAGCGATTGCACAAGGGGACGCTCAACCTCAAACGGCACCCGAACGTCCTGCACCCGGTTCAGCGGCTCAGGATCACCCGTCCGCGGCAGGAACTCCTCGTCCGGCAGGCCAAGCCCGACGATGCGGGCAAAGTCTGCATTCGACAGCGGGCGAACCGCGGCTTGCGCATTGGCCAAGTCGCGTTCGACAGGCTGACCATCCACCTTGTGCGGAACGGTGGGCGAGAATGGCAGATAGCTGCCCGGTTCAATCAAGGCGCGAAAGCGATCGGAAATGTCCGGATCAGGAATTATCGACGCAACTTTCGCCACTGCGAAGAAGCCCTTGGATTGGGGGATTTTCACCGGCTCACGATATACGATCCAGTCACCCACCATCTGCTGGGCGCGGCTGAGGTAACTCTTCGGGAACTGGTAATGCACCTCCGGGATATCGTCGTAGATCGACCCATCCTTGTGCATGAAAACGCCGAAGGTCATGAGCTCTTCTTACTTCCATCCCTTCGCATCACAATAGCGTTTACTCCCAGCCTTCGCGCACATCAGTACGGCGGCATGCCGGGCAATTGATCGGGAAGGTAGGCTCGTTTCTCCTCAGCGCCTCTTCCGCCTCCTCGGGGCTTAGCACGTCTCGTTCGAATCTTTCACCGCAGTTGTTGCAGCGATAGCGCCTTCTCTCACTCATACTCTACTCCTGCCCGCGAAACAAAATCGTTCCAGAGAGTTTCAGCCGCCCTGTCGGGGGTCAGCTTTCTTTGCGAGTCTCGGTACATCTGGAAGCCAAAATCCGATAGAAAAAGATTGTAATCATCGGATTCAACTGAAAAATATCCATTAAAGTTTTTTAATTCGCTATATCGTTCATTGGAGTAGGCAATTTCGCCGTATCCCCGTCTTCCTTTCATATTATGAACTGTAATGTGCGACTCCCCCCCTCTTTGCTTTGCTCTGTTGACTAACGAGCACGTAAAGGCAGTTGGAGACATCTCCTCAAAGTGTGTCCGCAACTCTTCGCTCACTTGAGCAAGCTCAGCTGCCGCAGTGCGAAAATAAGATTTGATAGTGTCGAAGGCAGCATCCGCGAATTGAAGGCGCTCGATTGCGTCGAAATCGCGCTGCAATTTTATCTGCCTTGGTGGTGAAACAGGCGCGACTGACAAATGCTCGATCGCAAGACTCTCTTCAGCCGTTACAGATTGACTTATTCTGCGAAGTCCGTTCACTACGTCAAGGTAAGCAATGTTAGCGTTGGTCCACTCGGAAATGGGTTTGCCGTCCTGTGGCAATGCCATGAATTCGCTGAGCGGCGACGAAAGCCAGTCGCATGGTTCAAGGATCACAGGTACCAACCGTAGTCGTCCCGAACGAGCTCGATCCAGCGCATGTTGAAACTCCCTCTCGTAGCAATACTTAGAAGAAAGGTAGTCTGGGCTGATCAGCGCAAGGAAGAGATCGCTACGATCGAGTTCATGACGGATTTCCCCATCTATGCTTCCTCCAGGAAGGATTTGAGCGTCGTGCCAAACCGATATCAGACCGTCTCGCCCAAGCATTGCTAGATGCTTCCGTAGGCGCTCCCATGCTTTTTCATCAGCATGGGAATAGGATACAAAGGCTGCGATTGGCATCTAGCACCTCCAATTCAGACCAAAAATATTTGTAAATTTTCGCACTTGAGAAGTCTACGCAAAACACCATCTGCTGATTCAATTGTAGCTTTAGGAGTTCGCTGTGACACCCGTCCATTTGCTTCGTCCGGCCACGCTTAGCGAAACACGTGGTCCGGCCATGTTTTTCCCGTTTGGTCGAAACGGAGAAGTATTTGCAGTAACCGGAGCTGCCCCTTCGATGGCGGTATTTTTAGACGGTACCTACGCACATGAGGCATTCCCCTGCGATGCTGCCGGTAATTGGAATGGTATAGCAATAGAAGGGGTTGAAATTGAGGTTGACTTAAATTCGATATATGACATCAATATACATGGTTTAATATTAGGATCAGTTATTCGAGCAGCTGATGCTATTTCAATTGTCGCTAGGGTAAGGAGTGCGGACAGTTTTAAGGAGACTCGGGCGCTACCGATTATAGATTCACTTCCTTTGGCAACTGAACGCCTGCAGGCAGGCTTTAAGTATTGGCAAGCTGTCATACGCAATAGCGGAGAAAGGCACGTCATCTATGCGCAGGGGTGTAGCGAAGCCAGAACGACCGAGCACTCTTCATGATGCACTCGGCCGGGTTGTAAGGCTCGTTAGTTATCCGCTGCAAAGCAGCGTCTTCTTTGCACCTTCGTGTTTTCGTGTAGGTCCATACAGCGTTGTGGATGGAGGCGTGTGCCCAACCACTACCTCCCTTCGACAAGCCCAGGGTGCGCGGAACTGGTCCGGTCCCGGGAGGAACTTATTCTTCACCCATACGTAGCGCGGCGATGAAAGCTTCCTGGGGAATCGAAACGTTTCCATACTCCCGCATCCGCGCCTTGCCTTTCTTCTGCTTTTCCAGCAGCTTCTTCTTCCGGGTGATATCCCCGCCATAGCACTTGGCGGTCACGTCCTTGCGCATCGCGGCAATCGTCTCGCGGGCGATGACCTTGCCGCCGATCGCGGCCTGGACCGGGATCTTGAACAGGTGGCGGGGGATCAGGTCTTTCAGGCGTTCGCACATGTGGCGGCCGCGGGCCTCGGCCTGGGCACGGTGGACGATCATGGAGAGGGCGTCGACCGGCTCATTGTTGACCAGGATGCTCATCTTGACCAGATCGCCTTCGCGCAGGCCGATCTGCTCGTAATCGAAGCTGGCATAGCCGCGGCTGATGCTTTTCAGGCGGTCATAGAAATCGAACACCACTTCGTTGAGCGGCAATTCATAGGATACCTGGGCGCGGCCGCCGACGTAGGTCAGGCCGGTCTGCAC
>ERZ761602.876-NODE-876-length-59854-cov-42.969364_pt1 | contig 59854 bp, 52 predicted proteins | sample MGYA00512165_ERZ761602 | MGnify/ENA primary metagenome ERZ761602 (study PRJEB28899, sample SAMN02445085) | bioreactor sludge metagenome | biome: EBPR sludge; isolation source: Thorneside wastewater treatment plant | place: Australia: Brisbane, Thorneside... | reverse complement strand
ACCCTGCTGTCCACTGCACGGCTTAATCGCCTATTTGATTGCCGGGTTAATAATAAGCGTTTGCTTTAACTCTCAATCATCCCTATCTTGCTGATTGTTCTAGCAGAAAGCATTTGTTAGTGGTTTTTTATTGTTTTTGAGCGGAATGCGGAGAATTGAAGCACGAGGCGTGATGGAAATGGCGCCGCATCGGAGGCGTGAATTGAGAGGAATCTGTCTGCCTGTCTGGATGACCGGCGTCTGATCGAGCGGCTGGGTCGGTTGCTGGGTCAGCTGAAGGCGGGGTGGCGCGAGCAGCGCCTCAATGCGGTGGCTCGGAATCGCGCGGATCGCCCAGCAGATACCGTCCGCAGAGTTTGTGGAACGCTTCCGAGGTTCTGGGGCCGGCCAGTCCGTCCACCTTGACGAAAATGCCGGGCAGGGTATTCAAAAACCGTTGCAGCGCTTCCACCACTGGTGACGGTTCGCCACGGTCGTAACGGGCCAAGGGCCGGGCCGGCCGCTCGCCGGTAAAGTCGATGACGCCCCGTTCCGCCAGCCGCCGCAGCAGCACCGCCACGCCGCAGCGCTGGGCGACGGCGGTTTCGTTCCAGGTGTCGTCGGCGACGTATTTTCCCTGGCTGTAATGCGTCGAATAATTCCACAAATACGGTGAAAGCACCTCGGGATGATGCAAGCGGTAGCTCCAGCCGCCGTGCGCTTCCAGCAGAAATAACAGGCCGGCGATGCTCCAATCGTCCCACTGATCGAAACGGCGCAGGCGCAACGCATCGACGGCGCTGTCCTCCCAGGCAAACGGCGGTTCGCCTTCCGGCGGCCTGCCGTCCGGCAAATGGCAGGTGCGCTCGGTCAGCGGATCGCCGTTGTGCAAGTGGACCTCGAAATCGCGGCCGGTATCCGCGTAATGCAGCGCCGCCGCCACGAACCAAGGTATCCCGAGCCGTCCGCCGACGGCGCGATAGCGGCCCTGATCGGCCAACAGAGCGTCCGCCAACGCATCGATTTCAGAATCGCGCTCCGGACGGGTCGCGCACTCGGCAAACAAGCGGTCGTACTCGAGTTGCAACGCTTCGTTGAGGACAACGCGGCTCATCGGCGGACATCCCGTAAAGGGAAAGCTGGAGGGCCCATCGGTCTAAAACTACGCGCCAGCGGCGCGCAAGGCCAATTTAACCGCCAGCCAGATGCCGAAAATCAGCAATAAGGTCAAGCCGATGGCGACGATGATGAAATGAGCCGCCCGGCCATGCCGGAAATCGCGCTCTTGGTTGCGCGCGCTTTGCACGCCGAAAAAAGACGCCAGCACGCTGAACACCACATCAAGGGCGCTGGGTTGTCGGGGGGGATTTTGAGGATCGGATGGAGGAGGATTGGAAGGCGTGGTCATCGGCTTTAGGATCGGTTCGAGAAGGTCGGGATGGAATGTTATTCGAAATTTATCGGTCAAACGCACGGGTGAAGAGCCCTAAAATTTTGCTACATTAAACCATCACTGTGCCGATCTGCCACGATGACCGCCAAATTCCCCTTACTGTCAATGGCTTCCCCGGATGAGCTGATCGCTTGGCGGCGCTCGCAACCGATCCGGCGCGATTTATTTTTGGCGCATGTCGCCCGCGTCGTCCGCCGGTTGCCGCCGGTCCGCTTCATCATCAACCTCTGTGAGGACCGTTATTGCTTTTTGGTCGCGTTCGCCGCCGTGGGAGCGAACGGCCAAAGCAATCTGTTACCCTCCAGCCGCGCCGATCTGCACCTGCGGCGGGTGGCGCAGGAGTATCCCGACAGCCGGACGATTGCGGATGACGACATCGAAAGTTGGCTGGACGCGGACGCTGGCGACGCGATTTCGCAAACGGTTCCCGAGTTGGCGGCCGAGCAGGTGATGGCGGTCGCCTTTACCTCCGGCAGCACCGGTCGGGCCAAGCCGAACCTCAAGACCTGGGGTGAATTGATCGGCGGCGCGCGCCAGGCGCAGCGGCGTTTCGGCTTCGATCGCGCCACCGCCATCGTGGCGACCGTGCCGCCCCAACACATGTACGGCTTGGAAACCTCGATCATGGCGCCGTTGGCCAGCGGCGCGCGGGTCCACGGCGGCCGGCCGTTTTTTCCGGAAGACATCCGCGCCGCGCTGGCGGCCGTTCCCGCGCCGCGCGTGCTGGTGACCACGCCCGTACACCTGCAAGCGTGTGTCCAGGCTGGATTGACTTGGCCGCAACCGGCGTTTCTGATCTCGGCCACCGCGCCGCTGTCGAATGCCTTGGCGGCTCAGGCCGAGGCTGCGTTCGACGCGCCGGTGCTGGAAATCTACGGCTGCACCGAAGCTGGTTCCATCGCCAGCCGCCGTACCCTGGACGGCGACCGCTGGCGGCTCTACGACGGTTTCGAACTGGGCGACGGCTCGCTTTCCGGGGCGCATCTGCCGGAGCCGGCGCCGTTGAACGATATCGTCGAGCCATGCGGCGATTCGGAATTCAAGCTGCTGGGCCGGCGGGAAGATGTGATCAATGTCGCCGGCAAACGGACCTCGCTCGGCTATCTCAACCACCAGCTCAACGATATTGACGGCGTGATCGAGGGCGTTTTTCTGGCGCCGGAAGCGGGCGAGGCCGAGATCGCCCGGCTGGCGGCGCTGGTGGTCGCGCCCGGCTTGAGCAAGCGCCAGCTGCTCGCCACCCTGGCCCGGCGGCTCGATCCGGTGTTTTTGCCGCGCCCGCTGGTCAAAGTCGACGCCCTGCCGCGCAACGAAACCGGCAAGCCGACGCGGGAGGCGTTGCTGGCGCTGTTAGACCGGCCTCAGCCTGTGGCGACTGACGCTCATGAGCGTTGAGCGATTCTTTTCAATCGCCGCTGACCATCCCAGTTTGGCCGGGCATTTCCCCGGCGATCCCATCGTTCCCGGCGTGGTGCTGTTGGACGCGGTGCTGCGGGCCTTCAAGGCCGAACACCCCGACCAGAAGTTGAACGGAATGCCGGTGGTGAAATTCCTGACGCCGTTGCGGCCGGAGCAGCCTTGCACGATTCATTTTCTGAATTCGACCGGCGGCAAGCTGCGCTTCGAATGCCTGCGCGACGATGGCCAGATCGTGGTGCAAGGTCATTTGCGGTGGGCTGGCGCGGACCGCTGACCGATATGGGACGCCGCGGTTTCCCAGGCGCCGGTTCGCGGGAACTGGGGTGCTTTGAGGAGTGGGGTTGATGCCGGTCCGCGCGTTTGCCACCGATTCCGATTTGCGCGCCGAACTGCTGCCCGCTGAATTGCTGCCGCTGTTCGACGGTCGCTTTATCGCTTCATGCGATTTGATCGAGGAGTATGTTTTTCGGCTGGCCCTCAAAGTCGCGCGCGAAACCGGTTTCGACAGGCCGCTGCTTCAAGGCGGCGCGGCGGAGGAGATCGCGCGCCGCGCGGGGCTGGACTCGCTCACCGGAGCGCCGCTGGCCGATTGGTTGTTGCGCCTGTTGGCCGAACGAGGCGTCATCGCCCGAAGCGCCGGCGAACCGAGTGTCTTTCAAGCGCTGGAACCCTTGCCGGACTTGAATCCGACGGAAATCGAACGCGCCCAGGCCGCGCACGATCCCGACGCGCTGCCTTCGTTCCGGTTGGCGGCGCTCGCCGCCGAGGGCTACCCGCCGGTCATGCGCGGCGAGGCGTCGGGAGAAGCTGTTTTGTTCGCCGCCGACCGTATTTCGGCCTGGTCGGAGTATTTTTCCAACCACAATCCGCTCTACGCCATCAGCAATCAAATCGGGGCAAGGGCGGTGCTGGCGCGTTTCACGCATCCGCGCGGGGCGATTCTCGAAATCGGCGGCGGAGCCGGCAGCGGGGCGACGGCTTTGCTGGATCAGTTCGCGGCGGCGGGCGCGACGGCCCGGATCGAGGCTTATCGCTTCACCGAACTGTCGCCGCTGTTTCTGCGGCGCGGCCAGCGGGTGTTGCGATCGCGGCCCGACGCGCCGGGTCGAATCAGCTGCGGGGTGCTCGACATCGACCGGCCTTTCGCCGAGGCCGGCGTGGAACCCGGCAGTTTAGCGGTCGTCTACGGGGTCAACACGCTGCATGTCGCGCGCGATTTGGCCTTCACGCTGGCGGAAATACGAGCCGCGCTCGCGCCGGGCGGACAGGTGATCGCCTCCGAATGCGTGCGACCTTTTTTCGGGCGGACTGTTTATGTCGAATTTATCTTTGCCCTGCTGGACTCTTTTCGCTCCCCGATCCTGCAACCGCCGTGGCGGCCGAACGGCGGGTTTCTGACCCCCGAACAGTGGCTGGCGGCGTTCCGGGCGGCGGGGTTCGCGGAGCCGTTCGTCTGGCCGGACATCCCCCGGATTCGCGAGCGCTATCCGTCCTTGGTCGCGGCCGCCGTGGGCGCGGTCAAACTCTGAGGTTCTTTCGTCTGCGGCAAGCTTGCAACAATTTGAATTGAATGACGATAAGGAGTGATCAATGACTCAATCGCATCAAGGTTCCTGCCACTGTGGCGCGGTGCGTTTTTCCTATCGAGGCGAGAAGATCGAGAGAGGCTTGCGTTGCAATTGTTCGCTGTGCGTTCGCAAGGGGGCGATAATGTCAGCGGAAATCATCGCTCCGGAAAACTTTAAGATCGAAGCCGGCGAGGAGGCGTTGGGGCTCTATCAATTCGGCTCTAAAGTCGCCAAACACTATTTCTGCAAGCGCTGCGGTATCTACACCTTCCATGAAACCGTTCGAAAGCCCGGTCATTTCCGGGTCAATCTCGGCTGCGTCGATGGCGTCGATCCGTTCGCGCTCGAAGCGGACGTCTTCGATGGCAAGCACTTGTTGTAGGGCGGCGCGGACGGCTTCCGATCAGCTTTGAGCCGCACCGGCCTTGCGCCCGAAATAGGCCCGAAACAGATCGAATTCCACATCGCAACCGGCGTCGGCGAAACCGGCGTCGCGGATCGCCTGGATGATGGCGTCGGGTGGGACACAATTTTCGATGGTGTCCCAGTAATAGCGCATCAGCGTTTGGGTGTCCTGTTGGCCGGTGGTGAGCCGGCTGAGCAGCGGGATCACCCGTCCCATATAGAATTTGATGACGCCTCGCTTCAAAGGAGTGGCGGGTCGGGCGATTTCCAGAATCAGCAACACGCCGCCCGGCCGCAGCGCGCGATGAAATTCTCGAAAGGTCGTGTTGAGATCGGCGACATGGCGCAGGGCGTAGCCCATGCTGACCATATCGCAGCACGCATCGGCGACCGGCAGCTGTTCCATCAGCCCTTGCATCAGCGGGATGTTTAAAAGCCGTTTCACCTCGGCCAGCATACCCGCGCTCACATCCAGGCCGATCACCGCTTGCGGGTCGCCGGCGATCGCCAGGGCCTGTCGGGCCACCAGCCCGGTGCCGGTGGCGACATCCAGCACCGTCATGCCGGGCCGCAGACCGGCGCGTTCGAGCGCTCGCCGGCGGTACCAATTGCCCGACCCGAACGACATCAGCTGGCAGATCCGGTCGTAGTGGCGGGCGGTGCGGTCGAACAGCCCGCGCACGAACGCCGGCCGTTGCGCCAAGTCGGGGTAATAATCCGGCAAGGTCGGATGCGGTTCGAGCGGTTTTTCCGGTCTCAAGAGTGCGGTCCTAAAGGTGGCGGGCGGCAAACTCGGTCGCCAGCCCTTCGATTTCAATCAACAGTTCTCGCCGGCAGATGTCGGCGCGCAGGAACAGCAGCGGAATGTTATCGCCGAAGGTCCGGGCGATCCGCACGCGCAAAGGCGCGGGGTCGAGGTCGGATCGGACATAGATTTTGAGCAGCGCCAGCGCCAGCGGACGGGCCGCGCGCCGGTTGGCTTCGCCCAGCAAGGCTTCCAAATTGGCGAGCGTTTCCTCCAATTGCGCGGCGAGTTCGTGATGCACGCTGGCGTGGCCGACGATGCTGGCGGTGCCGGAAATATACAGATGCTCGCGGCCCTCGCCCCAGGACTTCAAGATGGCGCGCGAAAATGACGGACTGCGCCGGCCGTATTGGCGTGGGTAGTGAAACGCGCTGACCTGGCGCGGGTTTTCGATCTGCGCCCCCGGTTCGCGGGCGGCCAAGCCGTAGAGTTGCAAATCGCCCGCGCGGGTTCCGATGGCCGAGGCGGCCGGCAGCCGCGTTTCGAATTCCGCCAGCTCCGCCGCCAGCGCCTGATGCCGGCCCGCGCAAAACGCCCGATAGCGTTCCAGGCCATCGCACTCCTGGTTGATCCGGGGAAAGTAATTCCAGAGGCGCAAGAGGTGCGGATAACCCAAGGCGCGGGCCTTGGCGAACAGCCGCCGGTAGAGCACGGCGGTCAGCGGTTGCAGCGCGTCCGGCGCGTATTCGTCGAGCCGGGCGTGCAGGAATAGCACATCGCCGTCCCCGGCGTGGTAAATGCCTTCGCTGCAACCGGCGCGCGCCGCCCGCGCGCCCAGCCAGACTTCGGCGGTCGCGGCGGAGCCTAATTCCGCAAGATCGACGGTGCAAATCCGCCGATCCGTTGCGGTTGGAGGGGTTTGATCGAACCGGACCAGCGCCAGCAGCCGTTCGTCGTTCAGCCAGTCGCCGCAATCGGCGGCGTTGCGGTAACAAACGGTAAACAGGCTCATGTCAGGCCGCGCCGGCGGGCGCATCGCCCGACTCCCACCGACGAATGATGTCGGCCACGACTGGCGGAGGAGGGTTTTAACGGCCTCGATTCGGGCGGGTACAGGTTATTTTTAACGGGCATGATATAGTTTATCAACGCCCGCGCGGACCGTGATAGCACCGCGATCCAAAACGCTCATCGAAATCACCTTACACTCCCACGAGGTCATCAATGCAACCGCTTTCGCCGTTCGAGTTGGAGGTGGCTCGACTGCTGGTCGATACCCTGCATCTGGAAGATGTCAAACCGGAAGAGATCGCTCCGGAGGAGCCGTTGTTCGGCGAGGGCCTGGGTTTGGATTCCATCGACGCTTTGGAGCTGGCGCTGGCGATTTCCAAGACCTACGGTTTTCAATTGCGTTCGGACGATAAGGAAAACCGGCGGGTGTTCGCCTCGCTGCGCGCCTTGAGCCAACATATCCAGCAACAGCGAGTCCTTTGACCGCGCGGTCGTCCAAGTCTGGCGGACTCCGATCCGTGAGCCGGAATTGGGCGCGGTTGCCGGAGCGCGGATCGCCGCTGGCGCTGTGGTTGATCCGGTCGATTGCGCTGTATCTCGGCCGGCCCGCCGCCCGGCTGCTGCTGTATCCCATCACCCTCTATTTTCTGATCGCCGCCGGCGACGCCCGCCGGAGTTCGCGGCGCTATCTGCGCCGGGCGCTCGGTCGGGAACCGGGTTGGCCGCAGCTGTTTCGCCACATCCACTGGTTTTCGGCCACCATCCTGGACCGGGTTTACTTCCTGACCGGACGCTTGGATCATTTTCAAATTGAGATAGTCGGCGGGCAAGCGATTCTGGATCAGCTGCGTTCCGGCCGGGGCTGCATCTTGCTGGGCTCTCATCTGGGCAGCTTTGAGGCCCTGCGCGCGGTCGGCGCGAGCTTGCCCGATTTCCCGATCAAAATTTTGATGAACGTCGAGCACAATCGAGCGCTGACCCGGCTGTTTGAGGCGCTGAATCCGGAACTGGCCCGCGCCATCATTCCCATCGGCCGGCCCGAAACCTTGCTGGCGGTGCAAGAGAGCGTGTCGCGCGGCTGTTTGATCGGGGCGCTGGGCGACCGGGTGGCGCAGGACGATAAAACGGTGCGCTGCCAATTTTTCGGCCGAGAAACCGCATTTCCCATCGGCCCGATCCTGCTGGCGGCGTTGATGGAGTGTCCGGTCGTTTTGTGTTTCGGCTTGTATCGGGGCGGCAATCGCTACGACGTCCACTTTGAAAAGCTGGCCGAAAAGATCGCGCTGGAGCCGCGTCGCCGGCAGGAACAACTCGGGGTTTGGGTCCAGCGCTACGCCGACCGGCTGGAGCATTACGCGCGGCTCGCGCCGTACAATTGGTTCAATTTCTACGATTATTGGTCCGAGGACGCGCCTTGAAATCGGTTGTGCCCTCTAAAGGGTGGTTCGCCCGCCAGCGCGACATCGGCTGGAACGGCGCGGCGATGCTGGTGTTGTCCAATCTGGTGCTGTTGGCGACCGTCGGGTTGAGCGGCCTGTGGCTGTATTATCGGGTCTGGCGGATCGCCCGCGCCGCGCCGGTCGCCGGAATCGAGGGGGATTGGATCGTGGTGCTGGGCGCGCGGTTGATCCGCGACGAAGTGGCCACCGGTTACGCCCGCCGGTTGCGGCGGGCCGCGGCGCTCTATCAAGCCGACCCCCGACGGCGGGTGCTGCTGGTCGGCGGTCCCACCGGCGGCGCGGTCAGCGAAGCCGAACGCGGCCGGGAATTCTTGCAAGCGCTCGGCCTTCCCGAGGCGGCCTTGTTCGTCGAGGATCAATCGCTGAACACGCTCGATAACTTGCGCCGCGCCCGCCAGCTGCGGGCGGAGCTGGGTCATCGGCCCTTCGTGCTGGTGACCAGCCGGCACCATCTGGCCCGCAGCGAAGCGCTGGCGCGCGGCTTGGCCTTGCAGCCCAGGCTGTGCGCCGCCGAGGAGCGGCTCGATTTCAATCCGGCCACTTGCTGGCGGCTCGCGCGGGAAGCCTATTACCTGCACTGGTACGGCGTCGGCAGGGCGTGGTCGCGCTGGACCGGCAACCGCCGCAATCTGGCGCGAATCAGCTAGATGAGCGTCTGGATCAGCGGCGTGGGCGTGTGCGCGCCCGGCCTGCCGGATTGGCCGACGGGACGTTCGGTGCTGGCGGGGTTGCAGCCGTACCACGGCGATAAGGTTCCGCATTTCGACCGGGTGCGGCTGCCGCGCAACGAAGCGCGCCGGGCGACGCCGACCGTCCGCTTGGCCCTGCAGGCGGCGGACGAGGCGCTGGACGCCGCCGGCTTGGACGCGAGGCGCTGCGGGGCGGTGTTCGCCTGCGCCGGCGGCAATACCGAGGCTTTGGAGGCGCTGTGTCTGGCGTTGCTCGAACCCGAACCCGCGCTTTCGCCCGGACAATTCAATCACTCGGTGCACAACGCCCCGCTCGGCTATTGGAGCATCGCGACCGGTTCGATGCGCCCGGCGATCAGCGTCGGCGCGTTTGACGCCACCTTCGCCGCCGGACTGCTGGAAGCCGTCGCGCTGGCGCGCCTGGACCGGCAGCCGGTGCTGTTGGTGGCTTACGACACCCCGCCGCCGCTGGCGTTGCGGCCGTTCCGTTCGGTCGCGGTCGCCTTCGGCGCGGCTTTGTTGCTGACGCCGGACCCGGTTGCCGGTAGTATCGCCCGCCTCGGAAAGTTCATAATCCGGCCCGGCCCGGCCGATTCGATGCCGGATGAGACCTTGGAGCAACTGCGGTTGGCTAACCCCGCCGCGCGGGCCTTGCCGCTGTTGCGCCAGCTCGCGGCCGGCGGATCGGCGGTGGTCGCATTGCCCTATCTATCCGACGCCCGACTCGATTTGGACGTGCAAGCCCGGTGATCGACAAAACCGAAATTGAAAGTCTGATCCCGCACAGCGGAACCATGTGCCTGCTGGACACGGTCGCCGCGTGGGACGAACAAGGCATCCGCTGTCTGACTGAAACCCACCGCGATCCGGCTAACCCGCTGCGCTGGCAAGGCCGGCTTTCCGCCGTGCACGCGGTGGAATACGGCGGTCAGGCGGCGGCGGTTCACGGCGCGCTGCGCGCCCGCCAAGCTGGCCAAACCGCGCCGCCGGGCTATCTGGCCGCGCTGCGCGACCTGCGCTGGTTCGCCGATGAACTGGATGGCGTCGCCGGGCCGCTGGAAGTCGCCGCGCGGCTGCTGATGGGCGAGGGCGGTCAATGCATCTATGCGATTCAAACGAGCGCCGCCGGCCGCGTGTTGGCCGAGGCGCGCTTGACCATCGCGCCGCGACCGGTCGCTGGCGAAAGCGAGCGATGAAGCGCTGGCCCGTGGTGCTGTTGCTGTGCTGGCCCTTGTCTGGCCTCGCTCAAGATGGCTTTGATCAGGTGATGCGGCTGCTGGCGGCAGTGCCGGCGGTGGAAGGTGAGTTTCGCGAAGAAAAACAGCTGGCGGTGCTGCAACAACCGCTGGTCGCCAGCGGGCGGCTGTACTATCGCGCGCCGGACTTTCTGCGCAAGCAAACCCTGTCCCCGCAACCGGAGGATTACGAGGCCGACGGCGATTGGCTGACCGTCGAAACCCCGGCCGCCGGCCGCCGCCAGTTCGATCTGAACGGCTATCCGCAACTGCGGCCGCTGGTGGAGGCGATCCGCGCCACCCAAGCCGGTGACCGCAACACTCTGGAGCGTTATTACCGGGTAGAGTTTGAGGGCGCGCCCGAGGCGTGGAGCTTGCGGCTGACACCGTTGGCCGTGGAAGCCGCCCGTTATGTGAGCGCGATCATCTTGCGCGGTCGCGGCGCGCGGATTGCGAGCGTCGAGACGCTGGAAGCCGGGGGGGATCGCAGCGTGATGACGCTGACGCCCCGCTAAGCTGGCGGACTCGGGGGAACAACGGTTGAGTCTCGCGCGTCAACGGTGGATTCCGCTGCTTTGGTTGTTGGCGGCGCTGGCGAGCGGCTGGATCGTGTGGACCACGCCGGTCGTCGCCGATCTGACCTTGTTCGCGCCCCGCGCCGATCCCGTCGCCGAATTGCTGCTGGACCAATTGCGCAGCGGCCCGACCACGCGGTTGGTTCTGTTGGGGGTGGACGGCGGTTCCGAGGCTGACCGCGCCGCCGTCAGCCGCCGGCTGGCGGAGCGGTTGCGGCCCGACGGCGCGTTCGCGCGGGTGGTCAACGGCGCGGAAACGCTGCCCGAGGCGGATTTGCAGGCGCTGTTCGCCCGACGCTATTTGTTGAGCCCCGCCGTCGCGCCGGAACGCTTCACGGCGGAGGGCTTGCGCGCCGGTTTGCAACAGCGGCTGGCGGAGTTGCAATCGCCGCTGGGGGTCTTTCAGAAACGCTGGCTGGCCGAAGACCCGACCGGCGAGCTGCTGGGGCTGCTGCGGCTGTTGCAAGGCGGCTTGCGCGAGCCGGCCAAACGTTTGGGCGTGTGGTTTTCGCCCGACGGCGCGCGCGCCTTGCTGCTGGTCGAAACCCGCGCCTCCGGCTACGATCTCAAGGCCCAGCGCGCGGTCGTGACCACCATCCGCCAGGCGTTCGCGCAAGCCGCCGCCGGAACCGAGGCGCGGTTGATTTTAAGCGGCCCCGGCGTGCTGGCGACGCTGTCGGAAGACCGGGTGCGCGCGCAGGCCGAATGGCTGAGCGGGCTGTCCCTGGCGGCGGTCGTGCTGCTGTTGCTGCTGGTCTACGGCTCGGCGCGCGCGCTGTGGCTCGGCGCGTTGCCGATGCTCTCGGCGCTGCTGGCCGGCGCGGCGGCGGTGGGGTTGCTGTTCGGCCAGCTTTATCTGATCACGCTGGCGTTTAGCGTGACGCTGCTCGGCGAAACGCTGGATTATCCCACCTATCTGTTCAGCCACCGGCGGGCCGGCGAGAGCGTGGACGACACGCTGCGGCAATTGTGGCCGACGCTGCGGCTGTGCGCCGCCACCACCGCGCTCGGTTGTCTGGCGATGTTGGATTCCGGTTTTCCGGGTTTGAGCCAGTTGGGCGTGTTCACCGTCGCCGGCGTGACCGCCGCCGCGGCGACCACTCGCTGGCTGCTGCCGGTGTTGGTCCCGCCACAGTGGCGGCCGCCGCGCCCGACCGCCGTCGGCGATTGGGCCGACGCGCTGTTGCGACCCCGGCCGCGACTGGCGCTGGCCTTCGGCGGTTGCGGGCTGCTGGTGATTTTCGGTTTGCTCCTTAAAGCGCCGCCGCTGTGGGAAAACGACCTGGCCGCGCTCAGCCCGGTGCCGCGCGAGCTGTTGCAAACCGATCAAGCGTTGCGGACCGCATTGGGCGCGCCGGAAGTCGGCCATCTGATCGCCATCACCGCGCCCGACGCCGAAACCGCATTGCAAGCCAGCGAAATCGTGGGCGCTTACCTGGACCGCCAGCAGCGGGCGGGAGCGCTGGCCGGTTACGATGGGGCGATGCGTTATCTGCCGAGCGGCGAAACCCAGCGGCGGCGGCAAGCGGCGCTGCCGGATGCGGAAAGCTTGGCGGCCAATCTCGATGCCGCGCTGGAAGGCTTGTCGTTCAAACCCGGTCTGTTCGCGCCGTTCCTGACCGCCGCCGCCGCCGCGCGCGCCGCGCCGCCGCTGCGGGTGGAGGAGGTGGGCGATGGCCTGCTGGGCGTGCGGGTCCGCTCGCTGCTGACGGCGGGAGCGCGCGGCTGGACCGCGCTGTTGCCGTTGAGCGGGGTGCGGGACGCGCAAGCCTTGGCGGCCGGGTTGCCGCAGCCGAACCACGCGCGGGCCTATTATCTGGATTTGCGCGCCGAGACCAACCGGCTGGTGGCGGAATTCCGCGAAGCGGCCTTGCCGCGGCTGGCCTGGGGCGGCGTGTTGATCGCGGCGGTGGTGGGGTGGGGTTTGCGGGCGTGGCGGCCGGTGGTGGCGGCCTTGACGCCGGTGCTGCTGGCGCTGGCGTTCACCGTGGCGGCCTTGTTGGCCTTGGGCGAACGGCTGTCGCTGTTCCATCTGGTGTCGCTGCTGTTGGTGTTGGGCATCGGCGTCGATTATGGATTGTTCTTCAGCCGGCCCGGCGCGGACGCGGATCTGCGCCGCCGCGCCTTGCACGCCTTGATGGTCTGTTGCGCCTCGGCGCTGATCGTGTTTGCTATGCTTTCAACATCGGCGCTGCCGGCGCTGCGGGCCATCGGCTTGACCGTGAGCCTGGGCGCGGCCGCCAGCTTCGTCGCCGCGTTGATCGTGGCGCGGCCTTTATTGAATCGGATGGATTGAGCGATGGCCATCAAACCGCTTGCCTTGACCGCCCGCACCGTCACCAACGCCTTGGGTCGGGGGCTGGCCGCATCGTTATCGGCGTTGCGGCGCGGCGAAAGCGGGTTGCGGCCTTGCGATTTCGAGGACGCCGCGCTGGAAACCTGGATCGGGCGAGTGGCCGGTTTGGAGGACGAACCTTTGCGCGGTGACTTTGCCGCCTTCGATTGCCGCAACAACCGGCTGGCGCGGCTGGGGTTGGAGCAGGACGGCTTCGCGGCGGCGGTGGCGGCGGCGCGGGCGCGCTACGGACCCGAGCGCGTCGGCGTGTTCGTCGGCACCAGCACCTCTGGCATCGGCGCGACCGAGCAGGCGTACCGCCAGCGCGATCCGGCCAGCGGCGCGCTGCCGGAAAATTTCGATTACCAGCACACCCACAACGTTTTCTCGGTGGCGGATTTCACCCGGAGCTGGCTGGATTTGAACGGGGTGGCGCTGGCGATTTCCACCGCCTGTTCCTCCAGCGCCAAGGCGTTCGCCTCGGCGTGGCGGCAGATGAGCGCCGGCTTTTGCGACGCCGCCGTGGTCGGTGGGGTGGACAGTTTGTGTCTGACGACACTGTACGGCTTTCACGCCCTGGGTCTGGCTTCGCCGCGACCGTGCCGGCCGTGGGACCGCGAGCGCGACGGCCTCAACGTCGGCGAGGCGGCGGGTTTCGCGTTGCTGGAATGGGCCGAACCCGAGGATCGACGGGTGGTGCTGCGGGGCTACGGTGAAAGCAGCGACGCCCACCACATGACCGCCGCTCATCCCGAAGGCGCGGGCGCGGCGCTGGCGATGGAGCAGGCGCTGGCGCGGGCGGACATCGCGCCCGAGCGGATCGACTACATCAACCTGCACGGCACCGCCACGCCGTCGAACGACGCCGCCGAGGATCGGGCGGTGCTGCGGGTGTTCGGTGCGGATACGCCGTGCAGTTCCACCAAGGGGTGGACCGGTCACACCTTGGGGGCGGCGGGCATCACCGAGGCGATTTTCGTGTCGCTGTGCCTGGAGCAGGGCTTGGTTCCCGCCTCGCTCAATACCCGCCAGCGCGATCCGGAACTGGGCGCGGGCGTGGTGTTGGAAAACCGAGAGCGCCCGCTGCTCTGGGCGATGAGCAATTCCTTCGGTTTCGGCGGCACCAACTGTAGCCTGCTGTTCGGACGGAACGACGGATGAAGGCCCTCACCGTCGAACGCATCGGCCTGTGCGGGCCGGGGTTGCTTAGTTGGACCGCCGGCCGGGAGACGCTGGCCGGCGGTCGGCCCTATGCGCCCGATCCGCTGCCGGCGATTGCGGCCGCGCTGCTGCCGGCCAACGAACGCCGGCGGGTCACCGCCACCATCAAGCTGGCGCTGCACGCCGCCCAGGAAGCGGTCGGTCCAGCGTCCGCCGCCGCATCGGACGAGGGGCCCGCGGCGGCGCTGCCGACGGTGTTCGTGTCCTCCGGCGGCGACAGCGAGGTGCTGGATAAGATTTGCGCGGCGCTGACCTTGCCCGACCGGGCGGTGTCGCCGGTGCATTTCCACCAATCGGTGCACAACACGCCATCCGGCTATTGGTCGATCGCCACCAGTTGCCGGCGGGCGTCAACCAGCTTGTCCGCTTACGACGGCAGTTTCGGTTATGGCTTGCTGGAAGCGGCGGCGCTGGCGTGGGCCGAGGCGACGCCAGTGCTGCTGGTGGCCTACGATTTGCCGTTGCCGTTCCCGCTGTCCGACCGTCGTCGAATTGTCGCCCCGTTCGCGGTCGCGCTGCTTTTAAGCCCGCATCCGGCGGGCGGCCTAGCCACGTTGCGGCTCGCGCCAGCGGCGGACGCGCCGGCGAGCCGGTTGACCGATCCGGAACTGGAGCGCCTGCGCGTCGGCAACCCCGCCGCGCGCGCTTTGCCGCTGCTGAGCGCCATCGCGCGTCAGACGGCGGAATCGATCCTGCTGGTGGAGCGCGGCCGGGGGATTCGGGTGGAGGTCGAGCCGGCATGAAGCGGGCGCTGGTGACCGGCGGCAGCGGCGACATCGGCCGGGCCATCTGCCAGCGGCTGGCCAACGACGGAATGGAGGTCATCGTCCACGCCTACCAGCACCCCGAACGGGCGGCGGAGGTGGTCAAGGCGATCCAGGCGGTCGGCGGCTCGGCGGAGGTGACAGCCTTCGACGTTGCCGACGAAGCACAGTCCCGCCGCTTGCTGGCGGAACTGCTGGACAAGGGGCCGATTCAAGTGGTGGTCAACAACGCCGGCGTTCACGACGACGCACCGCTGGCCGGGATGTCATCGGCGCAGTGGCATCGGGTGATCGACGTGTGCCTGCACGGCTTTTTCAACGTGACTCAGCCCTTGTTGCTGCCGATGATCGGGGCGCGCTGGGGCCGCATCATCAACATTTCCTCGCTGGCCGGCGTGGCCGGCAATCGCGGCCAAGCCAACTACGCTGCCGCCAAAGCCGGCTTGCACGGCGCGACCAAGGCGCTGGCGCTGGAGCTGGCCTCGCGCGGGATCACGGTCAACGCCGTCGCGCCGGGCATCATCGCCGGGCAAGCCAGCGACTCCGCCTTCGACCGTGCGGCCATCAAGCGGCTGGTGCCGGCCCAGCGCGCCGGCGCGCCGGCCGAAGTCGCGGCCTTGGTGGGGTTTCTGGCGTCCGACGCGGCGGCTTATTTGACCGGGCAGATCATCAGTCTCAACGGCGGCGTGGTCTGAGCGGCCATGACCGTCGCCGTCGTGATTCCGGCTTACAACGAAGCCGCCACCATCGCCGATATCGTCCGGCGCGCCCGCCAGCAGGTGGATTGGGTGATGGTGGTGGACGACGGCTCCGGCGACGATAGCGCCGCGCGGGCGGAAGCGGCGGGCGCGACGGTGTTGCGCCAGCTTGAGAATCAGGGCAAGGGTGCGAGCCTGTGGCGCGGGATGCGCCATGCCATCGAGCGGGGCGCGGAGGCGGTCATTCCTTGGACGCCGACGGCCAGCATTGTCCGGAGGATATTCCCAAGCTGCTGGCCGCGCACCGGCGCGATCCCGAGCGCTTGATTGTCGCCGCGCGCCTGACCCACCGCGACCGCGCGCCCGGCCTGCGGCGTTTCGCCAACGGCATGGCCGATTTCTGGGTGTCGTGGGCGGCCGGTTGCCCGATCGCCGACACCCAATCCGGTTTCCGACTGTATCCCAGCAGCTTTATTCGCCGGGCTCGCGGGCCGGGCCAACAGCGGCAGCAGGGTTTTGTGTTCGAAAGCGCTTTATGGATCCAGGCGGGCCGCTTGGGATGCTATCCGACAGCGGTGCCCATCGAGACGATTTACCACGCGCAAAGCCGTCCCAGCCATTACCGGGCGTGGTCGGATACCGCCCGGATCGTGCGCCTGGTGGCGGGGTCGCTGTTGCGGCGCGGCTTTTATCCGGCGGGCTTGCTGCGTTCCCTGCGGCTGCTACCATTACCCGCGATTGCTGATGAAATTCCAATTAAACAGGTAGATAGCGAGGACAGGTCATGAATTTAAAATTATGGATTCCCGCCATAGTGGCGTTGGGCTTGGTGTTGGGCGCTTGCCGGAACAATCCGGTCTATACGATTTCGGGCGCGCCGGTGACCACCAGCACGCGCAATTACTCGATGGGCGACGTGCGAGGCGCCATTTTGCAGGCGGGGGCGTCGTTGGGCTGGCAAATGAGCATCATCAGGCCCGGTTTGGTCATCGGTACGCTGCGGGTGCGCGAGCATATGGCGAAGGTGGAAATTCCTTACGACCGTCACACCTACAGCATCCTGTATCGCGACAGCGATAACCTTGATTACGACGGGGCGAACATCCACAGCAACTACAACGGCTGGATTCAAAATTTGAGTCGGGAGATCAACACGCGGCTCAGCCATTTGTAGCGGTCGGGCTTCGGCTGATTGACCGCCTGGGTTCCGGGCCGTCGGCCGCGCTGGACAGCACATGATCGGCGGAAGGCTATTCAATCCGTGTCGGACGGCTATTCCGGTCGCGCTGCTCGACAGCCCGTGGGTGCGACAAGCCTGGAGCGGCATCGATCCGACTCAAGTGTGGGATTGTCACGTCCACCTCGCGGGGCTGGGCGACGGCGGCAGCGGCATCGAGATCGGGCCGCAACTGTCGTCGCTGCGCCATCCGCTGCGTTACGCGCAACGCTTGTTCTATCTGAACGCCAGTTGCGCGCGGCACGCGCCGGGTCAGGTCGATGCGGCCTACGCCGCGCGATTGCTGAATCTATGCGACGCCATGCCGGCCGGCTTCAAGGTGCTGTTATTCGCCTTCGAGCGCTTCCACGACGAGAATGGTCGACCCGAGATAGAGCGAACGTCTTTTTATATTCCCAATGCGTGGGCGGCGCGGTTGGCGCGCGAATTTCCGGCGCGGTTTGCGTGGGCGGCGTCGGTTCATCCTTATCGCGCCGATGCGGTCGATGCCTTGCACGCCAGCTTGGCGGATGGGGCGCGAGCGGTCAAATGGCTGCCGGCGGCGATGGGCATGGACCCCGCATCCGAGCGTTGCGAGGCTTTTTATCGAGCCTTGGCCGCGCGGCGCGTTCCCCTGATCGTTCATTGCGGGGATGAAAAGGCGGTTCAAGGCGGCGGCACGCATCACTTGGGCAATCCGCTGCGGCTGCGCCGCGCCTTGGATGCCGGGGTGCGGGTGATCGTAGCCCACTGCGCCACGCTCGGTGAGGATGTGGATATAGACCAGGGCGAGCACGGGCCACGCCGGGCCAGTTTTGAGTTGCTGCTGCGGCTGTTTGAAGAACCGCGCGCCGCAACTTTGTACGGGGATATTTCCGCCATCGCCCAACGCAACCGCAAGATCGCGGTGATTCGGACGCTTCTGGAGCGCGACGATCTGCACGGCCGTTTGCTGCAAGGTTCGGACTATCCGCTGCCCGGCATCGTGCCGCTGACCTCGCCATCCGCCTTGGCTCGTAACGGGTTGTTGCCCGCCGACGCCGTGGCGGATTTGGCGTCGCTGCGCGAGCATAATCCCTTACTGTTCGATTTCACGCTCAAGCGCTTGCTGTCTTGGCGGGGGTGCGCTTTTCCCGCATCTGTTTTTCATACCCGACCCTTTTTCGTAAGCGTATGACTTGATCATCTGGATCTCTCATGAGACCTACTAAGGCGATTAAACTGGACAGATACGCTTGACAGGCCCATAGGAAATTTCGAGAAGATCAGATCGGACGATTACTCTCAATCCTCATCTGCTTCCACAGCGGCTTCTGCGGGTCCGAGCCCAGCAAGAATCTGGTTGCGCGGGCGCAGTGTCACAGCATCTGACGGATCACCAAGAACGCGATATGCTTTGAATACGTGCTCGCGCCCCGCGTTCGGATTGGCAGCCTTGGTGATGGAGATCTTGTTCGTACGTAGATCGAAGCTGTAGGCGACGACGACTTGATCGATTTCGCGGCGCCGGATTGTGCCAACTTCGATTAGGTCATCATCCACTACATGGTTGTCAGGAAGAATGAGTGTGCGGCGGTGCGCGGTTCCATCAGCTAGTGCGAAAGGTGTGGGCGCGACATACATTTTGCGGTCGCGCACGAGGATATCGCCGTAGCTGCCAAAACCCCGGAAACTCTTGTTCTTGTGAAAATAAGTGTTGTCGGCGTTAAGCAAGCTGCCGTGGCACAGTACGAAATCCAAGACCGGATATCGGTTGCCGTCCGGGTTTGCGGGATAGCGCCCGAATACGTAATAGACTTGCCGCCCGTTATGCTCGCCGCAAGGAACCTGCGAATTACAATCATAGTCGGCTTCGCGGCCAGGATAGGCAAGGCCCTTTAGCTCAAAACCTTCGGAAAAGCGCACAAGGCGGAAATCCGGGTAGGAATTGCGACCTGGCGAGTCGAAATTTAACCCGACAGATTCAAGCTGTTTTTTAAACCAGTTCTGAAAATGAAACTCCTTGTCGCTTCGGCCCTCGCGCTCAATTAGATCGCCGCGCTGGATCGCTTGTACGCAAGCTTTAAAAATGGTAGAGGTATTCGACACTTTTGCATTGCTCCCTTCCGGTTTCCCAGATTTTCGGTTTTGTCCGTTCTGACCTCCGTGTATCTGGTCAATCAAGGCTTCGGTATCCACGTTTGCACGATCCAACTGATACAGTGCGGATTCCAAAGTTGGTGATCGTGAAAGCTGTCGCAGGAGTTGGGCCATTACGATAAGGCGCACATCGTTGCGACTGAGTTTTCGGCGAGACGCAGCGCGCATACGGTCGGCCTGCATGGTCGCTAAAGGTGCGACAGTTTCCCAGAGATCGCCGTTCCAACATTGCGTTTTGAGTTGTGAACGCTTGCGACAAACGAGAATGATATCGAGGTCGATAGGTTCTTTGGCTTGAAGCTTTGGCATCGCCACCGACATCTCGGCCTTGATAGGATGTGCTGCGCTGATCCCAAATCCAGCCTGCATTAATGCCTGAAGCATACAGCGCCAGCCCTCGGGACGCGAGTGATGATAGGTGAAGGCCAAAAGTCCGCCGTTTTTGAGAACGCGGTGCGTTTCCCGCCAAACTGCTGCAAGGCGGTCCGTAAAGCTTTCAGCCTTTGTGTTCTGTACTTCACGATCTGACCGCGTGCTGTCGGCAATCCGATAACCGTTATCTCCAAGGATGTGCCGCTGCCAGACATGGAAAAAGTCCGCGAGTTGCGAGTAGTGTACGTTATCGAAGAACGGTGGATCGGTCAGCACGGTATCCACCGAAATATCCGGGAGATCGGTTATTCCAGAATCGCCGCAAGAGAGATAGACGCGACGGCCACTCGCGAAAGAGGCATAGTCGTGTGCAACCAGTGCACCGATTTTTTCGGAAAGACCATAAATTTTCGTGGTGCTTTTTTTGCCCTGTGTCTGATCTAGCCGCAGCTCAAAAGGATTGTCAGCGTAATCAAGTGCCCGCCGGATGCGGCTCTTAAATAGAGTGGAGAAGGAGCCAGAGCTTTTCTCTGTGCCCCACAAATTAGCTTCGAGCGGTACACGCTCGGGTTTAAGGACGTGATGTGCGAACATGTGACGCACCGCGCCGGTTCCCTCTCCTTTATACGAGGTGAACATGTTGTTGAACTCTAGTGCACCCGAGAACAGGCAGGTAAACAACTCTCGTAGGACGAGATCGGGCATAGTGCGGATGCGATCCGCAAGAATTGACAGGCACAGCAGCTGGCGCGCGTTGAACATCTCATGCCAGTGACGGTAATTGTAGCCCAGAGCTTGATTTGTGTTATAACCAGGTGCAATCGCTACGACCGGGTACGCATTCTTGCGCTTGGCTAATGCACGCTCCGCCTCTGCATAAAGTGCACGGTCCTCATCTATTGCTGGACGGTAAGCTTTCCTGCCATTCGGAAGCAGAATCAGCTTGGCATACATGCGATGCGCGGGCGGTTTGCCTGTCGCACGGATGATTTTGGCAATGGAGAAGGTGTGATTACACGTAGGACAGATTGCGCTCCTTCCCTTAGCCGGGCCATAACTCGGATCAAATGACCTATTGCAAGACGAACAGCGTGCATCCCGCTCTTCCACGTGAATCTCGTTGATTTCTCCGCAATATGGGCAGACAGCTTGCGCTTTCGGAAATTTTTTCGGATAGGCGTGACGCGCGAAAATCCGTGTAGCGAAAAGATCAACAGGTGTGTCGCATGATGGGCAATCTACTATTTTAACCCAGAAGTAATAGAGAACATCAGCAGACGTGCCATCCAACATGGTGGCGCGATAGAAGCTACGGATTTCATCCGCTACTTCACGCTCGATGGCGTGAAAGGTTTTAAGGATCGCTTTGCGATCATGGATCGAGAGTGCGCACTTTACAAGGAAATGGGCGACAGGGTTGATGTCGCGGCCAATGGCCCGCGCACCCAGCTTGACGGTTTCGACCAGCGTCGTACCACTGCCCATGAAGGGATCAAATATTATTGCATTGGGAATGCGAACTGTTTTGTAAAACAGGTCGCATACATTCGTGCCCGAAGGCGCGAATGCGGTGATTGCCATAGCGCGAAAGACACTTCCAAGACGTTGCGCCCACCATTTATGGATATGACTAATTGGGCGATTGATTTCCTTGCGCCAACTTTCTGCTTCGGCAATGTCACTCAGCGTCTCGAATGGAAAGCCATCATCTTCAAGCGCGCATGGGCCGGGCGACGGAGCAAGAACAACATTCTGGCTATCAAGCGATGCAAAAGGCAGTTTAAGTGATTCAACCTGCGCCTGATGTTGCCAGCCGGAGGAAACCGTTTTGTGCGCGAAGCGCATGACGCTTCTTCCGCTCATGGCTTGCTCCTCCACATTGTGCCATCGGCTAGGACGAGCGTTACGGCGTGTCCTTCGTATTCGTCCGCAAAGCGTTGCACCGCGAGACTTATCCCATGTTGAAACGAAAGCGGTAAACGCTTTACTTGCGCCAGTGCGCACAGCGTTTCATAGTTTCCAGTGTCAAGAGAAATAGTGAAATTCTTGGATGTCGTTTGATCAGGCATTCGGTCGAATCCGTGTAAGCAGGAACAAATTAAAGTTATGTGAAGATGCGCCAGAGGTAAGTGTTTACTTCCAGCCAGGCGGTCAAATACGAGCGCTTACCACCTATACACTTTATGCTTATGCGACGAACCAAAGCGATTCGAAGTTCAACAATGATTTTTTTGAGCGAAAATTCAAAGTCGTTTCGATAACAAAAAACTATTGAATCGCCCCGGGTTTTGTAGAGGTTCTGTGATCTAGGTAAGGAGTTGTTTTACCTGTGCGGTGCGTTGCTGGTAATATCGATGCCTCAGCTTCGGAAGACGGACTATATCCGATGAGTTCAATCAGTCGCTGGTGGTTAACACCAAGTCACTCAATCGAGCGTGGCCAGTTCGAGAGCCCCAACGGCTCTCCACAGTATACGGCGATGAATCAATTCGGCCTCCTATGTTGGCCGTTGATAGTTTCGGAACGCATTGTTGGTTGGCGCGCCAGCCAACAATGCGACGGACAAAGATGTCGATGACGAAGGCGACATAGACAAAGCCCTGCCAAGTTAAGAAGTAGGTGAGGTCTAAAACTCACCACTGATTAGGCCGATCCGCTTTGAAGCGCCGATCGACCCGATTCAGTAGGTTCGGTGCCGCAGTATCGCCAAACGTGGTCCGAACTACTTTCCCACGAATGACGCCACGTTGTCAGAGACGGCGCACCAGGCGTTCCACGGTACAGCGCGCCACCTGAACGCCTTCTCACTGCAACTGCCGCCAGACCTTGTAGGCCGACCACGCGGCGGGTTTACAAAAGTTGTGGCAGATCTTCAACGGCGGGCAAGCGATTTTCCAGCATCGTGTCGGCTTCGCCGTGTAAGCGCTGCGAACTATTGAACTAAGTGGAAGCATCCGACGAGGCCGGCTGCAACATTTTCTCCGCCAGCCGGCGGATTCCTGGATAGTCGGGCTTGCCGGACCCCAACAAAGGGATGGCATCGACCGCTATCACCCGCCGGGGGCTATAAAGCTCGCTCAAACCTTGCTGGCGCGCGGCGCTGACGAGATCGCCGCGCTCAGCGGCGCGGCGGGTGGTCAGCAGTACGATCTGCTCGCCCTTGATCGGGTCCGGGACAGTGAGCGCGGCATGCTGACAGTCCGGCCAGCAGTCGGCGGCGAGCCGTTCGACCGCCGCCAGCGAGATCATTTCACCACCCAGTTTGGCGAAACGTTTGGCCCGGCCGAGAAGAGTGATAAAGCCGTCTTCATCGAAGCGGACGATATCGCCGGTATTGTGCCAGCCAAGTCCGTGCTCGGTATGCGGCGGAACCAATTGCTCCGGTCGATCGGGCAGCAGATAACCCGCCATGATGTTCGCCCCGCGCACGTACAGCAGACCGCCTTGGTCGATTCCCTCGACCGGCTCCAGATAATGATCGATGCCGGGAAACAGCTTGCCGACCGTGCCGTTGCGGTGATACCGCCGGCTGTTGGCGGCCAGTACCGGACTGGCTTCAGTCAGGCCGTAACCCTCGTATATTCGAATGCCGAATTTTTCCATCCACAGCCGTCGGGTGTCCTCGCGCAACGGCTCAGCGCCCGCGATAACGCCCCGCGCGCTGAAGAAATCGTAGGGATCGGCGTTGCGGCCATAGCCCATCAAGAAGGTATTAGTGCCGAACAGCACCGTGGCGCGATGCTCGTAAGCCAGCTCCGGAATAACGTTGTAATGCAGCGGCGAGGGATAAAGCAGCACCCTCGCGCCCAACAGCAGCGGCGTCAGCGTGGCGGTGGTCAAGCCAAAGGCGTGAAACATCGGTAAAGCGTTCAAAATCACGTCGGCCGGCGTGAGGTCGAACACCGCTTGGGCCTGGGCGATGTTGGCCAGCAGGTTGCGATGGGTCAGGACCACGCCCTTGGGCGCGCGCTCGGAACCGGAGGTAAACAAGATAACCGCCTGATCGTCCGCCTTGACCGAGGCGGCCAGCTTGCAAAAGCCGCGCGCCAGCAGCAGCGCGCGCGCCAGCCCGTAGAGCCGGGTTGACAGCCTAATGTGCTGTTGAAAATCCTCCAGAAACAACACCGTAAGCTGTTCGCTCAACGCGGCGATCTGTTCTTCCAGCTTGGCGGTGGCCACGAACGCGCGCGAGGTGCATACGGTTCGGACTTGCGCGGTGCGACAGGCTCCCAACAGTTCGGAACCGCCGGTGCTGAAGTTGAGCAGCACGGGTACCCGGCCGCGCAGGTGCAGGGCCAGAAAGGCGACCACCAGGGCGGCGCTGTTGGGCAGCATCAGGCCGATACGGGTTCCTAGCGCGGCGGGTGATGGCGCGGAACGCTCCACCAGATCGGCGAGGATGAAGGCTCCCGCGAACAGCGAGCGCCAAGTGAGCCGCCGTTGTTGGGCGTCTTCCAGGATCGCACGCCGTCCGCCGCGTCGCTCCCATGCTTCCAGCATCGCCGACGCCAGCGGTTGATCGATGTTCGCGCCGGCGTAAATCAATTCGATCATCAGTTCGTTCAACTGCCGGGCGAGCTGTCGGCGGCGATCTTTTCCGCTGTTGTCGGTTGCCGCCAGCCGGCGCGGCGGCAGCATGGTCAGGCGGATGCGCGGCAGCAGCCGGCGGCGGCGCGCGACGCCGCGCCGCCGGGACAAGAAACTGTATTGGGGGCCTTCGATATGCACCGGTAGCAGCGCGGCGTTCGCCTTATCGGCCGCCAGCGCCGAGCCTTCGTAAACCTTCATCAATGCGCCGGTGACGCCGATTTGCCCTTCAGGGAAAACCGCCACCCGCTCGCCGGCCTTGAGATGCTGGATCAAGGTTTTTAGATAATGGGAATTGGTGGGGTCGATGCGGATGTGGCGGGGGATGGCGATGAACGGTTTGATCCACCAATGGCGGGCCATGTGGGTGTTGACCACGAAAATCGGCATCTCCGGCAGGAACGCGGCCAGCAGCGCGCCGTCTAGATAGGACACGTGATTGGCGACGATCAACAGCCGGGGTTCGTCGCGCGGGTAGTGCTCCCAGCCGCGCAACTCCACCCGAAACAGATGTTGAAACAGGAATCTAGCCAGCCGTTGCAGCAGTCGGCGCATGGTTCAGTGCAGGCCGTGTTCGCGGGTGGCGGCGAAACGCACTTCGGGCCAGCGTTCCTGAGTCAGTTGCAAATTGACCCGGCTGGAGGCGATATAAACCAGCTCGCCGTGATGGTCGAGCGCCAGATTATCGCGCAGCTTGTTTTTGAATTCCTCGAAACGCTTGGCATCGGGGCAGCTCACCCAGCGGGCGGTGGTGACGTTAACGTTCTCGAAGCCGCATTCGACGCTGTATTCGCTGCGCAGCCGAAACGCGGCCACATCGAATTGCAACACGCCGACCGCGCCGAGGATCAGATCGTTGCTATTGAGCGGCCGAAACAGTTGGGTCGCGCCTTCCTCGCACAGTTGTTCCAGGCCCTTTTGCAGCGCCTTCATTTTCAAAGGATCGCGCAAGCGGGCGCGGCGGAACAATTCCGGGGCGAAATCGGGCACGCCGGTGAAGCGCAGTTCCTCGCCCTGGGTGAAGGTGTCGCCGATGCGGATGGTGCCGTGGTTGTGCAGGCCGATGATGTCGCCGGGATACGCCGCTTCGGCGTGTTCGCGCTCGGCGGCCATGAAAGTCAGCGCATCCGGGATTTTGACCTCGCGGCCGAGGCGGACGTGACGGGCTTTCATGCCGGGTTGATAGCTGCCGGAGCAAATCCGCAAAAAGGCGATGCGGTCGCGGTGCTGCGGGTCCATGTTCGCCTGAATCTTGAAGACGAAGCCGCTGAAATTTTCTTCCTCCGGCGCGACCTCGCGGCTGGCGGCGGCGCACGGCCGGGGCGGCGGGGCATTTTCGATGAAACCGTCCAGCATTTCCTGCACCCCGAAATTGGTCAGCGCCGAGCCGAAATACACCGGGGTCAAGCGTCCGGCCAAATACTCGTCGAGATCGAAGGCGTGGCTGGCCCCGCGCACCAGTTCGATCTCCTCGCGCAAGGCGTGGCTCCGCTCGACGCCCAACGCCTGCTCGGCCGCGGAACTGTCGAGACCGATGATGGTGCGGCCGGTGTTGATGCGGCCGTCGCGTGACGGATCGTAGAGGTGGATGAAATCCTGTTCGAGGTGATAAACGCCTTTCAATTCCCGGCCCATGCCGATCGGCCAGGTGATCGGCGCGCAACGGATTTTCAAGATTTCCTCGACTTCATCCAGCAAGTCGATGGGTTCGCGACCGTCTCGATCCAGCTTGTTGATAAAGGTGAAAATCGGGGTGTCGCGCAGCCGGCAGACTTCCATCAGCTTGATGGTGCGTTCCTCCACGCCCCTGGCGCAATCGATCACCATCAGCGCCGAATCGACGGCGGTCAGGGTGCGGTAGGTGTCTTCGGAGAAATCCTCATGGCCGGGGGTATCGAGCAGGTTGATGATGCGGTCGCGATAGGGAAACTGCATGACCGAGGAGGTGACCGAAATCCCGCGTTGCTGCTCCAGTTCCATCCAGTCGCTGGTGGCGTGGCGGGTGGCCTTGCGGCCTTTCACGGTGCCGGCCAACTGGATCGCGCCGCCGAACAGCAGCAGTTTTTCGGTCAGGGTGGTCTTGCCGGCATCGGGATGGGAAATGATGGCGAAGGTGCGCCGCCGGCTGAGTTGGTCGAGAAAGGTGCTCATCGGAAAGTCGGATCGGGCCGCTATTGAGAAAGGTGGGATTCTACCCGAAGTCCGGGATCGTCGGGTTTTGCGATGGCGCGTCAGGGCGACTGTGAGGTTTCGATCAGAAACAAGGCTTGAAGGTAGCACCGCACGGCATCCGACCAGGCCGGTTCCACGGCTGATTTTCTGATCGGGCGCTTGAATTTAGAAAGCAGCCGGGTCGCCTTGAAGTCGAGAGGCGGGTTTTTAAACCCCAGCTTCGGCCCCGGTGTGACCGGCTTGAACGGCAGCAGCGGCAGGGACCTCTCGATCACCGGGTTCAGCGCAATAACGGTATCCTGCGTTGCTTTATGACGGTTCCACGCGCGGCGCGTTTCGGAATCCTCGATCCGACCGGCGAATAGCATGAAATTCGTCGCTCGCTCGCGAGCGAGTTCCAAATCCCGCAATCTCGCAATCTCTCGCGCGGTGTCGCAAAGCGCGTTCGGGTGGATAAACAGGATCGGTTCTAGCCGAGCCTGCTCCAGAATCTCAAGCAATTCATCGATCTTATAAGTTTTCGCATAAGGATGTAGAAACAGATCCGCCAGGCCCCAGTCAAAACCGGCTTCGTAATTCGATTCGATGCAGTCCTTGAAACGGCCGCTGTCGGCGGCTTTTCGATAGAGGCGCTTGATCGCGTCGACCTCGCCGACATGGAGCAAGCGCAGGGCGGTTCTGACGGCTTGAACGGACCTTCTGGCCTGCGCGCTGTAAACCATGATTCGGAGGATGGCGCCTTCTTTCATTAGCGAATGAATGATTCGCAGCGCCGGAACGGCTTCTGGAATGTGGTGCAAGACGCCGTAGCAATCGATGAAATGAAAGGATTTTTCGCCTAACAGCAACTGTGCGCCAAGCAGATCGCCTTCGACGAAATCCACGTTGAAGCGGCGATGAAGCCAGGTATGCAGCTTGGCCCGATCAAGATTGGCTTTCGATAAATCCAAGGCAGTTATTTGGGCCTTGCTGTTGGCGAGCGCGGTCGGATAGGGTGAGAAACTGCCGCAGCCCGCCAGCAGAATCTTTTTGTCGTGGCGGTCGAGCCGTTCTCCGTTGAACCGCGCCCACAAAGCGTCGAGATTGAGCGCGTAGGTATCGCAAAGCCTGACCGAGGTCAGCAGCGGGAAACGCGGATAGACGTGTTTTTCATAGTGAGCTTTGACGGCTTGGCGGAGGGTTGCGGGGCTATCCATCGCTAGCGTCTCGCTCGCCGGTTTGAGGCTGCTGCAAAGCGGTGCTCATTCGCGATGCGCGAGCGTCCACGCCAATCCGCCGACACCAGATATTGATCGGGCAAAGGCCGCAATTCGGCTTGTCTGCCGCGCAAATTTCCCGGCCGAGCGAGATCAGGTTGACATGTAGCGAGAACCGTAGCTCGGGCGGAATTTTGGCTTGGAGCCGGTCCGCGTCGCGCGGCGCGCAGTGGCCGTCTTTTTGGGTGTGGCGCACCCAGCCCAGCCGGCGGGCGATCCGCCAGCAGTGGGTGTCCACCGGAAAAACCTGCCTGCCAAAAGCGTACAGCAACACGCAGCGCGCCACTTTCTTGCCGACATTGGGAAGCGAGGTCAGAAAGGCTTCGGCGTCGCGGTCGTTCATGCCGCGCAGCGGCTCCAGGATGGGAGCGCCAAACCGGTCGTTGATGGCATCGAGAATGGCGCGAATGGCTCTGGACTTTTGACCGGATAACCCGCCGCTGGCGATGGGCTTGGCGATGTATTCCGCCGGCGCTTCGGCCAAGGCGCTCGGGGTCGGGAACGCTTGTTTGAGCTGCTCGAACGTGTGGCGGTAGCTGGATTCGGCCGTCTTGGTGCTGCAAATGATGAACAGCAGTTCGTCTAGCGGGTCCTTGAGGTTGTAGTGATCGAAGTCGCCGTAACGATCCACCAGCGCGGCGGCCACTTGTCGGATGTTTTTTGGGTATCGTGGTGAATCCGTCATGCCGGCTAACGCATCATGGCGCTATAGCGGTCGGGATCGGATTTTTAGCCAACGGGCAGCGCTCCATTTGCCGTTTTCCCCGTATCGGTCGCGGCGCGGTGTTGCGGGTACGTTGGGCGATGGTGTCGGCCGGAACGCCAAAATAGGCGGCCGCTTCGCACATGTCGAACGCCAGCAGCTTTTCGTTATGGGTCTCCAGCGGTAGCGGTTGTTTCGGTTTTTGCGGGGTATGGCCGAGCGCTTTAACGATTTCACCCGCCACGGCCCGGCCGAGGAGCGGCGGGACGCTGTTGCCGATCTGCCGGAAGCCATGCCATTTGGTGATGTGGAAGCGGAACCAGTCGGGATAAGAATGCAGGCGGGCGGCTTCGCGCACCGTGATGACGCGGTCAAGCCGGTGATGGATGGGGCGCGGCGAGGTGAACGCTCCGCGCGCGCTGTCGGTTCCGGCGCGCAGCGTGTTGCACAAGCCGTGCGGGGCGAGTCTGTGGAACCGGCTGACCGGCTCGACTTTTCCGGGCGGCGTTCCGGCAAACCGCTGGCGCGACAGTTCGGTATGCGCGGTGCGCAAGCTGGCCGTGAGCCGGCGAGAATCGAACGGTCGCGGATAAGAATAATCTGTCGGATCTTCGTCCAACCCCCTGAGCCGTCGGGCATAGGGGTGAACGGTGTCGAAATCTGCGGCGATCGAATCGGAGGCGAGCAACCCATCGAAGCAGTCGGCGTCGGGCAGGTCGTCGATGGCTTCGGCGACGTTCGTCCTGTCGGACGGATGCGGGTAGGCGGGTAACGGCAAGCCGCGTTTCGCGCCGATCAAAAACAGCCGGTGACGGTCTTGTGGAACCGAAAAATCGGCGGCGTTGAGCACCCGATAAGGCAACAGCATGTCGTAGCCGGCGTCTTGAAACGCGCCGATCAGTTCGTGCAGAAACCGCCGGTGCGCGCCGACCGTCAGCCCTTTGACGTTCTCGAAAACGCAATAATTCGGCTGTAGTTCGCGGACCAGCCGGACGTAGTGAAACACGAGCTGGTTGCGCGGGTCGTCCAGCGCCCGCTTGCCGATCAGCGAAAAACCCTGACAGGGCGCGCCGCCGAAAACAACATCGACAGTCCGGTCGCCGATACCCGCCCGACGCCGGATGCCGTCGCCGGTCAGATCGACGACGCTGGCGCAAATGACCGTTGAATTTGGAAAATTGAATTGATGGGCCGCGCAATGAATCGGATCGATCTCAACGGCCGCCGCAACGTCGAAACCGGCCTGCTCGAAACCGAGCGACAAACCGCCCGCGCCGGCGAACAGGTCGATGCCGATAGGTCTGGAAAGCGTCAAGACGCTAGCTCCTCACGCGTTGTTCCCGTCATGGTTTTTATGAGCCAACGACCGCGCCTGAGCTGGACTAGGGTTCAGACCTCCGCCCACAACTCGGCCAATTGCAAGTCGATCTCCTGAAACGGCGAAATTTTCACGGCCTTTTGATCGCCGTACAAGCCGATGACGACCCAGCGTCCTTGTTCCAGAGCGAAGGCTTCCAGCGAGCGAGCCAGCGGATCGACCAGCCACAGATGCGGCACGCCGTAGCGGGCGTAAACCGGCATTTTAACCAGCCGGTCTTCTCGCGCCGTCGAAGGCGAGAGGATTTCGCACACCCAATCGGGAATCACTTCGAAACGGTGATCGCGAGGCGCTTTGGGAAGCCGCTCGCGACGCCAGCCGGCGAGGTCGGGCACCAACACTTCGCGATCCCGGACAAAGTGAATTTCCGGTTCGACGATGATCCACCAGCCACCGGGTCCTCCTCGACCCTTGTGATAAGCCACCCCAATATCAATTTCCAGGGACGCGCAAGCCAAGGCGTGAGGTCCCGCCGGACGCGGTTGGGTGTAAAGCTGACCGTCGATGATCTGGCCCACGATATTTTCCGGTAATTCCAACAAGCGTTGATAAGGGGTTTTTCGTTCGGCGACGACCTCGGACATGCTATCAATCCCTCTCGGAAATTCGATTCAGGATGTACTCTTTCCAGCGTTCCGGCGCAAGCTTTGCGAAGCGTGGGGCGGAGGTTAAGCTACGCGCTTGCAAGATGAGAATCGTTATTCTGGCACGAGCGCGACAGGCATGAATCCATTGGTTGGCTTGATTATGGGCTCCACGTCCGACTGGAGCACGTTGGAACACGCGGCGAACACGTTGGAGGCGCTCGGTGTGGCGCATGAGGTTCGGGTGGTGTCGGCGCACCGCACTCCCGACCTGCTGTTCGAGTACGCGGAAACCGCCGAGTCGCGCGGCTTGGAGGCGATCATCGCCGGAGCCGGGGGAGCCGCCCATTTGCCCGGCATGGTGGCCGCCAAGACCGTGTTGCCGGTGCTGGGCGTGCCGGTGCAGTCGCAGGCGCTCAACGGCCTGGATTCCTTGCTTTCCATCGTCCAGATGCCGGGCGGCATTCCGGTCGGCACGCTGGCGATCGGCAAGGCCGGCGCGATCAACGCCGCGCTGTTGGCCGGGGCGTTGCTCGGCAACAAATATCCGGCGATCCGCGAGGCGGTGCGGGCGTTTCGCGCCCGACAGACCGAGCAAGTGCTCGCTCGGCCCGACCCTCGGAGCGCCGGATGATGAAGATCGGCATCGTCGGCGGCGGTCAGTTGGCGCGGATGCTGGCCTTGGCCGGTTATTCCTCGGGTTTTGAATTTCGGATTCTCGATCCCGCCGCAGACGCTTGCGCCGGTCAGGTCGCCCTCCTCATTCAAGGCCAGTATGACGATGAAACGCGGCTAAACCCGCTGGCGGATTGGGCGGATGTGGTGACGTTCGATTTTGAAAACGTGCCGGCCTCCGCCGCCCGCGTGTTGCAAAAGAACGTCGAGGTCTATCCTCCGCCCGGCGCGCTGGCGCTCGCTCAAGACCGCTTGTGCGAGAAAGAGTTGTTCGGGGATCTGGATATTCCGATTCCCGCCTTCGCCACGGTCGACAGTTTGGAGGAATTACAAAGCGCGGCGCGGAAAGTGGGATTGCCGGCGGTGCTGAAAACCCGCCGCCTGGGTTACGACGGCAAGGGCCAGCGGGTGCTGCGGACGCCCGAGGAGATCGAGCCGGCGTGGCGGGAGCTGGGCGGCGCGCCGTTGATTCTCGAAGGCTTCGTGCCGTTCGAGCGCGAAGTCTCGGTGCTGGCGGCGCGCGGGCGCGACGGCAAAATCGCCTTTTATCCGCTGGTGGAAAACCACCACCGCGACGGGATCCTGCGGCTGTCGCGCGCCTCTTGTCCGCTGCTGGAACTGGAGCGCGAAGGCTGGGATTACGCCCGCCGCGTGCTGGAGCGGCTGAACTACGTCGGCTTGCTGGCCATCGAGTTCTTCGTCCATCAGGGCCGGCTGATCGCCAATGAAATGGCCCCGCGCGTTCACAATTCCGGGCATTGGACCATCGAGGGCGCGGAAACCAGCCAGTTCGAAAATCATTTGCGGGCTATCGCCGGCCTGCCGCTCGGTTCGACCGCCGCGCTGGGGGCTTGCGCCATGGTGAACTGCATCGCTTCGATGCCGGAGCCGGCGGCGGTGCTGGCGGTTTCGGGCGCGCACTATCACGCTTACGGCAAAGCGCCGCGACCGGGCCGCAAGGTCGGCCATCTCACGCTGCGGGCCGCCGACGCCGGCGCGCTCCAGGCTGGAATCGAACGCTTGTTGCCGTTGGTCGGTTACGCCCCCGATGAGTTCGGCGCGATCGATTGAGCCGAGCTGCGTTATACTGATTCCTTTTTTGCAATCCGCATTTCGCGCGCCCGCGCGTCCGTCCGAGTTCCAAGCCACTAGACACCATCATGGATAAGACTTACGAGCCGCACGCCATCGAACAACGCTGGTACGCTTTTTGGGAGGAGCGGGGTCATTTCGCGCCCGGCGGCCACGGCGCGCCGTACTGCATCATGATCCCGCCGCCGAACGTCACCGGCACCCTGCACATGGGCCATGCCTTCCAGGACACCATCATGGACGCGCTGACCCGCTATCACCGGATGAAGGGCTACAACGCGCTGTGGCAGCCCGGCACCGATCACGCCGGCATCGCCACCCAAATGGTGGTGGAGCGGCAGCTGGCCGGCGAGAACAAGACCCGTCACGATCTGGGCCGTGAAGCGTTCATCAAACGGGTGTGGGAATGGAAAGCGGAATCTGGCGGCACCATCACCCGTCAGTTGCGGCGGATGGGCGCGTCGGTCGATTGGGCGCGCGAGCGCTTCACCATGGACGAGGGCTTGTCGGCGGCGGTGCGTGAGGTCTTTGTCCGCCTGTACGAGGAAGGCTTGATCTATCGGGGCCAGCGGCTGGTGAATTGGGACCCGGTGCTGCATACCGCCGTGTCCGATTTGGAAGTCGCCAGCGCCGAGGAAAGCGGCTTTATGTGGCATATCCGCTATCCGCTGGCCGAAGGCGGCGGCGATTTGATCGTCGCCACCACCCGGCCGGAAACCATGCTCGGCGATACCGCCGTCGCGGTGCATCCCGACGACGAACGCTACAAGCGCCTGATCGGGTTGCAGGTCGCGCTGCCGCTCACCGACCGCCAAATTCCGATCATCGCCGATGAGTACGTCGATCCGGGCTTCGGCACCGGTTGCGTCAAGATCACGCCCGCGCACGATTTCAACGACTACGCGGTCGGCCAGCGCCACCGGCTGCCGATGGTGAACATCTTCACCGCCGACGCCAAAATCAATGACAACGGTCCCGCCGCCTATCGCGGCCTGGATCGGTTCGAGGCCCGCAAGCGGGTGGTCGCCGATCTGGAAGAACGGGGGCTGATGGAGGAGATCAAGCCGCACAAGTTGATGGTGCCGCGCGGCGACCGCAGCCACGCGGTCATCGAACCGTTTCTAACGGACCAATGGTACGTCAAGACCGGGCCGCTGGCCGGGCCGTCCATCGCCGCCGTCAAGACCGGCAAGATCAAATTCATCCCGGAAAACTGGGAAAAAACCTATTTCGATTGGATGTATCGGCTTGAGGATTGGTGCATCAGCCGCCAAATCTGGTGGGGCCATCGGATTCCGGCTTGGTACGATGCCGAGGGCAAGGTGTACGTCGGGCGTACGGAAGCGGAGGTCCGCGAAAAGCACCAGCTCGGCCCGGACGTCGCGCTGGAACAAGATCCCGACGTGCTGGACACCTGGTTTTCGTCCGCGCTGTGGCCGTTTTCCACCCTCGGCTGGCCGGAGAATACCGAGGCGCTCAAGACCTTCTACCCGACCAGCGTGCTCGTCACCGGCTTCGACATCATTTTCTTCTGGGTCGCCCGGATGATCATGATGGGCCTGAAGTTCATGAATGATGTGCCCTTCCGCGAGGTCTACATCACCGGCTTGGTGCGCGATCAGGACGGCCAGAAGATGTCGAAATCCAAGGGCAATATTCTCGACCCGCTGGATTTCATCGATGGCGTAACCTTGGACAAGCTCGTCGCCAAGCGCACCACCGGTCTGATGCAGCCGCAAATGGCGGCGCAGATCGAGAAAGCGACCAAAAAACAATTCCCCGACGGCATTCGCGCTCACGGCACCGATGCGCTGCGCTTCACCTTTGCCGCGCTGGCGACCACCGGCCGCGATGTCATTTTCGACATGGGCCGGGTCGAGGGCTATCGCAATTTTTGCAACAAATTGTGGAACGCCGCCCGCTACGTGCTGATGAATACCGAGGGCCAGGATACCGGCCTCGGCGGCGGCGAGATCGAGCTGAGTCAGGCCGACCGCTGGATTCGGTCGCGCTTGCAACAGACCACCGCCGAAATCCACGCGGCGGTGCAAGGCTATCGTTTCGATCAGATGGCGCAGGCGATCTACGAGTTCACCTGGAACGCATTCTGCGACTGGTATCTGGAACTGGCCAAGCCGGTGCTGACCGATCCCGCCAGTTCCGAAGCCGCTCGGCGCGGTACTCGACGGACATTGGTGCAAGTGCTGGAAACCCTGTTGCGGCTGCTGCATCCGCTGATGCCGTTCATCACCGAGGAAATTTGGCAGCGGGTTGCGCCGCTGGCGGGAGTGGCGGGCGATACCCTGATGCGCCAGCCTTATCCGGAAGCCGACAAGGCGCTCGTGGACGCCGAGGCGGTCGTTGAGATCGAATGGCTCCAGCAGTTCCTGCTCGGCGTGCGCCGCATCCGCGCCGAAATGAACATCGCCCCCGGCAAACCGCTGCCGGTGCTGTTGCAGCACGGTTCTGACGAGGATCGCGTGAGGCTGGAGCGGCAACGGCGGGCCTTGATGAGCTTGGGCCGGCTGGCGTCCGTCGATTGGCTCGCCGAGGGCGAACGAGCCCCCGAAGCGGCGACCGCCTTGGTCGGCGGAATGAACGTGCTGATTCCGATGTCTGGCCTAATCGACAAAGCGGCCGAGATCGCCCGTCTGACCAAGGAAATCGCCAAATGCCGCCAAGAGGAACAGCGCGGCGCGGCCAAGCTCGGCAACGCGGATTTCCTCGGCCGCGCCCCGGCGGATGTGGTTCAAAAGGAACGGACTCGCCTGAGCGAACTCCAAGTGGCGGTAGCCAAGTTGGAAGACCAACTGGCGCGCATTCGCCAATTATGAAAAAAACCATTTAACCCGACTAAAGGAAGCGTTATGGACGCCCAAGATTCTCCCGCCGGCCAGAAACCCAAGTTAGGTCAAAAAGTGGGTAAGGTCGCCACGTACTACAACCCGCGCACCTGGAAAGAAAGAGGCTTGTGGTGGACCGCCGGTTTGTTTTTGGTGACCTACGCCATCGCGGTCGGCGTGTTCGGCATCATCTGGTCGCGCTCGCCCGGCGAATTTGACGTCCGTGAGGAAGCGCTGAAAATCGCCCAAAACGACGAAAAAAAGCTCAAGACGGGCTATATCACCACCGCCACCGCCATTCGCACCGTTGAAACTTTGTTAGATAAACCAGGCGGTTATCTCAGCAACGACATTATGCCGCCCGGAGTCTATCTCGACAATATTCCGAATTGGGAATTTGGCGTACTGACCGAACTGCGTGATCTGGCGCGTTCGCTGCGCAACGAATTTAGCCGCTCTCAAACTCAATCGACCGAAGATAGAGACCTGCAGATTGCAGAGCCGCAATTTAATTTCGATTCGCAATCGTGGATTTTACCGTCCACTGAATCGGAATATCGCAAGGGCATTGAGGCGCTCTATCGATATATCGCGCGACTATCCGATGAACAGCAGAGCGACGGACAGTTCTTTGCGCGCGCCGATAACCTGAGCCTTTACCTGCAAGTGGTCGAGAAACGCTTGGGCAGTTTGGCCCAACGCTTGGCCGCCAGCGTCGGCCAAGTCAACTTCAATCTCAATTTGGCCGGCGATCCCAACGCTCGCCAATCCACCGCGACGTCGGAACAAGCCAAGATCAAGACGCCGTGGACCGAACTGGACGACATCTTTTTCGAAGCGCGCGGTTACACTTGGGCCTTGGTGCATACCTTGAAAGCCATTGAATACGATTTTCGCGATGTCTTATCCGGCAAGAACGCGATCCTCTCGCTGAAGCAAATCATCCGCGAGTTGGAAAACACCCAGGCGTTCATTTGGAGTCCAGTCATTCTCAATGGCACCGGCTTCGGGCCGATGGCCAATCACTCGCTGATCATGGCGTCCTATATCTCGCGGGCCAACGCCGCGATCATCGATTTGCGGAACCTGTTGCTGCAAGGCTGAAGTGGCGGATTTCAACACCCATCTGATGGGGGCGGCGGCGGTCAGCGGCTTGGCCGCCACCGTGCTGGTCATGAGCGGGGCCGCGCCCCATCAGGCGGTGATCGGCTATTTCGTGCTCGGCGTTATCGGCGGATTGTTGCCGGACATCGATTTACCGACCTCCCTGCCGGTGCGCATCACCTTCGCCACGCTGGCGGTGGTGGCGGGGTTTTTGGTGGTGTTTACCTTCGGAACTCGCTATTCCCTGGCCGAGCTGGTGCTGATGTGGATCGGGTGCTTTCTGTTGATCCGCCATGGCCTGTTCACCTTGCTCGACCGCTTCACCGTCCATCGCGGCTTGGTGCATACCGTGCCGATGGGCATCGGCCTGGGCTTGGCGACCACGGCCGCAGCGTTCCACATCTTCAGCGCGTCGGCGGTTCATGCTTGGCTGTGCGGCACATTCCTCGCCTTGGGTTTTATCGTCCATTTGTTGCTCGATGAGTTTTACAGCGTCGACTTGTTCGGCCGCAAATTGCTGAAAAGCTCGTTCGGCACCGCGTTCAGCTTCGGCAGTCTGAGCCAACCGCTCGGCACCGCCGCGCTCTATCTTTTGGTTGCGGGATTGTTTTTGCTCTGTCCGCCCCCGAAGCCCTTCACCCAACTGGTGTTGGATGGGGATACCTATCGCGGCATTTCCCAGCGGCTGGTGCCGCGCGATAGCTGGTTCGCCGGCTTGCTGAATCAAGCGCCGCCATACCGTCCCAGCGGTCGTTGAGGGAACGGCCGTTAAAACCAGAGATAGCGCGCCAGGAACAAACCGGCGATTGCGGCCATCGGCAAGCCGATCCGATGGATTTGACCGGTCAGCAGTTTCAGGGCGACTTGACTGAGAACGCCGAAGGCGATGCCGTCGGCAATCGAAAAGCTAAACGCCATCACGGTCACGCAGCACACCGCCGGCGCGGATTCGGTCAAATCGGTCCAGTCCAATTCCGTGAGATCCCGCAGCATCAAGATCGCGACGTACAGCAAGGCCGGCGCGGTGGCGTAAGCCGGCACCATCGCCGCCAGCGGCGCGAGCGCCAGACTGGCCAGAAACAGCGCGGCGACCACGACGGCGGTCAAGCCGGTGCGGCCTCCGGCGCTGATGCCGGCGGTGCTTTCCAGATAGCTGGTGGTGCTGGAGGTGCCGAGCAACGCACCTGCGCTAATGGCGCTGCTGTCGGCCAGCAGCGCGCGCTCCAGCCGGGGCAGGCGGCCTCGCTCGTCGAGAAAGCCGCCGCGCTGGGCGATGGCGATCAGCGTCCCCGACGTCTCGAACAGGCTCATCAGAAAAAAACTCAACACCACCCCGAGCAGCGCCGGGTCCAGGGCGGCGCGGATGTCGGCCTTAAACAGGGTGGGCGCCAGCGAGGGCGGCATTGAAACCAGGTCGCTAAAGCTGGTCATACCCAGCGCCGCCGAAAGCGCCGTGACCGTCAGAATGCCGATCAGAATCGCGCCGGGCACGCCGCGCCAGTCGAGCGCGGCCACGATCAGAAATCCGCCGATGGCCAGCCAAGCCGGCGGGGCTTTGAGGTTGCCCAGCGCGACCAGGGTATCGGGATGGGCCGTCACGATGCCGGCGGCATGCAAGGCCAGCAGGGCCAGAAACAGACCGACGCCAGCGGTAATCGCGTGTTTGAGGTTGGCCGGGAAAGCGTTGACGAACCATTCCCGAACCCGAAACAGGCTGACCAGCACGAACAGCAGGCCGGACAGAAACACCGCGCCGAGCGCCGTCTCCCAGGGTAGGCCCATGCCCTTGACCAAACCGAACGTAAAGACCGCGTTGATGCCCATCCCCGGCGCTTGGGCGATGGGGTAATCGGCCAGCAAGCCCATCAGCAGCGAGCCGATGGCGCTGGCGAGACAGGTGGCGACGAACGCGGCGTCGCGATCCATGCCGGCTTGGCTGAGCAGGTCGGGGTTGACGAACAGAATGGCCGACATGGTGAGAAAGGTGGTGCAACCGGCCAAGATTTCGGTGCGCGCGGTGGTCCCGCGCGCTTGCAGCGCGAAGAATTTTTCCAACATCATGAAAATCCGTAAAACGTGATCAGCGATACGTCCGCAAAACAGGCGAACGGCCCCGGCGCGAAACGCGCCTCGCCGGACCACCAGCCGTTTGCCAGCGCCCGGTCACGCCGCGCAGTATACGGAACCGGGAGCGTCCTTGGCGCAACTTGCGCGGTCGCCGCCGGTCACAGCAGAAGCGACCCATCTTGCGAGACCCCTGTATGTTGATCAAAAAACCTGCCGACCTTCCGCCTTCCGAGATTACCCCGCCCGAACTCTACGTCCGCCGCCGCGAGTTCTTGAAATCCGCCGCCGCGCTGGGGGTCGGCGCGCTGCTGTCGCCGTTGGGGTCCGCCCGCCCGGCCGATGAGGAGCTGAAACCGACCCCTTATAAAGACATCACGTCTTACAATAACTTCGTCGAACTCGGTTCCGGCAAAGCCGCCCCGGCGCTTTACGGCGGCAACCTGCGCGCCAAACCCTGGACCGTCACCGTGGAAGGTCATTGCGAAAAACCCGGTCAGTTCGGTTTGGAGGATTTTCTGAAGCCCCATGCGGCACAGGAGCGAATTTACCGCTTGCGCTGCGTCGAAACGTGGTCGATGGTGGTGCCGTGGCTCGGGGTTCCGCTCAATCAAATCCTGCCGCGATTCAATCCGACCTCAAACGCCAAATACGTCGAATTCACCACGTTGCTGGACCCGGCGCGGATGCCGGGTCAAAAAACCCGACTGTTGGAGTGGCCCTACGTCGAAGGCTTGCGGATGGACGAGGCCCTGCATCCGCTGACCTTGCTCGCCACCGGGCTATACGGCAAGGAATTGCCCGATCAGAACGGCGCGCCGCTGCGGTTGGTGGTGCCGTGGAAATACGGCTTCAAGAGCATCAAATCCATCGTCAAAATCCGCTTCGTCGACCGTCAGCCGCAAACGACCTGGAACCGGGAAGGGCCCGACGAATACGGCTTTTACGCCAACGTCAACCCCGCGGTCGATCACCCGCGCTGGAGCCAGAAGCGGGAGCGGCGGATCGGGGATTTCTTCAAGCGGGACACCTTGCCGTTCAACGGCTATGCCGATCAGGTCGCCGGCTTGTATGCGGGGATGGATCTGCGGAAGCATTTTTGAAACGGGGCGCGGGCGAGGCCGGACGGTGAGTTTCAGTGCGCCGTGAAATAAATATCGCCATACCAAGCGCTGGCGCGCTGGCCGCTGTTATCGGTGTCGGTCATCAGCGCCACGGCGTCGACGGCGTCGATGTCCCGGCCGAACAAGCGCTGGAAATCGGCGCGGATGTCGCGTTTTTCGCTGACCCAGCGCCCGGCGTCTTGGGTTCCAGAACGCAGCGCCATAACGCGGGCGTTATCGGTAAACGCATTGTTCCAGGTCGCGCCGACGGGCTGGTTGCTGGACCAGACGTAAACCAGCGAGCGGGTTTTCCAAAGCGCCGCGCCGCCGGACGCCACCACGTAAACCCGCGCCGGATAATCGTCGCCGTCTTTGCTGCGTTCGTCGGTTCCCTTCAAGACCTGATCGACCCGCCAGGACCAATTCAACCAGGGAGTGCGTTTGAGATCGATCCGAATTTCTCGGTATAACCCCGAAGCCGCGCCTTGGCTTTCCGCGAATAGCGCGGTCTGGCCGCTTTTGGTGTCGAAGCGGTAACGGGTTTTGCCTAGAAAGGATTTGGATTGCCAATCCGTGAGATCGCCGCTGGAAAAACGGCCGACCGCCAGCGCCTCGTCCGCCGCGCCCGCAGCGCTTGAAACGGCCAGCAATGCTGTCGCCAGCAGGATTTTGCGCATCATCGTGTTTTTTAGGTGATTGTTTTAACGGGACTTGGTCAGGTTTACGTGCTCGCGTGGTTCGATCCGCTATCCCGACCGGCTACAATGATGAAGCAGTCTTGAATGGAAGAAAAGATGCGCGTTTATTTGCTTTCGACGGCGGTGGCGCCCCTGGGCTCCGGTTTGGGAGGCGGAGTGGAGCACATGGTGATCAGCGCCGCCCGCCAGCTACAGGCACTCGGTCACGCCGCGCAGGTCATCGCGCCGGTGGGCTCCGAGGCCGAAGTGCCGGATTTGCGAGTCTTGCCGGGCCTGCTGGCTCCGACCGCGATGGCGTTGGTCTATAACGATCCGCTGCCGATTGAGGCCGAATCGTTCCTGAGCACCGCCTTGCGCGATCTGGCGGCGCGCGCGCGTCCCGGCGACGCCATCCTGAATTTTTCCTATGACTGGCTTCCTTTATTCGCGAGCGATTTTTTATCCTGTCCGCTGGCTAGCCTAGTCAGCATGGGTTCCGTGAACCGTTCCTTGGATGCCGAGATCCGCCGCCTGGCCGCCCGTCGGTCGGAGCGGCTGGCGTTTCTGAGCGCGGCGCAGGCGGACAGTTTCGGGCTGGTCGATCCGGTTCGGCTGATTTCGCCGGGGCTGGATCTGACGCGCTATCCTTTCAATTCCCAGCCCAGCCGCACGCTCTGCTGGCTGGGTCGGATCGCGCCGGAGAAAGGTTTGGATGATGTATTCGCCTTTTCCGCCCTCACCGGGCAAGGAGTGACCGTGTTCGGCCCGATGCAAGAGCGCTTTTATTGGGAGACGCTGGTCCGGCGGCATCCCGATGTTCCGGTCAGTTACGGCGGTTTCTTGCGGATGCCGGTGCTGGCGGAGACCGTGAGCGACTTTCGCGCGGTGCTGATGACGCCGAAATGTCTGGAAGCCTTCGGGGTGATCGGCATCGAGGCGCTGGCGTGCGGAACCCCGGTGATCGCTTACCGGCGGGGCGGCCTTTGCGAATACGTGCTGGACGGCGAGACCGGCCGGTTGGTGGAGCCAGATGACATCGAAGGATTGGGCGAGGCGGTGGAGCGGGTGGAGCAGATCGACCGCGCCCGCTGCCGGCGGTTGGTGGAGGAGCGCTACACGCTGCGGCATTACGGCGCGGCGCTGGTGGATTGGCTTGGCGCATTGACCACGGGTGCGACGCCGTGAGCGAATTCGAGCAACGGCGGTGGAAAATTCACATCCGCAAGGACAATCTCAAGTTTTCAGCGGCGCACATGACCGTGTTTCCCGATGGCAGCAAGGAAGGCCTGCACGGCCATAACTATCAGATCGAACTGGAAGTGGAGCTGGCCGGCGAGCCGGCGCTGGCGCGGATGCTGAGCTATCAGTCCTTCAAGCGGGCGTTGCGGTCGGTGTGCAAAGCGTGGGATGAAAAAGTGCTGGTGGCCGGCGCTAACCCCTGGTTGGAGGTTCTAAGCAGCGACGAGGGCGATTACGCCTTTCGGTTGTGCGGCAAGCGCTACGTATTGCCGGTGGAGGAGGTGGCGGTGCTGGAGGTGGATAACATCACCGCCGAGAATCTGGCGCGGGTGTTTTTCGAGCGGTTTTGGGAGAAGTTGACGCGGGATCCGTCGATTCCTTGGCGGGAGTGGATCGCCGCCGCCAGCCTGCGAGTCGAGGAATCGCGCGGCCAAGGCGCGACCTATTCGGTCCGTTGCCACCGTTAAGCGCGCGCCGATCCGAGGGCGCGGTTCGCCAGCGGCAATGCGCCGGTCGCGTTCTCGCGCCTGGAACGCTGGCGGGATGACGGCCGTCAGGCTCCGGTTAAGGCCCGATCGACTTTGCTCGCCCAAATCCGCGCTTCATCCTGAGTCAATAATAGGATTTGCACATTGTTGCGGTAATCCTGCCAGGACTTTTCGACGCATTCGTTCACCGCGTCGGCATAGCTGGATACCGCTTTTTCGGGCGGGTCGCTCAGACGGGCGTTTTTGACGTAGTCCGCGCTGTGCCGCAGCCAGAGCAAATAGGTGTCCAAGCTTTTGCGCACGGCGCTGATAGCGCTGATGCCCAAAAGCCCGCTCACGCGCATCGCCCCTTGCCACGCCAGCAGGTTAGCGGCGTGCTGGCGTTCGAGCATGATGTTGGTCTTCATTTTGTGATCTCCACCCCGGTTTATTATTGCATCGCATCATATTTTTAGACCGTGGTCAAGCGAGATGTTCCCGTGAAAACGATCAATGGGATTCGCCTTCGTTTTCAGTCGGCCGGGTGCGTAGGAGTTGGATAAACGGGTCGCTCACCGTATGGTCCTGGGTGTCGGCGGCGTGGTCGATCAGCCGCCGTTCCAGCGCTCTAGCGTCATCCAAGGGCAGAAGTCGGGCGAGTTGCAGGTAGACGCCGCGAAACCGGGCGTCCCCCAGATGCTTTTCTGGCTTGTCGTTGGCGGGTCCGAGAAAAGCCTGGACGATGAAAAAGTCCACGATCTTGTCGTGCCGGAAATGCCATTCGGTGCGCGATTTGCCGCCTTCGTCCAGCGGACGGCTCACCGCCATTTTGTGACGCTCCAGGCATTGCAACTCATCGGCAAATTCGCCAACGGGCAGCGTGTCCTCGTCTTTGAGGCGCATCTGATAAACCGCTTCGGCGAATTTGTGCAGCGGAAACTCGTGAAGTTGGGTCCGCTGATAATCCTTGGCCATGATCCGATATTGTTGCTGCTGCAAACGGAAAAGATCGGGGTTTTCGCCGCGCGCCAGCATGGCGGCTACCACTGTCAAGTCCATCGGGTTGGACAGCAGTTGGCGCATGGCCGCCAGGGTCTCCGGGGGTTGCTGGGGATCGAGGGTGGCGGACAGATAATCCCGGCAGGTTTTTTCGTAGTCTTCGCCCGTAAGCTGGGCATCGTTGGGGAGCTTGTCTTTATGGGTTAATAAAAAGGTTTCGATTTGGCTCTCGGCAAGGGGTTCGAGAATATAGGTTTTGGCCGTCCCCGGTGGCGTCCATTCCAGCGGTTGAGTGCTCATCAAGATGTTGCCCTTGAAGTAGCTTTCGACGAATCCAGTGATTTTGGCGCGAGCGTCCGCTGAGACTTCGTTGAGGCCGTCAATGCAGATATCGAGCGCGCCGCTGTAAATCAGGTTACGGAGGAAGGCGGGGTCTTGAGCGGGACCGTGCAGTTTGGCCTGAATCGCTTCCAGCACCCCGCCCACGCATTTCTTCGCGGGCAAATACACCACCACGCGCCGGGCGCGTTTGACCAGCAGGCGCAAGAACATCGTCTTGCCGATGCCCGATTCGCCTTCGAGAACGATCTGACCGCGAATGGCGGGGATCGCATCGCGCAGCGGTTGCTGACGCCCCGAGGTTTTCTCCCTAACCGCCGAGTTGGGGAAATACGCCGTCTCGTCGAAGCTGTCCAAGGCAGCGTCGGCCATGAGCGAGGGCTTGAACGGCGCGAACAATTTTGCTCGCAGAAACGGAATCCAGGTGAGGGCGAAACCGACATAACCCAGTCCGATAAAGCGCCGCACCCAGGGATTCCAGAAAAAAAGGGCCTGCACGATGCGGGAGCGGGGGTAAACCGCGATTAAGGTCAGCCAGAACAGCGCGTGGATCAGCGCGACCTTGGCGATGGTGCGTGAATAGTCAGTTGCTTCGACCGAGGCGATGACTTGCTGTACCGCCGCCGCGTGAGTGGAACCGACTGCTTCGAGATTGGCGGCGTGGGTTTTGAGCAGAGGTAGATCATCGGTTTTCCACTGACCATTTTGAGCAACAGTGGCAATCTGGGTTTCCAAGTCACGGCGCAGCTTGGGAAAGGGTTTGCTAAAGGGCCAAGCTTGCGCGAAGACTTTGAGGGTTTTGACGGCTAAGTCGTGATTTTGGCCGATTGGGGCAGTGGGGCGAGTCATCGGGTCGGCAAGCCAGGCGGTGATTATCTCAGTATGAGGTTCACCACCGCCGAGAAAATGCGCTAAGAACCGCACTTCGCCCACGCGGGAGCTATTGTCGTAAACGATAGATAAGATGCTTAGGATTATCCTCAAATTAAGAGGCTCTTCGCCCTGCACATTCATCAGCGCTGCCACCAAAGAGGGGTGAGGATAGATGTGCAACAGCTTGACCAGTTCGGGTATCTGGTCCTTTGCGGCAGGGCCCATCGCCCCTAACGCTTGAACCGCCGCCGCGACGATAGGCAGGTTGGAATGTTGCAACAGCTTGACCAGTTCGGGTATCTGGTCCTTTGCGGCAGGGCCCATCGCCCCTAACGCTTGAGTCGCCGCCACGACGATGTTCAGGTCGGGAAGTTGCAACAGCTTGACTAGTTCGGGTATCTGGTCCTTTGCGGCAGGGCCCATCGCCCCTAACGCTCGAACCGCCGCCACGACGACTGCTGTTTGGAAATATGGAAGCGGCTTGATCGTCTTGGGTATCTGATCCTTTGCTACAGGGCCCATCGCCCCTAACCCTTGAGCCGCATAGTCGGCCAGGATAGAAAGTTGCAACAGCTTGACGAGTTCAGGTATCTGGTCCTTTGCGGCAGGGCCCATCGCCCCTAACCCTTGAGCCGCCGCCGCGACGATAGACAGGTCGGGATGATGCAACAGCTTGACCAGTTCGGGTATCTGGTCCTTTGCGGCAGGGCCCATCGCCCCTAACGCTCGAGCCGCATAGTCGGCCAGCATAGGAAGTTGTAGCAGCTTGACCAGTTCGGGTATCTGGTCCTTTGCTACAGGGCCCATCGCCCCTAACCCTTGAGTCGCCGCCGCGACGACGTACGGGTCGGGATGATGCAACAGCTTGACCAGTTCGGGTATCTGGTCCTTTGCGGCAGGGCCCATCGCCCCTAACGCTCGAGCCGCCGCCGCGACGATGTGCAGGTTAGAATGTTGCAACAGCTTGACCAGTTCAGGGGCATGCTCCTTCGCACCTATCGCGCCTAGCGCCCTGATTGCCTCATAAAAAACAAGTGGATTGGGATCGCGAAGCAGCGCGGCCAGTTCGGGGGCGTGCTCCTTCGCGCCCAGCGCGCCCAGCGCTTGGGCAACCTCCACGCGGACACGCTCGTCAGGATCGCGCAGCAGCTCCGTGAGTCGGGGTATCAGGCTCTTCGCTCTCTCGCCTAGCGCAAGGAACAATTCCCGTGTCTTGACTGCTTGCTGGGTTCCAGCAATCACCTGTACATTTTCGTCGATTTCGGCCCAATATACTTGACCGATTCTGGCGATCACCTGTGGATTTTCGTCGTTTAAAGCGGCCCAAAAACCTTCAACTTGCCAAGCAGGAAGAAGACTGTCCTTTTCAGCGGCATGGCTGAAATTGAACGCGGCCATCAGACAGAAAAGGCAAAATCTGTTCTTAATCCCCATGTCGATTCCCTCCGCACAAGCGTCGCCAGCATCAAAACGTCACTGTTATTTTAGCTCCTTCGGTCAGGCAATCCGGCCAGCTCCCCAAGCGGTCGCACTGCTTCCTTGAAAATTCGGATATCAACTCCGAATTTTCAAGGTAATAAACAAACATCTTAAAATTGAATGGCTTGACTGCGAACGTGACCCTAAACCGCCACCGGCGCCTTGATTGCCGGATGCGATTGATAGCCGGCGATCTCGAAATCCTCGTACCGGTAATCGGCCAGGGATTCCGCGCGCCGGTGCAGAACCAAGTGGGGAAGTGGAAAAGGCGTCCGGCTCAATTGCAGGCGAGCTTGGTCCAGATGGTTTAAATACAAATGGCAATCGCCGCCGGTCCAAATGAACTCGCCGACCTTGAGATCGGCTTGTTGCGCCACCAGATGAGTCAGTAGCGCGTAGCTGGCGATGTTGAACGGCACGCCGAGAAACAGATCGGCGCTGCGCTGGTACAACTGGCAGGACAACTCCCCGTTGGCGACATAGAACTGAAACAGCAGATGGCAGGGCAACAGCCGCATTTGCTCCAATTCGCCCACGTTCCAGGCCGACACCACGATCCGCCGCGAATTCGGATCGCGTCGGAGCAAATCGATGGCATTGGCCAATTGGTCGATGTGGCGGCCGTCCTTGCTTTCCCAATCGCGCCATTGCTTGCCGTAAATCGGCCCCAGATCGCCGTTTTCGTCGGCCCACTCGTCCCAGATCGTGACCCCGTGCTCGCGCAGATAAGCCAGGTGGGTGTCGCCGCGCAGGAACCATAACAACTCGTGGATGATCGAGCGCAAATGCAGCTTCTTGGTGGTGACCAGCGGAAATCCCCGCCGCAGGTCAAAACGCAATTGCGCGGCGAAAACGCTCAGGGTGCCGACGCCGGTTCGATCCTGCTTGCGGACGCCGCGATCCAGTACGTGCCGCAGCAGATCGAGATAGGCTTGCATGGCGGCGGGCGGTCTCTGGCGGCTAGCGGACGCCGCCCGACGGCAGGCGGACGGAAGGATGTTTTTCAATCACGGCGCGGGTTTGCCCGGCAGATCGACGATGAACGAAGACCCTTGACCCGGTTCGCTTTCCACCCAGATGCTGCCGCCGTGGTGCTCGACGATCTTCTGGCTGATCGGCAAACCCAATCCGGTCCCCTTGGGTTTGCCGGCGTGCGAGTCGGTGACTTGATGGAATTTTTCAAAAATCAACTGATGTTGGTCAGCGGCGATGCCGGGGCCGTTGTCGATCACCACCACCCGCCAGCGGCTTTCCACCGGAAACAGTTGAATGGTGATCTTCCCGTCCTGGTCGGGACAAAACTTCACGGCGTTCGACAGCAAGTTGATGATGACTTGGATCAGCCGGTCGCGGTCGCCGGCGATGATCACCGGTTTATCGCCCAGTTCTTCGTTTAAAGTGACCGCCTTGTCACGGAACAGCTGGCTGGTGGAGTTGATGGCGTCCTCAACCAGCGCCCGCAGGTCGATATCCTCGATGTGCCAGTCGATCCGGCCCGAATCGATCTTAGCCATGTCCAGCACTTGATTGATCAGCCGGGTCAGCCGCTCGCTCTCCTTGACGACGATCCCCAGAAACTGACTGCGCTGTTCGACGGCGACTTCGGGATTCGACAGCAGGATTTCCGAAAACGCCCGAATCGAGGTCAGCGGCGTGCGCAGCTCGTGGGTGACGGTCGAGATGAATTCATCCTTCAGCTGATCCAACTTTTGCATTTGGTTGTTGGCCTCGCGCAACTCGGCGGACGCCGCTTCCAGCTCGCGCGATTTTTGCTCCAGCCGGCGGCTGTATTCGATCACCTGGGTGCTTTCATCGAGGATGGTCATGACCTCCTCGATGCTCAGCACCTCGCCCATCACGATCGAGGAAATCATCACCCGCGCCGAAGCCGCGCCGATCGCTCCGGCCAGCAAGCGCTCGGTGTAATGAATCAGCCGCGAGTCGGCTTCGAGCGGATAGCCGTCGTGTTCCCGAGCGTACTGATCGAACGCCTCGCTGGCGCGTTGGGGGCCGAGAAAGCGCGCCAGCAGATCGTAGAGGTCGGTGGTTTCCGCCACGCCCCGCCACAACAGAGAATCGCCGTCGTGGCGGTCTTGTTCGAGCACGTTGACGAACTGGCTGCCTTGCACCTGTTCGATGGGGTCGGGCCGGCTCAGCATCGAGCCGAACACCAGCCCGCCGATGTTGACCAACATGCTCCAGAACACCGCGTGCATATAGGGGTCGAGATGATTGATCCCCAGCAGCGCGTAGGGTTTGAGCAACTCCAGCCCGTAGGGGCCCTGTTCGATGAAACTGGCGTCCAACCAGCCGGAACGGGCCATGGCCGGCAGCAGCAGGGTGTAGGCCCAGATCACAAACCCGCCGCTCAAGCCGATCAACGCCCCGCGCCGGTTGGCCCGCTTCCAAAACAGGCCGATCAGAATCGGCGGCGCGAATTGGGCGGCGGCGGCGAAGGACACCAGACCGCTGGTCACCAAGGCGTAGGATTCGCCGATAAAGCGGAAATACAGATAGCCCAACAGGATCAAAATCGCGATGCCGGCGCGGCGGATGATCAATAACAGCCCCGAAAGGTCGGCGCGCTGGGCGAGCCAAGCCGGATTGGCGCGCAACAGAATCGGCATGACCAAGTCGTTGCAAACCATGGTGGACAAGGTGACGGTTTCAAACAGGATCATGCTGGTGGCGGCCGACAAGCCGCCCAGAAACGCCAGCAACGCCAGATCAGGCTTGTGTTCGGCCATCGGCAGCGCCAGCACGAACATGTCGGCGTCGACCTCGCCGTTGGGAAAGGTCAAGCGGCCGCCCAGGGCGATGGGCAGCACGAACAGGTTGATCAAGAACAGATACAGCGGAAACAGCCAGATCGCCTTGCGGATGTGCGCCTCATTGACGTTCTCCACCACCAGCACTTGAAATTGCCGGGGCAGGAAAATGAAGGCCATCATCGACAGGAAGGTCAGCGACAGCCAGCCGCCGTAGCCGCCCGGCACCACCTGGAAGCGCATCAACGCCGCCAGTTCGGGCTTCTCGGCCGCCTGGCGGAACAGGTCGCTCGGCCCACCGAAAACGCCGAAGGTGACGATGGCGCCGACCGCCACGAACGCCACCAGCTTGAACAGCGATTCAAAAGCGACCGCCGCCACCATGCCCTCGTGGCGTTCGGTGGTGTCGATATGGCGGGTGCCGAACAGGATGGCGAATACGATCAACACCAGCGCCACATAAAAGGTGGTGTCGGCCCAGAACGAATGCTGGGTCGAGACGGCCGCCATCGACACCTCGGGGTATTGCCGCAGCAGGCTGAAACTGGTGGCGATGGCTTTCAATTGGATCGAGATGTAGGGCAGGATGCCCAGCACCACGATGATCGTGACCAGCCCCGCCAGCAAACCGCTTTTCCCGTAGCGCGAGGCGACGAAGTCGGCGATGGAGGTGATGCGGTGGATTTTGGTGATGCGCACGATCCGCCGCAGCACGAACCAAAACAGCACCGCCATCAAGGTCGGACCGAAATAGACCGGCAGGAAATCCACGCCGCTGCTCGCCGCCAGGCCGACGCTGCCGTAGAAGGTCCAGGCGGTGCAGTAGATCGCCAGCGATAAGGTGTAGATATAGGGATTGGCGATGATCGAGCGGCCGATGTCGGCGCGGTGATCGCCGTAATAGGCGATGCCGAACAGAACCCCCATGTACGCCAGCGCGCTGGCAATGATGATTCCGTCGCCCAACATCAGATCCTACGCTCCGAGTCGGCGTCGCCCGCGCCGGCGCGGTCGGCGGGCCGCGGTCGCGGCGGCGCGGTCGGCGGCGGGGGACGCTGCTCGGGTTCGCGGACTTCCGAATGCTCGATGACGGCGATCAGCAGCACGATGATCACAAACCAGAACAGATAGAGGTAGAAGTACAACAGGGGAATGCCGAGCGGCATCCAGGCGGTGTCGAAAAGATCCAGAAACGGATAGTTCAACGCCATCACGCTGACGATGAACAAAATGACGATGTATTCCTTGGACTGTTGGCGCATGGCTCAAGTGGCGGCACGAGCGCGGGGCGGGGGCCGCCGCGATGTCATCGGGCCTGAAATTAAAAGTTAGCCTGAGTCTTGCGAATTGCAACCATTTTATCGGACGCCTCCAACGCTTGACCGAGGGTTTTGACGCCTTGTGCCTCCAGCAAATCCAGCAGCTTGAGAAACACGCGGGCGGTCACCAGCGAATCGCCCAAGGCGTTGTGCCGGTCGTGCACGTCCACGCCCAACCGGTCGGCGATGGCGTCCAGGTTGTGATCGTCGGTGTAATCGTGCAGGTAACCCGACAGCAGCAGGGTGTCGAGCACCGGATTGGCGAAGCGCGGGCCGCCTTTTTGTTCCTTGATCTTGAGGAACTTCATGTCGAACGCCGCGTTGTGGGCGACCAACACGGTTTGATCGCCGCCGACGAAAGCGTGGAATTGCGGCAAGATCACCTCGCCGCCGGGCTTGTCCTTCACCATCTCGTCGGTGATGCCGTGAAAGCGGATGGTCGCCTTGGGGATGGTCTTGCCGGGGTTGACCAACTGATCGAATTGCTCGCCTTCCAGCAAGCGCCGGTTGACGATGCGCACGCCGGCGATCTGGATGATCTCGTCGCCTTTGGAAGGGGCCAAGCCGGTGGTCTCGGTGTCGAACACCACGTAGGTCAGCGCCGATAAGGGATAGTTGACCAGCTCGCCCCACTCGGCCCGTCCCTCGTCGCCCAGCGAAAAATCGTAAAAATCCGGCCGTTCCGGCAAGGCGGCGGCCGGTTCCTTCCACTGGTTGGCCGAGGCCGGCAGCGGCAAGCGCAGCAGGGCGCGGCCGGGCCGGCGATGGGCTTGGCTCCACAGTTCGCTGTTGTGCCGTCCCAGCACCTCGCCCACGGTGTTGGCGCCGACCAGATCCTGGACGTGTTCCTCCAGCCAGCTTTCCAGCTCGTCGGCCGGCACCGGCTTGCCCGACCAGGTAATGTCCAGATAAACCCGGCGGTTGCCCAGCAGGCATTCGATTTCGAAATCCTGGCCGATCCGGTCTTCGTGCAAGCGCGCGATCAGAAATTCCAGCAGCAGGGTGATCGAGTGATTGTCCACGTGCAGCCACAGCGGCGCGCCGCTTATCTCGACCGTCAAGCCGTCGCGCTGCTCCAAATGCCGGACGACGCTGCCGATGAGATCGGCGGAGTAGACGTTGTTCATCGGCCAGCGGTTGGCGTACAAGGCGCGCAAGTCGAGGGTCAGTTCCTGCAAGCGCTGGCTCAGGCGCTCGCTTTCCTCGACGATGACGCGCTGGAAAGCCTGCCGCTGGGCCAAGTCCATGTCGCCGAATTGCAAGACGGTTTCCGCCGCCGCGCGCAGGCTGGCCAACGGCCGGCGCAAATCCTCGGTGCGGGTCTTGATCGCGGAACGCTCCACTTGCTGGGTCACGTCGCGGAAGGTCACCACAAACGCCGCGCCTCGGTCGGAGGCCCCCGGGAACAGGCTGATCCGGCAATGAAACATCGCCTGATCGTCCACGGTGGCGCAGACGAATTCGGCATCCCCGGCGGTCTTGTCCTCGGAATGCTGCTGGCGGTACTGGAGCAGTTGCAGCGTGCTTTCGATCGGCGCTCGGGTCCAGAGTTCGTAGAGCGAGCGGCCAAGACCCAGCATCGCGCGGTTGGGCAACAATTTCGCCGCCGCCGGATTGTAGAGCAGGATGCGGGCGGCGGCGTCGCAGACCAGCACGCCCTCGGACAGCTCGCGCAACACGGTTTCCAGGCGGGTCTTTTGCGCTTCGATTTCCTGGGTGGCGGTCGCGGTGGCGGCGGCCACGTCGCGGCGGGCGGTGTGCAGGGCTTCGCCCAGCTCCAGCAGCATCGGCGGAAACTCGCCCAGCCAATGCTGCTTGGGCAGTTCCAGCACGTAACCGGGGTTGCTGCGGGTGATGATGCGCGCCCCGCGCGCCAAACCGCCGAGCGGAATGAAAAAATGCCAGTCCAGCAACGCCCAGATCAGAGTGGTGGCGCCGATTAGGGAGAACGCGGCCAGCACCAGCCACAGCAACAGCGGATCGCGCTGCTCGGGGTCTGGCGCGCCCTGGGCGATCCGCCATCCCACCCAACCCAGGGAGACCACGGTGAGGGCGACCGGAACCAGCCACAACAGCCAAAGCTTCGTCCGGTACTTCATGGGATCAGCCGTCGGCCGCCAGCAGCTCGCGCACCCGTTCCACCACCTCCTGAGTGGCGAACGGCTTGGTGATGTAATCGTCGGCTCCCAGCGCCAGTCCTTTCTCGCGCTCGACTTCGCGCCCCTTGGCGGTGAGCATGATGATGCGCACCGCTTTCCAGTCCGGATTGGCGCGGATCGCCTGACAGACTTCGTAACCGTTTTTGCGGGGCATCATCACATCGAGCAATACCAGATCGGGCGCTTCGGCCGCCATGGCCGTCAGCGCCGCTTCGCCGTCCGAGGCGGTCCGCACCTGAAACCCGGCTTGCTTCATTAAAAACTCCAAGGACAGGACGATGTTGGGCTCATCGTCCACGACCAGTATCTTATTCGTCATAACACCCCCGGTTGCCCAGCGTTGTCGTTCACGCGCGTATTATGACGATTTTTTGGCTCCGTTTCGCGCCGCCTCGCCGCGCGCTCCGGCAGCGTCGTCGGCTTTTTGCTCGCCGCCGTCCTTGGGCGCGCCGCTGGCCTTGGCCACCGCTTCCCAAAATTTCTGCACCATCTCCATCGAATGCAATTGGACCGGCAGCAGCGGTTTGAAGAACTGATTGAACGATTCAAAATTGATCGAACCGCGCTTAACGTTATCGCGGATAGATTGCATCATGTCATCGTGCAAGGGCTGGATATTCGGCAGCCCCAGGAACTCGCGCATTTCCTGAGCGGTGGCCTCTACGCTGACATTAACTTTCATCGATGGTTTTCCTTGTGGGCGGGATGGTGTGGGCCTTGGGGCCAGAGGTCCGGCTTATAGAGGCCGTGCTTGACTAAGTCAAGCATAGCAGGAAAACGGATTGAGGCTTTCAACCGATCGTCGGTTGAAGGTGGCTAGGCCGCCCGATCCGTATCGGCTGGCTTGAACCCGGCGGACCTGTCTTGACGGCTGAGGGAGGGTTTTGGCGAGTCCAAAAATTGGCTTAGAAGCTCGGCAAGCTGGGCTTGGTCGAAGGGTTTGCTCAAGTAATCGTCCATGCCGGCCTCCAGGCACCGCTCGCGAAAGCCTTTGACGACGTTGGCGGTCAGGGCGATGATCGGCAGGTGAACGCCGCTAGCTCGTTCGCGGCCGCGGATTTCGGCGGTGGCCTCAAAACCGTCGAGCACGGGCATCTGGCAATCCATCAAGATCAGATCGTAAGATTGCTGGCTGGCGGCTTCCACCGCTTCATGGCCATCGGCGACGATATCCGCCCGACATCCTAAAATCTCCAACATCGCCCGAGCGACTTCCTGATTGACCGGATTGTCCTCAGCCACCAGCACGCGGGCGTTGAAGCGGGCGCGAGGCGGTAGGAAGCGCGCGGTCCTCGGCTCTCCGGCGTCGGCGGCCGGCCGCGCCAGCGCGATCCGAAACCAAAAGGTCGAGCCCTGGCCCGGCGTGCTGTCGAGGCCCATTTCCCCGTCCATCAACGCCACCAGTTGTTTGCAGATCGCCAAGCCCAGGCCGGTGCCGCCGTAGTGGCGGGTGACGGCGTGATGGGCTTGGGCGAAGGCGTCGAAAATGTGGGCTTGAGCTTCGGGGGCGATGCCGATGCCGGTATCGCTGACCTGAAAGAGCAGACGGCCGGCATCGCCCGTCATCGATTCCAGATCGACGCGGACCGAAACCCGGCCTTGGGCGGTGAATTTGATGGCGTTGCCCAGCAGATTGGTCAAAACCTGCCGCAGCCGGACGGGATCGCCCCGCCAGCGCGCCGGCGTCGCGGCCGGGATGATCCGCTCCAGCACGATCGATTTGGCGAGCGCCCGCTCGCCGAACAAATCGATCAGCTCTCCGAGCAGCCGATGCACGTTGAAATCGACTGACTCCAGCGCCAGTTTGCCGGCTTCGATTTTGGAAAAATCCAGGATGTCGTTGATGATCTCAAGCAAGGAGCGGCCGGAATGCAGCACCATTTCGGCGAACCGGCGCTGTTGCGGGTCCAGATCGGTGCCGAGCAATAATTCGGTCATGCCGAGCACGCCATTGAGCGGGGTGCGGATTTCGTGGCTCATGGTGGCTAGAAATTCGCTTTTGGCGCGGTTGGCTGCTTCGGCCTCGTGCTTGGCGTGCGCCAGCGCCTGTTCCAGCTGCTTGTGTCGGTCGATGTCGCGGCTGACGCCGATCAGACCCAACATGTTACCGGCGGGGTCCAGATAAGGCGTTTTGAGGGTCTCCATCACGGCGCGTCGGCCGTCGGGCTGGTGGAGCCACTCCTCGTCGCGCCGGGGTTGGCCGTCGGTCAGGACCTGTCGGTCGATGGCGCGGTAGGCGAGCGCCGCCGGTTCCGGGAATAGCTCCGCGTCGGTTTTGCCCACGATGTCTCGTTCGTGGCGCTGGAGCGAGGCGGCGAAGGCGGTGTTGCAGCCGAGATAAACGTCGGCGGTATCCTTGTAGAAGATCAGGTCGGGAATCGAATCGATCAGCGAACGCAGCAGCGCGCGTTCTTGCGACAAGCTATCCTGAGTCGCCAACAACGCCCGGTTGCTCTCGCCCAAGCGCCGCCCCATCACGGCGAGGGAACGGACGGATTCATCCAGCTCTCGCACCGGAAAGTCCGGCGGAGCCAAAGCGTAATCGCCCGATCCAATTTGTTTGGCCATGGCGTTGATCTGGGTCAGCGGTTCGGCCAGAAAAGCGCTCATCCGCCGGGCGCGCAGGTACAGCACCCCGAAAAACCCGATGTAAAACAGAATCAAACCGCAGACCAGCCACAGGCTAAGCCGTTTCAGCCGCTGGTTCAGTTCGATGGCTTGGGTGTAGATGTTCTCGACCGGGATCACCATCAACAGCTTCCACTGCGTTCCCGGCACGGTGTTCCAGGCGGTCAGCTTGTCGCCGGTTTTGAGGGCGATTTCTCCGCTTCCGCTGGTTTGACTTTGCAAGGCGGCGCCCAGTTTGGTGAAGTCGGCGCGTTTGTAGACATTGAAGTCATCGGGTTTGAAGGTGTCTCGCAACACGAACTCGCCGTAGTGATGCTGTTTGAGTTCGGTCAAACCCAAGGCTTGTTCGCCCGCGGGCGGCAGCGCCAGGATAACGCCTTCCTTGCCGATCAGCACGCCGAAACCTCCCCAGGGAATCTGCAACCCCAGGATGCCCTCGACCAGGGTTGACACCGTCACATCCATCCCCACGACGCCTTCCAGGAAGTCGCCGTTGTACACTGGGGCGATGTTGGAAACCATCCAACCTTGCCCGGCCGGATCGACGTAGACATCGGTCCACACCGCTTCCCGTTTGGGATTATGGCTGGCGTCCGCTTCGTAATAGAAGTTGAAGGTGGGGATATCTAGCTTGGGGGAATACTGCTTCAAGACCTCAAAAAAAGGGTAAATCCGGTTTAAGGAATCGAAGGTGTTGAGGTACACCTGTCCGATTAGAGGGTTGCTTTGCTTGAGATCGCGCATCAGAGGATCCAGCCGCGCGGTCCGCAGCGCCTTGTCGCGTTCCCGCTGTCCCACCGGCACGATGCCGCTGTAGAAAAGCGCCGCTCCGCCGTTATCCCGCTTGGAGTAATACACGTCTTTGTCGTAGGCGTAGCGCTCGCTTTCCTCGCTTGGGATTTCGCCCGGTTTCAACGGCGCGGATAACGCGCGCTGGGTCGCGCCGGCGAAAACGCGGGCGCTTTGCGTCACGCTTTCCAACTGGCTGTGCAGGATCGTGGTTTCACGCCGGACGATTTCCGCCAAATGCTCGTTGGCATACTTGCGCGCGGCGTCGATATTTTCGTCCCTGGCCAGATTGTTAGCCAGAAGGAAGATCGCGATCAGGCCGATTTCCACCAGCAGGATCGGAATCAAGGCGGTGCGGAAATAGGAATGCCAGATCCATGTCAGCAGAGGTTCGGCCCTGGAATTGGATAGTCTGCTCATCGTGTGATTTTTTTAATCCGAGCGTGGGTTTTGATTCTCCTTATCGGCCGGTTGCGGAAAAAGTTGATACCGCTCGGATCAATCCCGAAAAACCCGATGCGCCAGAACCGATCGCGCGGCCGCGAGGGTCCGGCGAGCGCTTCGTGGATCGAGCGAGCAGACCAGGGCGGGTCTATCGCCGCGCGGACCAACTATCCCGCGTTGCGGCGCATCCGGCCGCTGCGTTTGAGATGCACCAGCAACAGCGACAGCGCGGCGGGGGTCACGCCTGAAATGCGGCCGGCTTGACCGAGGGTCCGGGGTCGGTGGCGGCTCAGCTTTTCGCTGACCTCGCGCGACAGCCCGCGGACTCCGGCGTAATCGAAATCCGCCGGCAGCGCCAGGTCTTCATGGCGGCGCTGGCGGTCGATTTCATCCCGCTGGCGGTCGATATAACCGGCGTACTTGGCCTGAATCTCCACCTGTTCCGCGACGCGCGGGTCGGCCTCTCCCGGCCCGACGCCGGGGAGGCTCATCAGGCCGGCGTAGCAGACTTCGGGCCGGCGCAGCAGTTCGAAGGCCCGGCTTTCGCGCGCCAGCGGACCTTGCAACACCGCTTGCAACCGGGCGTCGTCGAATGGGCTCGGCCTGATCCACAGCTCGCGCAGCCGCTGGCTTTCCCGCTCGATGGCCTCGCGCTTGGTTTCGAAGGCCCGCCAGCGCGCCTCGTCCACCACGCCCAGCCGCCGGCCGGTTTCGGTCAGACGCAAATCGGCGTTGTCCTCGCGCAGCAGCAGCCGGTGCTCGGCCCGGCTGGTGAACATCCGGTACGGTTCGCTGGCCCCTCGGGTGATCAGGTCGTCGATCAGCACGCCGAGATACGCTTCGTCGCGGTGCGGCCACCACGGCTCCTCGCCCCGAACGTAACGCCCGGCGTTGATCCCGGCTATCAATCCTTGCGCGGCGGCCTCCTCGTAGCCGGTGGTGCCGTTGATCTGACCGGCGAAGAACAAACCTCGGATCGCGCGGGTTTGCAGCGAATAGTCCAAATCGCGCGGGTCGAAGAAGTCGTATTCGATGGCGTAGCCGGGTCGGGTGATGTGGACGTTTTCCAGACCCTGGATCGAGCGGACCAGATCGAATTGCACGTCGAACGGCAGGCTGGTGGAAATGCCGTTCGGGTAAAACTCGTGCGTTTGCAAGCCTTCCGGCTCCAGGAAAATCTGATGCGAGGCTTTGTCGGCGAAGCGGTGAATCTTGTCCTCGATGGACGGGCAGTAGCGCGGCCCGACGCCTTCGATGACGCCGGCGAACAGCGGCGAGCGATCCAGGCCGCCGCGAATGATCTCGTGGGTGCGCTCGCGGGTGTGGGTGATCCAGCAAGAAACCTGCGGCGGATGGTCGGCAATCGAGCCGAGATAGGAAAACACCGGACGCGGATCGTCGCCGGGCTGTTCGGTCAATTGCGAGAAGTCGATGCTCCGCCCGTCCAGGCGCGGCGGGGTGCCGGTCTTGAGCCGGCCGACCCGAAGCGGCAGTTCCCGCAGCCGCGCGGCCAGCGCGTTGGCGGGCGGATCGCCGGCCCGGCCGCCTTCGTGGTTTTCCATCCCGACGTGAATCCGCCCGGCTAGAAAGGTGCCGGCGGTCAAGATCACCGCGCGGGCTTCGAACCGGACGCCGCTTTGGGTGACGACGCCGGCGATGCGGTCGCCCTCGACCAGCAGATCGGTGGCGGCTTGCTGGAACACTCGCAAATTCGGCTGACGTTCGATCAGCGTTCGCACCGCCGCCTTATAGAGCGCCCGGTCGGCCTGACAGCGGGTGGCGCGCACCGCTGGCCCTTTGCGGCTGTTGAGGATGCGAAACTGGATGCCGGCGCGGTCGGCGGCTTGCGCCATGATCCCGCCGAGCGCGTCGATTTCCTTGACCAGATGGCCCTTGCCGATGCCGCCGATGGCCGGGTTGCAGCTCATCGCGCCCACGGTTTCGATGGTGTGGGTCAGCAGCAGGGTGTTCGCGCCGGTACGCGCGGCGGCCATGCAGGCTTCGGTGCCGGCGTGGCCGCCGCCGATGACGATGGCATCGAAAACTTCGGGGTAACGCATGATCGCTTCGCTCTCTTGCAGGTTCGCACCGCCGACGCCGCTAAGAAAACACGTGACGGAAGGGCGCTTTCAATCCGGCTGCGGCAGTTGCACGGCGTAATTAGACACCGGCAACGCCACGGTGATCACCCCCTGCTTGGCGAGAAACTGGGCGAAGCGCTTGTAACCGCCTTCGTCCAGCGCCGCCGGCCGTCGCGCCAGGCGCGGCAAGGTGTCGCGCCAGGCGCGGCGGTTCAACTCGTCGTCTAAATCCTTATGCTTGGTTATAAACGCTTTCCAGGCGTCGTCCGGATGGTTGAGCAGGTAGAGCGTGGCGTATTCCAGGCCGGTCAGGAATTGCCGGTAGCGGCCGTCGTTGAGCTTGTCGCGGTTGGCCACCAGCACCAGTTCATCGTAAGGCGGGATGCCTTCTTCCTCCGGGTAAAACGCGCGGCCGGGCTTCTTGGCCAGATCGAGCTGGTTGAGTTCGAAATTGCGAAACGCGCCGATCACCGCGTCCACCTGCTTCGACATCAGCGCCGGGGACAGGGAAAAATTGACGTTTACCAGGGTCACGTCCTGCGGCTTCAACCCCGCCTTGCCCAGCATCGCCTTGAGCAAGGCTTCCTCGAAGCCGCCGACCGAATAGCCGATCTTGTGACCCTTGAGATCGGCCAAACTCTTGACCGGCCCGTCTTTCAACACCACCAGCGAGTTGAGCGGGGTGGAGACCAAGGTGCCGATCCGCTTGATCGGCAAGCCGGCGTTGACCTGGATGAACAGTTGCGGCTGGTAGCTGACCGCCAAATCGACCTTGCCGGCGGCGGCGAGCTTGGGCGGGTCGTTGGGATCGGCCGGCGTTTGCAGTTCCACTTCCAGACCCTGGGCGGCGAAAAATCCCCGCTCTTGCGCCACCACCAGCGCCGCGTGATCGGGATTGACGAACCAATCGAGCATGACGGTCAGTTTCTTCATGCCGGGCGAAGGTTGCTCGCCCGCCCACGCGCTTGGAGCCAGCACGATCAAACCCAGAGCCAACAAACAGCTGCGCAATACAGTCAACATCGTTTCCGCTTCCTTTCAATCGGATTTAAAGCTGTCGGGAGTGGCGGGGTGCCAGGGTAACAGCCGCCGCAACCCGGCATCGACCAAGAAATAGAGTCCGACCGCCAGGGCGGCCAGCACCAACAAGGCGGCGAACATCAAATCCACCTGCATCCGGCTGTTGGCGTGCAGCATCAGATAACCCAAGCCGGCGCTGGAGCCGACCCATTCGCCGATCACCGCGCCGATGGGCGCGATGGCGGCCGCCACCCGCAAGCCGGAGGCCAGCGCCGGCAGCGCGGCGGGGATGGCGATGTGCCGCAACACCGCCCAAGGCCGGGGCGCGGGCAACATCACCCGCGCCAAATCCAGCCAGCCGCGTTGGGTGTGGCGCAAGCCGTCGTAAAAATTGGCGGTGACCGGAAAATAGATGATCAACATCGCCATGACGACCTTGGAGCCCAAGCCGTAACCCAACCACAGCACCAACAGCGGGGCGATGGCGAACACCGGAACCGCTTGGGAAGCGATCAGCACCGGCAGCACCCACCGCCGCGCCCGCCGCGAATAGCCCAGCGCCAGCGCGCTGGCGCAGCCCATCAGCGTGCCCAGCGCCATGCCGAGGACGATTTCCAGGGCGGTCACGCCCGCGTGATGGAGCAGCGCGCCGCTATGATGCCACAGGCTGAGCGCCACCGCCCACGGTTCGGGCAGGATGTAGGCGGGCAAATCGCCCAACATCGCGACCGCCTGCCAGACCAACAGAAAGCCGGCCAGCGTGACGAGGCTCCTGCCCAATGCCTTCATGCGGCTTCCAGCCGTTGCAGGATGGCGCGATAAGCCGCTTGCACGGCGGGATCGCCGGGGTCGCGCGGCGGCGCGCCGGGCAGGTCGGGCAACGCGGACAGCGCCGCCGGCCGGCCGTTCATGATCAAGATGTGCTCCCCCAACCGCAACGCTTCCAAGGGATCGTGGGTCACCAGCAGCACCGTCTTTCCGGCCAACACGTCGGCGGCCAGCGCTTGCAGCCGCAAACGGCTCAAGGCGTCCAGGCCGGAAAACGGCTCATCCATCAGCACCACCGGGCGGTCTTCCATCAGGGTGCGGGCCAAGGCCGCCCGCTGGCGCATTCCGCCGGACAGGGTGTCGGGGCGCGCCAGCGCGGCGTCGGCCAAACCGACCCGCGCCAGCAGGCGCAGGGCGCGCGGCCGATCGACGGCTTCGCCGCGCAGCCGGTTGCCGAGGGTGACGTTGTTCAGGACGTTGAGCCAGGGCAGCAGCAAATCTTGTTGCGCCATGTAAGCGACCCGGCCGGCGAGGGTTCGTCCGTCGCCGCCGCGCAATTCGCCGCTGACGCCGGGCGGGGTCAATCCGGCCAGCAAGCGCAGCAAACTGCTCTTGCCGATGCCGCTGGGGCCGAGCAGGCAGGTGAAGCAGCCCGCGCGCAATTCCAGATCGAGACCGTCAAACAGCGTCAAGCCGCTATAGACCAGACGGGCGGCGCGCAAGCTGACGCCCAGCGGCGGCTCAAGAGAAGCGGATAGAAAGATGGATTCGGGTTGCGGTAGCGTCATTTGAGCATCGGTTTGGGCCGACGAATCACCAACGCCAGCGCAGTCAAAAGCAAGAGGATTGAATCCGCGCGGCGCGAGACGGGTTTTGGCTGAATCCGCCCGTTCCGAGCATCGCTCCGGCGCGGCTGTTTAAGAATCTATTTGCATAAATATATAGATATTAATTCCTTTT
>ERZ761602.874-NODE-874-length-59868-cov-6.390500_pt1 | contig 59868 bp, 46 predicted proteins | sample MGYA00512165_ERZ761602 | MGnify/ENA primary metagenome ERZ761602 (study PRJEB28899, sample SAMN02445085) | bioreactor sludge metagenome | biome: EBPR sludge; isolation source: Thorneside wastewater treatment plant | place: Australia: Brisbane, Thorneside Wastewater... | reverse complement strand
CTATTGGAGACATCGAGTGTCCTCTATTGGAGACATCGAGTGTCCTCTATTGGAGACATCGAGTGTCCCCCATCGGAGACAGCTCGAGCTCCCGCACGCGGCAGCCTGCGCGCATCGAGGCTACCTCGTCAACGTGAGCATCTTCCGATACTTGCCTACATGGCGACGTGAACCTCGTTCCTCCTTGCGAGGATCGCGAGCTGCGCGTTACATCGCGACATGCTCGATCGTCTGGAGCTTGGGGGCGGGGCCGAGGGCTGGGGCTCGACGCGTGGGCAGCTGGTGATCCGCCACCCGGCGCCCGGCGTCGTCGTATTCGTGGAGAAGGGTTTTCTCACGAGCGAGTTCGCAGCTCACATCGTCGACCATTGCGACCGCGCGCTCGACGAGGCGCTGAAGGTCGAGGTCTTCGTCGATGGCTACGATCTCGACGGTTACGACCCGGAGATCCGCAATGGCGCGAGCGACTGGCTGCGACGCAACTCTGCGCGTGTGATCGCGCAGCACATGCTGGTGCGTTCGCGCCTCACGAAGATGGGGCTCTCGGTCGTCAGCCTCGCTTTCGGTGGGCTCATCCGCGGCCACCACGAGCGCCGGAGCTTCGACGCCGATCTCGCGGTCGCGATCCGGCGAGCGCGCAGCGGCCGCATGGGCTCCAGCGCGCAGCTCTGAGCTCGACCGCGAGGCTCGCTCAGCCTCCAGGTACGCAGTCGGCGCGGGCGAGCGCGATGCCCTCCGGGACCCCGAGCGCGACGAGGATCGAGCCCTCGCCCTCACCGCCGACGAGCACGGTGGACCCCGACGAGCTCCTGTAGCTCGCGGCGTCGAGCTCGGTCGAGCGTGTGCGGTGCGTGGCGTCACCGACCACCACGCGCACGCTGATGTCGTGGGGGTCGTCCCGGCGCCCGGCGGCCCTGGCGAGCCAGGCGTGGCCCCCGCGGAATGCGGCGATATCGCGCACGCGGTAGCGGGGCTCGCCGTCGTTCAGCGGTTCGCTGAGCGGCGCGGGCCGCGCGAAGCGATCGAAATGGTGGAGCACCACCTCCGCTCGAGGCCCGCCGAAGTGGGCGTAGGTGTATCCGTCGCGAGCTCGGTAGAACCGGCCATGCGTGAGCTCCGTGCCGAGCTCCGCGAGGTGCGTCTCCACCGCTGGCGGGCGACCGTCGAGGCGGAACACCTGCAGAGGGGCGTCGCTCGCGCAGCCGTCGCGCGGGCCGAGCGCGAAGGCCAGCGACGACTGCCCGGCCGCGAAGTCGAGCGCGCCGCAATCGGACGCGAGGTTCACCTCGCCCACCGGCCTCTCGATGGATAGCTCTCTTGCCTGGGCTGCGTAGGAGAGCCGCATCGGCTCGCCCGGCAGGTAGCGCAGCACGTAAGCCCCGAGTCCGGGGGCCGGCTCCAGCCACACCGACACGAACAGGTAGGGTGCGCCCTCGGGCATCGACACCCGCCCGGGCTCCTCGAAGCGATACACACCAGCCGCTTGGCCGCTCAGCGCGAAGCTGCCGTCGGCGCGGGCGCTCAGGCCGCCACGCCCAGCCGGGAGCTGCTTCGCGGCGAAGTGCGTGACCGCTTCGCCGACGCTCGGAGGCCATCGACCGAAGGCTCCATCGACGACGCGCGAGGCGATGATCGGACCGTGCTCGTCGCGGTCGGCGTAGACCATGCCGACCCGGCCGCCCTCGAGCGGCACGAGCCCAGGCTCACGGACGTACTCCGACGAAGGCACGCGCAGCGGCTCGCCCGCCCAGACCAAGGCCTCGCAGCCCTCGAAGGGAGGCCGAGTCTCCTGCCACGGCGTGGAGCCTCCGGCGCTCTGGCTCGAGGAGGCTCCGCCTCCCCCCTCGCCGTCGCGCTCGATCTCGAGCTCGTCGCTCGAGCACGCGCAGAGCGCAGCGAGCGCGATGCATACGAATGCTGGACTCACCTGAGGGCACGGCATCCACCCAAGCTAGCCGAGCCCCGAGGCCCATGGGAGGAGCGGGCAGACATTTTGAGGTGCTTGGATGTGGCCCGCCTCAGGGGACGAAGACGTGGTCCTTCTTCAATGGGGCGGGCGTGAGCGTCCAGATGGGTGTGGCGCCCGCGCCGAGCGGCTGGCGGAAGACGCGCAGGCCGCCTGCGCCTGGCTGGTCGCCGCGAGGGATCGTGCCGACGAGCTCGCCTTCGAGGCTGCGGACCTTGAAGCTCGCGAGCTGCTCGGGCGCCATTTCTTGGGGTGTGAGCGGCCTGCCGCCGAGCGCGACCGCGAAGCCCGTGGGTTTGGCGTCGGCGAGCTCACGTGTGAACACGGCGATGCTCGCCTCGGGCCGGCCGCGTGGCGCGAGCACGGCGAGCATCGGTGGCAGGCCTTGCAGGCCGGCGGCCTCGAGCTCGAGCCGCGCCACGAGCGTGTGCGCGATGCCACGCACGCGGACCTCGTCGCCCGGCGCCGCGGCCTCGAGCTTCACCGCTCGAGCAGGCAGGCGCAGCAAGACGACGAGCAGCGCCGGGAGCGCGGGCAGGGCGACCGCGAGAGGGATCCACAAGAGGTCGGGGCGCGTCTCGCCGACGAGCGCGCCCAGGGGGAAGGCGCCGAGCAGCAGCACCGGGTAGAGCGCGGCGAGGATGACGGCGCGGAAGGCGTGCTCGTTCGCCTCCTCGCCGAGCTCGCGCTCTTGCGTCTGCAGCGCGGCGACCTGGTCCTCGAGGCTCTGGATCTGGGCGTGGACCGCGCGCCCGGTCACGAAGTTGCGACCGCCACAGCTCGCGCAGCGCCGCTCGGTGCCGCTCCCGGCGAGCGCCGCTCCACAGAGGTGGCACCGCGCCGGGCCTCCGGCGAGCGGCGGCAGCGCAGGCGTGCGGCGCCCGGCCAAGCAGGCCTTCGCGAGCGCGAAGAGGTAGGTGCTGAGCGTGGCCGCGAGCCCGACCAGCATCGCGAAGATCGTCCAGTGCCCGGTCACCAGCTCGTCGCCCCACGCCTCGTCCGGGGCGCGGTGCTCGAGTAGGGCGAGCTCGACGAGGCTCAGGTCGTCGGGTAGGTCGCCCGTGACCATCGCGACGAGCAGGCCGCCGAAGAGCAACCAGGTGAGCCCGGCCGACAGCGGCGTGAGGAAGGCGATGAGCACCACGTTGTCGCGATGCGCGAGCAAGCGCCGGTGCTCACGCACCGCCACGCGCGAGAGCAGCGCGTTCGCCTCCTCGACGCGCGCGCGGTCGCGCCCGGCGAGCGGCTCGGGTGTGCCGCAATGGCGACAGCGCTCGATCGGCGCGCCGATCACCACGGCCTGGGGCGCGCCGCAGTTCGCGCAACGCGCGACGAAACCGTTCGTACTCGGGGCCACGGCGTTCATGCGAGCGCGCATGATGCCACAAGGGGGCGGCGCTCGGTTCGGCGCCGCCCGGGCCAGAGCGTCGAGCGTGCGGGGGCTCCGCCGCGCGTGCGTGCTCTGGCGCGCTGCTCGCGTGGTCTGGGCTCAGCGCCCGCTGCGTCGGCGGCGGGAGAGCACCGCAGCGGCGCCCAGCAGCCCGAAGAGCGCGACCGGCGTGCCGCCGGAGCTCACGGTCGTCGCGCAGCCGCCGTTGCCGCCGAGCACCGAGTCACCTCCGCCGCTGCCACCGGGGAACCAGGGGTTGCCGTCGTCGCCGCCACACTCGACCGGGGGAGGGCAGGCTGGCGGCGTGCCGATGGTGTTCACGACGAACAGGTTGCGGCTGATGGCGGTCTGGTTGCGCGACGCGGTGAGGCGCAGATCGGTGCTGAGCGCAGGGCGCGCGAGCTCGGCGTACATGTGCGTGATCCACATCGAGCCTTCGTCGATGCCGGCGAGCAAGTGCGCGACGTCGTCCTCCGCGTTGGCGACGGCGTCGGCGCCGAACTCGTCACCGTAGCCGCTGGCCTCGAGGTCGTTGCTCACCCTATCGACGAGGTTCTGGAAGAGCCACGTGCCGTAGGGCTCGGCGGCGTCGACCAACCAGGCTGCGCCATTGCTCGAGGCGAAGCCAGCCTCGCGCAGGGTGCGGTAGTTGCTCGAAGCGCTGTCCCAGTCCCACACGAGCTGCGACTCTTCGATCGTGAACATCGGGAAGTTCTGCGGCTCGTAGCGGCCTTCGCCGATGACCCACAGCGAGATCGGCGTGACGGCCCCCGTGCCTGCAGCGACCATGCGCAAGGGCAGCTGCGCCGAGGCGCCTGGGGTGGTCACACGCACCGGGCGCATCGCGTCGATGCCCTGGCCGGGCGCGAGGCGCAGCGCGAGGAAGTCGAAGCCCTCGCTCACGTAGGCGCTGATCACCGGCTGGATGTCGCTCGGGATGCTGTAGCCGTTGTCGACGAGCCATTGGTTGAGCGCGTTCGGGTCGCTCGATTGGAGCTGCACCGTCTCGTAGGGGCCCACGACCTCTTGCGCGATGACGGTGACGCCACCGCCGCCGGTGGCGGTGGAGGTGGCGGTGTTGCTGCCGGGCCCGCCGCAGCCGTCCGGTGGACAGCTCGTCTGCGGGCGGAAGATCTGCACCTCGGTGGCGCTCTCGAGCGTGCCGAAGAGCAGGTCGCTCGAGGTGCCGATCTCGACCTGCCCCTTGATCGGCAGCACCCACGCGAACTCGCTCGGGTCGCCGTCGTAGCTGAACTGGTCCCACAGGGTCGTCTGCGTCGACGAGACGCTCAGCACCATGCGGTGACCCGACACCTGCGTGCTCTCGCCCGGCTGGTGGAAGCAGCCACCGCAAGCCTGGGCCTCGCCGGCAGGCATGGAGAGCGAGGCGAGCGGCACGGCGAGACAGAGGCCGAGAAGGGCGGTCACAGAGCGCATGAGGACTCCTGGTCGAGGGCTGTGCGAAGGAACTGGTGAGCGACGAGAACACGGATCGTGCCCACGTGGAAGATGCGTGGTTTCGGTGACTTGGAGTGGGAACGAGGCGCCAGCCGGGCCTCGGCTGGCGCAGCCCATCCGTTTCGACTCACTCGGTCTCGACCACCGCGAGGCCGTAGGGGCCGAGCGCGAGCAGCACGCGTGCGCCGTCGAAGCTCACCGACTCGACCCACCAGGGCAGATCGCTGAGCTTCGTGGTCTCGAGCGCCGAGAGCTCGCTCGCGTCGACGGTCACGACTGCGCGCCACGAGACCGCCACCAGCGTCGTGCCCTTGGCTGCGACGGGGCTCGCCCACCACGCGTCGTCGAGCTCGCGTGAGCCGGTGGCGAGCGAGCCCTCGCGGATGCCGCCCACGGCCCAGACGCGGCTCTCCGAGATCCCCGTCTCGTAGTCGTAGTCGCTCGAGGTGAAGAAGACGCGGTCGTCGCCGACGACGAGATCGCTCACCCACGCCTTGGTGTCGAGCGTGTGCTCGTCGAGCAGCGTGGCGGAGGCTGCGGCTTCGTCGAGCTCGACGACCTTGAAGGAGCGGTCGAAGCTCGTGCACGTGCCCGGGCCGCCCCACTGCTCCGGGTCGCTCGCCTCGTACAGGGCGAGCCAACCGAGGACTTCGTAGCATTCCTGATAGGTCTCGACCTGCTCGGTGCGGCGCAGGTAATCGACGGTGAGCAGGTTTCCGCTCGGCGCGTCGTACGCGACGAGCGAGCCGGGTACGTTGATCTTCGGCAGACGCATCGGCACGAGGCCGCCCAGCTCGATGCGGTCGACATAGAAGCGCGCTTTGCCGGGGAGGGCCTCGATGGGCTCCCAATGCGAGAGCAGGACCCGCGAGCCGTCGACCACGAGGCCCGTGTGCCCGACGCCGACCGGCAGCTCGACGGCGCCGAGGAGCTTCGGCTGCGAGGGGTTCTCCAGGTCGAGGACCCGCACCACGCCGCCGTGCGGAACGCTGGGCTCCCAGTACATCGGGTAGCCGTATTCGTCCTTCGGGTATTCGATCTGCTCGAAGAGGAGCTTCGAGCCCACCTGCACGACCGTGTCACCCGCGGAGACGAGCACCTGGCCATAGCCGTACCAGTAGGACCCGCCGTAGTTGTAGGCGTCGACCGGCACGTCGACGTGCGTGAGCAGCACCGGGTTCGCCGGGTTCGAGATGTCGACGGTCGCCACGCGGGCCGCTTCGCCTTGGAAGCCTGGCCACACGAGGTACACGGTGTGGTCGTGGGCGAACATGCGGACCTGCCAGTAGCTCCAGGCGTAGCAGCTCTCGTCGTTCTCCACGGCGGCGAGCATCGGCGCGAGCTCGAGCGTGCCGAGCGGCGTGTCGCTCGCAGGGTCGGAGGCGCCCACGATCTCGAGGCGAGGCTCGTTGGTCCACCAGTCGGCGGCGAGCCTGACGGCGTGGCCGCCGACGACGAGCACCTGCGAGACGTGGGTCGACAGCGTGAGCTCGGCGACCTTCACCGGGGCGTCGCGGTCGGCGAGGCTGAAGCTGCGCACCAATTCGTCGCTCATGCCGTAGAGGCGCCCAGCGTGCACGAAGGCTCGGCGCGCGTCGCCGCGGATGGGCGCAACGCCACGCTTCACGAGGTCGTCGTTCGCCCAGTCGACGAGCTGGATGCCGCTCTCGTAGTTGCCGCAGCCCCACTCGTCCCATTCCCAGGCGCTGAAGGGGATCGCGATCAGGCCCAGGTCGGGCAGGATCTTGAAGGCCTTGTGGATGCGGTCCTGGTCTTCGGCGAAGTTGCCCCAGTCGCCGCCGAAGGGGATGCGCCGGATCAGCGTCGGCGTGTCGAGATCGCTCACGTCGAAGAGCGAGACGTGCAGCGAGCCATTCACGTCGGCCTGGTCGAAGCCGAGCGTGAGCAGGCGGTCGCCGCGAGGCTCGATGTGGTAGATCCAGCCAGGAATCTCGAGCTCCCCGCGCTGCACCGGGTTCGCCGGGTCGCTGAGATCGATCGTGAAGAGCGGATCGATCTGCTCGGCGGTGATCGCGTAGGCCTTGAGGCCGTCGAAGCGCACCGCGCGCAGCGACTCGGGCTTGGGGATCTGGATCGACCCGGTGCCGAGCGGCGTGATGTCGCTCGACGAGGTGACCGTGAAGGTCTGCACCGAGGGGTTCACGCTCGGATCCCAGGGCTGGCTGATGACGCGCAGCACACCCTGGTATTCGTCCATCTGCCAGCGGCTCTGGATGCGGCCGGCGACGTCGAGCTTCGCGCCGACGACGAGCTCGCCGTTCGGGTCGGAGATGTCGACCACGTCGATCGTCGAGCCCTGCTCGGACTCCATGCCGCCGATGTAGATGCGGTCGGTCGTGACCGTGATGCTGCGCGTCCAGCCCCAGGCGGAGCCCTCGTCGCTGATCTCCACCTGATCGAGCACCGCGAAGGCGGTCGGGTCGGAGGCCTCGAAGGAGGTCACCACCGTCGCCTGAGAGGTGCAGCCCCAGCAGTAGCCGTCCTCGAGCGACACGGTGTAGAGCACGTCGCCCACCATGCGCGAGTCGGCGAGGTAGCCCGGCACCTGGAGCGTGCCGATCGTCGTGATGTTCGAGGGGTCGCTCGTCTGGAGCGCCTCGACGTGGCTCGTGGTCACCCACTGCCACACGCCGTCGACCTCCGCGTACTCGCCCCAGTTGCGGAACATCGCGTAGACGACGCCGTCGACCAGGTACATCTCGAAGGGGTCGCCGCCGAGCTTCTTGCGACCGAGGATCGAGAGCTGATCGTTCGAGACGTCGATGATGCTCAGGCCGCTGTATTGCGAGAGCGCGTAGAGCTTGTCGTCGTGGATCTGGACGATATCGGCCTCGGCGATGAGGCGCTCAGGGTCTTCCGGCGGGGTGCCGGGGCTGTTGCCGCCCTCGGCGCCTCCACCGCCCGAGCCCGTGCCAGTCGACGTGCTGCCGACGTTGCCTCCGTCGGACTCGCTCGCGCGCGTGGGGTCATCCGAAATGAACACGTTGCGGCTCGCCTCGCCGCCCGTGTCGCGGTCCTCGCAGCCTGCCGAGGCGAGCGCGCCCGAGACGAGCAGCGCGGCCTGCGCCGCGCGACGAATCCATGGTTGGCTGATCATGCGAGGGTCGTAGCAACTGCCGTGCCGAGCTGCGCCGCGCGCGGCGGGCGTTCTCGGCGGGGCAGTTGTGCCAAAGTCGGTCCACTGCGCCACGCGCACGACGCGCCTGACGCGCGCAGCCCGCCGCCGGTGCTGCTCGCGCTCAGCGCGGGTTGCGCCGTCGCCGCGAGAGCACCGCTGCCGCGCCGAGCAGCGCGAAGAGCGCCGCTGGCGTGCCGTTCGAGCGCACGGTCGTGGCGCAGCCGCCGTTGCCGCCGAGCACCGATTCTCCGCCGTCGTCGCCGCCCGGGAACCAGGGGTTGCCGTCGTCTTCGCCGCCACAGTCCGGCGGGGGCGGGCAGGCCGGCGGCGTGCCGATCGCGTTCTCGATGTAGAGGTAGCGGTTGAGCGCGGTCTGGTCGCGCGAGGCGCTGAGGCTCAGATCGGCGCTGAGGGCGGGGCGCGCGAGCTCGGCGTACATGTGCGTGATCCACATCGAGCCCTCTCCGATGCCGGCGAGCAGGTGCGCCACGTCGTCCTCCGCGTTGGCGACGGCGTTGTCCCCGGCGTCGTCGCCATAACCGCTGCCCTGGGCGTCGTAGGTGGCAACGTCGACGAGGCTCTGGAAGAGCCAGGTGCCGTAGGGCTCGGCGGCGTCGAGCAGCCAGCCCGCGCCATTGCTCGAGGAGAAACCGAACTCACGCAGTGAGCGGTAGTTGCTCGTGGCGTTGTCCCAATCCCACACCAGCTGCGACTCGTCGATCGTGAACGAGGGGAAGTTCTGCGGCTCGTAGCGGCCCTCGCCGATGACCCAGAGCGAGATCGGCGTGACGGCGCCGGTGCCGGCGGCGACCATGCGCAATGGCAGCTGGGCCGAGGCGCCGGGCGTGGTCACACGCACGGGGCGCATCGAGTCGATGCCCTGGCCCGGCACGAGGCGCAGCGCGAGGAAGTTGAAGCCCTCGCCCACGTAGGCGCTGATCACCGGCTGGATGTCGCTCGGGATGCTGTAGCCGTTGTTCGCGAGCCACTGGTTGAGCGCGTTCGGGTCGCTCGATTGGAGCTGAACGGTCTCGTAGGGGCCGACGACCTCCTGCGCGATCACCGTCACGCCGCCGCCGCTCGTGGCCGAGTTCACGCTGCCGCCACCGTCGGCGGTGGGCGCGCCGCAGTTGCCCGTGGGGCAGTTGATCTGCGGCGAGAAGATCTGCACCTCGGTGGCGCTCTCGAGCGTGCCGAAGAGCAGATCGCTCGAGGTACCGATCTCGACCTGCCCCTTGATCGGCAGCACCCAGGCGAACTCGCTCGGGTCGCCGTCGTAGGTGATCTGGTCCCACAGGGTCGTCTGCGTCGACGAGATGCTCAGGACCATGCGGTGACCCGACACCTGCGTATTCTCGGACTGCTGCACGAAGCAACCGCCGCAGGCCTGGGCCTCGCCGGCAGGCATGGCGAGCGAGACGAGCGGAACTGCGAGGCAGAGGCCGAGAAGCGCGGTGACAGAACGCATGGGTACTCCTGGTCGGGGGCTGTGCGGAGGATGAAGACACGCTCGTAAGCACGGACCATGCCGACGCACAAGGAGCGTGGTTTCGGTGAGTTAGCGCACCCGTCCGGAGCTTCGCCAGGCCCAGCCTGGCACAGGCGATCCGGTTTCTCGCCTCACTCGGTCTCGACCACCGCCAGGCCGTAGGGGCCGAGCTCAAACAGGAGACGCGCGCCGTCGTAGCTCGCGTGGGCCGGCGCCGTGCACCCAGCGGCGCGCGGATTCTGCGCCGAGGCGCGGATGCTTCGCAGGTACACACCGAATTCAGCGCGAATCCGGGGACTTGGCGACGGCAGGCTTCGTGCTTGTCCGCGGGGCGTGGCGATCCTTCGGCCGATCCCCCTGAGCGCGCTCCTGCGGCGGGTCTCTCGTGAGCCCGAGCAGAAGGGATCGATCTTCGACCTGCCGATGCGGCGCTTCGTGCGCGGGCGCGCGGAGCACGACCTGTCGGTCTCGCTCGGCGGCCGGCGCGCGGCGGCTCCCTTCGGGCCAGCGGCCGGGCCGCACACGCAGCTCGCACAGAACATGGTGCTCTCGTGGCTCGCCGGCGGCCGCGTGCTCGAGCTCAAGACCGTGCAGGTGAAGGACGAGCTCGAGATCCCTCGGCCGTGCATCGACATGCGCGACGTGGGGCTCAACTGCGAGTGGTCGCAGGAGCTGCGCGTGGAGCAGTCGCTCGAGGAGTACGTGAAGGGCGCGCTGCTCATCGCGACGATCGCCCAGCGCGGCCTCGCCGGTGTGCTGCCCGAGCATTGCGCCACGGTGTACGACGCGAGTGTCGGCTACGACCTCGCCGGTGTGCGTAGCGCCAAGGTCGACGCCTTCCTGCGCGCGCTGCGCGACGTGCGCCCCGTCGCCGCGCGCCTGCTCGACGAGCTCCCCGGCGACCTACGCGCCCTCGTCGAGGTCGAGCTGCCCGAGGCGCTCATCGACACCGTCACGCTCAGCACCTTCCACGGCTGCCCGCCGGGCGAGATCGAGGCGACCGCGCTGCACCTCATGGAGGCCCACGGACTCGGCTGCGTGGCGAAGCTCAACCCCACGCTGCTCGGCAAGGAGCGGGTGCACGCGCTGCTCGGCGAGCTGCTCGGTCATGCCGAGCTGGTCGTGCCCGAGCAGGCCTTCGAGCGCGACCTCCAGCTCGACGAGGCGCTCCCGATGATCGAGCGCCTCCGTGAGCGCGCGCGCGCGCTCGGCCTGCGCTTCGGCGTGAAGCTCACCAATACCCTCGTGGTCGAGAACCGCCGGAGCTTCTTCCCCAGCTCGGTCGGCGAAGCCTACCTCTCGGGCCCGCCCCTGCACGTGATCGCGATCGACCTCTTGGCGAAGCTGCGTGCGCTCCTGGGCCCCGAGCTGCCGATGTCGTTCTCCGCGGGCATCGACGCACAGAACGTGGCCGACGCCATCGCGCTCGATCTCGCGCCGGTGACCGTGTGCACCGACTGGCTCAAGACCGGCGGCTATGCGCGCGGGGTGCGCTATGCGGAGGCGATCCACGCGCGCATGGATCTGCTCGGTGCGCGGAGCCGCGAAGAGCTCGTGCTGCTCGGCTTCGGCCAGGCCGAGCGCGCGCTCGATACGCTGGGCCTCGCGCCGGAGGCCAAGGGTCGTGCGCTCGCCGAGCTCGGCGCCGCCACCGGCGAGGCCTCCGTGCTGAGCGCCGAGCAGCGACAGCGCTGGATCACCGAGGCGGCGCGGCTCAACACCCAAGTCTACCGAGAGCGTGTGCTCGCCGACCCTCGTTATGGTCGCGAGCACCACGAGCGCGGGCCACGCAAGCTCGGCTCGAGGCTCGCGCTCTTCGACTGCCTGAGCTGCGACAAGTGCATCCCCGTCTGCCCGAACGACGCGAACTTCACGCTCGTCGTGCCGCAGCTCGAGCTCCCGATGTCGACCGTCACGCCGAGCCCAGGTGGCTTCGTGGTCGAGCGGCGTGGGGTCTTGCGCGTCGACGAGCGCCACCAGATCGCGCACTTCGCCGACGCCTGCAACGACTGCGGCAACTGCGAGGTCTTCTGCCCGGAGGACGGCGGGCCCCAGCTCGAGAAGCCGCGCTTCTTCGGCTCGCTCGAGGCCTTGCGCGCCGACCCCCACGGCCGGGGCTTCTTCGTCGAGCGCGCGGGCCAGGCCGTCGTGGTCGTGGCGCGTATGGGCGGGCGCGAGCTGAGGCTCCACACCGAAGGCGCGCGCGCTCGCTTCGAGGGCGAGCGCTTCTCGCTGCGCTTCGATTGGCGCGATCCCGAGGGCACGATCGAGGGCGAGGCCCAGGGCCCCGTCGACCTCGGTGAGGCCCACATCCTCCACACGCTCGGAGCCGCGGTGCTCGCGCCACGCGAGGTCAACCCCGTGAGCTCGAGCGACGCCAACGCACGCCAGGAGGCCTCGCCATGAGCCCCACGATCGACCCCAGGCTGCTCGCCGCCGCCGAGCGCGCCACCCCCGACATGGTCCGCTTCCTGAGGGCGATGATCGCCATCCCCTCCGAGAGCGCCAGCGAGGCGCGCGTGGTGGCCTGCGTGGCCGAGGAGATGCGCGCCGCGGGCTTCGACGAGGTGAAGATCGACGGCTTCGGCAACGTGCTCGGGCGCATCGGCAGCGGGCCGGTCGTGATCGCCATCGACGGCCACCTCGACACCGTCGGCGTGGGCGACCCTTCCACCTGGGTGCGCGACCCCTACGCGGGCGCGCTCGAGAATGGCGTGATCTACGGCCGAGGCGCGAGCGACCAGGAGGCCGGCATTGCCGCGGCGGTGCACGGCGCGAAGCTCGCGAAGGAGCTCGGGCTGCTCGAGGGTGTCTCGCTCTGGGTCACCGGCACGGTCATGGAGGAGGACTGCGACGGCCTGTGCTGGCAGTACATCCTGCGCGAGGGTGTGCTCGCGCCGGAGGTGGTCGTGATCACCGAGCCGACCAAGCTCGGGGTCTATCGCGGGCACCGAGGGCGCATGGAGATCGAGGTGCGCACGCAGGGGCGCTCGGCACACGGCTCGGCGCCCGAGCGCGGCGACAACGCGGTCTACAAGATGGCGCCGATCCTGCTCGAGGTGGAGCAGCTGAACCGCGATCTCGCGGCGAGCGCCGACGCCTTCCTCGGCAAGGGATCGGTCACCGTCTCGGAGGTGCGCTCGACCTCGCCCTCGCTCTGCGCCGTGGCCGACAGCTGCACCATCCACCTCGACCGGCGCCTCACGCGCGGCGAGACCCTGGAGAGCGCCGTCGCGGAGATCCGCGCCTTGCCCAGCGTGGAGCGCGCAGGCGCGAGCGTCACCGTGCTCGACTACGCCCGCGAGGGCTACACCGGCCTCGTCTACCCGACGCAGAAGTACTACCCCACCTGGGTGCTCGCCGAGAGCGAGCCCGCGGTGGTCGCGGCGGTCGACGCGGCGACGCAGGCGCTCGGCGAGCCGCCGCGCGTCGACAAGTGGACCTTCTCGACCAACGGCGTCGCCACGCGGGGCATGTTCGGTGTGCCCACGGTGGGCTTCGGCCCGGCCGACGAGATCCACGCCCACACCCCCGACGACCAATGCCCCGTCGATCACCTCACCCGCGCGGCCGCCTTCTATGCGGCGTTCCCACGCGCCTACCTCGCGGCCAAGCGCCGCGCCCGAGCCAGCCATGCCCCCGACCACGAGCCTCCGTGAACGCGCCCGCGCCCTCGCAGCCACGAGCCCGGGCCTCTACGACGCCGACGTCCTCCTGAGCTGGGAGCTGCCCGAGGCGAGCATCCACTACCTGCACGAGCTCGGCCAGCTCCTGCGCTCGGCCACGCTCGAGGGCTGCGCGCTCGACGTCTTCCGCTCCGGCCTCGCGGTCTCGATCTTCCGCGACAAGTCGACGCGCACCCGCTACGCCTTCCGCTCGGCCTGCAACCTGCTCGGCCTCGCCACCGAGGAGCTCGACGAGTCGAGCTCGCAGGTCGCCCACGGCGAGACCGTGCGCGAGACGGCGGCGATGATCGGCTTTCTCACCGAGGTCATCGGCATCCGCGACGACATGTTCCTCGGCGAGGGCCACACCGGCATGAAGGCCGTGGCCGCGTCGGTCGAGGAGAGCCACCACGCGGGCGTGCTCGTGCAGCGCCCCGCGGTGATCAACCTGCAATGCGATCTCGACCACCCCACCCAATCGATGGCCGACCTCGCGCACCTCGATCACATGTTCGGTGGGCTCGAGAAACTCGCCGGCAAGAAGCTCGTGATGAGCTGGGCCCACTCACCGAGCTATGGCAAACCGCTCAGCGTGCCCCAGGGCGTGGTCGCGCTCATGACGCGTTTCGGTATGGAGGTCGTGCTCGCCCACCCCGAGGGCTACGAGCTCGAGAAGGAGCCCCTCGAGGCCGCCGCGCGCTTCGCCCAGGCGAGTGGGGGCAGCTTCCGCACCACGACCTCGATGGACGAGGCCTTCGAGGGCGCGCACGTCGTCTACCCGAAGAGCTGGGCCCCGGCCTGGGTGATGCGCGAGCGCACGCGCCTCCTGCGCGGCCGCGAGACCAGCAAGCTCGCCGAGCTCGAGCAGCAGGCCCTCGCCGAGAACGCGAAGCACCAGAGCTGGGAGTGCACCGAGGAGCGCATGGCGCGGACGAACGAGGGGAGCGCGCTCTACATGCATTGCCTACCTGCCGACATCACTGGGGTGAGCTGCGCGGCAGGCGAGGTGAGCGCCGAGGTCTTCGAGCGCGCGAGGCTCGACGCCTACCGCGAGGCGAGCCACAAGCCCTTCGCGATTGCGGCGATGATCCTCGCGACGCGCTTCGAGAATCCGGGCGCGGTGCTCGCGGAGGCGATCGAGAGCGGTCGGCGCAGGCGCCCCCGATAGCGTCGCTTCACGCCCGCCTCAGCGCCGATGCCCCGTCGCCAGCACGAGCACACGCTCGCCGCGCAGCGCGCCGTGGCTGCGCGACCATTGCAGCAAACCCGCGAAACCCGCGGCGCCGGTCTCGTCGACCTCGATGCCGGCGCGGTCTCGCATCTCCGTTGCGGCCTCCACGAGCGTGTCCTCGTCGACCGTGACCGGTGAGCCTCCGCTCAGCACGGTGCTGCGCAGGAGCGAGAGGCCGTCGTAGGTGTCGTCGTCGAGGATGCCGTGCGCCACGCTGGGCTGCGGGTCGGGCCAGGGTCGAAAGAGCAAGCGGCGGTCCCGCGAGGCGGCTTCGAGCACGGCGAGCGCCGCGGCGAGCACGGGCCCGCTGCGCAAGCGGTCGGCGAGCTGGTCGCCGGAGGCGGAGAGCGCTTCGGCCTCGAGGCCTGGGAGGCGCGCGCGTAGCTCGTCGAGCAGCCTGCCATAGGCTGCGCGCACCGGGGCGACGCGCTCGCTCTGCACGGGGTGCAGGCGCGGCAAGCGCTGGAGCGCGCCGAGGCGCCTCGCTTCGTCGAGGCCTCGGCCGAGCGCGCTCGCGAGCGCGCCGCCGCCGACCTGCACGAAGACACGATCCACCGGGCCGAGCGCGGCGAGCTGGTCGACGATCTCGAAGGCCAGCGTGCGCCCGCCGTCGAGCGTGAGGCCGTTGTCGGTGCCCTGGCAGCCGAAAGGGATCGCGCCCTCGCGCACCTCGTCGCGGAAGGCCACGACGCATGGGTCGCCGAGCTCGCCTGGGCCACGCGCGTGCACGCGGATCGCGGCGCCGAGGCGCGCGAGGCGATCGAGCACGGCGGGCGAGGCGTCGGGGGGCACGTGCACCTCGAGGGCGCGCGCGGCGGCTTTGGCCACGACCGCGGCGGCGAGCGCCGCGTTGCCGCAGCTCGCGATGCTGAGCGGCGGCGCAGGCGAGGGCTCGAGCCCGGCGCGCCGCACGATCTCGAGGTGGAGCGCGATGCCGAAGAGGTGACGCGCCTTGTGGGAGCCCGAGACGTTGCCGGTCTCGTCCTTCACGAGCGTGGTCGCGCCGCTGAGCGCGTCGAGAGAGGCCTGGTGCTCGAGCGGCGTGGTGCGAAAGCCCACGCCGTCGACGGCCTCGACGTCGGCGTCGAGCTCACGCGCGAGCTCGAGGTAGCCCTCGTCGCCGAGCCCGAGCTCGAGCGCGGCCTGGTGGGCGTGGAGCAGCGCGCGGTAGCGCACGAAGGGAGAGGGGTCGTCGCCTTCGGGCCACCGGAGGCGGGTGGTGTCGAGCCTCGGCGCGAGCAGGTGATCGGCGCCTCCCCTGCTCGATTCGGGGCAGGCGAAGGGGTAGGGGGCGGCCTCGAGCGGGCCGGCGAGGTGCCCGCAGGCCTCGCAGACGAGCTCGACGGCGCGGCTCATGGGCGCCCACCGAGCTCGGCGACGCGCGCATTGAAATCCGTGATGGCCTCGTCCCAGCGCTCGAGCTTCGCGCGCTGCGCGATCCACCAGGACTGCTCGCGCCTGGCGTCGAAGTCCTCGACGCTCACTCCCTGCTGCTCCACCCAGGTGAAATAGCCGAGGTTGAAGATGCGCGTGCGGTCTTCGTGGCGCAGCTCGAGCACGTGGTCGGTGCCCGCGCCGAGCAGGTGTCGCTCGTAGGTGGCGGCGGCCTCTCGCTCGCCGAAGCTGCCACCGAAATGGCGCGCGAGGGCGAGCTCGACCTCGGTGCGGTAGAGCTCTGCGCCGTCGGTGGCGACGGTGAAGATGGCGTCGTCGGGGCCGAGCTCCAGCGCCTTGGCGGTCTTGATGGCGGCGACGACGTTGCACACGCTCGAGATGCCGAAGTGCTCGAAGCTCCGGACGAGCTCTTCGTCCAGCCCGAGCGAATCGCGCAGGTGGCGCCGACCCTGCTCGGATTGGAGCAGCACCGAGAGGCGATCGGTCGCCTGGTCGGACACGGCGACGACCAGGTCGGTGTTCATCACGTTGTGGATGTAGGGGATGTGCTTGTCGCCGATGCCCTGGATGTTGTGGCTGCCGTGACCATTGAGCAGCATCGTCGGGCACTCGAGCGCCTCGACGGCGACGATCTTCGTGCCGTGGCGTTCCTTGAGGGCGTCGCCCGCGGCGATCGTGCCCGCCGAGCCGGTGGCGGAGACGAAGGCCGCCGCGCGCAGCTCGGGGCGGCCCTCGAGCAGCGCCTGGTAGACGACCTCGAGGGCGTCGCCGGTGGCGCGGTAATGCACGAGGTGGTTGGCGATCTCGGAGAACTGGTTGAAGACGACGTGGAGCGGATCGCGCGAGAGGCGCGCGCAAGCGTCGTAGATCTCCTTCACGTTGCTCTCGGTCCCGGGCGTGCGGATGACGTCGTCGGGCGAGCCGACCCAGCGCTCCAGCCACTCGAAGCGTTCGGCGCTCATGCCCTCGGGCAAGATCGCCACGCCACGGCAGCCGAGGATGCGCGAGATCGCGACTCCGCCTCGGCAGTAGTTTCCCGTCGAGGGCCAGAGCGCGCGGTGCCTCACGGGGTCGAAGCGGCCGTCGACGAGCGGCGGCACGAGGCAGCCATAGGCCGCGAGCACCTTGTGCGCGTGGATCATCGGGAAACGATCGCCGAGCAGCACGACGATCGGCGCGTCGACGCCGGTGAAGGCGCGCGGCAGGACGACGTGACCGGGCACGTCGACGAGGCCGGTGCGCGCCGCGTCGTTGTACCAATGCACGCGGTAGAGGTTGCGTGCGTCGGGCGCGTCTGGGTCGACGCCGGCGAGCGTGGCGCGGAGCGCCTCGGGCAGCGTGTGGGGGCGCGCGAGCTGGGCGATCGTCGGCAAGACGACGCCTCGCTCGGCGAAGACTCGGTGGGTGGAGGAGGGGCTCATGGGGATCACGGCTCGTTCATGCGGGTCCACAGCGAGGGCGCGACCTGCTTCGCTTCGGCCTCGATCTCGGCGAGCTCGGCGCTCAGGAGCTCGCCTTCACGCACGACGGCGCGCCCGTCGACGTGGACCTCGACGACGCGGCCGTCGACGGCGCGTACGCGGTCGCGGGCGAGGGCCTCGACGCCGAAGTGCGCCTCGAGCAAGCGCCGGCCGCGCCCGACGCGCCGGCTCACCACCGAGGGCGGCTCGCGCTGCGAGGCGGCCGCGCGCGACAGGGCCTCGGCTTCGGCGCGTGGCTCGGAGGGGAAGCCGTCGGTGCCGAGCGCGACGAGCTCGCTCGCGCCGAGGGCGCTGGGGTAGCCGACGCGGTTCTGCAGGTTGGAGCGAGGGTTCTGTACGATCCACGCGCCGGCGCGGGCGGCGAGCTCCACGGCCGAGCGCTCGAGGCCTACGCCGTGGGCGAGGATCGAGCCGGGCACGAGCGCGTCGAGCGCGAGCAGGCGCTCGACGGGGCCGGCGTAGCCCAGCCGCCGGGCGTCGAGGGTGTCGTCGTCGCTCTCGGCCACGTGCAGATGCAGCACGGCGCCGAGCTCGCGACAGAGCGCGCCCGCCTCGTGGATCGTGGCGTCGGAGACGGTGAAGGGCGCGTGCAGGCCCACGGCGCCGCGCAGCAAGGGGTGGCGGCTCGTTTCGATGAAGCGGCGGCATTCGGCGAGGCCGCGCCGGGCTTCGTCGCGTCCACCATTGCGCTCGGTGGCGCCGTAACAGAGTAGCGCGCGCACCCCGAGCTCGGCGCAGGCCTCGGCGAGGACGTCGAGCGAGCCCTCGATGAAGCCCGGGGACTCGTGGTGGTCGACGAGCGCCGTCGTGCCCGAGAGCAAGGCGTGGGCGACGTAGTAGCGCGCCGAGGCGCGCAGGGCGCGCGCATCGAGGCTGCGGTCGAGCCGCCACCAGACGCGCTCGAGGATGTCGCGGAAGCGCTCGGGTGGCTCGGCGGGCACGGGCAGGCCGAGCGGCGCGAGCCCGCCGTAGAGGTGGGTGTGCGCGTTGACGAAGCCCGGCTCGAAGCCTTCCTCGCTCATGACCCGGCTCGTTTGTAGACGTGGGCGTGGGGGGCAGGGCGCGCGTGCGCGTGCGGGTGCGCCACGGACATGGCCTTGGCCGCGGGCGAGTCGCGCATGGGCAGGCGCGTGCGGCGGACGCCGTCGAAGGCGGCGAGCGCATTGGCGACGGCGGCGGCCGTGGGCACGAGGCCGATCTCGCCGACGCCCTTGGCGCCATAAGGACCCTCGGGCTGGGGCGCCTCGACGAAGAGGACCTCGATGTCGGGGGTGTCGCGGGCGCGCAGCGCGCCGAGATCGCGTAGCCAGAGCGTCTTCGGCATGCCCTGCTCGCACTCGAGCTCCTCGGTGAGCGCATAGCCGAGGCCCATGACGATCGAGCCCTCGATCTGCCCCGCGCAGAGCGCGGGGTTGATCACGCGGCCCACGTCGTGCGCGGCGACGAAGCGTGCGACGTGCCCCTCGGCATCGAGCACGCAGAGCTGCGTCGCGAAGCCGTAGGAGGTGTGGGTCTTGGGCTCGGGCACCTCGGCCTCGATCGAGGTCGTGTCGCGCGTCGCTTCGTCGGCTGCGAAGGCGCGCCCCTCGAGGGACTCGAGCGTGGCGCCTGCGCGCAGCGCCTCGCCGAGCCTGCGCGCCGCGGTGAGCACCGCGTGGCCACCGAGCAGGGTCGCGCGCGAGCCGGTCGTCTGCCCGCAGGCGAGCTGGTAGCGCGTATCGGTGCGTACCTCGAAGCAGGTGGCCGAGAGGCCGGTCGCTTCGCTGGCGATCTGCACCAGCACGGTGGAGAGCCCCTGGCCCATCTCGGTGTAGCCGTTGTAGACGAGCACGCGCCCGGCCTCGATCTCGAGGCGCGCGCGGCCCCATTCCTCGACGCCGTTGCCGATGCCGCTGTTCTTGATGCCGCAGGCGAGGCCCACCGCGAGGCCCCGCGCGAGGGCCTCGTCGTAGGCGGGTTTCACGGCCAGCAGCGTCTCTTCGAGGCCCACGCTCGCGACGAGGCGCTGCCCCGTGGTCGTGCGGTCGCCCACGCGCAGCACGTTGCGCAGGCGCATCTCGAAGGGGTCGAGCCCGAGCTTCGCCGCGAGCATGTCGACGCAGCTCTCCATGGCGAACGTGACCTGCGGCACGCCGAAGCCGCGCATCGCACCCGCGGGAGGGTTGTTCGTCGTGACGGCGAGCGCTTCGATGTCGACCGCCGGTACGGCGTAGGCGCCGCAGGCGTGGCCGGCGGCGCGCTCGAGCACCTTCGCGCCCACCGAGGCGTAGGCGCCCGAGTCACCGACGAGGCGCGCGCGCACCGCGGTGAGCTTGCCCTCTGCGTCGCAGCCGACCTCGTAGTGCATCTCGAAGGGGTGACGCTTCGGGTGCATGCGGATCGACTGCTCGCGGTCGAGCGCGAGTCGCACCGGCCTGCCGCTGAGCTTCGCGAGCAAGGCCGCGTGCACCTGGATGCTCAGGTCTTCCTTGCCGCCGAAGGCGCCGCCCGGGGGCACGAGCTCGACGTGTACGCTCTCCTCCGGGAGGCCGAGCGCGCTCGCGATCTGCGCGCGATCGTCGAAGATGCCCTGGCCTTGGGTGTGCACGTGGAGCCCACCCGCGGGCGTGGGCTCGGCGAGCGCGCACTCGGTCTCGAGGAAGAGGTGCTCGATGCGCTGGGTCATGAAGCTCTCGCGCACGACGTGGGTGCTCGCGGCGAGCGCAACGTCGACCTCACCGCGCCGGATCAGCGTGCGCGAGAGCAGGTTCGCTGGTTCGTTGCTCTGGCGTGGGTTCACGGCCGGTGCGCCTTCGGCGAGCGCGCTCGTGGTGTCGACGATCGGCGGGAGCGGCTCGAAGTCGACGAGGATCGCGTCGAGCGCACGCCTCGCGCTCGCTTCGTCGACGGCGGCCACGGCGGCGAGCACGTCGCCCACGGACCTCGTCTCTTCGCCCTCGGCGACGAACACCGGCCAGTCGCGCAGGAGCAATCCCTGGAAGCGCTCTCCGGGCAGATCGCGCGCCGTGGCGACCGCGACCACACCCTCCATCGCGAGCGCCGGAGAGGTGTCGATGCGGAGGACGCGAGCGCGCGCGTGGCGCGAGAGCAGCACCGCTCCGTGCAGCATGCCCGGCCGCTCCAGATCACCCACGAAGGGGCGCGTGCCGAGCACTGCGGCTTCGCCGTCGAGGCGCGCGAGCGAGCTGCCCACGCCGCCTTCGCGCAGCGGCTCGGCGAGCGCCTCACCGCTCCGGTGGCGCGCGAGCGCGCGCACCGCCTGTGCGATGCGCGCGTAGCCGCCGCAGCGACAGAGATGCACGTCGAGCGCGCGCTCGATCTCGGCGTCGCTCGGCTCGGGGTGCTTCTGCAGCAAGGCGTGCGTGTGCAGCGCGATGCCCGGGATGCAGAAGCCGCACTGGCCGGCCGCGGCGGCGGTGAAGGCCTGCGCGAGCGCGCGCCGCTCCTGCTCTTCGAGGCCCTCGAGCGTGATCACCTCCTGGCCGTCGACCATGGCGGTGGGCAGCGTGCAGGTCACGCGGGGGTGGCCGTCGACGATCGCGAGGCAGGCGCCGCACTGGCCTTGGGGCCTGCAGCCGTCTTTGAGCGAGCGCAGGCCGAGGTGGTTGCGCAGCGTCTCGAGCAGCGACTCGTCGTCGCGCGGCTCGAGCTCGACGCGCTGCCCGTTGCACGTGAACGCGACCATGGCGCGGGGGGAGGTGCAAGAAGGTTGCCGCGCGAAGTGAGGGCGATCTCCGCAGGATCCGCGCTGCGCTGGCCCTGGCGCGCGCGCCCGTCGCGCCTGGCCGGCAAGACTTGCGCGGCCCGGCGCGTGCCTGCGCCCGACGGAGGGTGAGCTCAACGCAGTGTGACGCTCCTGGAGAGCTGGACCTCGGCCGGGCCGTCGAAGCTCGGCACGCTCAGCATCTCGAAGACCTGGCGCAGGCAGTCACCCACCTGGGTGCCCGCGAAGGGCGCGCTCGGCGTCGCTCGCGAGACCGTGCCTCGAGGCGTGAAGCTCACGGTCACGGTGCCGGTGCCGCTCGGGCCGCCGGCGCGCGCGCAGGCCCTCGCGCCGGCGGCCGCGCTCGACAAGGCCGCGTCGGCCGCCTCGCGGTCGAGCTCGCGCGTGCCGGCGCGCGAGGCGCCCGGCGCCGCGCCTCGGGCTGCGGAGCACTTCATGCTGCAGTTGAGATCCCCGGGCGCGCAGCCGCAGCTCGCGCTGGAGTCCGTCGTTGCCTGCGCCGCCTGCTCGGGCTGCGCGGCCGTCGGCGCTTTCGAGGCCTGCGGTGCCTGCGCGGCGGGCTCGGGCTGGGCGGCTGGCTCGGGCTGCGCGGCGGGGCCGGGATGGCTCAGCGGCGCGGGCGAGGCAGGCTCCTCGGTGGCACCGGGCGTGGACGCACAGGCCGAGAGCAGCAAGGCCAGGACGATGGGGCGCATGGCCGCGAAGCTACACCGTGAAACGGTCGCGTCGAGTGCGCTTCGAGGCCCGGCCCGGCGGCCGGGTGGGCGCGCGCGGCCTACCGCGGCGGCAGCTTCTGCAGTAGGAGTCGCGGCGCTTGTACACAGCGGTGAGCACAGCGAGGTCGGGTCGAGCCGTGGGCGTGCTCTTCGTGCTCGGCGCGGCGCTGGCGTGGAGCACCGGCGGGCTCGGCGTGAAGCTCGTCGACGCCCCCGCGCCGACGATCGCAGGCTACCGCGCGCTCTTCGCGGCGCTGGTGCTCGCGGTGGCCGTCGCTGCGCACGCCGAGCGCGTGGGGCTCGGCACGCTGGCCGCGTTCCGCGCGCTCGTGCGCAGGCCTCTGCTCTGGGGGGCGGCCGTGGGCTACGCGGTCATGGTCGTCTCCTTCGTGGTCGCGGCGAAGATCACGACGGCGGCGAACGCGATCCTCCTCCAGTACACGGCGCCGATCTACGTCGCGCTGCTGTCGTGGCCACTCCTGCGCGAGCGCGTGCGCTGGTGGGACGGCGCGGCGGTGCTGCTCTCGCTGGGCGGCATGGCGCTCTTCTTCCGCGATCAGGTCTCGTCGAGCGCGCGTACCGGCGACCTCATCGCGATCCTCGGTGGCTTCGGCTTCGCGGCGCTCCCGCTCCAGCTGCGCCTCGATCAGCGCAGGCTGGAGGCGGGCGGCGAGGCCGACCCACGCCTCGCTGCAGCGGCCCCGCTCTTCGCCTGCCTGCTCGGCAACGTGCTCGCCCTCGTGGTGACGTCGCCCTGGATGATCGGCGCTCCGCCCGCGGGGGCGCGATCCTGGCTGGTCGTCGCCGCGCTCGGCGTGGTGCAGATCGGGCTCGCCTACGTGCTCTACGGCGTGGGCGTGCGGCGCCTGCGCGCGGTGGAGTCGATGCTCGTCTCCACGCTCGAGCCCTTGCTCGCGCCCGTCTGGGTGCTGCTCGGCACCGGCGAGCGACCGGGACGCAACGCGCTCGTCGGCGGCGCGGTGATCGTCGCCACGGTGACGGCGCAGGGCGTGCTCGCGAGCACGATCGGCGCGCGTCGGCGCCCAGGGTAGGAGGGCGCGAGTTCGTGTAGGGTTCGCGCATGCCTTCGCTCCGCTTGCTCCTGCCTTCGCTCCTCGCCTCGCAGATCGCGCTCTTCGCCGGCACGGCCCGGGCGCAGAGCATCGTCGACCTCGCCGTCGACGCGCTCGACCCCCAGGCATGTGGCGGGAGCGGGTGCTGGACGAACCACCTGCGCGTCACCGATCTCGACGGCGACGGCGACCTCGACGTCGTGCTCGTGAACTACCCGGACTTCTTCCAGGGTGGCAATGCGACGCAGCCGCTCGTCGTCTACCTGAACGACGGCGCGGGCAACTTCACCAACGCCTCGAACACCGCGGTGGGCAACTACGCCGGCACGCTGCGCCAGGTGGCCGTGGGCGACATCGACGGTGACGGCGACGTCGACCTCTACGCGCCCAGCGGCAATGGCGCGGCGCACGTGCTCTTCGTGAACGACGGCCATGGTGTGTTCACCAACCAGGCCGCGACGCGCCTGCCCACGAGCTACCCGCGCGGCGCGGCCGCGCGCATGGGCGACGTCGATGGCGACGGCGACCTCGACATCTTCGCCGCCGATGGCTACGCGGCGAGCGGTCCGCCCTTCGGGCGCCTCTACCTGAACGACGGCGCGGGCGTCTTCACCGAGGCCGTGGGCGCGATCCCGACGAGCATCTCGGGAGAGGACATCGACGACGTCGAATTCGTCGACGTCGACCGCGACTTCGACCTCGACCTCATCGTCAATGCGCACACCGGCGGCATCGGCGCCCTGTGGCTCAACGACGGCCAAGGCCAGTTCAGCGCCGGTGGCGCGCTGGCGCCGCCCGCGACGAGCAACTTCCATTACAACGTCACGCCTTGCGACGTCGACGGCGACGGTGACCTCGATCTCTGGGTCGACAACGTAGGCGGTGGTTTCACCGAGCAGCTCCAGATCAACGACGGCCAGGGCAACTTCAGCGATCAGACGGCGGCGCGCGTGAGCGGCAACCCAGGCGCCGACGACAACGGCGTCCTCTGCGTGGACATCGACGACGACGGCGACTTCGACGCCGTGGTGCTCTCGCTCGGCACCCCCGAGCGCCTGCTCGTGAACGACGGCGCCGGCAACTTCACCTACGTCGCGGGCAGGTTCCCCGGGCCGACCGACTGCACCCTCTGGGGCGAGCTCGGCGATCTGAACGGCGACGGGCGCCTCGATCTCGTCACGGGCCAAGGCGAGTGCTCGAGCTCCGACGAGGTCTACTTCGGCAACGCCTCGATGCCGCTCGACACCAGGGCGCCGGAGATCCTCGCGGTGAGCCAGGTGCCCGAGGTCGCGCAGGGCGCAGCGGCGGTCGTTCGTTTCGCCGTCTCGGACAGCCACGTCACCGACGAAGGCCCGCGCCTCGCGCGCGCCTGGGTGGTGCTCGATCCCGGCGGCGCGAGCACCGAGCTCGCGGCGCGCTTCGTGGGCGGCGACCTCTTCCGCGCCGAGCTGCCGACCGACGTCGTGGGCACGCGCTCCTTCACCGTGTGCGCCGAAGACCCAGCCGGCAACGAGCTGTGCTCGGCCACACAGACGTACCTCGTGAGCGACGGCGGAGGCGCAGGTGGAGGCGCGGGCGTGGGCGGCGGAGCGAGCGCGGGGCCAGGAGCGGGCGCGGGCGGCGGCGTCTCGGGCGCGGGCGGAGGCGGCGGCGACGAAGCCGGCCAGAGCGACGGTTGCTCCTGCAGCCTCGCGACGACGCGCTCTGGCTCTGCGTGGTACCTGCTCCCGCTCGCCGCGCTCGGTCTCTTGGTGCGGCGCCGCCGCACGCTGTAGCGCGCAGACCCACACGGGATCCGGCGCGCTGCGTCAGCGATCGCAGCACGACGTCGACGTCGACGGAGAACGCGAAGGCTGTTCCAATCGAGGCATGAACCATCGCTCCGGCCTCCTGCTCGCGCTGGCCTTCTCGTCCTCGTGTGCGCTCTTCGGATGCGCTGCGGGGCAAGACGACTCCTCCCAGGGCACGGGCGGCGCGGGTGCGAGCGGAGGAGGCGGTGGCGGCAGCACCGTCGGCCCGAGCACGGGCGGCGGCAGCGGTGAAGGCGGCGCGGGAGGCGTGGGCGGCGCCGGCGGGAGCGGCGGCGGGCTCTCCGGTCAGGTCGAGCTCTGCGTGCTCAACCAAGGGGAGCCCTACGGCACCTGCGAGCAGCCCGAGGAGCTCGACTACGGCGTGGTCTCGTCGGGCACCACGGAGAAGCGTCTCTTCCGCGTCGACAACCAGACCTACGAAGACCTGCTCTTCAAGAGCACGTCGATCGCGAGCAACGCCTTCGCGGTGCAGGCCGTGCGCTTCGAGGAAGATCCGGGCAGCCCGGGCAGCTACCTGCGCGTGCAGGAGTCGCTCCCGATCACGCGCGGCTCCGAGAGATCGCTCTGGTTCGAGGTCACCTACACGGCGCTCGGCAACGCCGGCCCGCTGCCGAGCATCGACGTCGTCTTGAAGATGAACCTCGGCGACGACCCGATCGCCGACCTGCTCGTGCCGGTCGTCGGAGAGGAGTCGGGCTGCCCCGTCGGCACGGGCGCCTGCGACGGCGACCCCTCGAATGGCTGCGAGACCAATACGCACACGAGCAACGACCACTGCGGTGGCTGCAACATCCCCTGCGATCCGGTGAATGGATCCGGGCAGTGCGTGAACGGGCAGTGTGAGCTCGGGGACTGCGATGCCTACTTCGCGAGCTGCGACATGAACCCGGCGAACGGCTGCGAGACGCCGCTGCTCAGCGACGTGAACAACTGCGGCGGCTGCGGGCTGAGCTGCATGAAGGCGAACACCGATGCCTTCTGCAATGGCGGCAACTGCAACATCATCGGCTGCCAGAACAACCACGCCGACTGCAACCTGAGCGCGGCCGATGGCTGCGAGACGAACCTCGCGAACGACATGAGCCACTGCGGAGGATGCAACCTCCTCTGCGACCTGCCCAACGCAGCCGAGAGCTGCGTGCCGAACGCCGTGACCGGCCTCGGTGTGTGTCAGCTCGGCGCATGCAACGCGGGCTTCGCGAACTGCAACCTCAACCCCTCCGACGGCTGCGAGATCAACACCACGAACGACGTGAACAACTGCGGCCAGTGCTTCCAGGGCTGCAACTTCGCGAACGCGGCCGCCTCCTGCGTGAACAGCGGCTGCCAGATGGGCGCCTGCAACGCCAACCACGCCGACTGCGACGGCAATACGCTCACCGGCTGCGAGGTGAACCTGCAGACCAACACGAACAACTGCGGCGCCTGCGGGACGAACTGCGTCAACGTGATCCCCAACTCGGTGGTGAGCTGCTCGAACTACGCCTGCGTGAGCAGCGGCTGTAACCCCAACTACTGGGATCTCAGCCCCACCGCCCCCGGCTGCGAGTACTTCTGCGTGCAGCAGCCCGGCGCCGATCTGCCCGACGACGGCTTCGCCGACACGAACTGCGACGGCATCGACGGCGACGCCAACGCGGCCGTCTTCGTGGCGACGGGCGGCAGCGACTCGAACCCGGGCACCCGCGCCCTGCCGATGCTCACGATCAACGGCGCGATCGCCCGCGCCCAGAGCGCGAGCAAGTCGCAGATCTACGTGTCGAACGGCGTCTACACGGGCCGCGTGACGCTGGCCTCGGGCATCTCGATCTACGGCGGCTATTCGGCGAGCAACAACTGGGCTCGCTCGGCGGCCTTCCAGGCGACGATCCGCTCGACCTCGGTCTCCGGCGGCCGCATGAGCGCGGTCGAGGGCAGCGACATCACCACGGCGACGACGATCGACCGCCTCACGATCGAGACGACGAGCACCGCCGTCTCTGGAACCTCCAACTACGGGCTCTACTGCAACAACTGCGACGCGCTCACGCTGAAGAACAGCACGGTCACCGCGGGCAGCGCAGGTGGCGGCACCTCGGGCAACCCGGGCACCGCCGGCGCGAGCGGCTTCGCCGGCAACCCGGGCGGTGCAGGGAGCTGCGACAGCAACAACACCGGCGCGCCCGGTGGCTCGGGTGGCAGCTCTACCTGCAGCCGCCCGGGCGGCGCGGGTGGCAAGGGAGGCAACTCCCCCGGCAGCAACGCGGGCGCGCCCGGAGGCACCGGCGCGATCGGCACCAGCGGCGGCAACGGCGGCAACGGCGGCAACCCGGGCCAAGCCGGTACCAATGGTTCGAACGGCACGAGCGGCGGCGTGGGCGCGGTGGGCAGCGCTGGCATCGGCGGCCTCGTCTCGCTCGGCTACTGGATCTCGAGCGCCGGCGGCGCGGGTGGAGCGGGCGCGGCGGGCAACGCCGGCGGCGGCGGTGGCGGTGGCGGCAGCCAGAGCTGCACGCTCTGCGACGACGGCTATGGCAACGGTGGCGGCGGCGGCGGCAGCGCAGGTTGCGGCGGCACCGGAGGCACCGGCGGCACCGGCGGCGGCGGATCCTTCGGCCTCTTCCTCGTGAACTCGACCGGCATCACGCTCATCAACAACGTCATCAGCGCGGGCAATGGTGGAGCGGGCGGTGCGGGCGGCGCGGGCGCGTCGGGTGGCGCGGGCGGCGCGGGCGCCTCCGGCGGCACGACCTGCACGGGCGAGGTCGGTCGCGGCGGCAACGGCGGCAATGGCGGCGCGGGTGGCACCGGCGGCGGCGGCGGCGGCGGCGCGGGTGGGCCCTCCTACGCGGTCTACCGCTCGGGAACGACCGTGAGCGTCGTGGGCAACTCGCTCAGCTTCGGCTCGGGTGGCAGCGGTGGGTTGGGTGGCTCGCCCAACGGTGGCAACGGCGTCGCCGGAGCGGCCGCTCAGGTGAACTGAGCGAGCGCCGAGGGCGGACGGTTCGGGGGGCGCGCCCACGCGGTGCGCCCCCCGCGCTTCATTCGGCGCCCGCCTTCTCGCGCGGCTCGGCGCCGCGTGGGCCGCTCAGCGCTTGGCGCGCTTCGAGCGGCGCCAATCGACGAGCGAGATCGTCTCCGGCGCGAGCGCGAGCTCGAGCTCGCTGCGCTCGCCCACCACGTCGCCGCCGATCTCGACCGGCACGGGGCGGTCGAGCTCGAAGCGACAGCGCGTGAGCAGGAAATGGTGGTCGTTGCGCAGAGGGTGCGAGCCTCCCCAGATGAAGGGCATGCGCAGCGTGGCCTCGAGCGTGTCGCCCGCGTAGACGCGCACGGCGAGCCTGCCCGGTACGAGGTGCGCGAAGCGGAAGGCTCGAAAGCCGAGGCCGAGCTGCTCGGTGGTGCCCGCGCCGCACACGCTGAGCGGGCCTTCGTAGAGCACGGCGCCCGGGCCGCCGCCCGGGACGGGTACGGCTCGCCCGCTCGGGTCGACGACGAGCGCGTCTTCGCCGAGGTTCACCAGGCGCACGCGCGGCCGCTCGGTCGTGAGCAGGCGCGGGATGCTGCGCGTGAACATGCTGCGCAGGTAGGGCAGCATCGCGCTGCCGCGCTTCTGGCCGCTGCGTGCGCCAGGGGGCGCGTTCGGATCGACCGGCGCCGAGGTCTCGTCGACCATGCGTTTGTAGTCGGCGAGGATCTCGGCGTCCCAGCCCATGCCTGCGAAGGGGGTGACGCGGCCCTCGGCCTCGACGAGCCCGAAGGGGCGCACGGTGGGCGCCGCGCCGCCCTCGAGCGCCGCGAGGCTGCGCAGCGCTGCGCGTGGACCGACCGAGCCGGTGGCGCGCGCCCAGCCGTTGCCCGTACCGAGCGGCAAGAGGCCGAGCGCGGGGATGGGCAGCCGCTCCTCGCGCAGGGTGTTGAGCAGCGAGACGGCGGTGCCGTCGCCCCCACCGGAGAGCAGCACCGACGGTGGGCGCAAGGAGAGCTCCTCGCGGAGAAAGTCGCGGGCTTGCTCGAGCGAGCGTGTCACGGCGACGCGCGCCTCGGGGAGTATGTTGCGGATCCTCGCGCCGAGCGCCTCGGAGCCGTGGCGCGCGTGGGCGTTGACGAGTACGGCGACGGTCACGCTCCCAGACGTAGCGAGCCGCCGTGGAGGCGTCCGTCAGCGTTTCGTCATGCGCGCCGGCGGGCCCGCTCAGAAGCCGCCGTGCGGCACGCCGATGACGGTGATCAGGGGGCGGGGGTCGCCCTCGAGCCACTGCACGCTGAGCACGGCGTCCTGCACGAGGCCCCACTTGAAGAAGTAGGCGAAGGTCATCAGGCGCACCTCGCCGCGGCGCGCAGGGAAGACCACGGCTGCTCCTGCCGGATCGCTCCGATCGATGTCGAGGTCGGTCTTCTTTCCGGAGACGACGCTCAGGTGCTCGTCGCCGCAGGCGACGCGGTACCACTCGCGGATGCGCTGCGCCTTGCAGCTCGGATCGGTGATGCGCACGTCCTCGGCCTCGGGCGCGCCGAGCCAGTCCTGCTTCGACGGCTTGGGTGAGGGCTCTTCGGGCACGGGCGGGCCGTCGAGCTTCACGACGTGTCTCGGGCGCTCCCCCGAGGCGAGCGGAGCGGGCTCTTCGTCGGGAGGAAGCATCGACGGCGAGGCGCTCGCGTAGCTCGCGGGAGGCGTGCTCGCGGCCGCGGGAGGCGCGGCCCAGGCGGCGTCGGGCTCGGCGTCGACGAGGCTGCCGAGCCCCAGCGCCGCGAGCACGAGCACGGTCGAAATGGCGCAGGCTCGAAGGATTCGAGATCGGCTCATAGCGTCCTCAGGAAGGCGATGAGGGCGGCCCGCCCCTCGGCGTCGAGGTGGCTGGTCTTGCCCATGCGATCGAGGTTGTCGTTCACGAGCGCCTCGAGCGTGGGCATGCTCGCGTCGTGGTAGTACGGCGCGGTGCCGCCGACGAAGCGCAGCGACGGCACCTTGTAGGCCGGGTTCGGGTCTTCCTGGAACATCGGCTTCGCCTTGAAGCCACGCAATGGCACGGCGCTGCGGTCGGTGTAGCCCGTCGCCGGCACGTGGCAGACCGCGCATTGCGCCTCCTTCGACTCGAAGATCGCCCGGCCTCGCTCCTCCACCTCGCTCAGCGGGCGCGCCTCGCGCGGCGGCGGCACGAGCCCCTCGCGCAGGAAGGCCGCGAGCGGCTCGGCGCGGTTGCGCTGCGTCTTGCCGTCGGTGTCGTGCTGCCATTGCCGATGCAGCGCGAAGCCGGCCTTGATGCGATCGACCAGCGTGGCGCTCTCCCCATGCCAGCCATAGGGGCCGGCTGCGTCGACGCGGCCTGCGAGCATCGGCGTCTGCCGCGCGTAGCCCCAGCGCCCCTCCTCCTCCTCGCCCGTATCGGACTCCGGCGTGACCGAGGGCCCGGCCGCGAAGCCTGCGCGGCTGAACCGGCCGGCCGGGACCTCGCGCCACACGTGCCCGTCGTCGCGCCCCTCCGGGTGGCAGCCCGAGCAAGCGGCGACGCCGCTCACCACGGGCTCGAGCGCGTCGTAGAACAGGCGACGCCCCAGTGCGAGATCCTCGCGCAGGGGTTCCACGGCGAGCTTGGCGTAGGCGTAGGGGCCCCAGGGCGAGAGGCGCTCCTTCCATTCGGCGCGCTCGAGGTAGATGGTCTCCTTGCGAAGGCGACGCGCACCGTCGGGCGTCAATCGCACGGCCACGAGGTTGTCGGTCGAGCGACAATAGGCGAAGGCCACGTCTTCGCCGGCGTCGAGCACCACGCCGGTCGGCGCACCGCAATGGGGAGGGATCTGGATCTCGGTCGGGCTCTTGGGCGCGAGACCACCCAATCGATAGGTGCGGTTGACCACGCTGGCCGGCGCGATCGAGAGCGCGTCGAGCTCCACGAGCTGCGCGGTGCTCTCCGAGGCGACGATCAAGTGGTGCGTCTTCTTGCGATAGACCATCGCGCGAGGCTGGAAGAGCGCTCCGCTCGAGCCGAGCAGCATGCCGGCGGCGTCGGAGCTCCAGGGCCCTTGGGCGAGATCCTCCACGGTCAGCGTGCCGATCGCCGGCAGCTGGCGCTTCGGCGCGATGGGTCTGTGCTCGGTCGTCGAATAGACGTCGACCGTGGGGCTGCCCTGCCACCACCCCACCGCGCCGAGCCCGTGGCGACCGACGAAGAGGCGGCGGCCGTCGGGGGAGAGCAGCGCGGCATAACCGAGCGAGGCCGGGATCGTCTCGTTGAAGCGCGTGCCCGAGGGGTCGGCCGGGAAGTCGACGCGCCGGACCTCGGGCGACGTCGAGGCGCCGTCGACGACGCTCAGCTCGGCGCCGACGAGGTGGCTCAGGTAGACCCGGCCGTCCGGCGCCACGGCGACGCCACGCGGCTCGCGCGCGACGTCGACGGTCCAGACGCGGCTCGCGCTGGCGAGGTCGACCTTGCTCAGCTTCGCCGACCAGGCGCTGGTGACGTAGGCCGCGCTTCCGTCGGGCGAGAGCGCGAGCCCCCAAGCGTCGGGGGGCAGCGCGACGCGCGCGAGCTCCTTGCCTGGATCGGCGGCGTCGAGCACGAGCAAGAGCCCGGGATCGCGGATCGTGACGAGCAGACGATCCTCGAGCGCGATGAGCTGCGCGGGGCGCCCTGGCATCGGGTAGGCCTGCTCGCCCGCGTCGACGAAGGCGATCGTCGGAGGATCGGTGATCGGCGGAGGTTTGGCGAGCGCCTCGGTGATGGGGATGCGCCGGAGCGTGCTGTGGTCTTCGTCGGCGAGCCACAGCACGGGCGCCACCGGCGAGCGGGCGAGCGCCTGGCCTTCCCGCGTGAGCGGCGGGGTCGAGGTCCTCGCGGGCTCGGCCTTCGCAGGCGCCGCAACGCCTGCGGCGGAGCTGCCCTCTGGGCTCGGCGCGGTGCCAGGCGGGCCGCCGGAGGGGGACTCGCAGCCGACGGCGGCGCCGAGAACCAGAGCACACGAGAGGCTGAGCCGATGCACGCGCACAGTACGCCGAAGCGTGACGCCGGCGTCCACAGGGCGCGCGCCCGCCGAGGCGACGAGCCGAGGATCGGCGAGCCGAGCGCTGCGCGAGCAGCACGATGGGATACCCTCCTCCGCATGAGCGGCCTGCCCACCGAGATCGCCGCGTCGCTCGGGGAGCACGCGAGCGGCGCCCGCCACGAGCGCATCGGCGCAGGGCTCGACAGCTTCCTCGGCGAGACGCACCTCGCCGTGGCCTGCGGGGTGCTGCGCGTATGGGCGCGAGGCTCGAGCTTCGGTCCACTCGAGGAGCTCGCCGATCTGAGGTCGGCCCGCGTCGAGCCTGGCGGTCTGGGGGCCGAGCTGCGCCTCGAGCACGCGGCTGGCGAGAGCAGGGTGCGCCTCGGCCACTCGGAGCAGGAGCGCGTCGCGGCGCTGCTCGAGTCCGTCGCGGCCGCGGCGAGCCCCAGGGCCGAGCCGTCCTCTGCGGCGGAGGCGCTGCCGGTGGCGGAGGCGCTGCCAGCGGCGGAGGCGCTGCCGGCGACGGAGGCGCTGCCGGCGGCGGAGCTCGACCCGAGCCTGAGGGAGCAGCGCGCGCGCCTCTTGGGCGTGCTCGGTGCAGCCCAGGCCCTCGCCGCCGGGCGAGCAGCGCTGCTCGACACGCTGGGCACGCGCCAGGCCGAGAGGAGCGAGCTGCTGCGCGCGAGGCGCGTGCGAAGGGAGCGCGAGCGCGCCGAGTCTGCGTCGGCGCCCGCGCCGCGGGTGGCGTCCAAGGCGGCGAAGCGCGGTGGCTCGAGGCGTGCAGCGGAGGAGCCCGCACCCGAGCTGGAGGCCCGCGTCGGCGAGGCCTGGATGCCGCCGACTGCCGCGCGCTCCGAGGCGAAGCGCTCCGAGCCCGAGCGCGCCGAGCCGAAGCGCTCCGCGCTGCCCTGGATCGTGCTCCTGTTGCTCGTGCTCGCCGGCACGCTGCCCGCGCTCGACAAGCTCCTCTCCAGCCCCTGAGCGAACCATGAGCGAGAAGCTGCACATCCGGCCGACCCGAGCGAGCGACGACGCCGAGCTCGCGCGCTTGATCCGCGAGGTCATGACCGAGCTCGGCGCCTCCGGGCCGGGCTTCGCGATCCACGACGCCGAGGTCGAGGCGATGAGCGCGGCCTACGATCGCGAGCGCGCCGCGTACTACGTCGTCGAGTCGCAGGAGCACGGGATCCTCGGCGCGGGCGGCTTCGCGCCGCTCGAGGGCGCAGACGAAGCGAGCTGCGAGCTGCGCAAGATGTACTTCCGACCTGCGCTGCGCGGGCGCGGCGTCGGGCGGCGCCTGCTCCTGCACTGCATGCGCGCAGCGGCCGCGCTCGGCTTCGAGCGCTGCTACCTCGAGACGCTCGAGTCGATGAAGGCCGCGCGCAAGCTCTACGAGCGGAGCGGCTTCTCACGTCTCTCGGCCGCGCGCGGCGCGACGGGACACTTCGGCTGCGACGCGCACTACGAGCGAGCGCTCGACGAGCTCGACTTCGAAGCTGCGCCCATCCACACCGAGCGGCTCGTCTTGCGTGTGCCACGCACCCGTGAGCTCGCGAGCCTCATGCAGTGGTTCGGCGATCCCGAGGCGATGCGCTACATCGGCGACGGCAAGCCGCGTACGCCGGCGATGGGCGCCCACTTCATCGCGCTCATGCAGGAGATGCACGAGTCGATGGGCCTCGGCGCCTTCGTCGTCACGCTGGGTGCCGAAGAGGCCAGCCGCCGAGGCCTGCCCGAGGGCCACGCCATCGGCGACGGTGGGCTCGTGCCGATCCTCCACAGCGGTCAGGGGGGCTTCCGCTCGGCGCCGGTCGAGCTCGGCTACCGCTTCGCCACGCCGTATCACGGCTTCGGCTACGCGACCGAGGTGGCGCGCGCGCTCGTCGAGCACGCACGCAGCCTGCGCCTCGAGGAGCTCGTCGCCGTCACCCACCCCGAGAACGCGGCCTCGATGAACGTGCTGCGCAAGGTCGGCTTCGGCCACCAAGGAAAGACGACCCGCTACTACGACACCGAGACCGAGGGCTTCAGGCTCGCGCTCTGAAGACGTGACCAGAAGTGGCAAACAGCGCTTGGGGCTGGGGCCCCGAGCGCAGCGCGCGGAAGCCGACAACAGAGAATTCTTCTCCCAACTCTCCGCATTTCTCGATCTCTGACGAACGACAAGTCGAAAAGCCGAACCCCTGGGTTCGGCTCTTCTGGTCAGCTATTGAGCTCCGGCCGCACGCCTCAGTCTTCGGCGAGCACGATGATCCTGTCGCCTTCGGCGAAGGCGACGCGCTCGCTCTTCGTGGGATTCACGCGGACGCCGTAGTCGAGCTCCGGACGGTTCGCGTGGCGCGCGAGGCGGTAGCCCACGGCGATCTCTCCTCGGCGCCGCGCTCCCTCGAGCACGGTGTAGAAGTCGACCTCGCCGCCCGAGTCCACGTACTCCGACACGGGGCGGAGGTAGATCTCCATGCCGCTCGCGTCGAAGAGGTCGCGGAACACGGCGGCCCGGTCGCGCGCCTCGGCGATCTGGGAGATCACGAGGCTCACGAGCCGGTCGCTCACGATGAAGTCGTCGGCTTTGGTCACCTCGGCGAGCTCACGGTTCTTCACGTCGAGGATCTCGCTGACGACCGAGAAGCTCGCGCCCGTCTTCTGCGCGATGTCGCGTAGGTGTAGCAGGGTGACGAGGGTGCGCGCGTCGGCGCGCTGCACGTCGAGCTCCTCGGCGTAGCTCAGCGTGATCACGTGGTCGTAGTGATCGAACTCGAGCCCGTCGAGCAAGGCCCGCGAGGTCGTGTCTCCCCGCCGCCACGACAGCGAGAGCCTCTCGAGCGCGACGCCGCCGAGGCGCTCGTCGAGCCGATCGACGTCTGCGACCACCAGGGCCTCGGAGCCCTCGGCGACGTAGGCGTCGAGCTGTCGCAGTATCAGCGCGGCGCGGCGGTTGTAGCCGAGGATGAGCGTGCGCTCCGGGGGCGTGGGTACGCGGGTGCTGCGGCAGAGCCTCGCCTCGTCGAAGCTCGGCGCACGCAGGTCGACGCGCACGGTCGTGTCGTCCTCGGCGATGACGACGACCTCGTCGTCTGCGTGCAGCACCCGATCGAAGTCGGGGCCGAGCTCGACCTCGCCGTCGCGTTTGATCCCGACGAGCGCGCATCGCTCGAAGCAGAAGAGCGCCTCGCCGAAGGTCTTGCCCGCGAGCTCCGGTGCGCGCGCGAGGTAGAACTCGTCGCCCGCGAAGTCGAGCAGCTCGCCGTAGACCACGCTGAGTCCCGATTGCCTGCAGGTCTGCACGGTGATGCGGCTGATCAAGTCTTCGACGAGCACGACCTCGACCTGGCCTCGCCCGACGAGCTCGACGGGCTCGACGTTCCGGGCGTCGCGGATCTCGGCCACGATGTGACAGCGCTCGGGGATCTTGTGGCGCCCGTTGAGCAGCGCGAGGAGCACCTTGATGACGTGCGCGTCCGGGTCGGGGCCCTCGGGCGAGAGCACGACGATCGAGCGCGCGCCCTCGGGGTTCACGATCGCCAGGTGAGCGAGGTCGATGGGGCTGCCCGTCCGGCAGACGACGCGCGTCGACTTCGTATCGCCGACGTGTTGGTGGATCGCGTCGTCCATCGCCGTCTTGTCCTGTTCGGCGAGGATGACGATCGCGGCTCGCTTCAGGCTCTCGTTGGCGATCACGAGCTCGCTCACGATCGTGTTTACCTGCGGCGACCAGCCGAGGATCAAGGTGTGCCCCTCCTCGACCACGAAGCTCTTGCCCTTGCGCAGCTCGCGGAGCTTGTCCTGGATGCCGCTCGTCAGCAGACCGATGAGCACGCTCACCACGAAGATGCCGCCGAGCGTCGTCGCGAACATGATCGCGAGGTAGGCGCGGCTGCCCGTCTCGCCCGTGACGGTGCCCGTGTCGATCGCGTGCAGCAGCGCCCGCCACATCGAGGCGGCGAAGCCCTCTCGCTCGCCGTCCTCCGTCGTCGGCGCGAGGCCGAAGATCGCCAGGGTCGCGGCCGTGAGCGCCGTGAGCGCCGTCGAGAGAAGGAACAGCCAGCCGATGAGCGCGACGGCGCCCTGCGACATGGTGTTGTCGAACCAGTACCGGGCGCGATCCGCGAGCGTGATCTTCCGCATGGAGGGGCGCCGAGTCTCGGCGAGCTGGGCGCCGTGTCAAGCGCCCGCGGCCTGGCCCGAGCTCAGGGCTCGTCGTCGTCGGGCGCGTCGATCCGGAACCCGACGCGCGCGCCGCCGCCCACGCGATCCTCCGCGTAGACCTCACCGCCGTGGCTCTCGGCGATGCGCTTCACGAGCGCGAGACCGAGCCCGATGGATCCGCGCTCACCGGGCTTGGTCGTGTAGAAGCGCTCGAAGATGCGGCCCGCGGGCTCGTCGCCGAGGCCCGGCCCGCGGTCGAGCGCGGCGATCGAGACGCTGGCCTCTTCGAAGCAGAGCTCGAGCGCGTCGAGCCCGCCGCCGTGTTTGGTCGCGTTGTCGACGAGGTTCGCGAGCGCTCGTGCGACGAGCGTGGCGTCGACCACGACGCTGCGAGGCTCGCCGACGATCCGGAGCTCGGCGCTCGAGCCGGCGCGCTCGAGCGCGTGGCGCGCTGCCGCCACGAGGTCGTGCTCGCGGAGCCTGAGCGCGCCGAAGTCGAGGCGTGAGCCGGCGAGCAAGCCGCTGACGAGCTCGTCGAGCTCCTCGATCTCGCGCTCGAGCTCGGCGAGGTGCCGGGCGCGTTCGTCTTCGCTCGCCGGCTCGCGCACCAGCTCACCGAGCAGGCGCAGCCTCGAGAGCGGTGTGCGCAGCTCGTGCGAGACGGCGGCGAGCAGCTCGCGTTGATCGGCGAGCTGCGCCTGGATCTTCGTGTTCATCTCCGCGAGCGCCTCGGCGAGGCGGTGGATCTCGACCGGGGCGCCGCGCTTCACGCCGAGGTCGACGTCGAAGCGGCCGCGACCGATCGACGTCGCGGCCTCTGCGAGCCGCGCGAGCGGCCGCCCGAGGTGTCGCGAGACCCTGTGCGAGAGCAACCACAGCACGCCCAGCGCCGCGCCCAGGCCGAAGAGCATCGCGAAGGGGCGGCGTCTGCGCTCGGCCGACGGGCACATCGCGACGCTCCCGAGCACGCGCCCCTCGAGCTTCGGCGCGACCACGTAGCGCGCCTTCGCGCAGGGCTCACCGAAGGCCTCGAGGCGCGCTCCGTCGGCCGCCCTGAGCTCGAGGTCGAGCCTGAGCTCGCGGTGCAGCTCCTCGGCGAGCACGCGCCTGCGCGATGGGTCGCTCCAGGTGTCGGCGAAGCGGCCCTCGAGCAGCGTGAGCAGCGCGCGCCAGTCCTTGCGCGAGTCGCCCAAGCCTCCGGCCAGGGTCGAGGCCGCGAAGGACGCGACCGACGCGAGCACGATCGCGAGCCCGAACCAGAGGAAGAGCCTGCGATGCAGTGGCGCGATCGCGCGCCTGCAACGCTGCCTCAAGCTCGCTCGACGCGTGGGGGCCTGGCTCATCGCAGGGCCTCAGCCTTCGCGTGGGGGCGCGCCCCGCGGCGCTTCGCGCGAGAGCACGTAGCCCACGCCGCGCACGGTCTTGATGCGCACGCCCTCGCCGAGCTTCTGACGCAGGTGAGAGATGTGCACGTCGATCGCGCGCTCCGAGACGACGACGTCGCTCCTGCCGGCCGCGGCGAGCAGCCTGTCGCGCGGGATCACCTCGCCCGCCTGCTTCGCGAGCGCAGCGAGGATGTCGAGCTCGAGCCCGGTGAGCTCGACCTCGGTGTCGCCCACCCAGACCGAGCGCGCGGCGGGATCGACGCGCAGCTTGCCCACGCGGAGCTCGCTCGAGCGCGCCTCGCCGCCGCTGCGCCGCAGCACCGCGCGCAGCCTGGCCAGCAGCTCCCGCGGGTTGAAGGGCTTGGGCAGGTAGTCGTCGGCGCCGATCTCGAGCCCGACGATGCGATCGGTCTCGTCGCCGCGCGCGGTGAGCATGAGCACCGGCAGACGCTCCCACTTCTTGCGGATGCGCCTGCACACCTCGAGGCCGTCGAGGCCGGGCATCATCACGTCGAGCAGCACGGCGTCGAAGCGCTCGAGCTCGAGGCGCGCGAGCGCGGCCGGCCCGTCGAGCGCCCGCACCACCTCGTAGCCGTGCTGCCTGAGGTAGCTCGACATGAGCTCGTGGTGGCGCGGGTCGTCGTCGACGACGAGCAGGCGGGCGCTCATCGGCTGCGAGCGTACACCGGTCAAGGAGCCGGAGGGCCGGCCTCGACGGCGCCGGCTCCGGGGCTGCGGCCCGCGCTCCGCTCCGCGTCGCTCTTGCGGGCGGCGTCGACGCAGATCGAGGCCACGTGGCGCTCGAAGTGAGCGCGCCGGTGCTGCGCGCGGCAGGAGAGGCTCGCGGCGCCCGCGGCGAAGCCGCCGATGGTGCCGAGGCCGAGCAAGGCGATGAGGATGCGTCGTTTCATGGGTCGTCCTTCGTTCGGGGCAGGGGCGGGCGCTCAGGCGCTCGCGGCGTCGCGGTAGGGGCCCTGGTGCGCGTGCTGGCGGTGACGGAACGCGCGGCCCGAGCAGGGGCCACGCTCGACGAGGCGCGCGAGAGCCGCGCGCTGGTCGCGGTCGAGCGTCGTGTGCACGGTCTCGAAGGCCTCGGCGAAGCGCTGGCGGAGCTCGGCCACCGCGACCTCCTGGCGTGCGTGCAGGCCGTCGAGCGCGCCCTTGTCGGCCGACTCCTCACGCAAGAGCCGCGCGAGCTCCTCGCGGCTCCTGTCGAGCTCCGCGCGCAGGCCTCGGAGGGCGCCTTCGACGGAGTCGACCGCGGCGACGACCGCCTTCTCCTGGCTGGGGCTCGTCTCGAGCTTGGTGAAGATCCTGTTGAGCATGCGGCGACGGCCGAGCCCGAAGCCTCGCGCCCCCGGCCCTCGGCGGAGCACGCGCACGAGGCCGATGAGGCAGGCCGTACCGATCAAGAATCCGAGCATGGTGTCCTCCCGAGGAGGCCGGCACACTGCGCGGCGCTCCGGAAGAGAGGCTGCGGCTCGGTAGCTCGAGGAACCCGAGGGGGATCGTGAAGAAGTGTGGCGCCGCGCGCTGGCTCGACCATGCTCGCGCCCCTCTGCTCCGAGGACCGCTCGCTTGAGCCAAGACACCACCGCCACTCGCGCCATCGACGTGCTGCGCATCCCCGACGTGCGCAGGTGGATCCTCGCGCGCCTCGCGGCCGGCACCGCCGCGTCGATGCTGCGGGCCATCGTGCTCTGGCAGGTCTACCAGGCGACGCACTCGGCCGCGTACCTCGGGCTCGTCGGCCTCCTGCAGTTCCTGCCTTCGCCCGTCGCGAGCTTGCTCGGTGGCGCCGCGGCCGACTCGCGTGATCGCCGCCACCTCGTGCTCGCGGCGCAGTCGCTCACGCTGATCGTGGCCCTCGTGCTCGCCGTGGGCACGCACCTCGAGCGGCTGCCCACCGCGGCGCTCTTCGTGCTCGTCGTGGTCGTGGCGATCGCCACCGCCTTCGAGGCGCCCGCGCGCCAGGCGATGCTGCCGAGCCTCGTGCCGAGCGAGGCCTTCCAGCGCGCGGTCACCGTGTTCGCGACCGCCCAGGCGCTGGCCTTCATGGCCGGCCCCGCGCTCGGCGGGCTCGTCATCGCCGAGCTCGGCGTGTCGGTCGCTTCCGGCGTCGTCGTCGCGCTCTACGCGGGCTCGATGCTGCTCGTCCTGCGCGTGGGCGCGAGGCCCATCGCGGGCAGACGCGCGGTCGGGCTCGAGGGGCTGCTCGAGGGGCTGCGCTTCCTGCGCTCGCAGCCGGCGATCCTCGGCGCGATGTCGCTCGACCTCTTCGCGGTCGTCTTCGGTGGCGCCACGGCGCTCCTGCCCGTCTTCGCAGAAGACGTGCTGCGCGTCGGCGCGCGAGGCTACGGGCTGCTCTCGGCCTCGCTCGAGATCGGCGCGCTCGCGACCAGCCTGCTTCTCGTCGTGCTGCCGCCCATCCGCCGCATCGGCCGCGCGATCGTGCTCAGCGTCGTGGCCTATGGTCTCGCGACGATCGCCTTCGGCCTTTCGACGAGCTTCCCGCTGAGCGTCGCGGCCTACGTCTTCGTCGGCATGGCCGACCAGGTGAGCGTGGTTTGTCGCAGTACGCTGGTGCAGCTCTCGACGCCCGACGCCCTGCGAGGTCGCGTCTCGAGCGTGAACATGATCTTCATCGTCGCTTCGAACCAGCTCGGGGCGGCCGAAGCGGGCTTCGTCGCCGCGCTCACGAGCCCACGCACGGCGGTCGTCTTCGGCGGTTCGATGGTGCTCGTCGTCGTGGCGATCGTGGTCGCGACGCTGCCGAGCCTCCTGCGCTACAGGAGCGGTGGCATCGCGCAGGGTAGCTGAGCGCCGCTGCCATCAGCCACGACGACGCTCGTACTCCCAGAGCTCACCGAGCGGGCTGTCGCGCTCTCCCACGCGTACCAGTCCACAGCGCGTGAGCACGCGCTGCGAAGCGAGGTGCCAAGGTGGCGTCGCGGCCCTCACGACCGTCACACCCGGCTGCTCGAGCGCCCACTCGACGCAGCGCTGCGTCGCTTCGGTGGCGTAGCCCTGCCGCTGCGAGTCCTCCTCGACGCCGTAGGCGACCTCGACCGCGCCTTCGTGATCGGGTGCGCCGTGGAAGATCACGCTGCCCACCACGCGAGGTGACTCCCGCGTGATCATCACGCGGTCGCCCCAGAGCCTGCAGCCCGGGTCGCGGCGGATCGCGTCGATCGACGCATAGAAGGCGCGCTCCACGAGGGCGCGGTTCGGCCACGCGGCCGGGCAGGGGACGGCGAGGATCTCCTCGGCGCGGCGACGATCTGCCTCGAGCACCGCCTCGACGAGCGGCACCGTGATCGCGACGAGCTGGAGGCGGGGGGTGACCAGGTGGGCCACGCCTCGAGCATACTCCAAGGGCTCGGGCCCGCAGCCGCTCGGCGGGCTCGCGAATGCATGACGCCTCGCGTTGCACGCCTGCCTCGCTGCGACGCGTCGCGCAGCGAGGTCGCCACGCCGCCCCGCAAAGCGAGAGGCCCGACTCCGCGGGGAGCCGGGCCTCATCTGCTTCGAGGAGCGTGTGCCTCGAGGAGCCTGTACCTCGAGGAGCCTGTACCTCGAGGAGCTCGCGCTTCAGGCGCCTTCGACGGTGATCTTGATCATCTTGATCGGCGTGACCGGGCGATCGTCGGGGCGCGTCTGGGTGCTGCCGATCTTCTTCACGACGTCCATGCCGTCGATCACCTTGCCGAAGACCGGGTGCTTGGACTGACCGGGCGTGAACCAGTCGAGGTAGTGGTTGTGCGCGGTGTTGATGAAGAACTGGCAGCTGCCGCTGTTCGGCCTGCCCGTGTTCGCCATCGAGAGCGTGCCGACCTCGTTGGAGAGCTTGGCGTCGGCCGGGTGCTCGTCTTGGATCGTGCCCCTGGGGCTGTCGCCCGTGCCGGCGAGGCGGCTCTGCGGGTCTTTGCTGTGGGGGCAGCCGAACTGGATCATGAAGTTGTCGATGACCCGGTGGAAGTGCAGCCCGTCGTAGAACCCCGACTTGGCAAGGTCGAGGAAGTTCTGCGCGGTGATGGGCATCTTGTCGAGGAAGAGCTCGACCCGGAAGTTGCCGAGCGAGGTCTCGCAGAGAGCAGTCGGATTCGCCATGGTCGCGACCCTACACCCAACTCGGCGCCCGCTCCACCGTCGCGCGCCCTGCGCTCGCGGCGAGCACGCGACGCTCGCGAGCGCGGCTCAATCGCAGCTCGCGCCGGCCTCGCCCCGACCGACCGCGTGGTGGAGCTGGATCTCGGCGTCGGAGAGCACCCGCCCATGGACGACCAGCTCGTCGATCGCGCCCGAGTAGCCATTGCCGATCGAGAGCGGCGCCGCGATCGCCGGCAGAGGGATCGGACCGCAGCAGGCCTGGAGCGGTGTGCGCACGCCGTCGAGCCACAGCACGAGGTCGTCGGCGTTGCCGGCGAGGTCGAAGGTCGTCGTCGCGGAGCGCCGGTAGAGGAACACGACGTGGTGCACTTCGTCGGGCTGCGAGAGGTCGGCGTTGAAGCCGACCTGCCTGCGCCGCTCGTCGTAGCTCAGCGAGCCCATGGTGTCGTCGAACATGAAGAAGGTCACGTTGTCGAGGCCGTCCGAGACCTGGCGTGCGCCGAGCTCGAGGCGGAAGCCTCCGGTCGCGGTCTGTCGCGAGACGAGCGCGCCGCCGTCGAAGCTCTCCGGCGTGCGGAACCACAGCTCGATGCTGAACTGTTCGAGTCCGGCGAAGCCGCCCGGGTCGGCGAGCTCGAGCCTGCCGGATTCGTCTTCGTCGGCGTCGCCGATATCGGAGAGCGGATCGTCGAAGCTCGCGGCCTCGTCGGCCTCGGCGACGAGCAGGCCGGGAACCGTCGAGTGCGGCTGGTAGTAAGTCGCCGACGGGACGTTCGTCTTCGTGCTGCCGAGGTTGGGCTCGGTGATCGAGCCCGACATGCGCAGGTGGATGAGCGGCGACTTGGACGCGACGCAGCGCTCCCAGGCGGTCGGCGGGGCCCCGCCCGCGCCGCCGCCTCCTGCGGCGCCGGCTCCGGTCGACGACGAAGAGGGCCCCGAGAGGGTCCCGCTCGACGAGGCCTCACCCCCTTCACCGCCGCCCTGCAGAGGCTCGAGCGAGACGAAAAGGTTGCAGCCGCAAATGAATGGCGCGAGGAGCGGGAGCGCCCGGCTGGGAGCCATGCCTCGCATGGTAGGGGCAGTCGGCGCGGCTTGTCGGGGGAGATCGCCCGGGGTGGCGTGCCCTCGACTATGCTCGCTGGCGACGGAGGCAAGATGTCGGAGCAAGTGGTCGTGATCACGGGGGCGGCCGGTGCGCTCGGTTCGGCGGTGGCGCGGGTCTTCGCGGCGCGGGGCGCGAAGCTCGCCTTGCTGGATCGAGGCGCGCGCGCGCCGGAGCTCGGCGGGGCAGAGCTGCTGCACCTCGGGGTCGACCTCTGCGACGAAGCCGCGCTCGTCGCGGCGGCCGCGCGCGTCGAAGCGGAGCTCGGCGCACCGACGGCGCTCGTCTGCGTCGCCGGCGGCTACGAGGGCGACAAGCCGGTCGCGAGCGCGGGCTGGGCGGACTTCGAGCGCATGCTCGAGGTGAACCTGCGCACGGCGCACACGGCGGTGCGCGCCTTCGTACCGGGCATGCAGGCGCGTGGCGCCGGTAGCGTCTGCTTCGTCGCGAGCACCGCGGGCGAGGCGGCCTTCGCCGGCGCCGCGGCCTACGCGGGCTCGAAGGCCGCGCTCTTGCGCATGGCCGAGAGCCTCGGGCTCGAGCTGCGCGACGCCGGCGTGCGCGTGAACTCGGTGTTGCCCGGCACGATGGACACGCCCGCGAACCGCGCGTGGATGAGCGAGGCGGCGCGCGCGAAGGCCGTCGAGCCCCAGGCGGTGGCCGAGGGCATCGCCTTCCTCGCCTCCGACGCCGCACGCGCCGTGCACGGCGCCACCGTCCGAGTGACGGGGCGCCAGTAGCCGGCGCGGGGCCGCGCGCTCGCCTCAGCGCGCGGGCGCCGCCGCGGGCTTCGTGGAAGGCACGAGGCGGAGGTTCTGTCGGAAGAGGGCGTCGGCGCTCTGGAGCCAGGCGCGGAAGGCCGGGTATTCGGCGACCTCGATCGTGGAGTCGTCGAAGACGATCGACGCCTCGACGACGACGCTGCGCGCGGTCTTGCCGCGCGTGAAGGCGAGCTTCGCCGATCCGAAGGCGCCGCCCTTCGCCTCGCCACCCGGCGGCAGCTCGGCGAAGTCGAAGCCGGCGGGCGCGGTGATCGTCATGCTCCGCCGCTGGTGGCTCGGCGCGAGCTGGGGCGGCAGCACCACCGGCAGGTTGCGCTTCGTGAGCGGCGCGAGCGAGGCGCTGAAGGAGAAGGAGCCGAACACCGGCAGCGCCAGCTCTCGGCCCTCGCGGCGCGCGAAGCTCGCGCTGGTCGCGACGTAGCCGAGCTTGCCCTCGTTGGGCACGTAGCGGATGTCGCCTTCGAGCTCGACCGTCGGCAGCCAACGCGAGGAGAGGTACTGCTCGACCCACTGCGCGCGCGCGTCTACCTCGATGAGGTTGTTGCGCAGGTGGAAGCCCGAGTCGCCGAGGTGGCGCTCCTCGCCGCGCACCTTGCCCGCGCCGCTCGCGTCGAGCTCGACGCTCCATACGAGCGTGACGCCGTGCTCTTCCGGGGAGCTCGACGGGGTCTCGACGATCTTCGCTTCGCCTTGCTCGACGAAGAGCGCACGAGCGCGCGCGTCCATCGCCGGGAGCGGTCCGAGGCGGCTCTGTGGGCTCGTCGCGTCGAGCCAGGTCCCGGGCTGACCGTTCCTGCCAGGCAGGTAGGCGATGCCGTGATCGAACATCGGGATGGCGGCCTTCGTGCTCGAGAGCACGCTCGGCATGCCGGTCATGCGCGTCTGCACGAGCACGGGCGTCGCCTCCACGCCGATCGACTTCAGCAAGGCGATGAGCAACATCGCCTTGTCGTCGCAGTCGCCTTGCCTGCGCGCGAGGCACTGCTGCGGCCGGTTCGGCAGCCACCACTCGCCCGAGACGTAGTTCACGTAGCGGATGTCGTCGGCAACGAACTCGAAGAGCGCGGCGAGCTTCTCGCGCTCGGTCTTCTTGCCCTTGGTGAGCTCCGCCGCGAGGCGGCGCACCTGCTCGTCGGGCTCGGTGAAGCCCTTCACGGCCTCGCGGTACCACTCGCGGAACTCGTGCCACGAGCGGTAGGTCGAGCCCACCACGAGCGGCAGCATCTCGGTGGGGCGCGGAGAGAGCGGCTCGTCGGGCAGGTTCGGCGGGGCGTCCCACACGAAGCGCTGCACGCGGCGGCCGTCCACGGTCTGGTCGACGACGCGATCGGGTCTGCCGCCGATGACGTCGAGCCCGAGCTGTGCGCCGACGGGCGCGTCGACCACGACCTCGTTGAAGAGCACGGGCCGCGTGACGGAGGAGCCGACGTAATCGATGAAATAGAAGGGCGCGTCGCCGCGGCGGCCCACCGGACCGCTCGTCCAGGAGCGGACGGCGATCTCCACGACGTCGCCCTCGCGCAGCTGGGGCCACTTCACGTAGGCGCCGGCGGCGCTCTGCTCCTCGGGCGGCACGGTCGTGCCGTCCTTGCGATGCAAGCGCGCGAACACGAGCTCGACCTGGTCGCCCTCGGTGGGGATGTCGCGCTCGACCAGCTCACCCTGCGTGCGAGGCTCGACGACGATCTCGCGTGCGTAGTGGATGAGCTGCGAGACGCGCTGATCGGGGTGGTAGGTCACGACGCGCTGGAAGTGCGGCTGACGCTCGAAGACCTTGCCGCGCTCCGCGGGGCGCGCCGCCACGCGATCGAGGATGACGCGTGAGCTCTCGAGGAAGCGCTCGTCGGGCTGCGCGCGCGAGAGGGGCGCGTTCGCAGTGCTCGCGTCCTTGGCGCGGAAGCCGATCTCCAGCTTGGTGCGAGGGTCGCTGGGGCGCAGGTCGAGCGCGCGCTGCCTCGCGCGCGCCGCGTGGCTCGGGTCGTCGGTGAGCGCCACGCCCGCGGCGCGCTCCTCGGCCATGACCGCCTCGCGCGCAGCGGCGAGCGCCTCCCAGGCCTCGGGCAGGTTGGGCGAGAGCCGAGTCGCCGTGTAGAGCAGCTCGCGCGCCCAGGCGTGGCGGTGCAGCTTCGAGAGCTCGCGGCCGAGCTCGACGAGCGCGCGTGCGTCGGTCTGGTGGGTGAGCAGCGCCGCCGCGGCGCGCTCGTAGGCCGCTGCGCCCTCGAGCGCCGAGGCCTGCGCGTAGCGCAGATCGCGACCCTGCGCCGACACGGCCGCGAGCCTGCGCTGGTAGCCGAGCATCGCCTCGGGCCGCTGCGAGGCCACGTTGCGCAGCTCGGCGAGCAGCGCGACGGGGCTGCGCTGCCTCAGTCCGGCCTCGATCGAGAGCAGCTCGGTGAGCGCCTCGAGCTGCGCCGACGTCGTTCCCGAGCGCGCTCGCACCTGCGCGCGCAAGAGGCGGGCCTCGTGGTCCGTCTCCCCCGAGAGTGGAGCCTCTGCGAGCGTCGCGAGCGCCCAGTCGTGGCGGCTGCTGGAGAGCTGAGCCTCGGCGAGCTGGCGCAGCGCGAAGGACACCGTCGCGGGATCGGCGCTCTTGCGTCCACGCTCGACCGCGAGGTTGAGCCAGCCGCTCTTGTTCGCGCCGAAGCTCGACACCCAGCCCGCCATCGCGAGCTCGTCCGGGCTCGCCTCCGGATCCTGGGCGACGCGATCGAGCAGGCCGGGCGCACGCGGCGAACGCAGATCGTCGGCGCCCGCCAGCGAGCGCACCACGGCGGCGGCGAGCGCGGCGTGCCGGCTCGGCTTCGGCCCGGGGTCGAGCGCGGCCTCGAGCAGGGTGGGCAGCCTGCGCGTCGCCTGGGCGGCGTCCTTCGCGGCGGGCTTCTTCGGCGCGGCGCCCGGCTTGGCGGCGGGCGCCGGGGCCCTCGCGATCGCGCGCTCGGGCAGCAGCGTCGACAGATCGCTCGAGGCCGCCACGAGCACCGGCGCGCCGGCCTCGTCGGTGAAGCGGATGCGCACGCGCCCCTCGTCGGCCATCGAGCCGCTGCACACCTTCACGGCCACGAGGTGCTCCCCGGGCGACTGGGGCAGGCTGACCGCGAGCCTGTCGACGAGCCCTCGCGCGTGCACCTCGTCGCTCTGCGCGACGGTCGCACCATCGAACACGAGGCGCACCGCCCCGCTCGCGGCGACCCTCGCGACCACGCGCTCCGGCCCCTTCGGGAAGCTCACGCGCGACGCGACGTAGGTGCAGCTCTCCGCGCGCGGCGACACGTAGAGATCGAGCGGCAGCCCCGACGGGCGCGCCGTCTCGACGAGCGCGCGCCTCCAGCGGACCTGGTAGGCGCCCCACGAGTGATCGGCGCCCACGTCGGCGTAGCTCGAGCCCTCGCTCTCAGGCCCCTCGCGCCGCTCGAGCCCACCGCCGTTGTCGCGGAAGGGCCCGAGCACCGCGAGCGCGCTCACCACGCCGGTCGACTGAGGGCGCGCGTCGAAGCCGGCGTTCGCCCAGCCCGTCCACGCCGAGCCGAAGGCCGACGGCGCGAGCGCGAAGGAGAGCATGCGCGCCTCGTGGCCCAGCGGCCCGCCCCTCTTCGCGAGCGCGGCGAGCCCACGCGGGAGCCGGTCGGAGCTCGCGCGGTCGCGCAGCGCTGCACCTACGAGCAGGCCCGCGAGCGCGTCGGTCGTCTGTGCGCCGGCCCGCTCCAGCCCACGCGTGAGCATCTCGTCGGCCGTGGGCTCGGTCCAGCGCGAGGCGCCCGGGGTGCCGGGGGGCGGAGCCGGGCTGGGGCTCGGCTCGGGCTGCTTCACCACGTCGGGGACGCGCAGCGGGATGCGGGGGATCGGCTTGCGGGGGCCGGGGGGCGCGCTCGGCGCGTCGGGCGCGGGTTTCGTCGGCGTCGCCGGCGGCACGGCCGGTCTCGGGACGGCCGGGCGAGGCACGTCCCCGGGGCTCGGTTGTCCGGCGGCGCTGAGCGGGGCGAGCGCGCTCGCTGCGAAGACGAGCCCGAGGCCCGTGGCGAAGTGGCGTGCGCGCGAGAGAGGGCGGGTGGACATGCGCGGTGGGGCTCCGGCGGGGAGCGTAGCCCCGGACGCCCAGCACGTCCTCCCCAGGTTTGGCCCAGAGGTCACGCGCTCGCTAAGGTCGCGAGCGAGGATCTTGGTGCTCCGTCGCGTGCTCTTCAGCTTCGTCCTGGCCTTCGCGGCGCTCTTCGCGACGGGCGAGCTGTGGGCGAAGTCGGCCACGCGGGTCGACGTCACCGAGGTCGTGCTCGCGCGCAAGCAGCCGAACCACGACAAGCGCGAGAAGGAGGTCGGCCGAGAGGTCCGCCGAGCCGCGCAGCGCGCCTCGAAGTCGCTCGACTTCGGAGGCATGAAACGCGTCGAAGTCCGCTTCGAGGTCGTCGAGCTCGAGATCCACACGACGGACGAGCTCGTGCGCGTGAGCTGCACGATCGTCGGTCGCCTGCGCGGGGGTGGCACCGCGCGCTCGCGCCTCTCCTTCGGGGGCAAACCCAGCCGCCGCACGGCGCTCGAGCGTCAGGTGATCGGCATGGTCACCGAAGGCGTGGTCACCCGCCTGGCCGAGATGTCTCGCCAGCGCGGCGAGGCGCCCCCTCCCGAGCCCTGAGCCGCGCCCATGGGCCTCCGCTCGCGGGAGGTCACGCTGCAGGTCGCACGTGCTACACACCTCCGGCTCAGCTCGAGCGGAGGGTGTTCGTCGTGGACTACGAGAGCAAGCTGGCGGACCTGTTCCAAGAGGAAGACGCGGCGCGAGCCATGTCGCGGCAGCTCATGAGCCTCGCCAACAAGTCCCGCGAGGCCGCGGCTGCGGAGCGCGGCAGCTTGCTGGCCTTCCTGCACGGGCCCATGGAGCGGCACATGGACTACGAAGAGCGCCTGCTCTTCCCCAAGCTCGAGGACCGAGGCCTCGGCCCGGAGGTCCAGGTGGCGACGAAGCAGCACCACGCCCTGCGAGAGAAGCGCGACGAGCTCGAGCGGACGGCCGAGGGGGATCAGGTCGCCGTGCTCGTCTTCGAGATCGCCCGTCTGATGCTGCACCACACCAATTTCGAGGGTGACTACATCTACCCCGAGCTCGACCGCCAAGACTGGATCGAGCTCATGGAAGAGACCATCCACTGATCGACGCAGGCCGGTGAGAGGGCCTCGCCGCTGAGCGGGCCTCGCCCAGCGCGCCAGGAGCCCAGCGCGCCAGGAGCCCAGCGCGCCAGGAGCCCAGCGCCGGCCGTGCCGCGCTGCGCCGCCCCGCCGAGGCTCGGCCACACTCCGCTCGCCCTTTGGGCGCGCAGCCTGTAGTCTTTCGTCTGGGGGTTCTCCTCATCGCGGCGGCACACAGGGTGATCAAAGAGGGACAGGTCCTCGCCGGACGTTACAAGCTGGTACGGCCCCTGGGTCAGGGGTCGCAGGCTTTCGTCTGGGTTGCGGAGCACCTGGCGCTCGGCTCGCAGGTCGCGGTCAAGCTCATCGACCCCGAGCTCGCGAAGCAGGAAGACGCCCGCGAGCGCTTCCGTCGGGAGGCCACGGCGGCGGCTCAGCTGCGCAGCGCGCACGTCGTGCAGATCCTCGATCACGGCATCGAGGGCGAGCAGCCCTTCATCGTCATGGAGCTGCTCGAGGGCGAAGACCTCTTCGACCGGCTCGAGAGTCGCGAACGGCTCACGCTGCTCGAGGCCGCGACCGTGGTGACGCAGGTCGCTCGGGCGCTCGCACGCGCGCACGCGGCGGGCATCGTCCACCGCGACATGAAGCCCGAGAACGTCTTCCTCTGTCACAACGACGACGAGGAGCACGTGAAGGTGCTCGACTTCGGCGTCGCGAAGATCACCTCGCCGCAGAAGTCCGCGATGAGCAAGACGGGCGTGGGTACGCTCATCGGCACACCGCACTACATGAGCCCCGAACAGGTGAAGGGCCTCACCGAGATCGACCACCGCTCCGATCTCTGGTCGCTCGGCATCATCACCTACCAGATGGTCACCGGCGAGCTGCCCTTCGACAGCGAAGGGGTGGGCGATCTGCTCATCCGCATCACGATGAGCGAGCCCAAGCCGCCCTCGGAGCTCGAGCCCTCGCTGCCCAAGGCCTTCGACGAGTGGTTCGCCCGCGCCTGCCACAAGGACGCCGACAAACGCTTCTCCTCGGCGCGTGAGATGGCCGAAGCGCTCGCCAGGGTGGCGGGCATCGAGAGCAAGGCGAGCCGCGCAGGGGTCGAGAAGGCCTCCGCGGAGGCCGCCTCCGAGCTCGACTGGGAGGAAGTGGAGCTTCCGGGCGCGAGCATCGCTCCGCCGAGCTTGCTCGAGTCCGAGCCACCCGCGGCCCTGCCGCCTCCGCCGCCCGCGCCGCGCGTCGCCCAGCCGGCCGCCGACAACCCCTTCCTCGCGGGCGCGCCCGCGCAGGCCGCGCCCCCCGCGCCGAGGCCTGCTCCGCCTCCTCCGCCGAGGCCTCCTGCGCCCCTCGCTCCCGCGAGCGTTCCGCCCGAGACGCCACATTCCACGCCGCCCGTGTCGCGCATGCCCGCTTCCGCGCGCACGGGCTCGCTGCAGAGCACGGTCGTCGGCGTCAGCGCAGACGACAGCCCCATCGACGTGCTCCCCGAGCTCGACGGCTCGCGCAAGCGCCGCACTTTCTGGCTGCTCGGCATCGCCGCCACGATCGGCGTGCTCGCGCTGGCCGGCACGGTCGTGCGATCGCAGCTCGCGCTCTCGCCGAAGGGCGCCTCTCCCGGCCCCTCGCTCGCCGCGAGCACGGCGATCCCCGCGCCGCTCGCGTCGATCCCACCCGCGCCGACCGTGGAGCCTTCGCCCTCGAGCTCGGCGGCGCTGCCCGCGGCGTCAGGCGGCTCGGCCTCGGATCCGAGCGTGATGAAGAAGCCCACCTCCACGACGAAGCCCGTCGTCGGTGGTGCGGCGCCTCGCCCCAAGCCCGCGCAGAACTCGGGCGAGATCGTGATCGAGATCCCGCTGCCCGACCGCGAAGTGCCGCAGCGGCGCTGAGCGGCGCCGGCGAGCCTCGTGGCTCATGCGCCGGCGAGCGTCGTGGCGGAGGCGCCGACGCCACCAGCGCGCTCGCCGCACGCGGCGACGAGCGTGTGGCTCCGTGCTCAGGGCAGCTTGGGCTCTTCGAGCTGGGTGTTGCAGTCGAGCGCGCCCAGGAAGGCGACGAGCGCGTCGATCTCGGCGTCCGAGAGCTTCTTGTCCTGGAGCAGCGCGCTGCGGTTCTTGTTCTCGATGCCACCGGAGGCCATGAGCACCACCGCTTCGCGCAGCGTCTTCACCGAGCCGTCGTGGAAATAGGGTGCGCTCTTGGAGACGTTGCGCAGGCTCGGGGGCTTGAAGGCGGCCCAGTCGGTGTCTTTCTTGGTCACGCTCATGCGGCCGACGTCGACGTCGGCCTCGGCTTTGTCCTTCGTGCCGATGCCCACGTTGAAGTAGGCGCCATCGGGGGCACCGAAGGCCGTGGAGAAGAACGGCGCGGCGTGGCACATCGCGCACCCGGCTTTGCCGTTGAACAGCTCGAGGCCCTGCTGCTGCTGCTCGGTGAGCGCGCTCTTCTCGCCCTTCGCGTAGCGGTCGTAGGCGGTGTCCTTGCACACGAGCGTGCGCTCGTAGGCCGCGATCGCCTTCACGATCGTCGCGGGCGTCACGCCCTCACCCGGGAAGACCTCGTCGAAGGCCTTCTTGTAGGCGGGGATCTTCGCGATCTCGGCGGCCTTCGCGTCGAGGTTCTCCTTTCCGACGGCCATGTTGCCGCCGGCCCACGCCGCCGTGGCCTGGGCCTCGAGCGAGTCGCTGCGGCCATCCCAGTAGAACTTGCTCAGGTAGGCGACGTTCCAGATCACCGGGCTGTGGCGCGGCAGCACCTTGTCGCCGGGGCCGATGGCGAGCGGATCCTTGCCGCCGTTGCCGTCTTCGTTGAGGTGGCAACTGTAGCAGGCGCGCGAGCCGTCCTTGCTGAGGCGCTTGTCGAAGAAGAGCTGGTGGCCGAGCGCGATCTTCGCGGGCGTCTGCGGGTTGTCGGCGGGCACGGCGACCTCGCCCAGATCATGCAGCAGCGCCGGCGTCGGCGCGGGCGCCGCGCTGGCCGTGGCGGCCGAGCTCGCGGTGGCGCGGGCGCTCGCCGCGGCGGTCGTCGTGGGGCGGGCCGAGCCGGTGGGCGCAGGCTTGGGGTCGTCGCCGCAGCCCGCGTGGAGCGAGGCGGTGGCGAGCCCGAGCACGAGCAACATCGAAGGAGTGGATCGCATCGAGGTAGACCTCCAGGGCGCGCATCGTGGTCGCTCGGCGCGCGCCGCGCCAGGGGGGATCGCGCGCGGGGGTGAATCCTCGGCCGGTCCGTGCGACTCCTCGGTGCGGAGGACACGATGAGCACCGTCGAGATCACGCACGAGAACTTCAAGGCCACCATCAGCAAGCCGGGCATCGTCGTGCTCGACTGGTGGGCGACCTGGTGCGGGCCCTGCAAAGCCTTCGCCCCCGTCTTCGAGGCTGCGTCGAAGGTCCACACCGACCTCGTGTTCGGGAAGATCGACACCGACGAGCAGCAGGAGCTCGCGCGGGCCTTCCGGATCCGCTCGATCCCCACGCTGATGGTCTTCCGCGACGGAATTCCGGTCTTCGCACAGCCCGGCGCCTTGCCGAAGGCCGCGCTCGAGGAGGTCATCCAGAAGGTGCGCGACCTCGACATGGTCGAGGTGAAGAAGAAGATCGAAGCTGCGGCGAAGCCCAAGGTGGCCACCGCCTGAGCGGCCCAGCCGAGGCCGAGCGCCGCGCGCAGAGAGCCCGCGGCGCTCGGGCGCCTCGTGACGCAGCCGGAGCGCGCCGAAAACGACGAACGCCCACGCGGCTATGCGTGGGCGTTTTCGTCGCCGTGCGGCTCGAGCAGGGGCCTCGAGCAGGGGCTCAGTGGCTCGAGCAGGGGCTCAGTTGAGCATCTTGCGCGACAGGTGTTGCAGCGCCTCGACGCTCGCTTGCTCGACCGCCTCCATCATCGCCGCATCGCGTGATTGCTCTCGCACGATGATCGCGTAGCGGTCGCCCTCGACCTCGAAGGCAGCCAGGGGGCGATCGTCGACCTCGTGCGGCGCCACGCGCAGTGGGACTCGAACGTCGAAGGACCCGACCTTGATCTCGACGAAACCCACGATTTCGGCGGAATCGATCATGTCTTGAAGGTAGCCCCTGATCGAGCGCTGGCAAGACCGGTACACGCGGCGCCCGGCTCGCTCTCGGCCGGCCGAGCGGCTGCCCTCCCGCGCCCCCCGGCCCGCGGCTCAGCTCGCCTCGGCCGCGAGCACGCTCGCGATGCGCGAGGTGACCTCGACGTAGATGTGCGCGTCGCTCGCCTCGAGCGCGTCGAGCGCGAGTGGCTCGAGCACGTGCAGGCCGATGCGAGAGGGCACCCAGGGGATGAACGCCGCTCCCCAGAAGGCCACGAGTGCGCGCAGCACCCGCGCGGGCAGGGGCCGCCGTCGGCTCCGGTAGAGCGAGGCCGCGAGGGCTACCACCGACGCGACCGGCAGGGGGCCTCGCCGCATTCCGAAGAGCCGCGCGCCGGTGAGCCACGCGAGGCTGCGCGTGCCGGCGAGGTTCGGCACGGTGACGTGGCTGCCGGTGATCGCGAGCGGCACGACGTGGAGGCGGTGCTCTCGGGCGAGGCGGATCCAGCCGGTGCGGCCGGCGAAGTCCACCTCGCGGGCGCGCCACGACGGGCGCATGCTCTCGTGATCGCCGCCCGGGAAGAGCAGGAGCGGTGCGCCGCTCGCGCGCGCGTAGGCCGCGCCCTCGCGGGTCGCTTCGACCGCGCCGATGGCACGCAAGAGCTCACCGAAGCCCGGGATTCGGAACAGCGCAGGGTGCGCCATCGCTGCGAGAGGCGCGCGACCGCGGGCGCTCAGCCAGGCATCGGCGAGCACCACGGTCTCCACGATGCCGAGGCCCGAGTGGTTCGCGACGAGGAGGAAGTCGTCGTGCTCCGGCAGCCGCTCGAGGCCGCTCGTCTCGAAGGGCCACATCGCGCGCACCGGGCCTCGCAGGGCGCGCTCGTAGGCCCGCACCCAGGCCTCCTCGGCGAGCCCGGGGTGCTCCGAGCTGCGGCCGCGGACGGGGCGCGCGGCCTCGCGCCAGCTCGCTGCGGTGTCTGCCCCCGACGCCATCGTGTCTCCGTCGTACACGAGGCGGTTCGCGGTTGCAGCCCTCGCGCCCCCGTACTTGGTTCCGCCCATGAGCAAGGCCTCCCGCATCGAGCTCGAGGGCACCTTCACGGCCCTCGTCACGCCCTTCACCGCCGACGGCTCGGCGATCGACTTCGACGCCGTCGATCAGCTCGTCGACGCGCAGCTCGCGGGCGGCGTGCGCGGTCTCGTGCCGGTGGGGACCACCGGGGAGTCGCCCACGCTCGACGACGACGAGCAGATCGAGCTCATCCGCCGGGTCGTCGCGCGCGCGGCGGGGCGCGCGCCCGTGCTCGCGGGTACGGGCAGCTTCTCGACGAAGAAGACCGTCAAGGCCTCCAAGGCCGCCGTCGAGGCCGGCGCCGACGGCGTGATGGTCGTCATGCCGTATTACAACAAGCCCTCGCAGGACGGCATGTACGCGCACGTGCTCGAGGTCGCCGCCGCGGTCGACGTGCCGATCGTGCTCTACAACATCCCTGGCCGCTCCGTGGTCGACCTCCTGCCGGAGACGACCGAGCGCATCTGTGCAGCGGCCTCCAAGGTGGTCGGCATGAAGGAGGCCACGGGCAACGTGCTGCGCTGCCAGGAGCTCGTGCGGCGCATGGGCGACAGGCTCGTCGTGCTCTCGGGCGACGACGGCCTCACGCTCCCCATGATGTCGGTCGGCGCGCGCGGCGTGATCAGTGTGACGTCCAACGTCTTGCCGCGCGCGGTCAGCGAGGTCACGTCGCACGTGCTCGCGGGCCGGTGGGAAGAAGCGCGCAAGGCCCACCTCGCGCTGCTCGAGCTGCACGCGCTGATGTTCGTCGAGCCCAACCCTGCGCCCGCGAAGGCCGCGCTCGCGTCGATGGGTCGCATGAGCGCCTCGGTGCGTGGGCCGCTCGTGCCGGCCGGCGAGGCGACGAGGGCGCGTCTGGTCGAAGCCCTGCGGCGCTTCGAGGCGCAGGCGTGAGCGAGCCGCTCGCCATCGCGGTGTCCGGCGCGGCCGGGCGCATGGGTCAAGCCGTCGTGCGCCTCGCCGCGGCCGACCCGGGGCTGCGCATCGTCGGGGCCATCGATCAGCAAGGCTCGCCTGCGCTCGGTCGCGACGTCGGCGACGTCGCCGGCGCGGGCATGCTGGGCGTCGCGATCTCGGGCGATGTCGCTTCGGCCCTGCTCGGCGCCGAGGTGCTCGTCGACTTCTCGGTCGTCGACGCGGTGCCCGCGCTCGCGCGACAGGCCGCGCGCGCGAAGGTCGCCCTCGTCTCCGGCACCACGGGGCTCACGCCCGAGGGCAACGCCGCGCTCGACGAAGCCGCCAAGAGCGTGCCGGTCCTCTGGTCACCCAACATGAGCGTCGGCGTGCACGTGCTGGCGGAGCTCGTGAAGCGCGCGGTGAAGGCGCTCGGTCCGGGCTACGACGTCGAGATCGTCGAGACGCACCACCGGCACAAGGTCGACGCGCCGAGCGGCACCGCGAAGCGGCTCTTCGAGGCCGTCGCCGAGGCGCGCGAGGCGCGCGCGGTGCACGGTCGCGAGGGGCGCCCGGGTGCCCGCTTCGACGACGAGGTGGCGATGCTCGCGCTGCGCGGTGGCGACGTGATCGGCGATCACACGGTGCACCTGCTCGGTACCGGTGAGCGGCTCGAGCTCACGCACCGCGCGACGAGCCGCGATCTCTTCGCCAGGGGTGCGCTCGTCGCGGCCAAGGCCATCGCGGGCAAAGCCGCGCGGCGTTACACGATGGCCGACGTGGTGCCGCCGGTCTGACGCGGCCGAGCTCCGTGGCTGGCCGCGCAGCTGCTCCAGCTCAGCGCTGGCCGCGCAGCTGCTCGAGCTCGGCGAGGGCCTCGGCGAGGCGCGCCTCGGCGTCTCGCCTCAAGCGAGCTTCTTCTTCTGCGCGGCGCGCTTCTTCTTCGGCCTTGCGAGCCTCCGCTTCGGCGCGTCGCGCCTCCGCTTCGGCCTTGCGAGCCTCCGCTTCGGCGCGTCGCGCCTCCTCCTCGGCCCGTCGCGCTTCTTCGTCGGCCCGCGTCTGCAGCCCGTCCACGGCTCGCTCGAGGCGCTCGATGAGCTCCTCGGCGTCCGGCAGCTCGCCGTCGCCCGCGTAGAACCTGAGTTGGTCGCCCGCGATGGCGAGCCCCAGCCCGAGCGTCGCGACGCGGAAGTAGCCTCCCTGCGGGAGGATCGGCGTGTAGGTCGTGGCCCCTGGCCCGGCGAGGCGGAAGCCCCACAGGCGCAAGCGGCCGCGATCGAAGAGGAAGTACTCGGGGATCCCCAGGCGCGCGTAGCGCTCCACGTTCCCGTCGTGATCCTTCTTCCGATCGCCGGAGAGGAAGATCTCGAGCACGAAGTCGAGCCCCTTGCCCTCGGCGCTCACCACCCAGCGGTCGCGCTCGTGCCGCGAGACGTCGAGCACCGCGAAGACGTCGGGCGCGAAGACGCGCTCGCCGGGGTAGTAGATCGGCAGCTCCGAGCCGACGTACAGGCTGCGCCCCGTGCGCGCGAAGTAGCGCTCGAGCGTCTTGCGCGCGTTCACCTTGGGGTTCCAGTGCCGATCCCCCTCGGGGGGCAGGGCGTCTTCCCACTCGGACGGGAGCGCGTCGACCAAACGCTCGCGCTGCGCCGGGCTGAGCGCGTCCCACACCTCCGTCGGAGGCGCCCTCGGATCGTCGGGATCGATCGCCCAATCGCGCTGCGTCACCCCACGAAGCCTAGCACCGGATACGCGCTCTCGACGCCGGCCCCGGAGGGCGCGCGTGCCTTCCCGGTTCGTCTGCCTCCGCCCCTGGGTTAGACCCGGGGCATGACCCCCGAAGCGATCGCCCAAGGCCAGCTCGACGCGTACAACGCCCAGGACCTCGACGGCTACATGGCCTTCTTCGCGGACGACTGCGTCGTCGCGGATCTGAACGGCCCGGTCACGATGAGCGGCGCGGCCGAGATCCGCGAGCGCTACGCGGCCATGTTCGCGCGCTACCCGCACAACCGCGCGGAGCTCGTGCAGCGCATCGTCGTCGGAGGCACGGTCATCGATCACGAGGACGTGGCGCGCGAGCCGGGCGGCGAGCGCTTCCGTGTGGCTGCGATCTACACGATCCGGGGCGGCAAGATCGCGCGCGTCGACTTCGTGCGCTGAGGCCTCGCTGGCGCCGGTGTCGTCGGCGGCTCAGCGCGCCACGGGCAGCACGCGCACCGCATCGCCCGCGCTCCGTCGCTCGGGATCCGCCGAAGCGTGGATGATCGCGGCCCTCCGTCGCGCGGGACGGAAGGGATCGTCCGGAGGGCTGCCGAGCTCGCGCGCGACGCTGGGGTCGCGCAGCATCGCGCGCAGCTCGAGCGCCATGCCGCGCACCTCTCGGGGCTGCGAAGCGTCGCCGTAGAGCTTGCGTGCCTCCTCCAGGCAGCTCGGTCCGAGCATCGACAGGGCCCAGAAGGCGTCCTGGACGGCCTGCTCGGTCGCGCGCCGGGCGGCGCGGAGCACGAGCCCGCAGGCCTCGCGGGGGCGCAGGCGGCCGAGCTCGACCGCGGCCATCTCGCGTACCTGGCGGTCCTTCGCGAGCAAGCCGAGCGCGAAGCGAGCGTCGCCGCGCTCGGCGAGCGCGAGCACCACCCTGGCCTGCGGCCCCACGCGCACGAAGCCCCGCTGCTCGTCGCGGAGCGAGTCGAAGCGCCGGATGTGCTGGCTCATCGCGAGCTCGAGCCTGCGCACGGCGCCCTCGCTCGCGCCGGGCAGCTCGAGCTTCATCGCCTCCTCCGCCGCGAGCCAGGGCGCGGCGCCGTCTTCTCGGGCGTCGCCGTACAGCGCCTCGAGCTCGCGCGCCGCGACGGCGTCGCCGAGCGCGCTCAGCGCGACGAGGTGGAGCGCGCGTTTGTGGGGATCGTGACGGTTGTCGCTGCGATCCCCCGCCACGTCCGGGTCCTTGCGGCGCAGGCCGAGCTCGCGGCGCAGCTCGGCGAGCGCGCGGCCCCAGCGAGCATCGCCGGGTGGCGCGGCCCTCGCACGCGCGATGAGACGCAGCATGCTCTCGAGGCGGTGGCGGTAGAGCAGCGTAGGCACCTCTTCTGGCGCTTCGCCCGGGTAGGCTGCGGGCATGAGCTTCGAGTAGCAGTTCACGCCCCGCTGGGTGCGCAGGTCGGTGGAGAGCTCGGCGCGCAGCGCGGCGAGCAAAGGCGCATCGCCGAGACGCAGCCTGGCGGCGAGCACGTCGCAGGCTTCGTCGGCGCGTGGCAGGCGCTGCAGCACGGCGAGCCGCGCGGCGCTCGGCGTGCGCAGGTAGGGCAGCGCCTCGCGCAGGAGGGCCTCGTCGCCCATCGCGCGCTCGTCGGCGGGCTTCGCGCGACCCTGCGCCACACGCTCCACGACCGAGGCGGCGTAGTCCTCCGCGGCGCGGGGTGCCATGCGATCGAGCGCCTCGAGCGTGGCGATCCAGAGCAGCGAGTGGCTCCGGTCTTCGCGCGCGGCGAGACCTCGCACCACGGCCTCGGCGCCGGCCGCGTCTCCGAGGTCGCCCAGCGCACGGACCGCCTGGAACCGCAGGTCGAGCGCCTCGAACACCTCGTGTCCCTCTTCGGGCACGGGGCGCTCGAGCATGCGGCGCAGGCTCTCGAGGGGGCGCCTGTCGAAGCTCGTGGCGAGCGCGCGTAGGTTGTCGACGCGCCACGAGTGCGCGTGCGTGTGATGCAGGAAGCGCGCGCCGATCGGGGCCTCCACCACCTCGACGATGCCGTCGGCGCCCCGGTGGAAGCCGAGGCAGCGGTGGTCGTTGTCGGCCTGCGCGAGCCGCAGCACCGGAGGCTCGGGTGGTCTCGGTGTGCTCGGCACGTCGAGCGGGAGCGGATCGGCGATCGCCGTGTCGATGCCGATGAGGGGCGCGATCTCGAGCACCGGCGGCGCCTGCCTGCGCCGGAGCGGCACGAGCGTGCTCGCGAGCTTCGGCGCGTCGACGCGCGGCGCGGGCTCGAGGCGTGGCGAGCGGCATACGAGGTGACGCTCCGGGAAGAGCCCCTGGTAGGACTGCGCCTCCGCGCCGCGGGCGCAGGTGAGCGTCGCGAGCAGCGCGAAGGAGGCCGCGAGGCATCGGCCCCACATCATCGCGCGCCTCGCTGCTCGTCGATCAGCGAGAGCGCCACGTCGGCGGGCTCTCGCATGTCGCAGTGGAGCCTGAAATCGAAGGCGCGATCGGTGTAGAGCACGCTCGCCCAGAGTGGGGCCTGATTCTCGCCGACCGCGACCCTGTGGCTCGCCTCGACCCAGAGCTCGTCGTCGACCACGTCGACCTTGCGTACGTAGAGGTCTTCGCGTCCGCCGCGGGCGTAGCTCGGCATCGGCAGCGCCAGCTCTTCTGCGTGGCCGGAGGGGTCCACGCGGAAGAGCTCACGCCCGGTCGCGTAGAAAGCCGTGCCGTCGCGACGCCTCGCGACCGAGAGCAGCGGGCGCTCGATCGGTGGGGCGAGCGCGCTCCACGCGCGGCCGTCGAAGCGCGCCGCGTAGGTGTTGCGTTCGTCGATGGGTGCGAAGGGCTCCCAGGCGACGAGCAGCACGTCGTCGTCGGAGAGCGCGTCGAGCTCCAGGTTCACGATGCCGTCGAGCTCGCTCGCGAGTGGTGCGCGCGCGAGCTGCCAGCGCGAGGCGCCACGCTTGCCGTGCGCCACGACGATCTCCGGCTCGGGCAGGTTCTGGGGGGCGTCGTCGTCGCAGCGCCCCGCGACGATCACGCCGCCCTCGGGCGAACTCGTCGAGGCGAGCGGCACGAAGTGCAGGCCTGGTGTGCACATCGAGGACTCCGGCAGCGCGGGCAGCGCGGCCGCCGCGCGCGGCCTGTCGACGGAGGCGCCCGAGCCGCGGGGGCTCCAGCCTCCGGGGCCGAGGCGATATCCTTCGGCGCGGCGATCGAAGAGCACACCCGTGCCGCCTGGTGCGTAGCGCGTCTCGATGCGGAGCAGCCAGGCCTCCTCGAGCGAGGGGCCGCCGAGCTCGAGCTCGGCGCCGACGTAGCCACGCGCGTCGCGCGGCAGCCCTGCGAGCAGCCTCGGATCGAAGCCCGGACCCTCGGGCGCGAGCACGGCGATCGACTGTGCCGCCGCGAGCTCGTCGCCCGGGAGCCAGCCGCGCAGGTCGTAGCCGGTGTCGCCGTACACGACGAGCCTGCGATCGCCCAAGGCCCGCATCGACAAACGCGCGCAGGGGCCCTCTGCGACGATGGCGAGCTCGCCAGCGCGCGCCGCGCTCGGGGGTCGAGGCTCCGGGCCCGCGCTCGGCGCAGCGCAGCCGAGCGACGCGACGAAGGAGAGCGCGAGGGGGAGAGCCGAGGGGCGAGGCACCGGCCTCGGAGCGTAGCCGAAGCGGCGGCCTTCGCGCCCTCAGCCCTCGAGAGGCGCGAAGAGCTCGTCCACGTCTTCCTCGGAGAGCTTCGTCGACTCGCTCGGTTCGTCGCCGAGCACCGCGCCGAGCAGGCGACGCTTGCGGTCCTGCAGGCGCAAGACGCGCTCCTCGACGCTGCCCGCTGCGTACATCGAGTGCACGAAGACCGGGCGCGACTGCCCGATGCGGTAGGCGCGATCGGTGGCCTGCGCCGTGGCGGCCGGGTTCCACCACGGATCGTAATGGACGACGGTGTCGGCGCTCACGAGGTTGAGGCCCGTGCCGCCCGCCTTGAGGCTGATGAGGAAGACGT
>ERZ761602.872-NODE-872-length-59982-cov-5.315317_pt1 | contig 59982 bp, 49 predicted proteins | sample MGYA00512165_ERZ761602 | MGnify/ENA primary metagenome ERZ761602 (study PRJEB28899, sample SAMN02445085) | bioreactor sludge metagenome | biome: EBPR sludge; isolation source: Thorneside wastewater treatment plant | place: Australia: Brisbane, Thorneside Wastewater... | reverse complement strand
TCTCGATCCGGCCCATCGGCCGGCCGAGGTCGACGCGCACGGTCCGGCCCAGCGTGCGGCCGCCGTCGCTGGAGCGGCGCGCCTGGACTTTCGCGACGCCGTCGGCGGCGGTGAACCAGGCCACCGCGAGCGATTCGCCGCGGGCGTCGGCGGCCGGGCCGTTGACGGGGCAGGCCGCGATCTTCCAGCCGTCGGGATGCAGGCTTTCGCTCTTCGACCAGGCGCCATGGGCGAAGAGGGCGTAGCGGTTGTCGCGGATCTCGTCGCGATCGTGCCCGCGGTAGCCGACGAACACCCGGTCGCCGGGCAGCACGGCCACGGTATTCTGGCAGCAGGTGCAGACATCGGGATCGACGGTCCACTCGCCGAGCGCGGAACCGTCGGGCGCCAGCAGCCGCGCGAGCAGCTTCATCGAAGGCGTGTAGGGCGCGTTGGGATCGCGGGGAGGGCGCGGCGCGTTGGGATCGCGCTTCGGGCGGGGCCCGGCCTGCGGCGCGCGCACCCGCGCACTCTCGAGCCAGACGGCGAGCGTCCGGCCGCCGCTGAGCGGAGCGAGGGCGACGAACTCGTGGCCGAGCCGCGCCGGGGCGGTCCAGGTCGCGCCGTCGTCGGTCGAGCGGGCGAACCAGCCGTCGTAGCCGTGCGCGTCGGCCCCGGCCCGCTGGAACCACTGCGCGGTCAGCGCGCCGTCCGTGCCGACGACCAGGGACGCGAAGTCGGCCCAGTTCTCCATCAGCAGCGGCGTGCTCACGATCGTGCGCGGCGCGGACCACGCGGTCGCGCCCGGCGCGAGTCGGGACAGCTTGAGCGCCCGCTCGCCGTCGCGCGCGCCGGCTTCGCTCCAGGTGAGGTGCAGTGAGCCGTCGGGTCCGGCGCAGAGGTTGGAACACTGGGCGGTCGCGGCGGCGGGCGAGGGCAGCTCGGTGGTGGCGAGCCGGGCGGGCGCGGGCGCGGCGGCGGCGGTCGCCGCGGTCAGGACCCAGGCGGCGAAGCGGAAGGGGCGGGGCAGGCTCATGGCTGGGGGGAGGAGGCGGAGGCGGGCAGGCGGGTGAGGAAATCCTCGACGGCCCAGCGGGAGCCGTCGACGCGGTGGACGATCTTTCCCTCCGGGTTGATCAGCAGCGTGGCCAGCGAGTGCTTGAAGATGCTTTCGCCGGGCTGGACGATCACGCCGAACTGCGCGAGCAGGTCGCGAATCGCATTCTCGGGGCCGGTGAGGAACGAGAAGTTCGACGTGTCGATGCCGCGACCCTCGGCATAGGTCTTGAGCACGGCCGGCGTGTCGAACGCCGAATCGAAGGAGATCGAGACGAGCTCGAAGTCGCGGACGCCCGCCTTCCGGGCGGCGAGCTGGAGCGCGTGCATCCGCGCGGTGGCGGCGGGGCACATGTCGGCGATGGGGCAGCGGGTGAAGATGAAATTCAACACCACCCACTTGCCGCGGAAATGGTCGAACTGCGTCGCGCGGCCGTCCTGGTTGTAGAGCGTGAACGACGGCGCCGCCTCGCCCACCTCGCGGTAGACGTTGCGGCCGCGCGTCGAGGTGTCCTGCCGGAGCGCCATCGTCCCGGCCGCCACCGCCTGGTCGTCGGACGTCTCGAGCACCTTGAACTGCGTCAGGGGAAACACGCCGTCGACCGGCTCGCCCATGACCGCGGTGATGCGCTGCCGCTCGCGCAGCTTGGCGAGGTCCACGCCGGCGGCGGTGAACTCCATCGTCATCGCCGGCATGTAGCCGGGAATCTCCTCGTGGTGGATCAGCATGACCTGGCGCGGCCGGTCGAAGCCGACGATCTCGCCGCGGATCGGATACGTCTGGCCGGCCGGTTCCGGGCGGGAGCAGCCGGCGGCGAGGAGGGCGAGGGCGCCCGCGGCCAGCCCGCCTCGGAGGCGGCGGGCGAGGCGGGGCGGAAGGAGGTGCGGACGTGGCATGGCGGAGGCGGTCAGAAGGAGACGCGGGTGCTCAGCTCGGCCGAGCGCGGGTCGGCGAGGCGGCGCATGGTGGTGCCCGCGACGGACTCATACTCCTCATCCAGCAGATTGCGACCCCGGAGCGTGAGATGCCAGCGGCCCCAGGTATAGGTCGCGGCGGCGTCGAGCGTCACGTAGCCCTCGGCGACCACGGAGTTGTTGTTGTTGCCGAAGCGATCGCTCACGTAACGCGGGCCGCCGCTGAGGGCGAAGCCGCCGGGAAAGCGTTTTGCGACGAAGAAGTTGGCGACCCATTCCGGGACGTTGCTCGGGCGCTTGCCGGCGCGCGAGATGACGCCGGTGCCGAGGTTCTCGTTGAAGTCGGCGAACTCCGACTTCGTGAACGCGCCGTTGAGTTCGACCCGCCAGCCGTCGCCGGGCGAGACCGCGAGGGCGAGCTCGGCACCGCGCGATTTCTGCGCGCCGATCTGCTGGCTGATGCGCAGGCCGGTGTTCGGGTCGAGGGTGCTGGTCAGCAGGTCCTTCTTCAGCAGGTCGTACACCGCGACGGTGGCATCGAGCTTGCCGCCGAAGAAGGTGCCCTTGAGCCCCGCCTCGTACTGCCGGCCCTTCTGCAGCGAGTAGTCCGCATTCGTGGTCGTGAGGCTCACGAGCTGCGTGACGGGCTCCGCCGCGCGGCTGAACGCCGCGTAGGCGTTGACCTGCTTCGACAGGATCCACACCGCGCCCAGCCGGCCGGTGTAGGTGCGATAACCCTTCTTGAACGTGCTGAAGGGCGTGGGCGTCGCGGTGGTGTTGTTGGCCAGCGTGTCGCGCTGGAGCGAGATGTGATCGTAGCGCACGCCGGCGACGGCGCGAAACGTGCGGGTGACGTCGAACACATCCTGCACGTGGAAGGCGTGGGTCTCGACGTTGATCCGCGACGTCTTCTGGAAGCGCGAAGCGGGACCGAAGCCGACATTCGGATTGAGGAGGGACACGGCGGGCGTCGTGAGCACGAGGTTGCCGGGCGCGCCGCCGCGGATCTGGTCGTTGCGCTCGATCACGGCGCCGGCGACGAGCCGGTTGCCGTGGCCCGCGATGGGCCGACGCAGGGTGAGGTCGAGCCGGTTGCCGAGCAGCACGTCGTCGCGATAGATGAGCGTGAGCGAGCCGCGGGTGATGTTCCGCGCGACGGGGTTCCAGGTGTTGCTCTCGACGTTGCGCCACTTGAGGAGCTGGGTGGCGGCGTAGGTCTCGTTGCGCAGCTCCAGGTCGGGCGCGAGCCGGAGCTCGGCGCGCACGCGGGTGAACACGTTCTCGGTCGTCGCGTAGTTATCGAGGAGGTTGTAATTGGTGCGGCGTGCGGCGGGGTCGACGCGCGGGTTGACCATCCGGTCGGTGGCGGAATTGAAGGTGCGCACCTCGGGCTGCGCGCCGGGAGTGATCACGTTGACCACGGCGTCGTAGATCGTCGGGTTGCCGTAGTAGCTCTCGTTGGTGTCGTCGAGAAACGTACCCCACCAGGTCAGCGAGAACCGTTCGCTCGCGCGCCAGGCCAGCGAGAGCGCGAGCGCATCGTAGCGCTGGGAGTTCCGCTCCTGGTAGCCGTTGGTTTCCTGGTGGGAGTAGTCGGCGCGATAGGCGAGCGACGGCTGGTTGCCCCCGCGGGAGAGGAGCGGGCCGCCGACGCCGATGCCGGCGCGGTAGCTGCCCCAGGGCCCGAGGCTCGCCAGCGCCTCGCCGCGGAACGCAGGCGTCGGCGACTTGGAAATGTAGTTCACCGCGCCGCCGATCGCGCCTTCGCCGTACATCAGGCCGTCGGGCCCTTTCAGCACCTCGATGCGATCCAGCAGGAACGAATCCACCGTGCGCGAGCTCTGCGAGGCGGTGTTCTGGCGGATGCCGTCGCGCAGGATGGAGACGTTGTTGCCGCCAAAGCCGCGGGTGGAGTAGCTTGGGATGGAGCCGAACTGGGTGCCGCCGGTCATGCCGACGGCCGCCTCGACCGCCTCGACGGCGGTGCGCAGGCCGCGGAGCTGCATCACCTCCTGGGTGATGATGGCGACGCTGGCGGGCAGCTCGCGGTTGGTGAGGCCCAGGCGCGAGCCGGAGCTGGCCTGGGCGTCGAGCGGCAGGGAGAAATGACTCTCCTTGTCGGCGGTGACATCGAAGCGGTCGAGGCGGACGGGGTCCTCGGCCGCGGGCGTGGAGGCGGCCGGCACGTACGGGGCGCCGGCGAGCGCGATGAGACTCAGGGTGAGCGAACGGAAAGGTGTCATGGGAAATCCGTGCGGAGAAATCCGCCGCCGGCGGGCACGGTCCGCGCGACGGCTCGCGCCCGGGGGGCGCGATCGGAGGTGGGACGAAGACCGGCCGGGGGCGTCCGGCGCGCGTGGCGCGAGGGGACGACGCGTCCCGACGAAGGGAGCGCGTTTCATCCCGCCACCCTGCGGGTGCGCGAGAGGAAGGGCCGGCGGCGCCTCAGGCGCGCGGCGGCGGGACCGGCACCGACTCCGTGCGGCGCGGCGCGGCGTGCGCGAGGGTTGGCGGCCAGGCGCCGGGTGCGGGCACGAGGACGATCGGGGCCGGCGAGTGCAGCGCGAGGAGCAGTTTCTCCGCGGCGCGCTCGACGGCCTGCGGGAGCTGCTCGCGGGCGGTCTCGCGGGCGTCGGCGACGGTCACGCAGAGCTCGCAGGGCCGGGCCGGGTCGAAGGTCGCCCGCAACGCCGCCGGCACGCTCATCATCTGCGCGTATCCAGCGAACATCTTGCCCCACGCGAACACCTGCACCGCGTCCCAGATCGCGCCGTTGGCGCAGATCCAGGCGAAGCACAGGGAAGCGATGGCGATGCGGCGACGCACGAGGGCTCGATGGGCTGTCGCCGGGGCGCTGGCAAGTGCGATCGCGCGGGCCAAAAGGGGTCAGGCCGTTACATGTAACCGCCGCGGTTACATGTAACGGCCTGACCCCGTCCTCCTGAACGAAAATTAATCTCCGGTTCAAGTTTCGTTCATATCTTCACGGTACAAGGGAGGCCATAAACCTGCGCACCCTCTGCCTCACGCTCGCGTTCGGTGGCCTGGCCGCGCTTTCGGCGGGGGCGGCGGAACATCCGCTGGCGATCGACCCGGCATTGTCGCGCATCGAGGTCGCGGTCCATGCGTCGATGGATTCCTTCGTCGGCAAACTCCGGCAGTTCGAGCCGCACGTGGCGGTCGACGACGAGGGCCGCGTGGTGGCGGCGCGGATCGCGTTTCACTTCCGCGATGTCGCCACCGGCAAGGAGAGCCGCGACAAGGCCATGCACCAGTGGCAGCACACGGACGAGTTTCCTGACGGCGTTTTCCAGTTGTCGGCGCTGGAGCCGACTGCCGGGCCGGCGCCGGGGCTGGTAGCCAGTGGCCGGCTCACGTTTCACGGCATCGTCCGCGACCTGAAGTTTCCCGTCTCGGTCCTGCGCGACCACGGCCGCTATGTCATCGATGGCGAGGCGACGCTGGACACCCGCGATTTCGGCCTGCCGGTCATCCGGATGCTCGCGCTGCTCAAGGTCGATCCGCTGGTGAAGGTGCGATTTCACCTCGAGGGCAAATCCGGTTCGTGACCCGGCTGCGACGCTCCCTTCCCATGACGACTCCCCCCACGTCCGCCTCGATTGCCGCCGCCCTGCTTCGTCACGCCCCCCTGGCCGGCGGCCAGGAACCGCACCTGCGAGCCGCGCTCGCGCAGGTCACCGCCCATCCGGGCAAGCTGGTGCGCGCGCAGCTCGTGCTCTCCGCGGCGCTGCGACACGGCCTGCGGCCCTCGGGAGCCGAGCGGCTGGCCTGTGCGGTGGAGTACTTTCATGTGGCCTCGCTGGTGCTCGACGACCTGCCGTGCATGGACGACGCCGCCCTGCGGCGCGGCCAGCCCTGCGTGCATCGCCAGCATGGCGACGCCACGGCGATCCTCGCGTCGCTGGCGCTGATCAACCGCGCCTACGCGCTGGCGGGCGAAGCGCTCGCGGCGCAGTCGCGGTCCGTGCGACAGGCGGCGACGGCGCTGCTCGACCGCTGCCTCGGCCCGGCAGGCCTGGTCGGCGGGCAGGCGTGGGACCTCGCGTTTGCGCAGACCGACCGCTCGGCCGCGACGGTCGCCCGCATCGCGGCCGCCAAGACGGGTGCGCTCTTCGAACTCACCTTCCTGCTGCCGGCCCTGCTTGCGCGGCCGGACGCCGCCGAACGGCGCGAATTGCGGGCCCTGTGCGTCTATTTCGGGCAGCTCTTCCAGATCACCGATGACCTCCGGGACGTGCTGTCGTCGAGCTGCGCCGCCGGCAAGACGACCGGCCGCGATCGGACGTTGTCGCGGCCCAATCTCGCGCTGGCGCTCGGCGTCCCGGCGGCGCGGGCGCGGGCCGCGCGGTTGAGCCGGCTCGTGGCCCGGGCCTCGGCCCGGCTGGCGGCCCGGGGGACGCGCTGGGGCTACCTCGCGACGGCGGGCGCGGCGCTGGTGAGCGGGCTCGTGCTGCCCGAGGAAACCGCGAGCGCGGCGTAGGCGCGCCCCGGTCCCTCCGCGTCGTCCGCCACCTCCGCGTCCATGCACATCTTCTCCCTCATCTGCACCAACCTCCGCCGGCACCGCTGGCGCGCGCTGATCGGCACGGCCGGCATCGCGTTCGGGGTCGCGGCCATGCTCACGATCCTCGCGATCGTCACGGGCGCGATCGGCATGTTCCAGCGCATCCTCGCGAGCGACAGCCATTATCTCGTCTTCGAGCGCAACGTCTCCGACCTCTTCTTCAGCTCGGTCACCCGGGAGCAGGTCGCCGCGATCCGTGCGCGGCCCGAGGTGGCGGCGGCGCATCCGGTCCTGTTCGGCATCGTCTCGGCGCCGGATCATCCGGTGATCACCTGCTTCGGCATCGAGCCCGACGACCCGCGGCTGGCCAAGGCGGAGTGGCGGGCGGGCCGGCGGGAGGACTTCGGGTCGCGGCCCGACGAGATTTTCCTCGGCGCGCGCGCGGCGGAGTTCCTCGGCGCGCGGGCCGGCCAGACCCTGGCGATCGGGCGCGGCAGCTTCCGGGTCGGCGGGGTGTTCAAGACCGAGAACGGCTTCGAGGATGGCGGCGTGTTCCTGCCGCTCGCGGCGGCGCAGGCCTTCTTCCACCGCGGCGAGGCGGCGTCGGTCGTGACCGTGCAGCTCCGCGACCAGGGCGAAGGCGCGGCGTTCAAGGGTGCGCTGGAGGCGGCGCAGCCCGGCGTCATCGCCCTCGAGAACCGCGAGTTCAACTCCACCTACAACAGCTTCAAGATCCTGAATTTCACCGCGTGGGCCGTCGGCATCTGCGCCTTCTGCCTCGGCGGGCTCGGCGTGGCCAACACCATGCTGCTCTCGGTCTTCACCCGGATCCGCGAGATCGCCGTGCTGCGCGTGTGCGGCTTCTCGGGCCGGCAGGTCGCGGGCCTGATCTTCGGCGAGGCCGCGGCCGTCGCGGCCGCGGGCGTGGTGGCGGGCTTCGTCATCGGCTTCGTGCTGCTGGGCGCGCTGGAACGGCTCCCGCAGTTCCAGGGTTACGTCCAGGCCTCGCTGCAGCCGCTCGTGCTCGCCGGCATCGTGGGCACGGCCTTCGTGACCGCGGCGGGGGGGGCGATCTATCCGGCGCGGTTCGCGTCCCGGATCCAGCCGGCGGAGGCCCTGCGCTATGAATAGGAATCGCGAGGTCATCGCCCAGGCCCGGGAGGTCTCCAAGAGCTATGACGAGGGCCGCATCGCCGTGCTGCGCGACGTGAGCCTGGCGGTGCGCGCCGGCGAGCTGGTCGCCCTCTGGGGCGCCTCGGGCTCCGGCAAGAGCACGCTCCTGCACCTGCTCGGCGGGCTCGACGTGCCCGACCGCGGCACGCTGCGCGTGTGCGACCTCGATCCCGTCGACGAGCGCAGCCGGCTCGAGCTGCGGCGGCACCGGCTCGGGTTCATCTTCCAGCTCCACAACCTGATCCCCGACCTCACGGTGGAGGAGAACCTGCGGGTGCCGGCGCTGGCCGTGGGCCGCGGCCGCGAGGAGACCGCCGCCCGTATCCGGGAACTGACGACGGAGGTCGGCCTCGCGCACCGGCTCGGGCACCGGATCCAGGATCTTTCGGGTGGCGAACGGCAGCGGACGGCGATCTGCCGGGCGCTGGTCAACCGTCCGCAGCTGCTGCTGGCGGACGAGCCGACGGGGTCGCTCGACGAGCTGACCGGCGCGACCGTGTTCGCGCTGCTCAAGGCGCTGGCCGAGCGCGACGGCATCGCCGTGGTGCTGGCCACGCACGAGCGGCGCTTCGCGGAGGCGTGCCACCGGATCGTGCGGGTGCGCGACGGCCGTCTCGAGGAGATCGCCGCATGAGCGCCGCCGGCGGAGCGGCCTCCCCGCCGTTCGGCCGCACGATCGCGCGCCACAGCCTGGGCTGGCTGGCCGCGGCGAATCTGGTGGGGGTATGGCTCGGCGTGAGCCTGCTCTGGCCGGCGGCGGGAGACCTGCTCGCTCCCTTCACCTTCGGCCGCTGGGTGCCGCTGCACCTGGACTGGCAGCTCTACGGCTGGTGCGCGCTGCCGCTGGTCGGCGCGCTGGTCGCCTGGGCGTTCGATCCCGGACACCCGGCGGCGGAACACCATGCCGCGGCCGCGTTCGGCGCCTGGTCGCTCGCGCTGCTGCTCGGCGGGGCGGGGTGGCTCGGCGGAGTGGTGAGCGGGAAGCTGTTTCTCGACTGGCAGGGCTGGACGCGGCCGCTGCTGCCGGCGGCGATGCATATTCTATGGGCATTGCTGGCCGCGCACACCGGGTGGCGGTGGCGTCGGTTGAGCGTGCTGCAGCGGAGCCTGCGCGCGCTGCTGCTCGCCGGACTGCTGATCGTGCCGACCGCGCTCTACTGGGCTGCGGACCGCGGCGGGTTTCCCCCGGTGAACCCCGACAGCGGCGGCGCGACCGGGGCGTCGCTGCTCGGGTCCACGCTCGGCCTCGTGACGATCTACCTGCTGCTGCCCGCGCTGCTCGGGCTCGCGGCGCCGCGCCGCGGCGGCTGGCTCGCGGTCGCGCTGGCGGTTTCGTGGCTGGCGTTCGTGGCCGTGGACCGCGGGCATGCGTCCCATCACGACGGGGCGCAGATCGTGGCCCTCGGCGTGCTCCTGCTCTGGATACCGCTGTGGCCGCTCGGCTGGGGGGCATTCGGCTGGCCGGCGGAGACGCGGCCCTGGCGCCACGCCGCCGCCGGGTGGTGGGCGGTGCTGGTGCTTTCCGGCTGGCTCACGTTTCTCCCCGGACTTTCGGAGCGGTTGAAATTCACCCACGCGCTCGTGGCGCACGCGCATCTCGCGATGGCGGGCCTCGTGACCAGCGTGAACGCCGTGGTGCTCGTGACGCTGACGGGCCGGCCCGCGCCGCGCGGGGTGTTCGCAGCGTGGCAGGCGGGCTGCGCGCTGTTCGTCGGCGCGATGCTGGTCGTCGGCTGGAACGAGGCGGAACAGGCGGCGGAACTTTACCGCGGCGAGGGGGCCGCGCAGGTGGGCTTTATCCTCCGCCTGGCCGGTGGCCTGGCGATGACGGCCGCGTCCGTGCGCTGGCTGCTGGACGCCTGGAGCGGACGGAAAGGGGGGACGCGATGAACGCGGCGTCGGGGTGCAACCTGCCGCGCTGGGCGGGCCGCTATGCCGCCGTGGTCGGAGCGATGGATTTCTGCACCGGCGTCGCCCTGGTGGCGGCGCCCGCGCTGACCCTGGGCCTGATGGGCGCGCAGGCGCCGGCGGTGGAAAGCCTCGGGCTGGTGCGGCTGGTCGGCGTCTTCGTCGGGGCGGTCGGCGCCGGGTACCTCATGGCGGCGGGTGGACCGTTGGCGGGGCTGCGAGCCGTGCTCGGCTCGACCCTGCTGGTGCGGGCCGGGGTCGGCACCTTCACGGGTTTCGCGGTCGCGAGCGGCTGGTTCGATCGTGGCTGGCTGGTGGTGGCGGCGACGGACCTGGGCTGTGCGGCGGTGCAGGCGTGGATGCTCGCGCGCAAGGAGGATAAACATGCCTGAACGCGTGCGCTCGCGGCCGGGTTCCGGGGTGGCGGCCGTCGCGGCGGTGGCGGCGACCTACGTCTATTTTCTGATCTTCGCGGAGTTCGCGTTCCTTGAACTGGTCCGGGCCGTGGCGCCGGAGCGCCTGCGGCTGGTGATGGCGGGCCTCGGGGCGGGAGGCGTGCTGGGAGCGATGGGCGCCGCGCGCTGGTATGCGGCGGAACGGAGTCAAACGCAGCTCGCCTGGGCGTTTCGAGTGTGCGCGGCGGCCGCGGGCCTGGCGCTCGCGGCCCGCGGCGTGCCGCTGCTCCTCGCAGCTGGAGTGGCGGCGGGCCTCGGGCTGGGAGCCCAGACCGTGTGGCTGGCCGCGGGCCTGCGGGCGGCGCTGCCCCCGGGTCGGCTGGGCCTCGGGGTCGGGCTCGGCACGGGACTGGCGTACGCGCTGTGCAACGTCCCCGCTCTTTTCGCGGCCACGCCGCGGCAGCAGACGGCGGTCGCGCTGGGCGTGGCGCTGGCGGCGGGGTGGCTGCCGCGGGCGTTCGCGCGGTCCTCCTCGCCGTCTGCGCCCGCGGCCGGCCTTGCCGGGGCCGTCCTCGCACGCTGGGTCGTGGTTCTGCTCGCGCTCGTATGGATGGATTCGGCGGCGTTCTTTGTCATCCAGCACGCGCCCGAGTTGCGGGCGGCGACCTGGGAGGGAGCGGCGGCGCTCGCGGCCAACGCCGGGGTGCACCTCGGAGCGGCGGTGGTGGCGGGCGCGTTGCTCGACCGCGGGTGGCATGGCCGGATTGCCGCCCTAGCGACCCTCGCCCTGGCGGTGGCCTGTCTCGTCCTGAACGGGCGGTTGCCGCCCGTGTTGCCGGCGGCCTGGTGGTACACGGCGGGCGTGTCACTCTACTCCACGGTGCTGGTCGATCTGCCCGCGCGGAGCGGCCGCGTGAGTGCCGCCGCCTGGATCTACGCGGTGGCGGGCTGGATCGGCTCCGCGCTCGGCATCGGCATGGCGCAGGATCTCGCATCGATCCCGTCGCGCTTCGTGGCCGTCGCGGCGGGGACGGTGGCGGTAGCCCTGATTGTCCGGTGGCGGGCCGTGACGGCCGGCGCGCTGGTCCTGGCGGGTGGGATCGCGACCCCGGGCCGGTCGGCGGACGCCGCGGACGCGCCCGTTTCCCTGGGCCGGGAAGTGTACATCGCCGAGGGCTGCATGCACTGCCACTCGCAGTTCGTCCGACCCCGCGTCGCCAGCGATGTGGAACGCTGGGGGCCGGCGGCGGAGCTGGGCCCGCTCCTGCGCGCGACGCCGCCGCTGTTCGGCAACCGTCGGCAGGGCCCGGATCTCGCGAACGTCGGCAACCGCCGTTCGCCGGAGTGGAACCGGCTGCACCTGCAGGAGCCGCGCGCAGTGTCCCCCGGCTCGCGCATGCCGGCGTACGCTTACCTTTTCGCGCCGGGCGACAGGCGCGGCGATGCCCTGGTCGCGTACCTTGCCTCGCTCGGGGCGGAGACGGCGCCGAGGCGACAGGAGATGATCGGCCGCTGGACACCCCGCGCCGGGCCCGTCCTCCCGCCCGGGGAGGCCAGGACACGCTTCGTCCAGCTTTGCGCTCCGTGCCATGGCCCGGAGGGCAGGGGAGACGGCCCGGTCGCGGGCCGGTTGAGCCTGCGTCCGCCCGACTGGGCCGTCACTCCCTGGCGCCACGTGCCGCGGGAAGCGGATGCGGAGGTCGCGCTCGCCCGGATCATCAAGTTCGGGCTGCCCGGCCTGCCGATGGCGGGCCATGAGTATCTGCCGGATGGCGATGTGGTCGGCCTGGCGCGGCACCTGCGAGCATTGCACCGGGGCGGTTCCCCGGCTCTCGTGGTGGCTTCGCCCCCATGAAAATCCTGATCGTCGAGGACGAGCGCAAGGTCAGCCGCTTCGTCGAGCGCGCCCTGACCGAGCAGGCCTACACGACCCGCGTGGCGGGGACGTGCGCGGAGGCGCGGGATGCCCTGGCGGATTCGCCCTACGACGCCGTCGTGCTGGACCTCGGGTTGCCGGACGGCGACGGATTCGACCTCCTGCGCGAATGGCGCGCGGCGGGGTTCAACGAGCCGGTGCTCATCCTGAGCGCGCGCGACGCGGTGGAGGACCGGATCCGCGGGCTCAACCTGGGGGCGGACGATTACCTGCCGAAGCCCTTCAGCGTCGACGAACTCATCGCCCGGCTCCGCTCGCTGCTGCGACGCCAGGGCGGCGTGAAGGCGACGGTCCTCGAGCATCGCGGCATCCGGATGGACCTGCTGGCCCGCACCGTGACCGTGGGAGGCAGCCCGGTCGAGCTGACGGCGCGGGAGTTCGCGCTCCTGGAGTTGTTCCTGCAGAGTCCCGGGCGGGTGCTGACGCGGACCTTCATTGCGGAGAAAATCTGGGAGTCGTCGTACGACATGGGAACGAACCTGATCGAGGTGTACGTGCGCCGGCTGCGGGTGAAGTGCGAGCAGCCGGGCAGCGGCCTTGCCATCCGGACCGTGCGCGGCAGCGGCTATCAGCTCGCATGAGGACCTTCACGCAGCGGCTGACGTTGCGGTTTGCGGCGCTCGTGACGGCGACCACCGCCGGCGTGCTCGCGCTGGGCGGATGGCTGTTGTCGCGCGAGGCGCTGCGCGGCGTGCAGGCGCTGCATGAGGTGGAATTCCGGGAGCTGCAATCGTTGATCGGCGACTCGCCGGCGCTCACGCCGGGGGAGCTCGCGCGCCGCATTTCCCGGGACGTCGAGAGCGATGCGGCGCTCTACTTCATCCAGGTGCACTCCGCGCCCGGGGAGGTGATTTTCCGCTCGCCCAACCTGGGCGCAAACGTGCTGCCGGACCTTTCCGGGCGCGAGCTGCACTGGACGTTCGAGCTTCCCGGCATCGGGCCGGTGCACATCTCCGAGTTTCACCAGGGGCCCTGGCACGTGCAGGTGGCGACGCCGCTCGCGCCCACGCGCCGGTTGCTGCGCGATTACTTCCAGCTCGCGGCCATCCTCGTCGGCGTGGTGGCGGCGGCGAGCCTGGGCCTGGGTTACGCGTTCAGCCGGCTGGCGCTCCGTCCGATCCGGGCGATCGAACGGACCGCGCGTCGGATCGACGCGGATACGCTGGGCGAGCGCATCCCGGTGCCGCCGGGCCGGGACGAGTTGGCCGACCTCACCGTCCTTTTGAACCGGATGTTCGACCGGCTGGAAGGGGCGTTCGACCAGGTAAGGCGTTTCACGGCGGATGCGTCGCATGAATTCAAGACCCCGCTCGCGCTCGTCCGCCTGAATGCCGAGAAGCTCCGGCCCCGGCTGGCCGGGGATCCCGACGGCCTGGCGACGCTCGAGGATCTGCTGGAGGAGATCGCGCAACTGCATCGGATCATCGAGAGCCTGCTCTTCCTGTCGCGGGCGGAAGGAGGCGCGCTGGCGCCGAAAGTGCGGCGGGTCGAGGTCGCGGAATTCGTGCGCGACTTCGCCGAGGATGCCCTGGCGCTGGCGCAGGATCGCAGCGTCACGTTCTCCGCGGAAGTGGCGGCCGTTGGCACGCTTTCCGTCGAGCCGGTGCTGCTGCGGCAGCTCCTGCTCAACCTCCTGACCAATGCCCTGGCGGTTTCGCCGCCCGGCGGGAGCGTGCAGCTGCGGGTGGAGCGAAACGCCGCGACGTGGGGTTTCACTATCGAGGATGAGGGGCCGGGGCTGGCTCCGGACCAGTTGGACCGCATCTTCGAACGGTTCGTGCGTTTTGACTCCACGGGGGGACGGGAGAATCCCCGCGGGCATGGGCTTGGTCTCGCCATCTGCCGGACCATTGCCCGGATGCACTCCGGGCGTATCTGGGCCGAGAACCGGACGGATCGCAGCGGGCTGAGGATGAAGGTGGAGCTGCCGGCAGCGGCCGAGGAGAAGGAAGATTTGCGATTCGAAATTTGAGCTTTGTTTACGCTTCAACGGAGCCGCGCTCGTGCGAGCGCGGAGAGGCAGATAGATGGCCGTGCCGGGCGCGAGCACCGCGTTGCTTCAACGGAGCCGCGCTCGTGCGAGCGCGGAGAGTACCTCTCATCCCTCGGCGCCTGCCAGCCCGCCCTGCTTCAACGGAGCCGCGCTCGTGCGAGCGCGGAGAGGCGGATGTGACGGTTGACGACGAGCAGATGCTCCAGCTTCAACGGAACCGCGCTCGTGCGAGCGCGGAGAGGGAACGTCTGCGGGATAACGCTGACCGCCCATCCGGGCTTCAACGGAGCCGCGCTCGTGCGAGCGCGGAGAGGAGGCCCGCGAGGCGCCCATCGTCCGCATCGCCATCGCTTCAACGGAGCCGCGCTCGTGCGAGCGCGGAGAGCCGGCGTGGAATACATGAGGTCCAGCACCTCGGGGGTGCTTCAACGGAGCCGCGCTCGTGCGAGCGCGGAGAGCACGGAGTTCCATGCCGGAGGTAGTTATGAAGTTATGCTTCAACGGAGCCGCGCTCGTGCGAGCGCGGAGAGGATGGTTGCGCCGGAAGGGATGGCTGACGGAAGCACGCTTCAACGGAGCCGCGCTCGTGCGAGCGCGGAGAGTGCTATGCAAACCGGCCCGACATCGACGCCTGGCCGGGCTTCAACGGAGCCGCGCTCGTGCGAGCGCGGAGAGGCAAATGAGCGCGCGAATGCTCATAGCTCGTACTTGCTTCAACGGAGCCGCGCTCGTGCGAGCGCGGAGAGCCCGCCAGGCTGCGAGGTCCGGGTGCGACTGGGACGCGCTTCAACGGAGCCGCGCTCGTGCGAGCGCGGAGAGTCGCTGGACTTCGACGAGGCATGATCGACGCCAAATAGCTTCAACGGAGCCGCGCTCGTGCGAGCGCGGAGAGGGTATTCCGCGACCGTGCGCATGTTCCAGGACGGGGCGCTTCAACGGAGCCGCGCTCGTGCGAGCGCGGAGAGCACGCCAGCGACGGGACGCACCTGCTCGCCGATCTTGCTTCAACGGAGCCGCGCTCGTGCGAGCGCGGAGAGCACCCTGGCCTACTGATTCCAGCTCGAGCCCATCGGGCTTCAACGGAGCCGCGCTCGTGCGAGCGCGGAGAGCTCGTCACGATCATCACCAATTCCGGCTCGGATCGGCTTCAACGGAGCCGCGCTCGTGCGAGCGCGGAGAGTCGGACCCGCGCATCCGGTGCCTCCGGAGCGCGATGCTTCAACGGAGCCGCGCTCGTGCGAGCGCGGAGAGATGGCCTCGAGCCGGCTCTTCGCTGCGAAGTCCTGGCTTCAACGGAGCCGCGCTCGTGCGAGCGCGGAGAGTCGCCAGACGCGCTTGTGGGCGAAAGTGGCGGCGTGGCTTCAACGGAGCCGCGCTCGTGCGAGCGCGGAGAGGCCGGACCTGCACATGCCGCTCGCGGATACGACGCTGGGCTTCAACGGAGCCGCGCTCGTGCGAGCGCGGAGAGGTCGAGCGCCGTGGCTACGAGGTTTGCATCCCCGGATGCTTCAACGGAGCCGCGCTCGTGCGAGCGCGGAGAGCTCTGCGCGGCCGTACCGTAGTTCCCCGCCGCAAAGCTTCAACGGAGCCGCGCTCGTGCGAGCGCGGAGAGCAGGAGCTCCGCGATGCCGGTGAGACGGCCTCGGCGCTTCAACGGAGCCGCGCTCGTGCGAGCGCGGAGAGCCTCGGTCGAGACTGGAGGCGATTTCCTTCATGCAAGCTTCAACGGAGCCGCGCTCGTGCGAGCGCGGAGAGGCGGCTACGCCACCCGCGAAGGAGCGACTGGAAAATGGCTTCAACGGAGCCGCGCTCGTGCGAGCGCGGAGAGAGCCAGGCGAGATCTTCGAGCATCCGATCCACGGATTGCTTCAACGGAGCCGCGCTCGTGCGAGCGCGGAGAGGCGTAGTCGAGCGAAACGTCCGACCCCGACACATTGCTTCAACGGAGCCGCGCTCGTGCGAGCGCGGAGAGCGCCAACGCCCGGCGCACCTTCGCCAACCCGATCACGCTTCAACGGAGCCGCGCTCGTGCGAGCGCGGAGAGGGAGCTGGGGATCCGGTTCACGCCGGTGCCCAAGGCTTCAACGGAGCCGCGCTCGTGCGAGCGCGGAGAGCGGCGGTCGGACGGAGCGAGTGCGCCGGCCCAGAAGCTTCAACGGAGCCGCGCTCGTGCGAGCGCGGAGAGGGAGACGGAGCGGGCGATGGCGGAGTCGATGTCGCTGCTTCAACGGAGCCGCGCTCGTGCGAGCGCGGAGAGCCCCGACACTTGCCCCAAGGTTCACACGGCGGGTGTGCTTCAACGGAGCCGCGCTCGTGCGAGCGCGGAGAGTTGCAGCGGAAGCGCTCGCCGGTATCCTGCCTGATGCTTCAACGGAGCCGCGCTCGTGCGAGCGCGGAGAGAGCAGTATATCAACACGCAGGTGTGCCGCACGCTGGCTTCAACGGAGCCGCGCTCGTGCGAGCGCGGAGAGATGGACGAGGACGAGGTTGCGCTCGCCGGCCTCAAGCTTCAACGGAGCCGCGCTCGTGCGAGCGCGGAGAGGTCCGGATTTGCTGTCACTTCCAGCATCACCTGGTGGAGCTTCAACGGAGCCGCGCTCGTGCGAGCGCGGAGAGATTGAACGGCGGGAAAGAGATGCCCGCGGCCGTAAAGCTTCAACGGAGCCGCGCTCGTGCGAGCGCGGAGAGCTTGAGATCGCCCTCGGGCTTGATGACGAGGTTCTCGCTTCAACGGAGCCGCGCTCGTGCGAGCGCGGAGAGGCGCGATGGTGGGCAACCCGCAGGCAGCAGCGGCGCTGCTTCAACGGAGCCGCGCTCGTGCGAGCGCGGAGAGACCTGCGACGGCACCTTGCGCGTTCTAACCGATGAAGCTTCAACGGAGCCGCGCTCGTGCGAGCGCGGAGAGATACGCCTGCGCGATCGATAGCTCATGTCCAACGGGGCTTCAACGGAGCCGCGCTCGTGCGAGCGCGGAGAGGTGCGATGTCGCCAGCGCGAGACGCCCGAAGAAATCCGCTTCAACGGAGCCGCGCTCGTGCGAGCGCGGAGAGGGCATCCGGAGGCGCCGGATTCACAACGTCGGGCATGCTTCAACGGAGCCGCGCTCGTGCGAGCGCGGAGAGTGCTTCACCAAGGCGGACCATTTTTCCGGGGCGATGCTTCAACGGAGCCGCGCTCGTGCGAGCGCGGAGAGCTTCAAGGTGGTGGCGATTCAACTTCTTCCAAGAAGCTTCAACGGAGCCGCGCTCGTGCGAGCGCGGAGAGTTGCGGGTGAAGAACTCCGAAGTTCTGGCAGTCGAAGCTTCAACGGAGCCGCGCTCGTGCGAGCGCGGAGAGAAACCTTTTCTAGCACAACTACCACCGCGACGGCCGGCTTCAACGGAGCCGCGCTCGTGCGAGCGCGGAGAGAGTGTCATCGCCGTGTAGTGCTCACTGTGGCGACGGCTTCAACGGAGCCGCGCTCGTGCGAGCGCGGAGAGATCCATCGGTGGTATGTCGCCGAGTGGTGCGAGGTGATGCTTCAACGGAGCCGCGCTCGTGCGAGCGCGGAGAGGGCGGCTGGGGCCAGTCATGGTTCTACGGCAATGGGCTTCAACGGAGCCGCGCTCGTGCGAGCGCGGAGAGGGCCACTCTCCGCGATCACCATCGTCGATGGGGGTAGGCTTCAACGGAGCCGCGCTCGTGCGAGCGCGGAGAGTTCCGTGAGGTCGTGCATTTGCGCGGCCTCCATCGAGCTTCAACGGAGCCGCGCTCGTGCGAGCGCGGAGAGGCCGCCGTTCCAAGTCGCTGAAGAGTTCAGCTTAGGAGGCGGCGTTGCGAGCGGGACGAGTCCGCACGCATTCATGACTGATGGCAACCAGGAGGTTTCTCTGCAAACGATTGAATGACAGGGTGCGAGCGGTCCGGCGCGACGTATCACCATGGTCGCGCTCGCGCGCTCGCGGTCAAAGAACGCTGCGCGCTCACACCACATAGCACGGCTGGTCAAACGCGTGATAAGCCTGGCCCAACGCCGTGATGGTGCGGTCGCCCCGGGTCTCGGTCGGTCCAAGGCCGATGAACAGGACCTGATCGAGTTCGTGGTGGATCACGGCCTTGAGCTTGCCTTCCAGCTCGATGCGCTCCGTCGCGTTCAGGTCGCACTCGAACACGGAATACTGGAGGTGATTGCCGTAGTCCTGGCACGTGCGAAACACTTTTTTCAGCCGCTTGGGATCGGCGATGTCGTAGCTCACGATGTAGGTGTGTCTCATCGGGACGGCGCGGTGGAACTATCTTGGCTCACCCGGCGAGCTTGTCACGGCGCGAGTGGAGGCGCGGCCTCGGGTTCAAGTCAGAGGAACACGACAATCGGCGACGACGGAAACGCACGATCAGCGGGTGGTGAATGGCACATAGTGTCCAATTTCGCCGGTCAGGTGTTTGGCCAGGAGCCGCGCCTGAAGTTCGAGTGCGCGGCGGTAGCTCACCTGGTAGTCGAAGACCGGGTGGACGATCGTCGCGTTGAGTCGCTGCTCGTAGGCGGTGAAGAATCGTTTGCGCCCGGCGGCGCTGAGGTTGACGGCATCGCCGGCCCGCACGAAGTCGTCCGGCGTAATGACCTTGGTGTTGATCACGGTCAGTGCGACTGAATCGGCGACCAGCGGACGAAACTCCTCCATGAGGTCGAGCGCGAGCGCGGGCCGACCGAAACGGGGCTGATGATAGAAGCCCACGTAGGGGTCGAACCCGACCGCGTGCGCGGCGACGGTGCAGTCGCGGGCCAGCAGGCTGTAGCCGAGGGAAAGTAATGCGTTGACGGCATCGCGCGGCGGTCGGCGGTTGCGGCGGGTGAAATCGAAGGTGAAGAACTGCTGGCCGTGGGCGTCGCCGCCGGCCCGGCGGGGCGGCGGTGCAGGCATGGCGCCGGATAGGAGGGCTTCGTCGCGGTCCTCGCCGGTTTTGATCATGCCGGCGAAGTTCTCGAAATACACGAGCGCCGCCGCCCCTTCGATGCCCAGGAGTTCGCCGAGGTTCTCGGCGGCGAGGGCGGACTCGGCGGCGTGCTTGAGCCGGGCGAGGGCGAGGTCGGGCGCGACCTTGTGGTTGCGCATGAGCAGCGTCCGCTGGTTGCGGATCTTGCCCTGGACCATCGTGCGGGCGATGGCGAGCGCGCGCGCCGGGACCGCGGCGGTTTCGAACTGCGCGATGCGGGTGAACACGTTCTTCAGGCTCTGCCCGCGGGTTAGTCCGTAGAAGAATCCGCCGCTCGAAAAATAGCTCACCGGAATATCCTTTTCGCACAGCGTCTGGATGAGAGCGGTCGAGACGGTGGCGGCGCCGAAGACGGCCAGATGGCTGAGATCGCTCATGCGGATCTCGGCGACGACCTCCCCTTTCTCCTTCACCTGCACGAGCTCGGACTTCCGGCCGACGGCGACTCCGGCCGTCGCGATGTAGAGTGGGCGCTTGTCGTCGCGGGCCGCGATGAGGCGCCGCGGCGGCGCGGGGGAGGGATGGGCGGTCGCGGCGGAACTCGCGGTGCTGGCGGGCAGGGGGCGTTCCTGCACGGCGCCGAACTCCCGGTCGAAACCGAACGTGTCCTGCACGGTGGCCGCATCCTCGTCGACGGGATGCCGGGGGGCCTCGTGGAGCAGCCGCGTCTCGTCGGGCAGGCAGATGGTGACGAGCGAGCAGCGGGCGCATTTGGGCGAATCGACCAGCGGCGGCGGGATGGGGCCGGCCATGGTGCGCCGCGCGGCGGCGATCTGGGCGTCGATCCAGGTTTCGAGCTCGGGCGTGACGACCAGGGTGACGCGCTGCTTGGTCGCGCGGTAATAGATTACGCCTTCGGGGCAACGGTAACCGTGGTCGCGCAGGATCAGACACTGCAGGCCGAGCTGCATGCGATCGGCGTCCCAGATTTCCGGGCCGCGGTCGCCTTCGCGGGGGGCACCGATCTTGTAATCGACCGGGCAGACGACCGGCGGTGTGAACAGCGATTCCTCGGCGCCCGTGCGCAGTTCGACCAGGTCCATCTTGGCTGTGACGCCGAGGCGGTCGGATGCGAGCGAGACCGAACGGGAGTGGATGACTTCGGGTTCGGCCGCGGCGCCGGAGACGTCGGGTTCGGACCCGGAGACTTCGGCCGGCTCGGCCGCCGCGTCGGTGACGACCGGCGCGGGCCGGGCCGCGGGCAGGTCGCCTTTGCCGGAGTCGACGCGCGCATGCAGCGCGGCGCCGCGGCGCGTGTCGGCGTTGTGGGCGAACACTCCCTCGACGTGCTCGTAGTAGAAGAGACGCGGGCAGTAGACGAATTCATTGAGCATCCTGGCCGGCAAGGGCTCCGGCGGGTCGGGCGCGGTAGGTGCCGATGCAGACGTGATCACGGGGTCAGGGGAGAGTGTGCCGGCGACCGGTGGGTGCGTCCGAGATTCCAGTCTCAAATGCCGCTAACCGACCTCGGGGAAAATAGGCTGGAAAAGCCCGAGGCCGAAGTGGGCGACGCCCATCATGGGGTGGCGGCAAATAAACCCGTGCCGGAGAACTTACCGCTTCCAATGCAGATCGGACCAGAGATGGGCAAGGGCTGGCCAATTTCATCTTGAAAGCGGATGCGGACGTGGAGCTTTCGGAAGCGGCGGTGCTGATCGCCCGCCAGATAGCGGGCGGCGAGATCTGCACCAGGAAGGTAGCCGGAATTTCGCCATTCGATTATCGCGTGTCGAATGATGGTGTCGGAGTGTCCGGCCTGGCGGAGCGCCTTGCGGAGGAGGCGATCGATACGTTGGTCGAGCTTGGCGAGGATGGCGCGCTTTTCGTCGGCGGTGATGCCGCTCTTTTCGCGCAGGCGTTGGCGGAGTTTTCGCGGATCGTCGTAGCCGGGTAGGATAACCGGGGTGACGGTGACCCAAGTGGCGGATGGTTGTTCGTAGCGGAGATAATGGCGTTCGATGTGTGCGTCTGAATCAGGTAGGCGCGAGAGGAGGGCGGCGGGCTGGCCCTCTTCACCCGATTTTTTCTCGATCAACTCCTTGCCGGCGAGGCGACGGGCGAGGCGTTGGAATTGGTCGCGGTCAATCGGTCCGTGGCCTGCGATCAGGACGCGGCGGATGTTGCCGACGGTGTTGGCCCGGCCATTGCCGCGCGGCTCAATGCTGGGAAGCGGAAGGAAGAGGAGACGAGCGGAGGGCGTGACGTCTGCGGCGTCTTCGTCGGTATGTCCGTGGATGAGGCGTGCGATTTGGGTGTCGGTACAGCCGAGCGAGCGGGCGATGTCGGGACCGCCGGCGATGTGGCGGAGCATGGCGGCGATATGCAGGCCACGGCGCACGGGGTCGAAAGAGCGGAAGCCGGAATCGTCGAGTTGACGCAGGGCGAAAAGAGCGATGGGGACGCGGACAAGTTCCCTGTCAGTGCGATACACGACGGAGCGAAAAATGCTCAAAGGCGGTACGGGAGAAAAGGTGCCGCCGTTGACGCCGTTGACACGATTGAGGAAGGCGTGGTGGCGGTGTTCGAGGGCGTCGAAGGTTCCCACCTGCGGAACTCGGAGGGAGATGCCTCCGGAGTCGGGCGCAGGTCGCCAGATGTTGCCGCTGAGCGCGGAGATCGCGACTTCGGGGGAGACTTCGGCATCTGCGACCACGAGGTCAACGCCCCAGCCGACGTGTGTGATCGAGCGCGCCGCGGTTAGGATCGTAGGCAGGTGCGGCGATTGATCGACGGCTTCAAGTGGCCACACGAAATGCACCGCGCCATCGCCGTGGATGTGGGTCGGGCGGACAGTCTTTTCGGTGCGGTAGTCGGCGATGCTGCCGTCGCCGCCTTTGCTCCATTTCTTCCCGACGAGATCGCCAACGTTGTCGGGGACGTAGAGGCGGTAGGCCGCGCCTTCGGCGCATCTGGGCGCGAGGATGGTAGGCGGCGGAAGGCTTTCGAGCCAACGCAGGGCAGGCGCGGCGTGACGGATTCCGCGTCGCTCGTTCCAACGGGCGGCTGCAGCGGCGACGAGGGCCTGGAAAAGACGAAGGGGCGAGGGTGGCCATTCGTTGGCGCCGGCGTCGCCGCGTCCGTGAAACTCCCCGTCGAGGAATCGCACGCTGATGCGGAGGAAATCAGGCATCGGACGTGTCCTCGGTAGAGGCTTGGGCGGCGCTGGTCTTGCTGGCTTTGGCTTTCTTGCCGGGTTTATCCTTTTTCGGCTTCAAGTCTTCCTTGGCTCGCTCGGGATCGAAGGCCTCGGTGCGGTCAGCGCCGACTCCGAACGCCTGGGCGACAGCAGTGGCGTAGGCGAGGGCTTGTTCGTGAGTGACGGTGGCCGGAGTGCGTTTGCCGCTAGGCAAGACCTCCACGAATTCGCGCTGCTTATCGGGATCGAGCACGAGGATGGTGCCTTGACGCAGGTAGCCTGAAGGCAGGCGAGTAAAGGCAACGAGTGCCAGGCCGAGGATGTAACGACGCAGGGCGAGTGTGGCGGCGGAATCGGAGCCGGCGTGGAGCAGGCGCAGGGCGGCGAGAGCGAGCGTGGCGTCGCGGCGGATATCGCCTTTCGCGATCACCCCTCCATGGGAGCCGGTGGCGGGGACATGGACGAAACCGCGCTCGGCGTAAGAATCTTTGGTAGCCTTGTCGGTCGGCTCATCGAGCAACTTTGCGCCCACGTAGTCGATGGCGGGAACGAATTGGGCCGAGCGGGTTAGCTTCCGCACATTGTAGGCGCGGATAGTCGAGGCGATTGCGCGGGGAACTTTGGCCTGTGTGTCGCGAGAATCCCAAACGCCAAAGACGAGCGAGGTGGGGGCGAGTTTCGCAAGGGTCGTGGCATTGCCGTTCAGCAGCGCGAGAAAGGCGTCTTGGAGTTCTTTCTGAAGCGCGGAGGCTCGCATGATCGCGTCGCCGGCACGATGGCCGGCCTCGAGCAGGCTGATGGTTTTCTGCCCCGCGGTGACTTTCACCTGCGGCACGAGTTTGGAGTAAGCGGGTTCGGCAAAGATCGGTTCGATTCGGTTGGCCTGCGAACCGACGCTGTCGATGAGCGCGACGTTTTCGCCGGCGGGATCGCCATCGATGTTGTAACCTCCGGCGAAACCGTCGCCGGAGGCGAAGGTGGCCGGGAAGAGGACGCCGTCTTTGCCTTCGACAGGTACGAGGTACTCGCGAACGACGAGCGCGGCGGGGCCGCTCTCGGCTAAGTAGTGGTCGAATTGAGTGAGGTCGCTCATGGTGGATTTGCGGGTCTACGGGTTGATAAGCTTAGCGGTGAGAAAGGCTTTGTGTTTACGCTGTCCCGTGCGAAACCAGCTTTCGAAACGATAGCGCGGGCCGGAAAACTCTGAGAGCAGTCCTGCGACGGCGACGTGTGCAAGGCACGCGGGCAGAGCTTGGGTCCAAGCCACGTAGTCAAAAACGCGAGGTTGGTCGGTGCGCACCGGGCGGGTGCGTTGCAGTCCGATCAGGCACAGCAACTCAACCGCAGGTGACGCAATCGTTGTGAGACCGAGATCGTTGGGCGCGAAGCCGACGTCTCGCGAATGGGCGTTGGGGCCTCGTCGGGCATCAAAATAGAAAGGCTCTACTTTATTGTCGGGCGCGTCGGGATCGTAGGCGACCATCCCAATATCCAGCAGGTTCTCCGTCGCGAAAGCGTCGTCCCGCAGAGCGTTTTGCATAGCGCGCGCGATGCGAAAACTCTCCATCGTGCCAGCCCAAACCTTGAGATCGGAATCGGCGCGATTCTCCGATTTCCACCAATCGAGCCGGAGTGAAAACGGCTCCGACACTTGGATAGGAGACGCGGTGATGTCCTCGGTGTCCATCTGGATGAGGTGGACCTCTCGAAGGGTATTCATCAGCTCCGCGAGTGACGGGGCTTTCGAAACGACGAAGTGCGCTGGTTCAAACCAAGCTTGAGCGTCGGGGCCGAGCCGGCTCGCCAGCTCGAGCAACCCGCAGCAGGCGAAGAACTGGCCGGGGTTGGTGACGTCCACGCGGATGCGGAATCCGGGGTTTGGCGGGGTGCTCATTTGGTGTCCTCGACGGTGGCGGAGGGGGCGGCGCTGGCAGCATAGTCGGCGGCGCGGAGAATGGATTCGAGGTAGGCAAGACCCCATCGGCCGAAGCGACGTTGAAGGCGGGCGAAGCGCAGCGGTATGGCGGTGGAGACGCTTTGCACGGTATCGAGCGCGGCGTTGGGATCGTCCGCTTCCTCCGCCGGAAAATGCGGGCGGGCGCGACCGTGGTGGGCGGCCACGAGGTGAAGCGCGACGTCCTTTTCGTCGTCGGTCAGGGCCTGGAAATCGGGATCGGCTGCGAGGTCGATGAGCGAGCCGAATTCGTGGCGGTAGTGTTCGCCGGTGACTCGTGGGCGTAGGTTACGGCCGGCTTTGGCGAGGGGGACGGCGGGCGCGGGATTGCCGATGCTCTTCTGCCAGGCGTGGCGGTTCTTTCCAGAATCGTGATGACGGGAGGCGAGGATGACGGGGCGGCGCAACTCGGGCGGAAGCGCGAGTTTGTCGGCAATGGCGGTGGCAATTTGCGACACGTCCGCGTTGTGAGTGGCGAGGAGGACCGAAGCTGGGGCTTGGTGGAGATTCGCGCCGCCGACATTTCGCAGAGATTCGAGCCAGTACCAGTAGCGGCCAAGTCCGGCCCGTGCGTTGTCGTCGTCGTTTTCATCGGCCTCGGGGTCTAGGTCGATGCGAGGGCGGATGAGGCGGAAGCCGTCGGGGGCGCCGAGATCGGCGAGTAGGTCATCGGTGCGAATCCGGCGACGTCGAGGCGTGGTATCTTGTCCCAGGGGACTATCGGCGATGTCTTCGGCGCCGGTGAGCGAGGCGGGTGCGTCGGAGTCGAGCGTGCCGTCGGGGTTCAATCCGCCGACAGACGGAGGAAGGAGGAGCGTATGATCGCGCAGGCGGGCCACGGCACCTTTGGTGTCGAGTTCGGCGAGCACGGACACCGAGGTAATCTCGACGGCGCCGTCCGCGGAGCCGAGCCACACGGGCATGGCGGCAATCTCGGGCTTGCGCGCGAGTTTCTTGAGTTGTTCGTGCACGCGGTCGGAGCGTTCGCGCAGCACCTCATGCGGGAGAAGGGGATAGTCGGCGAGGAGTTCCGCGGGAGGGTAAGTTTCGGCGAGGCTTCGGGTGATCCATGCCGCTTCGGTGCGCCAGGCGACCAAAGTCTCGGGTGGTTCCCATTCGGCGACGCCGTGCAGGTAGTCGGCAATGGGAGGGCGACCGGGGAGCGGGTGGTGAATCGTGGTAAGCGACCAAGCGTCGAAAAGAATATCGCTGGCGGGCAGAATGGCCGGCGCAGGGCTGAAGGCGGCGATGCGGTCGTCAGTGGACAACTCGGCCATGATTTCGCCGAGGGCGGAGGGGGATGCCTGGCCCTGAGTTTCGAGCTTGCGAAAGAGTTCGAGCGTATTTCTCCGCGGCGGGGTGAGCGGATCTTTTTCGTCGAACGACTCGGGGACGACGATATCGACGACGGAGTGGGCGAGCAGGCCGAAGCGGTTCACGCGGCCGACACGTTGGGCCATGCTTTCGAACGTGGAGAGGTCGCAGATCAGGTCGTCGGCCGATAGGTTCACACCCACTTCACCGGCGCTGGTGGCAATCAGGTAAACGGTGCCGGTCGGGAGCTGCGCGGCGATTGGGACGCGACTGGTCTGCGGAAGGAAACGCTGGAACACAGGGCGGCGCACCAACTCGTCGCGCTCGAAGCCGCGCAGAGGGCCGATGAGTTTGACGGGCGCGGCGGACACCTTGGCTTTTTCGAGGGCGGCGGCCACACGCTGCACGACATTCAGGCTACGGGCGAAGACGACGATAGCGCGGCCGCTATCGCGCCGGCCGAGGGCGAGCTCGGCAAGCTTGTCGGCGAGCTCCTTTTTCTCGTCGGCGATTCTGTGGAGGGCTGGCTTTTTGGCGGCGTGGATGCGCTGGCGGACGATGGGGTTGTCGTGGTCGGCCGGGGTGAGGCCGAACGAGATTTTGCCTTCACGGCGATTGGTGGCGGAGAGCGCGAGCACGCGGAGCGGGCGTGGATCGCGGTCGAGTTTTTGTTGTTCGGCGATGGTTTCGAGGAGCTGTTGGAACGCCGGTTCAAGGTGGGCTTCGTCGTGGACGACGAGGGTGTCTTGTCCGAGGAATCCGGCGTGGTGGGGGCGGGTTTTGAAGCCGGTGCCGTAGCCGTTGAAGAGGAGCCGGCTGCCGATCATGTCCACCGTGCCAACAATGATCGCGGGCCGGGCGGGATCGGCGGACCACGCGCGGTTGTCCGCGAACTGGCCGCGCAGGGTGCTAATCGCGAGGGGAAATTCGTTGTCGTTCTGGCGTGGTACCGCGCAGAGGGATGCGAGGGGGGAGTGAAGGCCGGCTGCCTCGAGGTGTCCGCGCCACATTTCGACCTCGCGGGTGGTCTGATCGACGACGGTGCGACGATTAACGACGTAGGCGAGGCGGCGAGGTATTGTGCTCGGATGAGAGGTTAGCGCGCATAGCCAGACCGCGATGACGGATGTTTTGCCGAGTCCGGTCGGGATGCAGACAGAAGACGGAATGTGCCCGGCGATGAATTCGCGATAGAGGGCCTCTTGCCAAGGGAAGGGCGGTGAACCGGTAAGGGCTCCAAAGGCCTTGGGGAAGTCGAGGGCTTGCATGAAGCTAGAATTATACGGCGGCCGTCTTGCCGAGACCGGTGGGGATGTTGATGAGCCGGGATTCGCAGAGGCAGCCGGTGGTCAGCGTCTCCGGCTGGCTCGCGCGGGCGGACGGGCCGCAGGCTAGGCGGCACTGGTAGCCGTAAGGCGGATGCTCCGGATGCCCTGTTGCGGCGATGAAGAAGTCGGAGAACGTGCGGTCGCGCATGGCGGAGACGGGGCGAGAGTCTGTCGATCTGGATCGTGACCATCGCCAGCACCCGGAGTTGAAGCGGTCTCAGGGGCGGCGAATCAAAGCGGGCGGCGCGAGGCAAACGGTCGCCGCAAACCCGGGCAAGGATCACCTGCGTAAGGCGCAACGAATTTATACGGATAGCGCGCGTCGCACCAGGAGGGTGATGGACTTCAGCGGTTCTTTAGAACCAGATCAGTTGGCGTGATTGCGAGGTTTGGCGGACTGTTTTTCCGGAAAAATTATTGAAACACCCCGGAGGGTCGTGCGTCGAAGAGGCGATGATTTTTGCAAGCTGGCCGCACCTGTGCAGGAGCATGTTGGCAGGTGGGCTCGCGCTGGTCCTGCTCGTCGCGCTCCGGGCGCAGGGAGACGCACCGCCGAGCCGCGACACGCTCGTCTACAAGGACGGCGATCGGGTGCAGGGTGTGCTCGTGCTGGAGACCGCGGAGCTGATCACGTTCAAGTCCGACCGCTTCGGCGAGCTGCGCGTGCCCGCCCGTGACGCCGTGGTGATCAAGGGCCAGAAGCCGCCCGCCGCGCCCGCCGCCGTGGCCGCGCCGCCGGCGGCGCCACCTCCCGCGGCTCCGGCCGTCTCCGCGGCCGAGGCCGCCGACCAGGAACGCCTCACGCTCTGGGACCGGTTCTCCCCGGCGGTGCTCACGGCTCGGGTCCGCAATTACTTCGGCCCCTGGCAGGGTCGCCTCGCGGTCTCGAGCGAGATCGTCTCCGACACGGCCAAGCGCAACAACACGTCCTACGAAGGACGTCTGCAGCGCAAGTGGACGCGCGACGAGGTGAGCCTCACGCTGCGCTACGACTACAACGAGACGGACAACGTCCCCACCACCGATCTCATGCGCGTTGGCGGCCTCTGGCGGCGCACCTTCAACAAATCCGTCTTCGGCCAGTATCGTCCCTCGGTGGAATGGAACCGCGCCAGCCGGCTCCGCGGCGTGCCCAACGACTACTTCCTGCTGCAGCAGGAACTCGGCGTCGGCTACAATGTGCTCACCGCGCCGACGCGGAAGCTGCGGGTCGGGGTTTCGCAGAATCTCTTCGATCGCTGGACGCAGGTCGGCGAACGCGCCCACGATTCGCGCGGCGTCATTTCGACCTTCCAGGAAGCCGACCTGACGCTGCCCTGGCGCATCACCATCTCGCAGCGCGGCGTCTGGTATCCGGTGCGCGAGCAGGTCGACGGCTGGGAGAACCGCGTCGAGCTCAACAAGAAGCTTACCGAAACCCTCAGCGCTTCCGTCCGCCACGAGATCCGCCGCAACAATCCCGACGGCACCGCCCAGGATTACACGCGGCTGCGGCTGATGTTCGGCCTCGATTTCTGAGCCAGCGATTCGCCCGGGGTGGAGCCGCCTGTCCCCAGGCGGCTGACGTTCGGTGGAGCCGTGCGCAGCGGCTCGTGGACATGCCGTTCCCTCTTTCCGTGCGGCCGTTTTCATGGGTGCCGCGAAAACCAACGGCATGGCTCTGGCTGAGCGCCGGCGGCGGCGCGACAGGCCAGCCCGGATGACCAGTGGTTTCGACTCGGGAGGCGCCCCGGGATGTGTCATCTCCCCCGCATGTCACCCCGCCTGCTCGCCCTCTGTTGCGTCCTTCTCTTCCCGCTCGGCGGCTTCGCCGCCGTCCCCGGCGACCCGGGACGGATCGTCCTCGACCTGCCTCCCGGCCCCGGCAATCCGCGCAACAGCGAAGGGGCCTTCGTCGATGTCTCCGACGGCCGGATACTGTTCGTCTACAGCCGCTTCGACGGGGCCAGCGGCAGCGATCACGCCAAGGCGCGGCTCGCGGCGCGGTACTCGCGCGATGGCGGCGAGACCTGGTCGGGCGACACGCTCATCGCCACGCCCGGCGAGGACGACGCGATGAACGTGATGAGCGTCTCGCTGCTGCCGCTGCAGTCGGGCGAGATCGGCATGTTCTACCTGTTGCGCAAGAGCTGGCACGACCTGCGGGCGTATCTGCGCCGCTCGGGCGACGGGGGCCGGACGTGGAGCGAACCCGTGCTCTGCATGCCGGGGGCCGGCTACTACGTCACCAATAACGATCGCATCATCCGCCTCCGATCCGGCCGGCTCGTGATGCCCGCCGCCCTGCACAAGCGCCGCGACGATCGCAACGAGCACGGGGCGCTCGACTGGCGCGGGATCGCCACCTGCTTTCTCTCGGACGACGACGGCCGCACGTGGCGGGAATCGGCGGGCTATGTGACGCTGCCGGTCGTGCACACGCGCGCGGGCCTGCAGGAGCCGGGCGTCGTCGAGCTGCCGGACGGGCGCATCTGGGGCTGGGCGCGCACCGACCTGGGACGTCAGTACGAATTTTTCTCCTCCGACGGCGGCGAGACCTGGACCCAGGCCTCACCCTCGCGATTCACGTCGCCGAATTCCCCGCTTTCGATGAAGCCGATCCCCGGCCAGGCGCGGCTGCTCGCGGTCTGGAATCCGGCGCCGGCGTACGAGACCCGCACGCTGGTATCGCCGGGCGGCGACCGCACGCCGCTGGTGCTCGCCACGGGCACCGGTCCGACGACGGGATGGAAACCCGCCCGGATCATCGACGGCCCCGGCGAGCCGACGGCGGGCTACTGCTACACCGCGATCCATTACACCCGGGACGCCGTGCTGCTCGCCTACTGCGCGGGCGGGCTCGCGGACAACAAGAGCCGCCTCGCGCGCCTCCGCATCCGGAAGCTCCCGCTGGCCGGCCTCTGAAGCGTGGCGGCGCGCCCGGCCGCGCCCCCGCAGTCCTGGCTGGAACCATGCATTTGGCGCTCAAATCACCGATGCGAACGGCCGCACGGAAAGGTGGAGCGGCTTGTTCTCAAGCCGCTGCAGACGCGTCCGTCGAACGACAGCCGCCTGGGGACAGGCGGCTCCACCCCGTGAGTCGGTCCGATCTACAGCAGATTTAATGATTCTGTAGCCCAAACCCAAACGCAAAGTCGCAAAGGAGCGCAAAGCTTCGCCAAGTTCTCTTCGCGCGTCTCTGCTTTCCTTCGCGTCTTTGCGCTCAGGATCCCGCTTTGAGCGGGTACGACCTGCTTGATACGCTCTATGGCACCTGCAGCCTGGCCTTGTTGGCGGTGACCCAGGCCTCGAAATCCTGGAGTTTCGGGTTGAGGGCGCGGGAGAACTCCACGCTGCGGGCCCCGCAGAACTCGGCTTCGAAGTCGTGCTTGTATTGGAACATATTGCCGAGGTCGTCCGCCCCCGGGAATCCGAGTTTCCGATACGCGTCGAACGGCACCGCCTGGTATGCGACCTCCTGGCCGAGCACGCGGCCCAGCGTCGCCGCCATCTGGGCGCCCGTGGGGTGCTCGCCGGCGATGCCCACGGTGCGGCCCACCAGCTCGCTGCCGCGCTTGAAGACGCCGTAGGCGCAGCGTCCGATGTCCTCGGCGGCGATGCCCGGCAGCTTGCGGTCGCCCATCGGCAGCGCGAAGACCACCTTGCCGTCCGCACCCCGGCGCGGCCCCATGCCGAAGTGGATGAGGTTGTCCCAGTAGAAAGACGTCAGCAGGAACGTCGTCGGCACCCCCACGCGGGCGAACTCCGCGTCGGCCTCGCCCTTGCCGTCGAAGTGCGGCACCTTGTACTTGCCGTGGAGCGTCGGCATCCGCGAATCCGAGAGCGGCACGCGCTTGCGGGTGTCCTCGAGGGTCGACCAGATCACATGCTTCACCCCGCCGGCCTTGGCCGCGCGCGCCATGGCCGCAGCCTCGGCGATCTCCTTCTCGGCCGAGAAATGCGCCCAGAAGAACGTGACGCAGTACGCGCCGTGGACGCCGGCGAACGCGCGGTGCAGGCTCGCCTCGTCGTCGACGTCGCCCGCCACGACCTCGGCGCCGAGCGCGGCGAGGGCCCGGGCCTTCTCGGAATTCGGGTCGCGGGTGATCGCCCGGACGGCGAAGCCGCCGTTCGGGTCGTTGAGGATGGCGCGGACGAGTCCGCCGCCCTGGGCGCCCGTGGCGCCGGTGACTGCGATGATCTTCTTGCTCATGGAGTGGGGAGGGGTGCGGCGCGGACGCCGCACCGGCGGAGGCAGCGTGGACTGCGGGCCGCCGGTTTGTCGATGCCGGGCCGATCCGCGATCCGTGACATTTTCCCTCTTGTCTCCCGGGCGGTGGAACCTGTCACTTGGCCGCATGAGTGCCCAACGCGTCGTCTCCTTCCACTACACCTTGCGCGATCCCAACGGGCGCGTCCTGGATACGTCGGCCGGCGGCGAGCCCATCAGCTACCTCGAAGGCTCGGGCCAGATCATCGAGGGCCTCGACGAACAGCTCCGCACCGCCGACGCCGGCGTCAAGACGCGCGTGGTGGTGCCGGCGCACAAGGCCTACGGCGAGCGCGATCCCGGCCAGGTGCAGCGCGTGAAGCGGGATCTGCTGCCGATCCAGGGCGAAATCAACGTCGGCGACCAGTTTCAGGCGGGGCATGACCGCCACGCCCCGGTCGTGACGGTGCAGGCGATCGAGGGCGACGAGATCGTGCTCGACGGCAACCATCCGCTTGCCGGCGTCGATCTGACGTTCGACGTCGAGGTCACCGCCGCCCGCGTGGCGACCGCGGATGAGCTCGCCCACGGCCAGGGCCATGGATGTGGCGACGGCAGTTGCGGCTGCGGCCATTGAGGCTCCCGCGCCCGGACGCAAGACCCCGCACCCTTCTAACGGCATGAAAGCCCTCGGCATCGACATCGGCGGGTCCGCCATCAAAGGCGCACCCGTGGACACCAACACCGGCCGGCTCCTCGCGGAGCGCCACCGCATCGAAGTGGGAAAGAAGCACACCCCCGCTCAGATCGCCGGAGTCGTGGCGGAGATCGCCGCGCATTTCCGTTGGAAGGGGCCGATCGGAGTGGGATTTCCGGGCGTGATCCAGAACGACTCGCGCATCTGTTCCTCGGCCAATCTGCATGAAAAGTTCATCGGCTGCGACGGCGCGAAGCTCTTCGGCAAGGCGACGGGATGTCCCGTGTCGATGATCAACGATGCCGCCGCCGCTGCCGTGGCCGAGATGCGGTTCGGTGCCGGCCGGGGATTTTCCGGCAAGACGCTGATCCTGACGCTGGGCACGGGCGTGGGCTCGGTGCTGGCGTCACAGGGAGCGGTGGTGCCGCTGGAGCTGGGACATTTCCCTTGGAAGGGCGGAAGGGATGCCGAGAAGTACGTGGCGGCCTCGGTTCGCGAGGAAAAGGATCTTTCCTGGGACGAATGGGGCGCCCGGCTGCGGGATTTCATCCAGGTGCTCGAGTCGCTCTTCTGGCCGGAGTTGATCATCATCGGCGGCGGGGTGAGCGCGAAGCACCGGAAATTCTTCAAGTTCATCCAGCCCCGCGCGAAGCTGGTGCCGGCCCGCTTCCTCAACCAGGCGGGCATCGCGGGAGCGGCGATGTGGGCCCGGCGCTGAACGCGCCGGGAATTTGAGATTCTTACTCTCAGATGCCGGGCGGGCACTTCCTCCTGTCTCCGGGTTGGGTCGCTTGAATTTCAGATCACAAACCTCAGATCCCCTTCCGCTCGCTGGCGGTTCAAACCTTCGTCGCTCTCATGCTGTCCGTCGTCCCGCTCCACCGTCCTCCGCTCGATCCCGGCTTTGTCCCGGCCTCCCTCTGGCAGCGCGCGTTTCGCGAGTTGGTCGCCCGCGATGCCGCCGCGCGGCCCTTTGCGATCGCGTTGGTGCGCCCGGACGGCTCCGTCTTCCGCCATGACAGCCGCGTGCTCGCCGCGACCCACGCCCAGGCGCCGCTCAACCTCACCTACGCCGAGCGCCTGCTGAAATTCCTGTTGTGGATGAAGGGCGGCAGCCGGGTCCTCATCGGCGGTGCGGACGAGGTCGCGGGGCATCTCGCCCGGATCTACCACCCCGCGGGTGCGCGGGCGTTCGACTTCGATTTCATGGGCGAAAAGGTGTTCGGCGAGGCGTTCAGCGTCACCGCGGTCGCGCTCGACGCCCTGCCGGAGCCGGCTGAGACGACGGCGCCCATCGGCCGCCATCTCGAGGGCTGTCGCATCGGCTTCGACCTGGGCGGCAGCGACCGCAAGGCGGCCGCGCTCATCGCCGGGCAGGTGGTGTTTTCCGAGGAGATCGCCTGGGACCCGTATTTTCAGAAGGATCCCACTTATCACATCGAGGGCGTGCACGATTCCCTCCGGCGCGCGGCGGCGCATTTGCCGCGGGTCGACGCCATCGGCGGCAGCGCCGCGGGCGTCTATGTCAACAACGAGGTCCGCGTCGGCTCGCTCTTCCGCGGCGTGCCGCGCGACGCCTTCGAGCAGCATATCCGCCGGATGTTCTTCACCCTGCAGGAGCGCTGGGGCGGCGTGCCGTTCGAAGTGGCCAACGATGGTGAGGTGACGGCCCTCGCGGGCTCGATGGCGATGAACGACAACGCCGTGCTCGGCGTCTCGATGGGGACGTCGCAGGCGGGCGGCTACGTCACGCCGGCGGGCAACATCACGAGCTGGCTCAACGAGCTGGCGTTCGCTCCCGTCGACTACCGGTCCGACGCGCCCCGGGACGAGTGGTCGGGCGACGCCGGCTGCGGCGCGCAGTATTTCTCGCAGCAGGGAGTCGGCCGCCTCGCCCCGCTCGCCGGCTTCTCCTTCGCCGCCGACGTGCCACTGCCCGAGCGCCTAATCGCGGTGCAGGAGGCGATGCAGGCCGGCAATCCGCGCGCGCGGCAGATTTACGAGACGATCGGCGACTGCTTCGGCTATGCGATCGCGCACTATGCGGACTTTTACGACGTGCGAAACCTGCTCGTGCTCGGCCGCGTGAGCTCCGGCGAAGGCGGCGAGATCGTGCTCGCGCGCGCCGCGAGGGTCCTGCGCGACGAGTTTCCCGCGCTGGCCGACCAGATCCGGCTGCGCACGCCCGACGAGAAGAGCAAGCGCCACGGTCAGGCCACCGCCGCCGCCAGCCTGCCCGCCCTTCCGGGCCGAACCGTTTCCCGATGAAATTTTCCCATCCCGCCGCCGACATCTTCCTGCCCGACCCGGGCCTCACGCCCGCCGCGGCCCTCGCGCGCACGACCCACCTCTGCGTGGCCGCGCATCAGGACGACATCGAGATCATGGCCTATCACGGCATCGCGGACTGCCTGGGCCAGCCCGAACGCTGGTTCAGCGGCGTGGTCGTGACCAACGGCGCCGGCAGCTCGCGTACCGGCCGGTACGGCAGCTACACCGACGCGCAGATGCAGGACGTCCGCCGCCTCGAGCAGCGGAAGGCCGCCATGATCGGAGACTACAGCATCCAGATCCAGCTCGCGCATCCCAGCGCGGCGGTGAAGGACCGGGCCAACGCCGACGTGCAGGCGGACCTCGGCGCGATCTTCGACGGGGCCGGCGCGGACGTAGTCTACCTGCACCAGCCGGCCGACAAGCATGACACGCACGTCGGCGTGCTCGCCCACAGCCTCGCCGCGCTGCGCCGGCTCCCGGCGGAGCGGCGGCCGAAGCGCGTGCTCGGTTGCGAGGTGTGGCGCGACCTCGACTGGATGGTGGACACCGACAAGCAGGTGCTCGACACCGGCCGCTTTCCCAACGTCGCGCAGGCGCTCGTGGGGGTGTTCGACTCGCAGATTTCCGGTGGCAAGCGCTACGACCTCGCCACCGCCGGTCGCCGGATGGCGCATGCCACCTACCATACCTCCCACGCCAGCGATCAGTTCCAGGGCATCACCTGGGCGATGGACCTCACCCCGCTGGTGCACGACCCGAAACTTTCGCTCGCGGACTATACGCTGCAGTACATCGAGCGCTTCCGGCAGGATGTCGCGGCGCGGCTCGCCCGGTTCGCCTGAAGGCGCCCCTCCTGCCCGCGGGACGGCCGCGTGCGCCAGGCGGGCGGGCCGTCCGTTGCCGTCCGCGGCGAGCCCATCATTCGGCTCGCGCGGATTGACCGCCCTGCGATTCACGCTGCATGCGCCCTGACATCCTTATCCTGGGACAGGGCCTGGCGGGGACGCTGCTGGCCTGGGAACTCGAGCAGGCGGGGATCGCGTTCGAGCTCCTCGACCCGGGGCACGCCGCCGCCGCTTCGTCGGCCGCGGCGGGTATCGTCAATCCCGTTACGGGCCGCCGGCTGGTGAAGAGCTGGCGGATCGAGACGCTCGGTCCGGCCGCGCGCGCGACCTACCGTGCGCTCGAGGAGGCGCTCGGCCTGCCGCTGTGGCGCGATCTGCGGGTGTGGCGGCGCTTCGCCGATGAGAGCGAGCGCACCACGTGGAGCCGCCGAATGGCGCGGGGTGACCTGGGGCCGTATGCCGGAGCTGCGACTCCGGACGGTTTCTGGATCGAGTCTGCGGCGCGCGTCGACTTTGGCGCGCTGCTGGCGGGGGCGCGCAGGCGGTGGCGCGCCGCCGGGCGGCTGCGCGAGGCGGCGCAACTGCCTTCGGACCTGGCGCGGACGTGCGAGCGTCATGCCCTGGTCATCGATTGCACCGGACAGGCGGCAGCCGAGGGTGGGGCGTTCGGTTTCGTGCCGTGGGAGTTTTCGCAGGGCGAGGTGCTGGAGGTGGCCGTGGACGGGCTGGACCCGGGCGTCGTGCTCAACCGGCGGCAGTGGGTGGTGCCCGTCGGGCCGGGAACGGCGTGGGTCGGTGCGACCCACGTGCCGGGAGGGCGCACCGCGCAACCGACGGCCGCCGCGCGCGCCGTGCTCGCCGATGCCGCCCGGGACCTGCTCGGCGCGCGGACGCCCTTTGTCATCACGGGCCAGCGCGCCGGCGTGCGGGTGAACGTGCCGGACCGGCGGCCCGTCGCCGGACGCCACCCGGAACGGCCCCGCCTGGGCCTTATCAACGGTCTCGGCGGCAAGGGTGCGCTTTGGGCACCGCTGCTGGCACGGCAGTGGGTGCGACACCTCGCCGCGGGAGAAGCGTTCGACCCGGAGATCGCCGTGTCCCGCTTCGCCGCCGCCGCATGCCGGTGATGCGGCGTCCTGCCGGCGCGGAGACGAATTTTCCGCGCGCGCGGAATTCCCGTAACTTTTGCGCGCGATTTGGGTTTTCGGCCCATGTCCGCGCTTCGTCGGTGGCTCCCTCCAACTTCTTCCGGCCGGCTCCTTTGCAGGGCAGGCCGGGGGCGGGTTGGCGGAGTGGTCGCAGGCGGCCGCGCGGTCAGATGGTTACTGTCCGTTCGTAGCAGTCATCAGTTGTGGGATGCGGCCGGCTCGTTGTGGGGCCGGCCGCATTTTTTTCCGGCTGGCTGGTGACAGAGTGGCAGCTTGCTTCGCTCGCCTCGATTTCGTCCGATGAACGTCTCCCTCCCACCGTCGCCTTCCTCCATGAGCCTGACTCCCTCCGCTCCCTCGTCCGGGGCCACTGTCCCGGTCGCACGGAAGCGCTCCCGGCGGTTCTGGCTGATCGCGCTCGTGCTCCTGCTGGCGGGGGCGGGAGGAGCGGCCGTCTATCATCAGCGGCGCAATGCCGTGAAGGAGATCGGCGTGATGACGGAGAAGGCGGTCGTGAAGACGATCACGCAGGTCGTGAATGCCACCGGCAAGATCCAGCCCGAGGTCGAGGTGAAGATCTCCCCCGAGGTGGCCGGCGAGATCGTCGAGCTGACGGTGCGCGAAGGCTCGGCGGTGAAGAAGGGCGAACTCATCGTCCGGATCAAGCCGGACACCTACCGCTACCAGGTCGAACAGCAGGAGGCCAACCTCGTCGCCGCCCGGGCCAACGCCGTCCTCAGCCAGGCCCAGCTGCAGAAGAGCCGCGACGACTTCAAGCGTACGGAGGGACTGTTCGCGCAGAAGCTCGTGTCCGAGGCGGATTTCACCGCCGGTCGCACCGCGGTGGAGGTCGCGGCGGCGAATCACGACAACGCGCTGGCGCAGATCCGTCGCACCGAGGGGCTGCTGAGCCAGTCGCGCGACCAGCTCTCCAAGACGACGATCGCCTCGCCCATGGACGGCACCGTGAGCTCGCTGACCAGCGAGGTCGGCGAGCGCGTGGTCGGCACCGGCTCGTTTGCCGGCACGGAGATCATGCGGATCGCCAACCTGGACGACATGGAGGTGCGCGTGAACGTGAACGAAAACGACGTCGTGAACGTGAAGGTGGGGGACCGCGCCCGCGTGATGATCGACGCCTACCCGGGCCGCCGCTTCGCCGGGACCGTGAAGGAGATCGCCTCGGCCGCGCGTACCACGGGACTCAATACGCAGGAGGAGGTGACGAACTTCCAGGTCAAGATCCGCATCGCGGACAAGGACGTGCGGCTGCGCCCGGGCATGAGCGCGACGGTGGACATCGAGACGCAGACGGTGGCGGATGTCGTCGCCGTGCCGATCCAGTCGGTCACCGTGCGCAGCCGCGAAGGCAGCCGCACGATCGAGCAGCTCGCGGAGGAGCGCGAGCGGAAGGCGCGCGAAACGCAGGGCGAGGGCGCCGCGGCCGCGGTCAACGAGCGGCAGCAACGCGAGCGGGAGCGGGCCGACCGCGAGTCGCTGCAGCGCGTGGTGTTCGTCAAGTCCGGCGACGTGGCGAAGATGGTGCCGGTCGAGACGGGCATCGGCGACACGACCCACCTGCAGATCAAGTCCGGGCTCAAGGCGGGCGACGAGGTCGTCAGCGGACCGTTCAGCGTGATCATGCGGACGCTGAAGGACGGCGCCCGGATTCGGATCGAAACGCCGAAGAAAAAGGACGAGGATAAGAGCTGAAGCCGCGTCATGATCCCGACTCCCCCGTCCCACGCCGCGCTCGAGCAGCGCATCACCCGGCCGCCCGGCGCCCTCGTCATCGACATCGAGGGCGTCACCAAGCTCTACAAGATGGGCGCCGAGACGGTCCATGCCCTGCGCGGCGTGAGCCTGCAGATCCGGCGCAATGAATATCTGGCGATCATGGGCCCCTCGGGCTCGGGCAAGTCGACGCTGATGAACATGCTCGGCTGCCTGGATACGCCCACGGCGGGGCGGTACGAGTTCTCCGGCAAGAACGTCGCGACCATGGTGGACGACGAGCTGGCCGACATCCGCAATCGGGAGATCGGGTTCGTGTTCCAGACGTTCAACCTGCTGCCGCGCTCGGATGCGCTGCACAACGTCGAACTGCCGCTCGTGTACGCGGGCATCGGCAAGGCGGAGCGGCTGCAGCGGGCGCGCGAGGCGCTGGACAACGTCGGCCTCGGCCAGCGGCTGCACCACCGGCCCAACGAGCTCTCGGGCGGACAGCGGCAGCGCGTCGCCATCGCCCGCGCGCTGGTCACGCGGCCGTCGATCATCCTCGCCGACGAACCGACGGGCAATCTGGATTCCCGGACCGGCGTCGAGATCATGGCCCTGTTCGAGCAACTCTACGCCCAGGGCAACACCCTCATCGTCGTGACCCACGAGGAGGACATCGCGCGGCACGCGCGCCGGATCGTGCGGCTGCGCGACGGGCTGATCGAAAGCGACGCGAACATCTGACCGGCGCAAGGGGCGGTCTGCCACGGCGGGCGCGGGCGCGCCCTGACCGGGCGCCGCCCGCCGGTCTCCCTTCGTCCTCCATGTCGCGCCTCTACCACGAGTTCCTCGAGTCCGTGCGCATCGCGTTTGCGCAGATCCGGGCGAACAAGCTGCGATCGGCCCTGACGGCCTTGGGCGTTATCATCGGCATCGTGGCGGTGACGCTCATGGGCACGGCCATCCGCGGCATCGACGCCGGCGTCGACCGGAGCTTCGCGGGATTTGGCGACGATGTGCTTTACGTGACGAAATGGCCCTGGCGCGGCGTGTCGGACTGGTGGACGTTCCGCAACCGCCGGCCGATCCAGCACCACTACGCGCGCCAGATCAACGAGTGGGTCGCGCGCCATCCCGACGGTCCCCTGCGGGTCGCGGTGCCGACCGCCAACCGCGGCACCAACATCGTGCGGGGCGAGTACCGGTTGAACAACATCTGGACCCTGGGCACGAGTGCGGATTACGCGCGGATCACGCGTTCGGACCTCAAGGACGGGCGCTTCTTCTCCGAGTTCGAGGCGCAGGCGGGCGGCAACGTGGTGGTGATCGGCTTCGACGTGGCCGATGCGCTGTTTCCCGGCGAGAATGCCGTGGGCCGGACGATCCGGATCCGCGACCAGAATTTCCAGGTGCTGGGCGTGGCGGCGCGGCAGGGCAGCTTCCTCGGGCTCTTCAGCTGGGATTCGATGGTCGCGATGCCGCTCACGACCTACCGGCGCTACTTCCGCGTGGGCGAGAACGGCGAGGTGCGCGTGCAGGTCGATCCGGCGCGCATGGCCGAGGCGCGCGAGGAACTGCGCGGCCTGATGCGCCGCATCCGCCAGCTCAGTCCGGAGCAGCGCGACGACTTCGAGATCAACGAGCAGGGCACGATCCGGGCGCAGCTCGATCCGATCAAGAACGGCCTTTTCCTCGCCGGCCTGCTGATCACCGGGCTGGCGCTGTTCGTCGGCGCGATCGGCATCATGAACATCACTTACGTGAGCGTGAAGGAGCGCACGCGCGAGATCGGCACCCGCAAGGCGCTCGGCGCGCGGCGCCGCGCGATCCTGCTCCAGTTCCTGGTCGAGGCGTCGTCCATCTGCGTGGCCGGCGGCGTGGTCGGCCTGCTCCTGACCGCCGGGGCGACGCAGGCCGTGGCCCGGCTCGCGCCGTCGTTCCCGCTCGTCTTCTCGGGCGGGCTGGTGGTCATCGCGCTCGCGGCGTCGGTCGCGGTCGGCGTGGTCAGCGGCTTCCTGCCCGCGCTCCAGGCGAGCAAGCTCGATCCCGTGGAGGCGCTGCGCTACGAATGATCTTCGGCGAGATCTTCCGGCTCTCCCTGGCCTCGCTCGCGGCCAACAAGCTGCGCTCCGGCCTCACCATGCTCGGCATTTCCGTCGGCGTGCTCTCCGTCATCGGCGTGATGACGTGCATCACCGCGCTGCGCTCCAGCATCGAGACGGGCCTGAACGTGCTCGGCGCGAACAGTTTTCTCATCAGCAAGTTTCCCGCGATCAACTTCTCCGATCCGTGGGTGCGCTTCCGCAACCGCCGCGACATCACCTACGCCCAGGCCGAGCGTTTCAAGGAACTGATGCGCGGCACCGCCGAGGTCAGCCTCGTGCTGCGGCGCGGCGGCCGGCGCGTGTTCTACCAGGATCGCCGGACCAACCCCAACATCCGCCTCGTCGGCACGGACGAGAATCACCTCAGCGCCTTCCGCTACGAGCTCGCCGCGGGACGCAACCTGCAGGCCGATGACGTCGCCTTCGGCCGCGCGGTCGTGGTCCTGGGCCACGACATCGCCGACAAGCTCTTCCTCAACGAGGATCCGCTCGGCCGGCAGGTCCGCATCGACGGCCAGGGTTACACCGTCGTGGGCGTGCTGGCGGCCAAGGGCAGCTCGTTTGGCGAAAGCCAGGACTCCAACGCGATCACGCCGATCACCCAGTTTTTCGAGGTGTACAGCGGCGCCTGGCGCAGCCTCGGCATCAACGTGCAGGCGCCCGACCAGGCGTCGATGGTCGCGACGCAGGAGGCGGCCATCGGGGCGATGCGGCTCGTGCGCACCCTCGATCCCGAGGAACCGAATGACTTCGAGGTGTTCTCCAACGAATCGCTGATCGAGTCGTTCAACCGCGTCGCCGGCATCGTCGCGCTGGGCTCGCTCGCGATCAGCGCGATCGCCCTGCTCGCCTCCGGCGTCGGCGTGATGAACATCATGCTGGTGAGCGTGACCGAGCGCACGAAGGAGATCGGCATCCGCAAGAGCATCGGCGCGACGAAGCGCAACATCCTCCTGCAATTCCTGATCGAGGCCGTGCTGCTGTCGCTCGTCGGCGGCGTGGCGGGCGTGGCGCTGGGCGTCGTGGGCGGCAACCTGGTCGCGCAGGTCCTCAATGCGGCCGTGGTGTTCCCGTGGGCCTGGGCCTTCGCCGGCCTCGCCGTCTGCTCGGCCATCGGCATCGGCTTCGGCTTTTATCCCGCCTGGAAGGCGGCGTCGCTCGATCCGATCGAGGCGCTGCGCTACGAATGAGGCCGCCGCCGGCGCGGCCCTACCGCGGGCCGGCTCAGCGGCCCCGGCGGATCTCGGAGCCCTGGAAGCGGATCTGGATCCGGTAGACCTTCTTCGTCCGGCACTTGATCGCGCCGGTCGCGAGGTCGAATTTTTCCGGCACCTCGATCTTGTGCACGTCGACCACCGCGTGGTAGCCGCGCTCCGAGAACACGTCGATCAACATGGCCAGCGCGAGGCCGTCATCCAGCACCGGCTCCTCGGTGTTGATCTGCGCCACGCCGGAGATGGCGTGCCGGAGCACGATCGGGATGATCTTCTTCTCGATGAAGGTGGTGACCCGCGCGAAGAGCTCGCTGTGCTCGAGCTCGTAGCTGTCGAGGCGTCGCACGAGCTCCTGGCGGGCGCCCACGATGATCTCGCGGGCGACCGGGATGCCGCGCAGCCGGTCGACCGTCCGCGGATCGAGCTCCAGGGTGCTCTGGTATTCGAGCTCGCGCAGGATGTTCTGCTCCACCTCCTCGAGCGAGCCCTGCGCGTTGATGAAGTGATAGTGGAAGATCTCCTTGAGCGACTGGAGCGCATCCCAGGTCTGCTCCTTGAAGACGCGGTACCGCCGCCGGGCGAGCGATTCGTCGAAATCGGTCGGCCGTTCCTCCAGCAGCTCGCCGATGCCCGTGCGCGCCACCTCCTCGTTGTGCTGGCGGATTTCCCGTCCGCGCTTCAACTGCCGCGCGATCGACTCCTTCTCGTCGACGAAGAGCACCATGATGTGGATCGTCGGCTGGCGGAAATGAATGCTCAGCGGCGAGTGATAGAACTCGCGCCGCAGCGCGTGCATCTTGTCGACGAGCAGCTTGAGGCACTCGACCTGCACCTTCGTGCGCGGGAAGCCGTCGAGGATCACGCCGTCGCGGTACTCGGTGCGGAGAAGCTGGCGCAGGAGCAGGCCGACCACCTCGCGGTCGCCGACCATGTTGCCCGCGTTCTTCAACGCCCGCGCCTCCGGCGAGTCGAGCAGCGCGCTGATCACGACCGGCGGACAGGTGAGCCCGCGCGTGAGCGTGATGAACGCGGTGTTGGTGCCCTTGCCCGCGCCGGGGGCACCGCCGAGCAGGATGATCTCCTTGGGGAAGCGCAGGTTTTCCCGGCCGAAGTCCGCCTCGAGGTCCTGCCACACGGCGGTGAAGATCAGGTGCGCGTCCTTGATCTCGAGATCGGAGAGCTTGCCCCCCGGGGGCGGCGGATGCGGAGACACGGTGAGCGAGGACGTCGACATGGGCGCAGGGTCGGGCGGCGGCGATGGAAGGGTTTCGGGCGCGTATGACACCAGAAAACGCGCCGAATGCCAGCCCGGTCGGGGGCGAAGTTTCCGCATCTGGCACCGCAACAATGTGCAGGCGTGTTTTCCCCGGGGAACCCCCGATCCGTTCGTGCAAATCGCACCGCAAAAATATTGGGCGCGGCGGGAACCGGCTCGGGCACGCTCGGTCGAACGGGAGCGACAGATCGCGTCGGCCTAGCCGGCGGGTTTGTCAAAGTTGAAGCTGGACCTGGCGGGGTCGCGCGAGCGGCCCCGCCTTGTTGTTGCCGGTCCGGCCGGTGTCTGCGAGATTCCAGCTCCTCCATGCGCACCTTGATCGTCGACGACGAAGCGGGCATCCGCAAAACGACGCGGATCGCGATCGAATCCGCGGGCCACGAGGCCGTGGAAGCCCCGAGCGGGGCCCGCGCCCTGAAGGCGGTCGAGGACGAGGCGTTCGACGTGGCGTTTCTCGACCTCAAGCTCGGGGCGGACGACGGGCTGGCCTGGCTCGAGAAGCTGCTGCAGGCCCGGCCGGGGCTGCACGTCGTGATGTTCACGGCCTTCGCCAACATCGCGACCGCCGTCGACGCGATGCGGCGCGGCGCCTACGATTTCGTGCCGAAGCCCTTCACGCCGGACCAGATCCGGGGCATCCTGGCGCGCATCGAGCGCACCCGGGCGTTGCAGACGCGCGTTCGCGCCCTGGAAGGCGAGATTGCCGCGGAATCGCCGCCCGTGGACCTCGACTCCGAGGAGCCGGCCACGCGCGCCGCGCTCGAGATCGCGTTCCGGGCGGCGGAGTCCGCGGCCAACATCCTCATCCTCGGTCCGAGCGGCACCGGGAAGAGCGTGCTCGCCCGGGAGGTGCACAAGCGCAGCGCCCGGCGCGACCAGCCGTTCGTGACCGTGAGTTGTCCGAGCCTCTCGCGCGAGCTGCTGGAGAGCGAGCTCTTCGGACACGTGAAGGGGGCATTCACCGGCGCGGTGGCCGACACCAGCGGCAAGGTCGCCGCGGCCGACGGCGGCACGCTCTTCCTCGACGAAGTGGGCGAGCTGCCCCTGGAGATCCAGCCCAAGCTGCTGCGCCTGCTCCAGGAGCGAGAATACGAGCGGGTCGGGGAGGCGCGGATACGGCGCGCCAACGTGCGCGTGATCGCCGCCACCAACCGGAACCTGATGGACGAGGTGCGGGCCGGGCGGTTCCGCGAGGACCTGTACTACCGGCTCAATGTCATCGGCGTGGTGCTGCCCGGGCTCCGCGACCGTCCCGCCGACCTCGCGCGGCTCGCCGAGAGCTACCGGCGGTTCTTTGCCGCGCAGCTCGGGAAGAAGGTGGAACGGTTCTCCCCCGACGTGCGGGCGGCCTTCGGCGCCTACCCCTGGCCGGGCAACCTGCGCGAACTGCGGAACGTGATCGAGCGGGCCGTCATCCTCGCCGCCGGCCCGGCGATCGAGCGCTGCGACCTCCCGGACGAATTCCGCGTGCAACCGGCGCCGGGGATCGCGGTCGGTGCCCGGGTGACGATCGATGCGCTCGAGGCCGAACACATCCGCCGCGTCCTTGCCCTTTCCCGCAACCTCGACGAGGCGGCGCGGACGCTTGGCATCGACCCCGCGACGCTCTATCGCAAGCGGCAGAAGCTCGGGCTCCTCTGAGCGTCCGCCCGCGATGCTGCGCACGCGCCTTTTCCTCGGCCTTTCCCCACTCGTCCTCCTGATCGTCGCCACGGGCGGCTACGCGATCCACATGGGCCGCGAGGTCGCCGATGCGCTCGCCCGCGACCTTTCCCAACATTCGCGGGCGGTCGCGGCCGCGGGCCGGATGCGGGCCGCCGCCGGCGCCATGGGGGTGGTCGTGGGCCAGGTGCCGGCCGGAGCAGCGGAGCGCCGGGCGTTCGAGGACCAGCGCGGCGCGTTCATGCGCGATCTGATGGAGGAGGCGGCGGTTTCCGCCGGCTCGCCGCGCGCGGAGGCGGTGGCGGCGATCGACGCGGCGTTCGAGCGGCTGGCCGGGCGCGGACGGGCGCTGCTCGAACTGGGTGGCTCCGGGGCGATGCGGGATGTGATGGAGAACACGCGCGCGCTCAATGGCGTGCTTGATGCGATCGACGGGCTGACCCGCTTCGATGTGGCCGCCGCGCGCGACACCGCCGCCCGGGTGGGGGAGATCGCGCGGGGGACCGAGCGGCTCATGCTGGCCGCGATCGCCGGCGGGGTGGTGCTCGCCCTGTTCCTCGCCTGGCGGCTCGCGGCGTCGCTGCTGCAGCCGATCCGCGAGCTCACCGCCTCGGCCGTCGCGCTCGGCGACGGCGACCTGGACCGGGAGGTGCCCGAGGTCTCGCGGGACGAACTGGGGCAGCTCGCCCGCGCGTTCAACACCATGGCGGCCAAGCTGCGCGCCTACCGCAGCGCCACCGTGGCGCGGGTGCTCCGGGTGCAGCGCACGATGGAGGCCACGCTCACGTCCACCCCCGACCCGCTCTTCGTCGTGGGCCGTGACGGCGCGCACGAGGTGCGCAACCCGGCCGCGGAGCAGCTGGCGGCGCTCCCCGAATTCTCCGGCGGGTTTCCGGCGGCGCTCGCGGAACCGCTCGCCGCGGTGTGGCGCACGGGGGAACACTACCTGCCGACCGATTACGGCCGCGCCGTGGTCCTCCGCGTCGGCCGCGACGACCGGCATTACCTGCCGCGCATCCTCGCCATCGGCGACAAGCTCACCGAGTTCAGCGGCGCGGCCGTCATCCTGCAGGACGTGACCAAGTTCCGGCTGATGGACGATGCCAAGACGAACCTCGTCGGCACCGTCAGCCACGAGCTGAAAACGCCGCTCACCAGCCTCCGGATGGGACTTTACCTCCTGCTGGAGCAGGACCTCTCCGCCCTCTCGGCGCAGCAGCGCGAATTGATCGAGGACGCGCGGACCGACGCCGACCGGCTGCTCCGGATTTTGGATACGCTGCTCGACCTGACCCGGCTGGAGAGCGGCGCCGCCGCCCTGGAGCGGACGGAGATCGGCGTGGCGCGGCTACTCGATGAACAGGCGGCGGAGGCGCGCGGCCTCGCTGCCGCCGCCGGCCAGCGGCTCGAGGTCGCGGTCGCGCCGGAGCTCGCGGGCGTGGCGGTCCGGGTGGACGTGTCGCGGCTCCGGCACGTGTTCATGAACCTGCTGACCAACGCCGTGAAATACTCGCCGCCGGGCGGCCTGATCACGCTCGGGGCCGCGCGCGAACCCGGCGGCTTCGTGCGCTTCCACGTGAGGGACCGCGGGCCGGGGATTCCCGCCGCGAGCCTCGGTCGGATCTTCGAGCGGTTCTACCGCGCGCCCCACCAGGAGGGCCGCACGGGCGCAGGTCTCGGTCTCGCCATCGCGCGCGAGATCGTCGTCGCGCATGGCGGCACCATCGGATGCACCAGCGTGGAGGGCGAGGGCAGCGATTTTCACTTCGTGCTGCCGGTGGAATCCCAGGGGTGAGCCGACGCGCGCGAAATCCCGAGTAATGGCCGCGAACGGTTGCCAAACCCCCGATTGCCGACACCTTCATTTCTCGTCGCCACCCGCCGCCGCGGCCCCGGCAACTGCTCCTTTCTCATGAACAACCGCAAAGAACCTGTCGCAGAGACCCCCGAGGAACTGATCGGCCACATCAGCCGGCTGATGTCGGAGGCTGAGGCGATGATCGCCGGCCCCGTCACCGACCAGTCCGCGCCTAAGATGGCCGAGATCAAGCACCAGCTCGAGGGCGCCCGGCAGCAGCTCAACGACTTCTACGTGCAGGCGCGCGAAAAGGTCGTCGCGGGAGCGAAGTACACCGACGAGGCGATCCGCGCGCATCCCTACCGGTCGCTCGCCGTCGCGCTGGGCGTGGGCGTGCTCATCGGCGCCCTCCTGCGGCGCAAGTGAGCCGAGCCTGATGCGTCACCTGACTCCGGATACTCCGCCCCGCCTCGCGGGTGCGGCGGCAACCCACCCGAACTCCGCCACCCATGGACACGCCTTCGTCTGAACCTCCCGGCATGATCGGCAGCCTGCGCTCGTTCGCGGAGGGGCTGCTGGCCTCGGTCCACGACCGGATCGAGCTGCTTTCCCTCGAACTCCAGGAGGAGAAGCAGCGCCTGATCCAGGTCTTCATCTGGATCAGCGTCCTGGTGTTCCTCGCCATCCTGGCCACCGTGTTCGCCAGCCTCGTGCTCGTGGTGCTCTTCTGGGAGACCGCGCGCGTGGCCGTGGTCAGCTCGCTGGCCGGAGCCTATGTCGTGGCCCTCGTCGCCGTGGCGGTGAGTTTCCGCCGATATCTCGCGCACCAACCGAAGCCGTTTGCCGCGACGTTGAACGAGCTCAAAAAGGACCGAGAATGTTTCCGCGAGAAGACCTGACCGACCTCGACCGGCGCAAGCGGCTTCTCCAGGCGCGGATCGCGCTGAACCGGCTGCAGTGCACGGCCGCCGCGGCCGAGCTGGCGCGGCCCCTCGCCGTCGTGGACCGCGGAGTCACACTGTGGCGTCGCGTGTCGCCGCTCGTGAAGCTTTTCGCCGTCCCCGCCGGCCTGCTGCTCGGCCGCTCGCTGGGGGGACGCCGCGCGGCGGGCCGCCGGAGCCGCTTCGGCATGCTCCTCACCGTGCTCCCGCTGGTGTGGCGCGGGGCCAGGCTGTTCATGACCGTGCGGGCCGCGGCGGCGGCCGGCCGTCCGCCGGCCGGGGCGCGCCCGCCTCGCTGAGCGGACTCATGCAGCTGGCCTTCTATTCAGCCGTGAGAACGGCTGCACTGAACGGTGGAGCGGCTTGTCCTCAAGCTGCTGCGGACCGGTCCACCGCACGTCAGCCGCCTGGGGACAGGCGGCTCCACCGCACGGCATCGTTCCCGCTGAGGCGGCGCGGGCCGGCGGGCCGGACTTCGCCGCGGCGGCGGATCACCCCTTGCGCTGGATCACCGGTGCCGCCGCGTCGATCTGGCCGCGCGTCACGCCGAGCTGGTTGATGAGCTTCAGCTCGCGCCAGAGGGCGGCGCCCGACAATTCCCCGCGCAGAAGCTGGCCGTAGCGCGTGAGGGTGCGTTGCACCTCGTCGGCGGTGTCGTTCAGGAATTCGATGCGGAAGCTGCGGGCGCCAAGCTGGAGCAGACGGTCCGCATACTCGGCTCCGGTCTGGGCGCGATTGTTGAAGACCGTGTTCCGGCAGCCGGCATCGGCCTTGAGCGGCAGTTCCGCGCCCACGCGATCGCGCAGCGCGACGCGGTGGCGGTCGCAGGGCCGGCCACAGTCGCGGTAATCGCGCCCGGTCGAGAGGAACGCACAGAACACGCAGTGCTCCATGTGAAACAGGGGCATGTGCTGATGCAGGGTGAGGTCGAACCACGCCGGCGGCGCGGTGCGCAGCAGCGCCTCGAGCTGCGTGATGTTGAGATCGTAGCTCGCCGTCACCCGTTCGAGCGCATGGCGACCGACGAAGTGGGCCGCCGTCCAGGGATTGGCGACATTGAGGGAAAAGTCCCCGCGCTTCCGGTCGCCGGCGAAGAAGGCCAGGTGGTCGTAGTTGCGGACCAGGTATCCATCCGCCTGCGACGAACGCACCTGCTGGAGGATCCAGTCCTCGCCGGGCTTGAAGATGCGCGGCGGGGCGACCCAGATCGTCGCCGCCGCCCCGTCGGGGGCGCCGGCCTGCAGCGTGCGGAAGCGGGCGACGACCTCGCGATAGCGTTTCGGGTTCTCGAACTCGCAGTACACCGTCCGGACGCCGGCGGCCCAGGCGGCGTCAAGCTGCTCCGGCAGCCGGATGACGGCGATGATCCCGGGGGCCGCGGGCGGCGGGCCGGCCGGGGGCAGCTCCAACCGCAGGGGAGCCGGCGTCAGCTGCCAGCGTCGCGGCCGGGCGCGGCAGTCCTCGAGGGCGGCGATGGCGTCGCGGCGGAGCCGGTTGAGTTCGCGCAGCGGGAGCATGACGGCGCCTTCGAGCTGGCTGTCCAGCCGGCCGAGGCGGAAGGGCGTGCCGCCGAGCCGGCCGAGCTGCTCCTCCAGGCGGTCCGCCGTGAGGGGCTGGGTCGTGGCGGCCTCGAGCGGGATCGCCGACTGCACCTGCACGACGTGCCCCTCGCCGTCGCGGGCGATGACCGTGAGCGGCGTGCCGGCGCGGCCGTGCACGGCGAGGTCCAGCGGCCGCTGGAACCGCACCTTGTCACCCGCAAACGTCGCGCGCAGTTCCCGTTCGAGCGCGGGGTCGCTGGTTTTCCAGAGTTTCTGCCCGGGGCGCACGCGCCGCCAGTCGATGTCGCCGCGGCCGAAGCGAAGTGTCACCGAGCCCGGCGCGGTCGCGTCGGGCTCGACCTGGTACACGCGCCCGCCTTCCTCGCCCGCCTCTGGACGGCCGGCGTCGAACACCACGCCGTCCCCCGGCTTCACCGGCGCGAGCGGCCGCAGGAGTACGGATTCGCCGTCGACACGCGCCACCTCGCCGACCAGGACGCCGCGCTTCGTGCCGAAGCGGCCGTGCGCGAGGGACTGGTTGTCGATCCCGCGAAACCAGCCGGTATACAGGCCCCGGGAAAAGGCCATCTGGAGCTCGTAGCGCGCGGCGTCCGGCCGTCCGTCCGGCGGGTTTTCGCCGAGGATGCGGTCCAGGGCCTGGCGGTACACCCGAGTGATGCTGGCGACGTACTCCGGAGTCTTCAGCCGGCCCTCGATCTTCAGGGAGGTGACGCCGGCGCGGACCAGCTCCGGCAGCACCTCGATCCCCGCGAGATCCTGCGGGCTCAGCAGGTAGCGCCGGTCCCCGAGGGCGACGGGCGCGCCGTCGGCGATCAGGTCGTAGGGCAGCCGGCACGCCTGGGCGCACTCGCCGCGGTTGGCGGAGCGACCGCCCAGCGCCTCGCTCGTGAGGCACTGGCCCGAATATGCGACGCAGAGCGCCCCGTGCACGAAGACTTCCAGCGGCAGCGCGCTGGCATGGGCGGCCGCATCGGCGCTGCGGATACGTTCGATCTCGGCGAGTGAGTTCTCGCGGGCCAGCACGACCAGCTCCGCGCCCAGCTCGCGCGCGAAGGCGACCCCCGCCGCGCTCGTCACCGTCATCTGCGTGGACGCATGGATGGGGAAATCCGGCGAGAGCGCGCGGATCATGCGGCACATGCCGGCGTCCTGCACGATCGCGGCGTCGACGCCGGCCGCGATGATCGAGCGGAGGTAGTCCTCGGCGGCGTCGAGCTCGTTGGCGAAGACCAGGGTGTTGAACGTCACGTAGCCGCGCACGCCCCGGCGGTGGAGAAACTCCATCAGCCGCGGCAGGTCGGCCTGGGTGAAGTTCCGCGCCCGCATGCGCGCGTTGAAGCGCTCGAGCCCGAAATAGATCGCATCCGCGCCGTTCTCGACCGCGGCGCGCGCGCATTCCCAGTCGCCGGCGGGTGCGAGCAGCTCCGGCCGGACCGGCGCCGGCGCGCGAACGGGCCCGACGGGCTGGGCGGCGGGCGTCGCGGTTGAGTCAGACGGCGGCATTGGCTGGATCCGGCGCGCCGGGAGGCGCGGAACCGGGAAGCGAGACGTGGGGCGCGGCCGCGCGCAGCGGGCCGCGAGCACGACCGTGAGGAGGAAGAAGCCGATCGATGCGTAGCCGAGCCAGGGCAGCCCGGCCAGGCGCCCGTCGGGCAGGCGGGTCACGAAAGCACCGGCGAGCACGTTGGCGCCCGCCGATGCGGCCTGCTGGAGCGCGGCGTTGACGCTCATGAAGCCGCCGCGATACCGGCCCTCGACCGCGTTGGTGATCATCGTCATCGCCGGGGAGAAGCGCCCCGACATCGTGACCATGAACAGCGCCATCAGGACCGATGCGACGGTCAGGGACGTTGGTCCGAGGCGGGTGATGACTAACACCACGCCCACGGCGCCGAAGGACATGATCGCCAGCAGGCGCAGACGATCCATCCGGTCGCTGAGCCAGCCCACCAGCGGCGTGCTGAGCACGGTCGCGAGGCCCCCGACGACGTAGGTGATCGGCAGTTGCACCTGTTCGTCGAGGCCCACGTTGGCCACGTACGACGGGGCGATGAACGGGATGAGCACGCCGCCCGCCATCACCAGCGCGGCGCCGACGGCGAACGCCCTCAGGTGTACGCGGTGGGAAAGGATCCGGCTCATCTGCTGAAGCGGCGCGTGATCCTGGATTGCGGTGCGGAGGTGCGGCAGGGCGATGGCGGCCAGCGCGAGGATCGCGGCCGCGCAGCCGGCGAGCAGGAAGAAGGGAGCGTGCCAGCCGAATTTGCCCGCGAGCACCAATCCCAGCGGGACGCCGGCGACGGACGCGACCGGAAATGCCGTCATGACCACGCCCATGGCGCGTCCCCGGCGCGCCGGGGGAATGACGTCCCCCACCATGGCAGTCACCATCGAGCCGGCCAGGCCGCCGAACGCGCCGGCCGCCAGGCGCGCCACCAGGAGCGCGTGGTGGGTGGGGGCCAGTGCGCACGCCAGCGTGGCGAGAGCGAAGCCCGCGTACAGGATCACCAGGGCGCGTTTCCGATCGAAGCGGTCCATCACGAACCCGCCGGCGAAGCCCGCGAAAGCCGCGGCCAGCCCGTACGCCGCGACCAGATGGGTGAATTGTGCCGGCGTGATCCCGAACACGACCATGAGCTGCGCCCCCAGGGGCATCATGATCATGAAATCAAGAATGTGGGTGAACTGCACCGCCCCGAGTACGAGCAGGGTCGCGCGCTCGCGCCCACGAGTGAGCGAGTGGTGCGTTCCGACGTGCGACATGAAGGCGAGACCGTTGGCGTTTTGGCCGAAAGCGCAACGTTCACGGCACCTCCGCCCCGTGGCTGGCGGCGTTCGATGCCCGCACATGCTCCCGCAGCAGCGCGAGGAATTGTTCCGCCCCGCGGCTCTGGTAGCGCTGCAAGTGCCGGATGACGACGAGTTCACGCGTCGGAGCGGTCCCGCTCAGCCGCAGGTACGTGAGGTTTTCCTGGTCATCCGGGAGACGCGCCAACTGGGGGAGCAGCGAGATGCCGAGACCCATTGCCACGAACACCTTGAGCGTGGCCACCTGCGCGCACCGGAAGCCGATCCGGGGCTGCAGTTTCTGGTCGCCGAAGAACGCGCGGATCTGCACCGCCAGTGCACTCGAGTCGCCGAGCGAGATGAATGTCTCCTCCGCCAGGTCGCCCAAGCTGATTTCGGTCCGTTGCGCGATGGGATGCTTTTTCCCCACGACCAGCAGCAACGGCTCCGAGAGCAGCGGGAAGACGGCGATGCGGTGGTCCTTGACCGGGGTCGGCACGATGGCGAGGTCGAGATCCCCTTCCACCACTCCCCGGACCAAGTTCGCTCTAAAGTCCTCCTGCGCATTGACCAGCAGATTAGGGTGGGAGTCGCGCAGCGTGGCGATCAGAGGCGCCAGCAGGTACGGCATCACCGTCTGCACCGCGCCGACGGTGATGCGACGTTCCAGGCCTGGGTGGTCGCTCAGTTCCTTGGCCGCATTCTCCACTTCGAAAAGGATCCGCCGCGCCCGATCGAGGAACGCCGCTCCGGCTTCGGTCAGGACCGCCTTTCGCCCGAGCCGGTGAAAAAGCTTATGCCCGACTTCCGCCTCCAGCTTCATAACCTGCTGGCTGAGGGCTGGCTGGGACACGTGGGCGCGGGCGGCTGCCCGGGTGAAGTTCTCCGTCTCGGCTACCGCCACGAAGTACCGCAGTTGGTGCAATTCCATAGTTTTGACTTATGAGAACGATAGGGGAGTGAGATTTCAACTATGGCTGCAAATGCCGTACAGTAGGCACGTCGAACCGAGACCGGGACGACGAAGAACCAAAGACACACCATGAATAAGAACCTGATCATTGCGGTCCCCGTCAGCCTCATCGCTGTTGCCGCGCTCGTGCTTTCTTTCCGTTCCCCGATTAGTGCCGAAGCCCTCGTCGGTTTCGCCGGAGTATTCGTACTCTTGGGCGTGGCCGCGCTGGAATATCGCATCAGTTGGAAGCGGCTCTTCGGTCGCAGTTAACAGCAGATCGAAGCGACAGTTACAACAGGGGTCCGGAGCAATCCGGGCCCCTTTTTATTTTTGCCCGGATACGCGTGCGCCGCGACCGGGCACTTTTTCTTCGTGCAGGAGACAAATCGGCCGGGCGGCGGCGCTCATCCGGCATCCTTCGTTTCATGGCGCGTTCCATGGCCAATCCCACCGATCATGCCGCCTGGCAGTCCTGGCTCCAACGTTTTGGGCCGAAGCTGTTGTTGTGCGCCCGCCAGTGGACCCGCACTCGCGCCGATGCCGAGGACGTCGTCCAGGAGGCCTTCGTCCGCTACTGGCGTCACCAGCGTGACCTGCCCGGCGACCCGATGGCGCTGATGGTGACATCGGTCCGACGGGCGGCCCTCGACCTGGCCCGACGCGAGGGACGGCGGGCGCGGCGGGACGACCTGGCGGGGCGCGGCGGGGAGCCGGTGGGCAACTTCGATTCAAATGGGGAGGGAGATGAGCGCCGGGCTGGATTGGAGGAGGCCGTGCAGCGGCTTCCGGCCGAGCAGCGTGAGGTGCTCGTGCTCAAGGTCTGGGGCGAACTGACGTTCGAGCAGATCGCCGCGACCCTCGATCTTTCACCCCACACGGCGGCCTCGCGTTATCGGTACGCGCTGGCCGCGCTCCGCCACCAACTCGCAACCGTGCCCTGCCATGAATGAGGAACTGACCCAACTCGAAGCGGAGCTGCGCCGGCTGCGTCCGGCCCCGGTTTCGCCAGCGCTCCAGCGCCGGATCGCGGCCGACCTCTCGGGAGCCGGCGCAGTGCCGGCGCCCCGGCTCTGGTCCTGGCTGGCCGTGCCTGCCGCCGCGGGGCTGGCGGCAGTGCTCGCGCAGGTGGCCGAATCGCGCCTCGCGCCGGCGGCTGCGACTGCGGACGGGGCATTCCGGCCCGTGGCCGCGGAGAAACTGCTCGTGTCCGCCCGCGACGAGGGGGTCGTGACGCTGGACGACGGCACGACGGCGCGGCGCCGCCGCCTTCACTTTCTGGATACGATCGTATGGCGCGATCCGCGCACGAACGCCTCGGTCACCTGGACGCTCCCCCGCGAGGAGGTCCGGATCGTCCCGGTGTCCTTCCAATGAGCGTCTCCCCCTTTTCGCCGATATGAAACTGTCACCTCTGATCCTCGTGTCCTGCGCGGCCCTGGCCGCGCTCTCCCGCCCCGGCCTTGCTGCCGAAGAGGCTGCGCCCCCGACGGAAAGAAAATCCCTGCGCACCCTCGTGCCAGGCGAACGGCGTCCGCTGCCCGAGCGCCGCGAACTCGAAATGGAAACGGTGGCCTTCCTCGGCGTGGAGACTGGCCCGGTCTCGCCGACGCTGGGGGCCCAGCTCGGCCTCGGCCGCGGCACCGGCCTCGTCGTGCAGCAGGTCGTGCCGAAAAGCCCGGCGGAAGGCCGGCTGGAGGAACACGACATTCTCCTGAAACTCGAGGATCAGCTGCTCATCGATTCGCGCCAGCTCGCGGTGTTGATCCGGCTGCGGAAGGAAGGCGACGAAGTCACCCTCTCGTACCTGCGGGCCGGCAAACCGGGCTCGGTCAAAGTCCGCCTCGGGCGGACGAACGTGCCGAAGCTGGCGCTCGAGTGGGAGCCCGCGCCCCTGGCATTGCCGCTGGCCGCGCCCGGCGCGCGGGCGGAGTTTTTTCGTTTCCCTTCCGGCGCCGGCGCGGCGCGGGAGGAGGCCGACCGGATGCTTTCGCTGATCCGGCGCTCGCCCGAGGGCGGCCCGTTGCGCATTCAGATCGATCCGGAAAAAGGACCGGGCTTCCGTGCGATGGCGGTGCGGACCGATGACAGCACGCTGACGCTCTCGGACGAGGCGGGTTCGCTGGAACTCCGTTTCCAGGACGGGAAGAAGCGGCTGACGGCGAAAGATCCGTCCGGGGCCGAGGTTTTTTCCGGCCCGGTGAATTCCCCGGAGGAGCGCTCGGCCCTGCCGCCCGAACTGCACGCGCGGCTCGAGCGCCTCGAAGGCATGCGCGACCTTTCGTTCCGCACTGGCGCGGAGTTTCGCGGCACGGAAACCAGGATCGTCCGACCCCGCGGCATCGACGCGGGGGAGTTCGAGCGGATTCCAGCGCCCCGCGCGAACGGACCGCTCTGAACCGCCCCCCGGACCCACGCCGGCGCGGTGGCTCCCTCAGCGCGAGTTGTCGCCGTCAAGCATCCGGCCGAGTCCCCCGAGCATCGACCCTTCCTCGCGTCCGCCGCTCTGCGCCGCGGCCACGACGCGGCCGGCGAGCCGCGAGAGGGGCAGTGACTGGAGCCAGACTTTGCCGGGGCCCCGCAGCGTGGCGAAGAAAAGCCCCTCGCCGCCGAAGAGTGCCGTTTTGATCCCGCCGACGAACTGGATGTCGTAATCAATCGTCGGCTGGAAGCCGACGATGCAGCCCGTGTCGACGCGCAGCACCTCACCGGGGGTCAGCGTGCGTTCGTAGAGGGTGCCGCCGGCGTGCACGAACGCCCAGCCGTCGCCCGTCAGCCGCTGCATGATGAAGCCCTCGCCGCCAAACAGCCCCGCGCCGAGCCGCTTCTGGAACGCGATGCCGACGCTCACCCCCTTGGCCGCGCAGAGAAACGAGTCCTTCTGCGTGATCATTTCGCCGCCGATGTCGCGCAGGTGCACCGGCACGATCTTGCCCGGATACGGCGCGCCGAAGGCCACGCGCCGCCGCTGCGGATGCTGGTTCATGAACACTGTCATGAACAGCGACTCGCCCGTGAGCAGCCGCTTGCCGGCGCCGAGCAGCGCGCCGAGGAGCCCGCTGTTCTTCTGCGAGCCGTCGCCGAAGATGGTCTCCATCCCGATGCCGTCGTCCATGAACATCATGCCTCCGGCCTCCGCCACGACCGCCTCCTGCGGATCGAGCTCGATCTCGACGAACTGCATGTCGTCGCCGTGGATCTTGTAGTCGATCTCGTGCATCGTGGTGGCGAGGACGGGAGGGAGGTTCTGGTTCATGGTGATGGGATTTCAGGGCCTGGACTCGTGACGGCAATGCGATGTGCGCTGGAATTGCCGGACGCGTTTCGAATGGCGTCCGGCATCCGCGGAGCGCGCGACGCGGATCGCTCCCATAACCCACCAGGCAGCGAAAAGTCGCAGCGGCCTCCCCAAGCTGGGCGATCCAGCCGGGTGGAGCCGCCTGTCCCCAGGCGGCTAACGAGAGATGGACCGGTCCGCGGCAGCTTGAGGACAAGCTGCTTCACCTTCCCGTGCGGCCGCTTGCAAGGGCGACTTGGCGGTCGACGGCGCGGTTTCCGCCCGAAGCGATCGGCTAGGGCAGCTCGTAGATCTCGATCAGCGCCTCGCCCGCGGCGCCGCCCACGCCGGATACCTGGGCGGTGAAGGCGCCCGCGGGCGCGGTGATCACCATGGCGGCATCGCGGCTCGAGGCCTCCGGCAATTCGAAGGCTCCCGCCTGTGCCGCGGCGGACCGCAGCGGTGCCGTGCCCGCCTCGCCCCAGTTGTCGTTGCTCGCGAAAAGCGTGCTGCGGCCGCCTTCGCTGAGGAACAATTCGAGCCGCGGGTCGCTCAATGCGCCCGGAACGCCGAAACCCGCCGCCAGCCGCGGGCCGATGCCGCGGATGAGCAGGCGCTTCGGGACATTGCCGCTGATGACGAAGCCGGCGATCAGCGTGGCTTCGCCGGTCCCGGCGAAATTGCGCGCGGAGAGATTCACGAGCCGGCCGGGCGCCGCCGGATCGGCGTCGTACACTTCCACGAGCGCCACTCCGCTGCGATCGGCGGTGTCACCCACGTGCACCGTCCGGGCTCCGTCGAGCGTCGTCGTCAGCGCCGCGTCGCGACTGCCGGCATCGGCGAGGTCGAACGCGCCCACCGTGCCGAAGAGCGCGCGCAGGGCGGGCGCGGAGCCGCCAGCGCCCCAGTCGTTGTTCGCAGCCACCACCGTCTCCCGTCCGTTCACCGTGGCGTACACTTCCAGCCGGGGATCGGGCAGCGCACCCGCGACCCCGAACCCTGCCAGCGCCGGCCCGATGCCGCGAAGGAGCACGGGTTTTCCTCCACCGGCCACCACCGCACCGACGATGAGCGGTCCGCCGGCGCCGCGGGTCGTGGCGCGCACGGAAAGGTTCACCAGCCGGCCGGGTCGCGGCGGCTCGACCACGAGCCGCGCGGTGCGGCTGACCGCCGGACCATTGGCGTCGGAGACGACCACTTCGTAGTCGCCCGCGTTCGCGGCGGACGTGAACGGGATCGCCAGCGTCGCGGTGGTGCCGCCGGGGACGGCGAGGCCGTTGCGCCGCCACTGGTAGCGCACGTTGCCCGTGCCGGTGGCCTGCACGCTGAACTGCGCGGTCCCGCCCGGGGCCACGGTGACGCTGGCCGGATGCTCGGAAATGGCGACGGACTCCGACACCTCCAGCGCGAACCCGCCGGGTGGCGTGTTGACCATCGACTGCATGCCCCGCGCCGCCGTCTGCGCGGCGAAAAACTCCGCATCCGCGCGGGTCCCTTCGGCATTGCCCCAGTGGATCGGAATCGCGATGCGCGCCTTGAGGTCGACCGCCGCATCGACGGCTTCCTGCACCGTGTTCATGGTGAACACCTGGCCCAGCGGGAGCATCACGACGTCGGCGGCGAAGCCCTTCATTTCGGGAAACCGCTCGGTGTCGCCCGCGTGGTAGAGCCGGACGCCGCCCAGGTTCAACACGTAGCCCACGTAGTTCAGCGCCCGCGGGTGATTGTTTTTGACGACGTTGTACATCGGCACCGCCTCGATCGCGATGCCGGCGACTTCGAGGCGATCGCCCGGAGTCACCGCATGAATCGGGGCGCCGGCGAAGTTCTGCTGCAGTTGGGGCACGCCCGGTGGCGACGAGACGAAGACCGTCCCCGGCTTGCGCAGCCGGCCGAGCACCGGCACCGACTGATGATCGCCGTGGTTGTGCGTGAGGAGGATCACGTCGGCGTCCGCCGGCGAGGTGTTGATGCCCGTGGGATCGATGTAGATCACGGGGCCATTGGTGACGGCGATGCGGACGGTCGCCTGCGTCAGGGCCTCGACGCGCGCCACCACGCGGGCCGGCAGCGACAGCGGAGCGAAGATCCCGACGAGCGCGCCGGCGACCGCCAGGCGGAGAGAAAGGGGCAGGGACATGGGGACGGGGTGACCGTGCGACGGTGGGCGGGCTGGAGCCCGGCGGCAACGCGCAAGCGGCCGGCATTTCGTAACGATTCCGTCGGATTCCGGCCGCGCCGGCGCCGGCGGCCCGCGGGTGCGGCGGACGCACCTTGCCTCGCGACCCGGCACCGGCGCACGCTCGCCGGATGGACTTTGCCGCCGTCGTCGAGCATGCGAGCGCGCGCTACCGCCCGGCCGGGCGGGCGGCGTTTCACTTCGCGCGGGGCAAGCTGCGCGGCGATCCCGTGTATCGCGCGGTCCTGGAAAGCGGCGTGCTGCCCGCCGCGGGAACGGTGCTCGATGTCGGCTGCGGCGGCGGCCTGCTGCTCGCCGCCCTCGCCGCGGCGCAGACGCCCGCCGCGACCGCGGGGCCGGGGCGGCGGTTGATCGGGATCGAGACGCGGCCGGCGGCCGCCGCGATCGCGCGCCGCGCCCTCGGCACTGCGGCCGAGATCGTGACCGGCGACGCGCGCCGGCAGCCGCTGCCGGCGGCGCATGCCATCCTGCTCTTCGACGTGCTGAACCTGATGCCGGCGGTCGATCAGGACGAGCTCCTCCCTGCGCTGCGCGCCAGCCTCGCGCCGGGCGGCGTGCTGCTCGTGCGCGAGGCCGACGCCGCGGCCGGCTGGAGGTTTCGCGCGGTGCGCGTGGGCAACCGGATCAAGGCCTGGTGGGTGGGACAGTTCGCCCCGACGTTTCACTTCCGCACGCTTGCGGCCTGGCGGCGCTGGCTGGAGGACGCGGGTTTCGACGTGGCTGCCCGTCCCATGGGCGCGGGCACGCCGTTCGGCAACGTGCTGCTCGTGGCGCGGCGCCGCTGAGCCGCCGCGGGCTTCACGCGAGCAGGTCTCGCACCACGTGCCCGTGGACGTCCGTGAGCCGGAACTCCCGCCCGCTGTGGCGGTACGTGAGACGCTCGTGGTCGAGCCCGAGCAGGTGCAGCACGGTCGCGTGCAGGTCGTGCACGTGCACGCGATCCTTGACCGCCCTGAAGCCGAACTCGTCCGTCGCGCCGTGCACGGTGCCCCCCTTCGTGCCGCCGCCGGCGAGCCACATCGAGAATCCGTGGTGGTTGTGGTCGCGCCCGAGCGTCGGGCTGACCTTCTCGCCCTGGGAGAGCTCCACCGTCGGCGTGCGGCCGAATTCGCCGCCCCAGATGACGAGCGTCTCGTCGAACAGCCCGCGCTGCTTGAGGTCGGTGAGCAGCGCCGTGAGGCCCTGGCAGCATTCCCGGGCGAGGCGGCGATGCGCCTGCTCGATGTTGTCGTGGCTGTCCCACGGCTGGAGTGTGCCGTGCCAGACCTGCACGAAGCGCACGCCCCGTTCCACCAGGCGCCGCGCGAGCAGCATCTGCTTTGCCTGGGCGGTGTCCCCGTAGAGCTGCCGGATGTGCGCGGGTTCGCGGTCGAGGTCGAAGGCGTCGGTCGCGGCCGTCTGCATCCGGAACGCGGTCTCGAAGCTCTGGATACGCGCCTCCAGGGCGGGATCCTCCCGGGTCGCCTGGTGGCGGCGGTTGAGCGCGGCGACGAGGTCGAGCTGGGCGCGCTGCGCCGCGGGACCGAGGTGCGGGTTCCGCAGGTGCTCGATCAGGTCGGCGCCCCGGCGGTCCTGCGTCTCGAGGTACGTGCCCTGGTACGCGCCGGGCAGGAACGACGACTGCCAGTTGTCCGCGCCGGCGACCGGCATGCCCTTCGGCACGAGCACCACGAAGCCGGGCAGGTCCTGGTTCTCGGTGCCGAGACCGTAGGTGATCCAGGAGCCGATGCTCGGCCGCGCCATGATGCTCGCGCCGCAGTTCATCAGGCGGAGCGAATTCTCATGGATCGGCGTGTCGGAGTACATCGAGCGGATGACGCAGAGGTCGTCCGCGTGCTTCTCCGCCAGCGGACCGAAAAGTTCGCTGACCTCGAGGCCCGACTGGCCGTAGCGGTCGAAGCAGAACGGCGAACCGAGCGCGGTGCTCGTCGGCCGCTCCGTGGCGAGGTGGATCGGCAGCCGCTGGCCGTGATACTTCGTCAGCAGCGGCTTCGGATCGAACGTGTCCATCTGCGCCGGTCCTCCGTTGGCGAGGATCTGGATCACGTGCTTCGCCCGCGGCCGGAAATGCGGCGAACGGAGCGCGAGGGGGCCGGCGGCATCGGCGCCGCGCAGCATGCCGGGGCCGAGCAGCGCCGCCAGTCCGAGGGAGCCGAAGCCGAGGCCGCAGTGGCGCAGCATGGCGCGGCGGGAAAGCGGGGCGGCGGAATCGGAAGGCGGGAGCATGGCGGGCGGATTTCAGTCGCAGTAAAGAAACTCGTTCGAAAGCAGCAGCGCCTGGGCGAACTGTGTCCAGCTCTCCTCCGTCGGCGTCGCCCCGAGGAAACCGCGGGCGAGCGCCTGTTCCGCGGCGTCCGGTTCGCGCGCCAGCACGCGGCGATAAAGGGCGGCGATCCGCGCCGCCGGGTCGATCAGCTCGGCGATCTCGGGCTGGCGGTTCACGTGCTCCGCCTGCGCGCGGACGAAGGGGCTGTTGAGGAAGAACAGGGCCTGCAGCGGGTGCGTCGTCTCGCCGCGGCGTGCGATCGACTGGTCGGGATTGGCGGCATCGAAGTTCCGCCGCAGCGCCGGAATCCGGAAGCGGTCGGTGTAGCCGTAGACTGCCCGGCGCACGTTGTCGTCGGTGAGCGGCGCACTCCGGCCCCCGCTCCGGATGTCGAGCCGGCCGGCGACGCGCAGAAGGCTGTCGCGGAGCGCCTCGAATTCGAGCCGCCGCGGACGCTGCCGCCACAGCAGCCGGTTCTCCGGGT
>ERZ761602.871-NODE-871-length-60021-cov-11.924857_pt1 | contig 60021 bp, 57 predicted proteins | sample MGYA00512165_ERZ761602 | MGnify/ENA primary metagenome ERZ761602 (study PRJEB28899, sample SAMN02445085) | bioreactor sludge metagenome | biome: EBPR sludge; isolation source: Thorneside wastewater treatment plant | place: Australia: Brisbane, Thorneside... | reverse complement strand
AGGCTGCTGAGGAAGCCAAACAAAAGGCTGCTGAGGAAGCCAAGCGTGAGGCTGAAAAGCGCCGTAAGGTTAGAGCCGAGGAACGCCGCCAAGCGGCTGAAGAAGCGAAACGTCAAGCTCAGGAACGCCGCAAGCTTGAGGAGCGCCGCAAAGCAGCCGAAGAAGCGAAACGCCAAGCTGAGGATGCACGCAAGGCTAAAGAAGCCCAGAAAGTCGAGGAGCGCCGTAAGGCGGCGGCTGAAGCTAAGCAGGGCAAGGCCGAAGAAGCTCGACGACAGGCCGAGGCTAAACGCAAGGCGGCTGATGAGGCCAAGCGCAAAGCCGAAGCCGAAGCGGTGGCTGAAGCCAAACGTAAGGCGGCTGAAGAAGCCAAGCGTAAGGCAGCTGAGGAGAAGCGCAAAGCCGAAGCCGAAGCGGCGGCCGAAGCCCAGCGCAAAGCGGCTGAAGAAGTCAAACGCAAAGCCGAAGCCGAAGCCGAAGCCGAAGCTGAAGCCAAACGCAAAGCCGAAGCCGAAGCCAAGCGCAAAGCCGAAGCCGAAGCCAAACGTAAGGCGGAAGAAGCGCGAAAAGCGGAAGAAGCGCGCCGGCTTGCTCAAGAGTTGGCGGCAGCAGACTTCGCCAAACGACGGATCGAGCCGTATATTAAAAGGCAGTGGAACCCATTGTTGGGCGGTGATCCTAGGCTGAGTTGCGAGGTGGTGATTTCGGTTAACGACAACGGAGCGGTGACCAAAGTCAGAATTGTGAAATCCAGCGGTGATGCCCAGTTTGACGATTCAGTAAAGGCGGCAATTTTCAGCGCTTCACCACTGCCCATGCCTGCTAATGATTACCAGGCAACTTATATCGCGAAGCAGTCTCTGAAAATCAAATTTTCTCTGGATGCCAATTGATGGGAAAATACTAAATATTTACTGACTTGCATGTTCCAGAGGGTTAAGCTTTGAAACTAATTGAAAAATTTATTAACGTACTGATCTTATTGTTCGGTGTCACAAGCCTTGTCCATGCCCAGATCAGTCTGGACATCACCAAGAAAGTTGAAAGCGGCGGTATACCGATCGCGATTGCACCGTTCAGCGGAGGTGCGCCTGAGAATATCGCTGGCATCATTGCCGCTGATTTGCAGCGAACCGGCAAGGTTGCTCCACAACCACCAAATGCGCAGGCCAACTACTCGGTTACTGGCCAGGCGAATCCAGGTGGTTCGCGGGGTTATATCGTGCAGTTTCAGCTGAACGATGCTCAGGGTGGCATATTACTGAATCTGTCCTTTGATATTCCCGCTAATCAGTTACGGCCGGTCGGGCATCGGATCAGCGATCTGATTTATGAAAAGCTTACCGGAGAAAAAGGGTTGGCAGGCACACGCATTGCCTTTGTTGCTGGGGGTGGTAGCGTCTGGTATCTGGTGGTCGCTGACGCCGATGGGCAAAATCCCCAGGTGATTCTGCGTTCTAGTCAGCCGATCATGTCGCCAGCTTGGTCCCCGGACGGTTCCAAGCTAGCCTATGTCTCTTTTGAGGGCCGCCGGCCACAGATTATCGTTCAGGATGTTTATAACAGTGCCCGGCGCATCGTTTCCGCTGCCCCCGGCATCAACGGTGCTCCGGCTTGGGCGCCAAACGGTCAACGGCTGGCGTTTACCTTGTCGAAAGATGGTAATCCGGAAATCTACGCGCTGGATTTGGCAACCCAGGCACCGGTCCGGCTAACCAACAACGGTGCGATTGATACTGAGCCCGCTTGGCTACCGGATGGCAGTATTATCTTTACTTCCGATCGAGGCGGGTCACCACAATTGTATCGAATCGGTGCGGGTGGTGGTGCTGCACAACGCTTGAGCTTCGAGGGTGACTACAATGCCCGTCCGGCGGTCTCACCGGATGGCCGTTATCTGGCAATGATGCACCGGCGCGGTGGCCGCTTCTACATTGCCGTAATGGAACTGAAAACCCGGCAGTTCCGTGTTTTGACTTCAGGTGGAACGGCTGAATCGCCTAGTTTTGCGCCGAACAGTCAAATGATCATCTATTCCGACGGTCAGCGATTGTCTGCAGTATCGGTGGATGGAACCGTCCAGCAGGATTTTGCCTTGCGTGGTCGAGCGCGTGACCCGGTTTGGGGGCCTTACGGCCGCTGATTTCAACTTTATTGACTTGAATAGGGAGAGAATTGTCATGCAAAACAGTATCCGTATTTTGATAGCGGCTGCTTCTATGGCGTTACTGGCTAGTTGTGCCTCAACGGGTGAGAGCACAGATCCAATTCCGCAGGATGTTCCACAACCTGAGGTCACCGGACAGCCAGGGCAGGAGGCCTATAGCTATGCTTATGGCCAGGCACCTGGTAGCTATGATAGCTATGACACTGGAAGCGGCACCTACAGCGGTTATTCTAGCGGAGGACAATCGGGACAATCGGGACAATCGGGACAATCGGGACAATCGGGACAATCGGGACAACCGATGGCAGGCATGGGAGGTAGCATGGTTTCGGCAGACCGGATTGTGTATTTCGATTTCGATAGCGCCGATATTCGGCCTGAGAGTCAGACCATCATCGAATCCAATGCAGGCTATTTGAGAGGAAACCCGCGCATTATTACGCAGCTTGAAGGTCATACTGACGAGCGGGGCAGCCGCGAGTACAATATCGCCTTGGGTGAACGCCGCGCTAATGCTGTGCGCCAGGTCATGAGCGCTATGGGGGTTTCTTCCCAGCAGATCCGGGTAGTGAGTTACGGTGAGGAACGCCCAGCGGCTAGCGGCAGAGATGAGCAAAGCCATGCGCTAAACCGGCGTGTAGAAATCGTTTACTGATGAGGCCATCATAACCATGCCTAAGCCGGGGCTTTCTTGGCTGATAGTATTTCTGCTAGGCAGCTTGGGTTCGCTCAATGCCGCTCGTGCCCAGGCGCCTGATAGCGCACTGACGCTGGAATTGTTTCAACGCATTGAGCAGTTGGAACAGGAAGTTCGATATATCCGTGGAGAACTGGAACTTTACCGTCATCAGGTCGAGTCACTTCAGCGGGAGCAGTCAGTAACCGATCATCTGGCGCAACCAGCCTCTGCGGCGGCCGCTTCATCCAGCAGCATTGCTCCAGCAGCTGAACCGGCTGGAATTGAACAGCCGGTATCGGCTCTGCCCAGCCCAGAGAGCGAACAAACGTCTGCTATTCAGCCAGAGAAGCCAGCAGTTCCTGTTGGAACGGAACAGGCGAGCTTCGATGTTGCGCTGCGTGAGTTTGGCGAAGGCCATTATCCCCAAGCGATTAACAGCTTCCGGCAATTTTTGCAGAAGTATCCAGCTAGCTCTTTAGCAAGCGAGGTACAATATTGGCTTGGCGAGTCTTATTATGTCACCCGGGATTATGCTGCTGCTAAGGAGAGCTTCATCGACTTAGGGCTGCGTTATCCAAACAGCGAACGGCTTCCCGATGCATTGCTGAAGCTGGGTTATCTCTATGAGATACTTGGCGACATCAGCCGAGCACAAGAGGTCCTGCAAAAGTTGTTGCAAGTCTATCCGGATACGCAAGCTGCTAGTTTGGCTAGGCAGCGGTTATTACTGTTGCACTGATTCGAGTTGGGGCCTTGTGATTTTAGTGAATTGTTTGTAGCATACCCAACCCTTCTGGGGCCGTTAGCTCAGCTGGTAGAGCAGCAGACTTTTAATCTGTTGGTCGTTGGTTCGAATCCAACACGGCCCACCATCAATTCAATGGGCGACTGCAGCACTCTATGAACCTAAATGAGCATGGGTGTAAATGGCGCGTACCAAACTTTATAAAGCTATACGATAATGCCATGGCTTTTACATGCTAACTTGCTCAAATATATCGAAAATTGCGTCAACGCATAGCATTGCTTCTGTTGCAACAAAGCAATCACTGGATTGCGTTAATTAGGTACTTGTTTTGTCTTGCCCTCTAGCCTATAGTAGTAGCGCAAGGATTTAAATTTAGGTTATCTGTTCGTCTGCTGCAACCCTTCCTTATCAGTATTCGGCTCGTTAATTCCTTAATTTTAATTCTTGTGCCCGTGAGCGGTTGCTCTGTAGTTTTTTTAATCTTTTCGAGATCTAATTACATGTCAGTTGGTACTGTTAAATGGTTTAACGAAGCCAAGGGTTTTGGTTTCATCTCCCCGGATGATGGCGGTGAGGATTTATTTGCTCACTTTTCGGCCATTCAGGGGCAAGGTTTCAAAACGCTTAGGGAAAACCAGAAGGTTTCGTTTGATGTCACCACTGGACCCAAGGGTAAACAAGCAGCCAATATCCGCTCTATCGACTAAACGTCCAGGATTAAGGCCCAAAGAAATAGCCCGGTTTTGCCGGGCTATTTCTTTGGGTAAGAAAAATATCAGCTATATCGATCTCACGAAATTAGCCAGTTCGTGCAGGAGAGCAGGCAGTGTTACCATTTTACGCCTAAATTTAGTCTTCACCGGAAGATATGAGGAGTCTTTGAATCTTGGTATAGCGCACAATGTACCACCAGCGCCCCAGCCACTCGTAGCAGCCGTAATGGATTTCGGCAATGGCGCGTACTGAAGGTAACCAGGATTGGGGATCAAGCAGGTCAGGCTGATCATTAAAGAATAGAGTTGGGGCAGGAATGACCTTCAACCCCTGTGCGGCAAAAGCTGCAGCTGCTCGTGGTTGATGAGCAGCATTAGTCACCAGCAGGATTGTATTAATATGGTGTCGACGCAGAATAGCCGCGCTGTAGGTGGCATTCTCCCAAGTATTCTGGCTCTTGGTCTCGATCAGTACTGGACCAATCCCGAATTCCCGCTCTAGAATGGCCTTCATTAGCTCGGCTTCAGCAGGATAATCTTTCTTGGGACGGCCGCCGGTTGCTAAAACCGGCAGACCTGTTTGCCGCGCTAGCCGTGCAGCATAGCGTACTCGGCCCAGGGTGCGATCCTGCACGGTTGGATTGTCGCCATACTCCGGCGCATCTTCGTGGATACCGCCCCCTAGCACGACAATCGCCCCCAGTTTATGTAATGGTAAAAGGTATTCGATAAGCGGTGGTTCCGATTGCAAGGAACGGCTCAATAAACCAGCCGTTACGGGAATACTGAATAGATACCCAGAGACCACACCAATGATCAGCAGAACTGATCCTGACCGCCAGCGCCATAGGAACGCACCCAGCAAGCTGATCAGCAACGGACCACTCGGTGGTAGCAACAAGAGCTTGATTAGCACAGACGCAAGACCGCTAGGATGAGGCAGGTTGACGGTCTGGAACCGCGATGACGGTAGCGCGTGATGCTTCTATAATTAATCATCATGAAATCATCATCTGGTATTCATCAGTCCGCAACAAGACTCTGATTAGGAGGACATCCCCCATGCTTGGAGAAAGTCACGATCTGTTCCATGAGTTTCCCGAATTTAAGAATCGCATTGCCGAATTGAAGGCGGCTGACTCCCATTTTTCCCAGTTATACGACGAGTATCATACAGTTAATGACGAAGTGGAGCGGATTGAATTGCAGATCGAAACGCCTTCCGATTTTTACACAGAAACCCTGAAAAAGAACCGGTTACATCTCAAAGATGAAATTTACGCGATCCTGAGGGCGAAATTGCGCGCCGAGGCGCTTGTTTAAAAGCTGCTACTCGTCTTGAAAATCCCACTGCTAGCCATCGTGCAAACAGAATAATCGTCAGGGTGCTGGCGGTGGTTTTTTATAACGGCTAGCCGCGCTTGATGTTGTTTTATTGTGAGCCAGCAGATCTGGCCCGATGTCTAGGGCAGGATCGCTTTGGGTTGCAGCAGCAGTGGTTTTGGCGTGAACGCGGCGGATCGGCTCAGATTTTTGGGCGCTTGGCCCAGCAGGGGTTATGGCCGCAGGCTGGCAGCGGGCAGCAGAAGGCTCTAGTGTTGGATTGGAACGCGCCCGAAGCAGCCAGCCGAGGATGTAGCGCTCCACGGCATCCTGAGCAGCAGGCGACAGATCCCGGAAGATGAACGCGCCAGCAATGAGTAATAGGGTCAGCCCACCTACAAAGAAAACCAGTGGCTGCATGAATGCAATTGCTAGTATGGCCAGCAACACAAGGAGAGTATGCCGGATTTTCAACAGGGAGATCTCCTCTATTAGATTCGGGATCAGGAATCGTCAGGGGAATGCCCAGCCCGGCTGGGTTTGCGTAAGAGAATCACTGTACAGTTATCGTCAGGTTGGCGCTGTTGCTGGCGAATCGTCACTGCCAGTTCGTTCAGTAAGTTGTCAAGAAGTTCTTCAAGAGGGCGATGCGGTTGCGCTAGTAGTGCTGGCCAACGCTGGATAAATATCTGTGGATACCGCAAATGCCAGAGGCCATCACTGGCCATTAGATAAACCTGATCAGATTCCACGTTCAGGAGACGACGATCGTTCAGTCCGCGCAGGAACAGCGGTAGGTTGCCGTCGTGCAACTCGTAGAGCTCTTCATCAATGGTATCGGTATAAAAATTCGTTGCGCCCAGAGTGCTGCCTAGGATGAAGGCTTGGCTGATTTGAGAGCTGGTTTGGATGTGTACCTGTTGTAGCCATTGAGTACTATCTAGCAGGCCTAGCATGGCAAGATGCGTGGCCGGTACATGATCCACTGTTAAACATTTTACATTGCCTGGATCGATGGCATAAATGCGCGAATCGCCTACATGGAACAGTAGCGCTGGGGAACGAGGAGGGATTTCCAGAAGAATGAGCGTACACCCAGTTTCCAGTCCAGCAGTTTGAAATTCCTGGTAAAGCCGCCGATGCAGAGTATCTAGTCCATTGGATAATTGCGCTAAGTCGGTAGCAGCGGATAGTTCGAGCAATCCATCAACAGTTTTTTCAGCGGCTTCCCGTCCGTGGCTATGGCCACCCATTCCATCGAGCACGGCTACCCGCCGGTGTCCGCATGGCCAGTCGGGTAGTTGTAACTGGGTTTCCTTTTCATCCCAGAGGAATCGGGCACGTCCCTGGCCATCGATAAGCAAATAATTATCCTGATTTTCATGGCGTCCCTGGCCGGTCGGCGAGCGTAGCGAGCGCACGGCAACTTCTAGTCGAGGACCACGATAGCGGGATATTTTATGCGACGTGGACCCTGCTTTCGAGGGAGGGGGGCGATAGTCAGTATGCATCTGCGATCAGATCATGGTCGAAAGTAACAAGTATCAAGCCTCCAGGCCAGCAAGGCTGGAACCTCTCTGTGCTGGCGTCTCTTTAGCGAATAGGCGCCCCGTGATTTTATCCTTCTGCTAGACTAGATCATAATGCGCCTTACGGCTGTTAATCCAAATAAATCTTTTGGGATCATCTGATGATTTGATGGCTTATGGATATTGGAATGCGTCTTGAGGAACTTGCGCAAGCTTATGCCGCCGGCCGGTTGAATGAGAGTGAACTGGCACGTCTTCAAGGAGAGGCTTTGCGTGAAATGAACGAAGAAGGCAATGCCCCGCGATCGTTAGTCGGTGACTTGGCCGTGAGTATCTCTCAGGAAACTAATCTGGGTGGATATCCTGTTCCAGGATCTGCTGCTTCGGAAGTCCTTGAAATTGGGAGGGTCATTGGCCCTCCCGAACGATCGGTGCGACTCGTGCATGACCTGAGTGGCAAGGGGCGTATCTGGTTGGTACGCGTTGTTGCGCCATCACCGGAGAATTATGGATCAACGGATGAGTTTCGGGTCATCAAGATCTTCTTGCCCACCAGCTATGAGCCGGGGCTGCGCGATGTTGGGCGCGATGAGCGATCTTTACGGGCCGATTTGATCGGTTTGCGTTCCTATCTTACCAAGGTTAAAGCGCGGGTAGAACTGGCTGTTAAACTCGATCATCCTTGCATCAACCGTACGTATGGATGGCGGCAGGGTGTTGATGGGTGGCCATTCGTTGAAATGGACTATGTTGATCCACGTCAAGGCCGCACCTTGGCACAATGGCTTGGCCAGGAAGGGAAAAATGGCCTGCCTTGGGAAGTTGTCTCCAAATGGATGCATCCAGTGGCGTCTGCTCTGGATTACGCACGCCAAGAGTATCGATTTGCCTGCCAGCATCTTGATACCGATACGGTTTTTATCACTGATCAGGGCGCAGTCAAACTGTTGAGCTTTGGCTTGGCTACGGAAATCCGGGAGCCACGCAGCGTTCTGTTCAGTATCAGCGGGGCAGGGCGGGAAACTGCAGGAGAAGGCGCAGTTGAATCGGTTGTAGCCGAAACCGCCTTTCGCCGTGATGTCTTCGCGCTGGCATTGCTAATCTACCACCTGTTGACTGGACATAGCGCCTATGAAGCCCAGAACGAGTCACCGGGCGCAATGTTGCGGCCATCCGGATTGACCGATGCTGCTTGGCAGATTTTGCGGCGAGGGCTGGCGTATCCCAGCGAATTATGTCCGATAGATGCAGGCCAGTTTATTCAGAATCTGGATGCCGCGCAGCGATCGGCGGTAGTGACGCCATCAACCCGCCGTCCTTTGCCAAAATGGATTTGGGGACTTGCAGCAGGGTTGGTCCTGGTGGTTAGCCTAGGGCTTTGGTTGCGGACACCTGTTGAACCAGGATCCGTCATTACTCCGCCTGGGCCTGCGGGCACAGTGGAAATCCGGCCGGGTGATATTTCCTCTGAGGAGGAGAGGCGGGAAGATAAACAGCCCGAGGAAGGCCTATTGTTGCAGCAAGCCGAACGTGAAGCCGATTTGCGGGCTTTCGAAGCCGCACAAGGGATGGATGCCATCGCCGCTTATCGGCTTTATTTGCGGCGCTGCCCGCAGTGTGGCTATGGGAAGGAAGCGCGGGCTGCTATCCAAAACTTGGAAAACCGCAAAAAGGTGGAGACCCTTAAGGCCGATTTTGAGGTGCTGGTATCGGCGCTGGAAGAAGGACGTGAGGGGCGGAGTGACGAAGCCTTGTCCCAGTTAAATGCCTTGGCAGCGCTGGTGCCTGATGATCCTGCAGTCACTGCCGGACGGCAACGGCTAGTGCATACCTGGTCCAAATTAGCGTTGATGAGCCTCAATAAATCCGATCCGGATAAAGCCCGCCAGTGGTTGAGAAAGGTTGAATCAGTGCAACCGGAACTGCCCGAACTGGTTGCATTAAAACAGGCGCTTAAACAGGCTGATGCAGCGGAGCGGCTTAGGCAGACCGATGCTGAATCCTTCGCCATGGCCCGGCGCATTGATACCCGCCGGGCCTACTGGGCTTACCTTGAACGTTGCGCGGCTGACTGTAAACATCGCACGGAAGCGGAAGTAGCGCTAGCCCGGCTGGCTCCCGCTAATCCAGTGTTGCGCGATCAGCTGAGCGATGGTTCGCAGGGTCCGGAGATGGTGGTGATTCCAGCCGGTGATTTTCAAATGGGATCATCATCTTCGGAACCAGGACGTTACAGTGATGAGTCCTCCCGCCTGGTACGCATCAACAAGCCGTTTGCTATGGGCAAGTATGAGGTCATGTTTCACGAGTACGAACGATTTGCCGCGGCCAAGGGCAAGCCTTTACCCAATGATCATGGATGGGGGCGTGGTCGACGGCCAGTCATCAATGTGAGCTGGACAGATGCTACCGCTTACACTGAATGGCTGTCCGGGCAAACCGGTCAGCGTTATCGTTTGCCCACTGAGGCCGAGTGGGAGTATGCAGCGCGTGCGGGTACAACCAGCAGCTATTATTGGGGCGATGACCCGGATGAAGGTTGTGCCTTTGCCAATGCAGCAGATCTGGATGGTAAAAAGGTTTTTGTCGGCTGGACGGCGATGCAGTGCCACGATGGCCAAGTTTATACGGCGCCTGTTGGCAGCTACCGGGACAATGATTTTGGTTTGTATGACATAGCGGGTAATGTGCTGGAATGGACATGCTCGCCTTATGATAAGGAATCGAAGGTACCGGTCCAGCGCTGCCAAGAACCTTTTGGAGATCAAGAGGTTGTGGTGCGAGGTGGTTCCTGGAGCGATGAGCCGCGTAATATACGTTCAGCGGATCGGCATCGCAGCCGGTTTGATTTCCAGGATTACTTTCTAGGATTCCGGCTGGTTCGAGAGTTGCCTTGAGCAGATAGATGCTGAAAGCAGATTAGGTTCTGAATAGAAAGATCGTATGTTATGGATCTGGTGGGTAGCATTTTGGCGAGGCGTCGAGGGATTCGGTGAAGTCGTTTTTGGGTGGGTGAACCGATTTATCGAGGAATTGGATTGCCTGGCGGTCCAATTTGGCCCTCTTATTTGTAGCGGGACTATCTGGCGCGGCAATCACCGCTGAATGAGGAGAGGGGCTAATCAAGCCATCGAGCATTTGGCGGTGATAGGTGTCAATTTTGGCAACTGCGAGTTCATGGCGATTCAGTTACCCAGGTGAAATCCCCTGGAACATGAATCTAGTGTGCCTTTGCAGCAGGGACAGGTAGAATCGCTTGAATGAGAGCATCGATCTAAATGAACTCATCAGTTTTAGGAGTGTTGAAGGGGCGATCCCCCGGTACGGCCGACGATGCCCCATGATGCCCGCCGATGCCATGATTAGAAAACCATGATCAAAAAATCCAATACGCTATCCATCGGTTATCGCCTGCTTGACAAATACCGTATTGAAGCGGTGCTAGGTGCGGGTGGGTTTGGAATTACTTACATGGCTGTGCATGAAGCGCTGCTCAAGCGTGTCGCCATCAAGGAATATTTTCCGGTGGAATGGTCCTACCGGGACGGTGACCATGTTTTAGCCAATACTCAAGGGGGATTGCCCACTTCTGAAGCGGGTGAAGATGCTTGCTATACATGGGGTTTGGAGCGATTTCTCAACGAGGCTCAAACCCTGGTTCGCGTCGAGCATCCCGGTGTCGTTCGGGTACAGGATTATTTTCAGTCCAACGGCACGGCCTACATTGTGATGGACTATGTCGACGGAGAACCGCTCAGCCAGATTTTGCAAAGAGAGAAAACCCTCCCGGAAGAACAGGTCCGCCGATTGATTGATGACGTGCTTCCGGCTTTGGAGGCGGTCCATGCTCAGGGCTATCTGCATCGTGATCTTAAGCCGGCCAATCTCTATCGCCGCTCGGATGGCCGGACGATCTTGATCGATTTCGGAGCAGCCCGTCAAGCGTTGGGCCGGCGCAGTAAGAGCGTCACCAGCGTATTCTCCCCAGGCTATTCGCCTATTGAGCAATATCTGATTGATGGCAAAGGATATGGCCCCTGGACGGATATTTATGCCTTGGGTACTGTTCTCTATCACTGTGTGACGGGCGCGGCGCCAATTGAAGCCCCAGCACGCGTCCTCGACGATCCTCTGCAACCGGCGGAAGAAGTGGCCGCCGGGCGGTATGGCTCGGTATTGCTGCGTTTGATCGATCGAGCTATTGCAGTGCGTCCCGAGAAGCGGTTTCAGACCATCAGCCAAATGCGGGCGGCGCTGGAGGCGCCTCTGGAAGAGGAGGAGCGCACTGTCAAATTAGAGCTGCCGCTTCGTTCAGAAGTACACCGGAGTGGTGAGAAATTCCAACCAGTAATCGATCAGCCAGTCCGGCAGTCTTCTTCAGCGCTCGCTTTATCTTGGCAGGGAGGCAAGCGTCGGAGGGTGATGGCGGCTGGATTGGGGTTGTTCGCTGTTATTGTTGCTATTGGGGCGGGTCTCTGGATCGTGCAAACGCCGACTCCTTCGATGGAGCAACCACCGGTTAAGCCGCTGCCACCCGTTGAATCGGTGACGAAAGGACCGCCTGCCAATCCCCAAGCTGGCCAAACGTATACCGATACCTTGACTGGAATGGATTTTATCTGGATTGCGCCAGACTGTTTCAGTATGGGCAGCCCGGAAACTGAACCCGATCGTAGCGCCAATGAGGTGCTGCACCACGTTTGTTTGAAGGGATTCTGGATGGGTAAAACCGAAGTGACGAATGATCAATACCGGCAATTTCAAAGCAATCATGACAGTGGCGCTTATGAATCCTACACACTGAACGCACCAGCCCAGCCTGTCGTCCGCGTGAGCTGGCAGGAGGCAGTTACCTACGCCGGCTGGCTGTCGGAAAAAACCGGTCTGCGCTATCGCCTGCCGACTGAAGCAGAATGGGAGTTTGCAGCACGTGCCGGTCAGACCGGTTCCCGATACTGGGGCAACGATCCGAATCAGGCTTGCCGTTATGCCAATATCTATGATGAAACTGCTCGCAAGGCTAAGCCGTTCAATTGGGCAAACTATCCCTGTGAGGATCATCAGGCGGCAGCCGCAGCAGTTGGCCAGTATGCGGCCAATACATTCGGCTTATACGATATGCTTGGCAACGTTGCCGAATGGACCTGCTCTGAATATGACAGCGCCTACGCTGGGGGTGAGACCCGCTGTGCTGAGGGAGGCGCTTCATCCACGGGACGCCGCGTACTGCGTGGGGGGTCTTGGTCTGATTATCCGGGATTAGTGCGATTTGCCTATCGGTTTCCAGCTGCCCCGGAATATGGGAAATGGCGATCCGATATCGGATTTCGCCTGGTGCTGGAACCCTAAGCGGGAGAGGATGACCGAGGAAGCGCGCCATGAGCAAGATCATCATAAAGTGGTTGATACTGGTGTGGATGTTAACCGGCGGGTTACTGGCTCATCTGGCGCAAGCTGCTTCTGGAATGCCTGAAGTGCGGATGACCGCTACGGTCATCGAGTTCAGTGTGCGTGGCGAACTGCATGAACAAGCCGGCGCGATCATTGCCGATCTGATGATGTCGGCGCTTGCGAATACGGGGCGCTTCACGCTGAAGGACCGTTTGGCGCTGTCAGCGGCGGCTAAGATTGCTAAGGAACAGGAACTGGGTTCTACCGGATTACTTGATCCTAAGACGGCGGCGGAACTGGGCCGGCGTTATGGTGTGGACGCTATAGTGACCGGTGGGGTCAATAAACTGGGAGATCTGATCACTGTTACGGCGCGATTGATCGATACCAAGACAGCTTCCCTGTTACGCAGCGGCCAGATTCAAGGCCGGGATATCGACACTATTCAGATCAAAGTCAACGAATTAGCAGCGATGATCACGACGCCGCCGGAGCCGCCGAAAACCTACCGGTTGATGGTCAGGACTCAGCCTGCCGAAGCCAGCGTTCGCTTATTGAACAGCCCGATTCCTTATCAGCCTGGGGTTCGGCTACCACCAGGAAGCTATGAAGTTGAAGTCGGGCAATCAGGCTATATGGCGAGCCGGAGAACCGTCAAGATCGACGATCACGATATGGCAATTAATGTCGAATTGGAAAAAACCAAACGTGGTTTAACGATTCGTGCAGAACCTGCAGATGCAACAATCCGGCTTTTGGGTATTCCGGGGACGTATGAGCCTGGAATACAGCTCGCACCAGGCAACTATGAAATTGAAGTAGCTCGTGAAGGCTACACCCCGCGTAAGTTGCCAGTACGGATTGCCGATAGTGATCTGACCGTACCCGTGAAGTTAGAAAAACAGCCGCTACCCCCGCCACCGGAGCAGTATCGTCTGACGGTACAGGCAGATCCTGTGCAAGCGACGACCCGGCTGCTGAACATGAAAACTCCTTATCAACCGGGAGTGCAACTGCCGCCTGGCGAGTACACGGTTGAAGTCAGCGAGGACGGCTATGAACCGATGAAGGTGACGGTTAAGATCGTCCGCAGTGATATCATCATTCCGGTAAAGCTGACCAAGCTGCCTGAACCGGAAAAACCGGCAGTGTATCGGTTAACGGTTCGTCCGAATCCGTCTGACGCGCAAATTCGCATACTTAACATTAAACCTCGCTATGAACCGGGTATTGAGCTGGCGCCTGGCAGTTACACGGTAGAAGTTTCCCGGTCAGGTTACGAAACCCAGGTGTTTACAGCGCGCGTCGCGAATGCGGACGTGACCTTGCCGGTGGCGCTGATCAAGGAGCCTGAGCCCGTGCAGCCGGCATCCTACCGGCTCACGGTGCGAACCGAGCCGGCCGATGCGCAAATCCGGTTATTGGGCATTAGAGCCCGTTATTGGCCAGGAATCGAGCTGGCACCCGGCAGCTACACGGTAGAGATTTCCCGGTCGGGCTATGAAACCCAGGTGCTTACAGCGCGCATTGCCAGCGCGGACGTGACGTTGCCAGTGGCGTTGGTCAAAGAGCCTGAACCCGTACAGCCGGCGCTGTACCAGCTGACGGTTCGGACTGATCCGTCAGGGGCCCGGGTGCGGCTGGTCAATTCCTCCTTTACCTATCGGCCTGGAGTGCGCTTACCTCCCGGTACCTATACGGTGGAGGTTAGCCGGAGCAGCTACGAAACGAAACAAGTCCCGGTGCGCATTTCCGATCGCGATGTAACCGAATCGATTACTTTGGAACAGATCGCTACAGTGGCGCCCCCAAGTCCAATCTCGATTCCGGCCCCGGCCCCGGCCCCGATCCCTACCCCCGCGCCACCTTCGCGAGCCAATGCTTGGCAAATTGGCTCGCTACAGATTGATAGTTCGATCACGGGCGTGGATCGCGATGAGGTGCAACGGGTGTTGAGCCGTTATGTTGGACAGACTATCACCCGCGATAGCTTGTTGAATGCAGCGATGCAGGCGTATCGAACTACCGGCATTACGCTAAGTTTCGTGGTGCGCAACTCAGCATCAGGATCAGCGATTCTGTACGCGCAGGCTGGCCGGCGGTTGCGGCGGACGTACGAAAGTTCCATTCCGCTGGTGACCCGAAGTCAGATCGAACGATCCGGCTTCGGCGTGTCGGTTGAGTAGGGAAAGGAAAGATTAGGGGGCGATGAGGTGGAGTTGCGTCAATAGCCGGGATGATCGATCATCGCGGTGTGATCGCCGCGCACAATCGGCAGATAGCGCGGCTTCCAAAAGCGCGAACGCAGATAGGCATCGAGATCGCGCCCTGCCAGATCCGTCTTGCCAGCCACTCCTTCCCGCAGGGCTTGCTCAATGACCCGTACGCCGACTCGAACGCTGACTTCGCGCAGCTCGCCGATCGGGGGATAGACCCGTCCGGCCTGCAAATGAGCGGCGGCGGTGTACTCGGCCAGCGCGTAAGCGGCTTCCAGCACCATGCTGTCGGTGATCTCCCGGCATTCGGCTAGAATGGCGCCGAATCCCAGACCAGGAAAGATGAAGGCATTGTTACCCTGGCCGATATGATGAACCTGACCGTCGCGGACCACATCAGGGAACGGACTGCCGGTGGCAACGATCGCGCGGCCTTCGCTCCATTCCAGAATGTCTTCCGGAAGCGCTTCGCAGGCTGAGGTCGGATTGGACAGCGGAAAAATGATAGGCCGGGCAGTATTGCGCGCCATGGCCTGCACGATGGGGTGATTGAACGAACCGGCCTGACCGCTTAGCCCGAGTAAGGCCGTGGCTTTGGTGTGTTCAATGGTCTCCATCAGGGTAGGCACTTCATTAACAATCGGCCAGCCGGCCACTTTTTCGCGAGGTTGCAGGTAGTAATGCTTGTAAGCTTCCACCGTGCGTCCTTCCACTAGCAGGCCACGCGAATCGATCACACAAACCCGGTCACGGGCTTCCTCCTGGCTTAATCCTTCACGGATGAGTCCTTGAGTGATGGCCCAGGCGACTCCCGCGCCACCCGCGCCAGCACCGTGAATCACGATGCGCTGATCGCGCAGCGATTCACCTTTGAGCCGGCTGGCTGATAACAGACCGGCCAGTGCCACTGCGCCAGTACCTTGAATATCATCGTTAAAGGAAGGGATCTGCTTCCGGTAGCGTTCCAAAACTGCAAACGCGACTTCCTTCGCTAAATCTTCCCACTGGATGATGGCGCGCGGCCAGCGTTCATGGATCGCCTTGACGAACTTATCCAGAAATGCCAGATAGCGCTCGCCGCGCAAGCGCCGCTGGTGGACGCCGAGATAGAATTCGTCGTTGAGGAGCTCCAGCCGGTCGGTGCCAACATCCAGCTTCACGGGCATGGTATGAAATGGATCGACGCCCCCGCCGATGGTGTAGATCGCCAGCTTACCGATGGCGATGGCCAACCCGCCGTAACCCTGGTCGCCGATGCCGAGAATTGCCGAGGAATCAGTTGCGACAATCATACGCACGTCATTCCACGGAAAGTTATCCACCACCTTGGCGGCGCGATCGATGTTGAGCGGCGAAAATGACAAACCGCGAGGATTTTGATAAAGATGGCTGAACTGTTGCACCGCCTGACCCACGGTCGGGGTGTAGATGATCGGCATCATCTCTTCAAGATGCTGTTCCAACAGGGCGTAGAAGAGGGTTTCAGCGCGCTCTTGCAAGGCGCGGAGGTACTGGTACTTGGCGATCGGGTCCGGTTCGCGCAGAAAGCCACGATAGACGCGTTCAACCTGCTGTTCCAGCGTATTGACCTGTGGCGGCAGTAGACCATCCAATCCCAGCGCGACCCGCTCATCCTCGGTGAAGGCCGTGCCTTTGTTGCTTAGCACCAGCCGCAGCAGGGCGATGCCTTCCAAGTAAACTTCCATGTAATCACGGTTTTCGGCATCTTTTTTAATGTCAAAATAAGGACTGATCGGTTCTCGTTTCATCGTGCGACTTTGTGTAGCTATGGTGAAGACAGATTGGAAGGAGGGGGCATCCAGGGTAATGAAGCGGCGCAATATGGCATTTAATAACGGCAGGGTCAAATCGCTCCGGCGAAGGAAGAACATATGTCTTTGTGCTATCAGTACCGTGGGTACCGCCTCACTGGCGAACTGACCAGTAAATCGTGATTGATCCGTGATAAAAAAACGACCTCCACCACCGATCATGGCGTATTGAACACTCACCGGTGACGGAGGAAGGCTTCATGTGGGCCGATACCGAGGCAAGGTTGGAAATCATGGCGCGTAGAGCACTGCTGGTCGAGGATGATCGCGATATCGCTGCGTTGATCAAATTGCATCTCCAGGATATTCACTGCGAGGCGGACATCGCCATTTGCGGGCAGGAAGCTCTGACACGTTATGCCCGCCAGCGCTATGACCTGGTGATCCTGGACCTGATGCTGCCCGATCTGGATGGACTGACGATTTGCCAAAAGCTGCGTGGAGGTGGCGAGTATGTGCCGATTTTGATGCTGACGGCCAAATCATCGGAAATTGACCGGGTGTTGGGTCTGGAGCTGGGTGCGGATGATTATCTCACCAAGCCGTTCAGCTTCCCGGAGTTGTTGGCGCGGGTGAAAGCGCTGTTGCGCCGGGCCGAGGCGTTGAGTAGCAACCGTGATACACCGATAGGCCAGGAGCACATTACCCGTGGTCCGTTGGTGATTGAAACTGGCAAGCGCCGGGTCACCCTCGCCGGTCAGGAACTCGCGCTGACTGCCAAAGAATTTGACTTGCTGCTGCACTTCGCCCGCCACCCAGGGCGGGTGTTTAGCCGCGGTCAACTCTTGGATCAGGTCTGGGGTTATGGCCATGAGGGCTATGAACACACGGTCAACTCGCACATCAACCGCCTGCGCGCCAAGCTGGAACCCAATCCAGCCGATCCCCGCTACCTGCTCACCGTCTGGGGTGTCGGCTACAAGTTCACTGAATCATGCTGAACACCCTCTATGGCAAGCTGGCTCTGGCTCTGGCGGCTTTACTAACTGCTATCGGTTTAAGTTATGGCCTGATTAGCCATTCCTTGACCCAACGCTATCTGCAAGAAGCGCAGCAAGGTTTCAATCGCAACCTTGCCCGCAATCTGGTCGCCGACCAAGGACTGGTCGCGGGTGGCCAGCTCGATCCCAAGGCGTTGAAAGCCACCTTTATGCGTTACATGACCATCAACCCTAGCATCGAGATTTATCTGTTGGCTGCCGATGGCACGATCCTGGCTTATTCCGCCGAGCCGAGCGTGGTCAAGCGCAATCAAGTGGCACTGGAACCGGTCCGGGCCTTTCTAGACGGCGGCGAATTGCCCATTCTCGGCGATGACCCGCGCAGTCATGATGCCCGCAAAAGCTTTTCAGTGACGCCTATCCCCGCTGGAGAGGAGGGCGCGGAAGGTTATTTGTATGTGGTGCTACGTGGGCAGATGTATGAATCCTTCGAGCGTCTCTACCAGGACAGTTTACTGCTGCGGCTCAGCGGTTGGGTGCTGGCTGGCAGTCTGCTGTGCGGATTGTTCGCCGGATTGCTGCTGTTTCATGTTCTCACCCGCCGGCTGCGCCGGTTGGCGGCTCGGGTCGATGACTTTCAGGGCAGTGACTTTAATGCTTACACCCCCTATCAAGGCCAGGGTGTTCCAGGAGATGAAATTGAACAACTGGGTGCGCATTTCGACCGGATGGCGGAGCGTCTGCAAACCTTGATCGGTGACTTGCAGGAGCGGGATGCCTTGCGGTGCGAACTGGTCAACCATGTTTCCCACGACCTGCGCACCCCGATGGCCGCGCTCCACGGTTACTTGGAGACCTTGCAATTGAAAGCCGGCTGCCTGTCGTCTGCTGATCGGGAGATTTATCTCGATGCCGCTCTGCGTCATTCACGGCGGCTGGGCCGGCTGGTCGGTGACCTGTTCGAGCTGGCCAAGCTTGACGCCCATGCGATTCAACCGCGCCGTGAATGCTTCCCGGCGGCTGAGCTGGTCCAGGACATCGCGCAGAAATACCAACTGCTGGCCCGTGAACATCGCATCCGCTTCGTAGTCCGCTTGCCTGCCGCAACACTGTTCGTCGAGGCCGATATCGGCTTGCTGGAACGGGTACTGGACAATCTCATTCTTAATGCGCTCTATCACACGCCGCCGGACGGTATCGTCGCCCTGGAATTGCGGATGGCGGATAAGACCGCAACCTTTGCCATCACCGATACTGGGCATGGCATCGCGTCTGAGGAGTTGCCGCATATTTTTGACCGGTTCTATCGAGGTTCCAGCAAAGCCAAGGACGACGGCAATCATCTCGGGTTGGGACTGGTGATTGCTAAGCGGATTGTCGAATTGCATGGCAGTCAGCTACACGTGGCTAGCCGGCTGCATCGAGGAACACAGTTTGGTTTCGGTCTGCCGATCCGCGCTCATCCAGCCATGTATCTTGGTAACTCCGCTCCATAGGGCGCTTGCCTTGAGCAACCCATTGGTTCACTTGACGGAAGTGCAGGAGTACAGCTAACCTGCAATTCAATCAATTGCCGGTGCAAGATGTGACGCCCGGATATCCTCGTTGCATGAGTCGCTCCTAAGAGCTTGATTATTGTCCAGACCTCCCGCTCTAGCCCGCCCCGGTAAGGGGTCAGGGAGCTTTACGAAGCAATAAGTTATTTAGCGCTCCCTCCCTTGTGCGGGAGGGGATAAACGGTTGCAAAGCTTGAATCTCGAACAATAGCCAATGGCCAAGGAAATGTTTGGAACTTATTAACATTCCCCAAAGAAGCTGGCAGGTGCTAGCCGGGCGGCGATTAAGCCAGCGTCAAAAGAAGCATATTCAGCATGCGCATGACCGCCGCCGGGCACGGGCTGCTCAAGGCGCCAAGGCACTGGATGAAACTGGACTCGGTCCGGAACGAACCGGCCTGGTGATTACCCATTACGGTGCGGCACTCATCGTCGAGGATAGCGAGGGAGAGCTGTATCACTGCACCGTACGGCAAAATCTGGGGCAACTGGCCTGTGGTGACCAGGTTGTCTGGCAGGCATCCGGTGTGCGGCAGGGGGTGGTGGTCGCGGTTTCCGGGCGGCGTTCGCTGCTGACCCGTCGTGACTATAGCGGTCAGCCACGCCCAGTAGCTTCTAATCTGGATGCGGTAGCCGTGGTCCTAGCGCCCTTGCCAGAACCGAGTGAATACCTAATCGATCGCTATCTGGTTGCGATCGCGGCTATCGGTGTGCAAGGTCTTCTCGTGCTGAACAAGGTGGACCTGCTCGACGTTCCCGCTTTAGCGGCGCTGTGCGACCGGCTAGCACCTTACCGCGAAATCGGCTATTCCGTGTTGCTGGCCAGCAGCCACACCGAACATGGTTTGGAGGCATTGCGAAGTTGGTTGCGCGGGCGGACCAGTCTGCTGGCCGGGCAGTCGGGTGTTGGTAAGTCGTCGCTGATCAAGGCGTTACTGCCAGATCGCGACATCCGTATTCAGGCGGTATCCGCCACCACTGGTCACGGCGCCCACACGACCAGCGCCAGCACTCTTTACCATCTGCCGGATGGCGGGGATTTGATCGATTCGCCGGGGGTGCGTAGCTTCGAGCTGGGTGAAATTGGGTTGAATGACCTGGATCGTGGTTTTCCGGAACTGGCAGCGTATCTGGGTCACTGCCGATTCTCCGATTGCCGCCACGATGTTGAGCCGGATTGTGCGTTGCGGGCTGCCGTAATGCAGGGTGAGATTAGCCCGCGCCGGCTGGAAAGCTACCGGCAACTGCGGGTCACGCTGGATACAGCAGCCAAGCCGGGCGGGCGGTAACCGCGGTAATGATATCTCTTGGGTTGGGCGTTAGGAATCGGGCGAAGTATCAAAGGCTCATGCTTTTCCGGGTCAGTTGCAGGCGTTTTTGATGCAGGTAGGCGCGAACCTGGCGTCGCTGATTTTGTCCCTCGCTGATCAATGCATTCAATTTTTGCCGGTAAATATCATTGTCGGGCGCCAGACTGAGCATTTTCTCGACCAACTCGAGCGCTTCATCATAGACGCTGATTTCCATCAGTAAATCGCTGAGGAGATCCAGCGCAGGCAAATGATCGGGATCAAGGCTGAGCGCCTTGACCAGCAGTGGCATGATGCCATACACAATATCCTCGGAAGCGTATAAATCCAATTCAACCGCTTCCTGCCATTGCCTACGGGCCTCCGTGTAGAGTTCGACGGCCGCTGCATTCTCCATGGGTGATCCTCGGTGAGGTGTTTTTTTATCATTATTGGCAGGTATCGGTCCGTTTGCAATCGGCTGTGAAGTTGAGTGGGGTGACTGAAGAATACGCTGGAGAAAGCGTAGGGCTGGGCAATGATATGGGGTCAATCTTTCGTCTTGGATTCCAGCGTTGCGCCGTGGCTGCGAATCATTTCGGCATAAAATTGGCCACTGGTCTTGATGGTCCGTTGTTGTGTCGCATAGTTCACATGCACGAGTCCAAAGCGTTGCGAGTAACCATACGCCCATTCAAAATTATCCAACAGTGACCACGCGAAGTAGCCGCGCAGGTCAACCCCTTTGCGCCGTGCTTCCAGGGCCGCGCGCAAATGATCGCGCAAGTAGTGTTGCCTGAGCGGATCGGCGGCTGTGCCTTCCACGTGCGGTGGATCGTAGAACGCTGCGCCATTCTCGGTGATATACAGCGGTAGCGGCCCATAGCGGCGGGTGACCCATTCCAGAATGTCCGTCAAGCCTTGCGGATAGACTTCCCAATCCAGACCGGTATGGGTCTGCCGGGGCTGGCGAACCCGGCTTGCTTTCAACGGCCAGTCACCAGGGTCATGCTGTACGACCTGGCGGCTATAGTAATTGATGCCGAGAAAATCCAGTGGCTGACGAATCATATCGAGATCGGCAGCGGGAAATGATGGCCAAGCTGCGCCAAAGATCTCTGCTAGTTCCGGTGGATAGGTGCCCAGGAACACCGGGTCAAGGTACTGGCGGTTCCAGTAGGCGTCGGCGCGCATCGTGGCAGCGAAATCGGCTAAAGTTTCCGTTGCCGGATACTTGGGTTCCAGATTGACCACTAGGCCAATTTGATGACGGCCTTCGGCCCGGTAGGCTTTTACAGCGGCAGCGTGGGCTCGTAGTAAATGATGTGAAGCATAGGGGGCAGCAAAGACATTGCGCTGACCCGGCGCCAGCACGCCTTGCAGGTAGCCACCATCCACCACAACCCACGGCTCATTGAGGGTGACCCAGAGCTTAACCCGGTCATCCAGCGCCCGGAACAGAATCCGGGCATAATCCGCAAACCAACCGGCACTGTCGGGATTCAGCCAGCCGCCACGACGATCCAGCAGAGCCGGCAGGTCCCAGTGGTAAAGCGTCGCCATTGGCTGAATGCCCTGTTCCAATAGGGTATCCACCAGCCGTTGGTAAAAATCCAGCCCCAATGCGTTGACCCGGCCGCGCCCTTCTGGCAATACCCGGCTCCAGGAGATGCTGAAGCGGTAGGCATTCAGGTTCAGCGCACCCATCAACGCTACGTCCTCCCGGTAACGGCGATAATGGTCGCAGGCGATATCGCCCGTATCGCCGTCGCGAGTTCGCCCTGGTGTATGGGCAAACTCGTGCCAGATGCTCGGGCCGGCGCCATCCGCCAGGGGCGAGCCTTCAATCTGGTAGGCGGAGGTCGCAGCGCCCCAGAGAAAATCAGCCGGGAAAGGAGAGAGGTCGAGCAAGGTATTATCCATTACTGCTAGCGCCGTTACGGACCCAGCTGGAAAAAGCGTTGCGGTTGCGTGAACAGATGACTACTTTTCCTCGCCCCGAAAAGCGCAACACGATGCCCTCTCCACTGGTTACGCTGCTTACGAGCCGGTTAAACAATCCGCCACCGCCTTGTTGGCTAGGCACGGTAATCTCATAGTGCAACTGGCTGTCCCAGGCTACGACATGCGAGTTGTCGATAATCACATCCTTCCCGGGTTCCACATCCAGGATAAAGCCGGAGCCGAATCCCGAAACCGCCAGCTTGCCACTGCCGGTGGCTTCGCCGACAAAGAAACCACCGGATTGGGCAAATAGCGCATTGCCTAAATTTTGGCTGCGGACTCGCAAATCGACCCCGCTTTCCGCCGCCACGAAAGCGCCATCGCTAAGCATGTAGCCGGTGGTGCCGACCTCCAGAACCTGAATCGTTCCTGGCAATATGGGTGACAATAGGCAATCTCCATCACCCCGGTTGGCTTCAATGTGTTGCTGGAAAAACGATTCACCGTTGGCGAACCGGCGCATGAGCGCGCTACCCAGCCCACCCGTCATCTTGCCGGTCAGGTCAAGGGTGTCTTCCATCATCACCATAGCATCGGATTCGCAATAAATTTTCTCGCCTTTGCTGAGGGAGACATGCAGGAAAGGGTCAACGTCTCCAGTCACAGTAAATATCGCCATGAATTTGATCCTCAAGTGATTGGTTGCGCCATCTTCTTTATGGAGGCAATGTGAAAAGAACTTTCACCTTTATCGAAATAGATGAGGATGCCCGCTCTATAGGCTCTGCACCGGCCACTGCCGGCACAACCACTCCCGCGAAGTGGATTGCATAGGCCGGTTTCCGGTATGGCCATTGACAGTCAATTCCAGTTCCTCAATGTCTGGGCGACCATAGATCACCGGTGTGAATGTCACCGTATTTTGGGGATAGTTGCCGGTCTCGGTAATCTCCATCCGTAGCCGGTGATCCTCGATTTTCGCCGAAATGCTAGCAATGCTATAACCACCGCTTTGGTAGCGCCGGGTTTCCCGATCATCCAGAAAGTAGTCAAATTGCACGGGCCGCTCGCGACAAAACAGATGGAGTTCAACCGCGCGCAAATCCATCAAACTGTTGCGCAACGGCCCAGCGTAATAGGGCAATACGGCTCCATCACGAACGAACAGCGGTAACTCGTCCAATGCGGCGGCATAGTGCAGAACACATCCACCGTCGAGCCATTCGCCGTGGTTCAGATCGAACCAGCTTCCCGGCGGCAGCCGCACCGGGCGTTCCTGCATCTTGACCCCATGACGGATGATTTCCGGCCCCTGACCCTCGCCATGCAGAATTGGTGCAACCAGCAAGGTGTCGCCAACCAGATATTGATCGTCCAGATGCACGTATTCCGGCCCATTGTAGTGGTAGAGCAGAGGGCGGATAATGGGATCACCGTTCCGCCAGTGAGCGAAAAAGCACTGATATAAAGAGGGCAACAAGCGATAGCGGGTACGGATCGCGCCGCGAATCGCCGCCAGCGGTGCCGGCCCGAATTGCCACGGTTCCTGCTGCCGGGAATGTTGAATCGCATGGTTGCGGAAGAAGGGGAACAGACAACCGGCCTGATGCCAGCGCACCAGCAGTTCAGGACTGGCGTCATCCATGAAACCGCCAACGTCCGGGCCATTAAATGCAACGCCCGACAATCCCAAGTTCAACGAACATGGCAATGCCATCCGCAGATGTTTCCAGTTGCTGGCGTTATCGCCGGTCCACACTGCGCTGTAGCGCTGGGTCCCGGCGCAGGCGCTGCGAGTCAGCAGGAACGGGCGGCCGTCGGGGTCGATGCGGTCACAGGCTGCACGGCTGGCCATTGCCATAAAATGCGCATACTGATTGTGGTAGCGGTCATGGGAAATCGAACCGTGGTCGAAGCACATTTCTTCGCTGCGGCTGTAACCGGTCGCTGGATCGTTCATATCCAGCCAGACACCGTCTACTGCATTGTCGCGCAGAAAATCTGCTAGCTTGCCCGCCCACCAGTCACGGGTGTTCGCCAGGGTAAAATCGGGAAATACGGTGTCACCGGGCCAGACCTTGCCGACGTAATCGCGGCCACTGGCGGTTTGACAGAATGCCTGCCGTTCCCGGCCGCTGTCGTAAACCGCATAGCCCGGCTCACGCTTGACGCCGGGATCGACAATGGTCACGGTGCGAATCCCCGCCGCCTGCAACGCATGATTCAGCCCGGCAGGATCGGGAAACGCGCCTCGGTTCCAGGTAAACAGCCGGAAGCCGTCCATGTAATCGATGTCATACCACAGTGCGCTGACGGGTAGATCGGCGGCGGCGAATTGCGCGGCCAGTTCGCGGAACTCAGCCGCGCTCCGGTAGCTCCACCGGCACTGATGATAACCAAGCGCCCACAGCGGCGGCAGCGGCGCTCGCCCGGTCAACGCGGCATAACGCCGGACGACATCGGCCAAACCGGGACCTGCGAGTGCATAAAGATCGGTCACGCCGCCGAAAGCCTGATACCAGAATTCTCCAGGACGGCTCTTGCCAGTATCCATCACCGCTCGGCCGGGATTGTCGAAGAACAGCCCCAGAAAACCCTCGCCGGTTTTGAGGATTGCCAAAGGGATGGCAACATAAGTGGGATCGTAGTCATCGCGGGCATAGGTATGGCGAAACACGGCCACCACGTCCACAGTCAGAAATTCGGCGCTGTCGCCCAGTTTGTTGAGGCGCCGGGTGCGCTCGCCGAAGCCATAGCAACCCTCCACATTGTTTAATGCGAAGTTGAGCAGCAGATTTTCCCCGCAGCTACCGATGCCTTCCGCAACGGTGTCCAGCGTAATACCAGCTAACTCCAGCCGCAGGCAGGATGCGCCAAGTTCGATGCGGCCCGCTGCTGTGGTGAACTGCACAATATCCGTCTCTTTCTCCCCTAGTAGATGAGGGTTGGGATGGGAGGAGACCATCGGCACAACCGATCGGCCTTCGCGCAGTTCTGGTAGCACGGCGTCCGAATGCTGGCGTGAGCCGGTATCGTGCAGATTCTCAAACCGTAGCCGCAAACAGCCGTCGGCGATATCCGCGCAGTGAATGCGTAGACAAACGCTCGGCCCACTCAATTCAACCGTATTCCCGTTGATCCTCCACTGTTCAGGAATGTCGAAATTCAGTGGATGGATTTTCTGGCCGAAGAACATGCAAATCTCCTCTGGCAATCGCTCAATCAAGTTCCTGAATGTGTTTCATCCGCCTACAATTTGATGATCATTCGGGATCGCTCAGGTCTGATCCCGAGTGTTTCTTGCGCCAGCAGCGGAAGCGCTGGGGAAACCGTTTTGCATCCCATCCAGGAGATATTTTGTGCATTCAAAAGCTTTTCAAGACTTTTATCCTGAAGAATTGAGTCATTGCTACGGTTGCGGCCGGCTCAATGAACAGGGCTACCAGATCAAGAGTTACTGGGATGGCGAGGAAACCATCGCCTCTTTCACCCCTCAACCTTACCATATTGCAATTCCTGGCTATGTCTATGGCGGCTTGCTGGCTTCTCTGATTGACTGTCATGGCACTGGAACGGCGGCGGCGGCGGCTTATCGCGCCGCCGGACGAGATATGGGTACTGAGCCTGCCTTACGGTTTGTCACTGCGTCATTGCAGGTCGAATATCTGCGCCCAACGCCGTTAGGCGTGCCGCTGGAAATCCGTGGCAAGATAGAGGAGATCAAGGGCCGCAAAGTTGTCGTCAAGGCAACGGTGACCGCCAAGGGCGAACTCTGCGCGCGTGGCCAGGTGGTTGCGGTGCAGATGCCGGAACATATGATGCCTTCAACAGCCGGATGACTTCCTGGTGTTTTAAGACGGTCCTTTGCTTTTATGGAAAGCATTCATGAATTGGATCAGGCAGCGGAATCAGCAGCAAAGACCAGGAAGAACGTGGACAACTGAGGTTAGTGAAGCGTCAACCAGTATCCCATTCGCGGGCGATGGCCAGGAGAATCGCCCTCATCAGGTTCGTTCCTGCGATCTCAATAGGTTGGTTTGGCACAGCTTTTGAGCTTTACACCACCACCAGATTATCCCGGTGAATCAGCTCCGGATCGTCGACTGCTCCCAGTAGTTCTTCGATCCGGCGGGTGGTCTTGCCGATCAGCAGCAGCGCCCGCTCAGTATCGCAGTTCACGAGTCCACGGGCGACTTCAACACCATTAGGATCTAGACAGGCGACCAGATCGCCACGCTCGAAGTGGCCTTCAATCGCGGTGACTCCAACCGGCAGCAGGCTTTTACCGGCAGCGCGCAGCGCTTGCACCGCCCCTGCATCTAGATGGAGGCGGCCCCGAACCTGTAATTGCACGGCCAGCCATTGCTTGCGGGCTGCTACCGGACTTTGGCTAGGCCGCAACAAAGTTCCCAGGAATTCGCCCGCAGCGACTCGCCGCAACACCTCCGCTTCCCGGCCCCAGGCCAACAAAGTGAATGCCCCAGAACGGGCGGCTTTCGCTGCTGCATTTAGTTTGGTCAACATGCCGCCGCTCCCCAGACTACCCGCACCGCCGTGCGCCATGACTTCCAAGGCCATATCGCCCGCCCGCCCCTCGCTAATCAACCGGGCATCGGAAAACTGACGTGGGTTTTTATCATATAACCCCTGCTGGTCCGTCAGGATGACGTACAATTCAGCTTCAACTAGATTCGCCACCAGCGCACCCAAGGTGTCATTGTCGCCAAAGCGGATTTCATCGAAAGCCACAGTGTCGTTTTCATTGATGACGGGCACTACTTGCAAGCGCAGCAGGGTGCGCAGGGTATTGCGGATATTAAGATAGCGTTGCCGGTCGGAAGCATCCTCATGGGTCAGCAGGATTTGTGCAGTGCGAATTCCATGACGCTCAAAAGCTGATTCCCAAGCCTGCACCAGCCCCATTTGGCCGACCGCTGCCGCTGCCTGCAAATCCGCCAGGACGGTAGGCCGCTGTTGCCAATTCAACCGCCGCATTCCCTCAGCCACCGCACCGGAGCTGACCAGCAACAGTTCCCGGCCGGACTGATGCAACTCGGCCATCTGCGCCACCCAGGCATTGATGGAAAAATTGTCCAGCCCTTGCCCCTCATTGGTGATCATCGCGCTGCCGATTTTAACCACCCAGCGGCGAGCCGCGCCCAATTGCTCACGGGTTTTGTTGAACATCGTCTGACTCACTGTCCATCACGGATTCTACCTGCCGCCGTTCTTCCAGCCGCGCCATGACCGCCTGGATCAGTGCCTCCACGCCTTCACCGTTGACGGCAGATATCCCAAACACCGGTCCCTTCCAGTCTAGGGCTGTGACGATTTCTGCCATTCGTGCTGCTCGCGGCTCCTCGGGCAGCAGGTCCAGCTTGTTCAACACCAGCCAACGCTCACGGCTCGCCAGTTCGGTGCTATACCGGGTCAATTCATTGAGAATAATCTCGATATCCTCGACTGGATCACCGCTGTCGCTGTATGGGGAGACATCCACTAAATGTAATAACAGCCGGGTACGGGCCAAATGCCGGAGAAACTGCATCCCCAACCCCGCACCTTCGGAGGCCCCCTCGATGAGCCCTGGAATATCGGCCATGACGAAGCTTTGCAGTGGCCCAACCCGCACCACACCTAGGTTGGGATGCAGGGTGGTGAAGGGGTAATCGGCGACCTTGGGCTTGGCGGCGGACACAGCGCGGATCAAGGTGGACTTGCCAGCATTAGGCATCCCCAGCAGGCCAACATCGGCGATCACCTTGAGTTCTAGCCGCAGGTTACGTGCCTCACCCGGCGTACCGGGTTTAAATTGCCGTGGGGCGCGGTTGGTGCTGCTTTTATAGCGGGTATTACCAAGGCCGTGAAAGCCGCCTTGCGCTACCAGTAAGCGCTGATCTGGCTTCACCAGATCACCGATAAGCTCGCCAGTGTCAGCATCCCATACCATGGTGCCAACTGGTGTTACGATTTCCAGATCGGTGCCGCTGCGCCCAGTGCAATTGGCGCCCATGCCGTTCTGGCCGCGCTCGGCCTGAAATCGCCGGGTAAAGCGAAAGTCAGCTAAGGTGTTCAGTTCAGCATTGGCCACCAGATAGATACTGCCGCCATCACCGCCATCACCACCGTCAGGGCCACCGAAAGGAATATACTTTTCTCGCCGGAAGCTGACACAACCGTTGCCGCCATCACCGGCCTCGACCCGAATGAGCAATTCATCGACGAATTTCATGATGCCCTCTATGAATTATGGGCAAAACAAAAGCCCCGAAGGGGGCTTTCAGCGCATCCGGATTTACCGGTGCTCATGACACAGGCTGGATACTCACATACTTGCGATTGAAAGGTCCTTTAGTGGCAAATACCACATGTCCCTCGGTTTTCGCGAACAGTGTGTAATCTTTGCCACAACCGACGTTGTCGCCGGGATGGAATTGAGTGCCACGCTGCCGGATGATGATGTTACCAGCCTTGGCCAGTTGGCCGCCGAATAGTTTGACGCCCAGACGCTTGGATTGGGAATCGCGACCGTTGCGGCTACTGCCGCCTGCTTTTTTGTGCGCCATGGTTTAGCTCTCTTGATTCGACGTTTCAACAAATGCCGCTGGCGTAGAGAGGCTACTGATACCGTTGATGCACAATTCGGTATAACCTTGCCGGTGACCTTGCCTCTTGAAATAGTGTTTGCGGCGCCGGAACTTAATAATACGGATTTTGGGGCCGCGCCCCTGGGATTTAACTGTGGCGGTGACGCGGGCACCCTCAACAAAGGGCGCACCTACCTGGATCTGATCGCCGTCAGCCAACATCATCACCGTGTTAAACTCCACGGAGGCACCTGCTTCGGCTTCGAGCTTCTCAACTTTAAGGGTTTGGCCCTCAGCTACCCGGTATTGTTTGCCCCCGGTTTTGATGACAGCGTACATATTTCTCAATCCTTGTTATCCTGGATTAGCCGTTGAGGCAATAAGGGGGCGGATTTTAGTCGCACACCCGGACAAGGTCAAACTCATTCCAGTCATGGTAACGCCAAGGCGCTCTTCTTGACCCTGCTGGAGCTAAACCGTAGCATGTTAAGCGTTTTCTTCGGATTCTGCTAATCCTCATGGATATCGAATATATCCGCGCACCGGTCGCGGGCGATTTACAGGCAGTCAACCAATTGATTCGCCAGGAACTACATTCTGATGTGGTATTGATCAACCAGTTAGCCAGCTACATTATTGACAGTGGCGGCAAGCGATTGCGGCCCGTGACTGTGCTGCTAGCAGCGCGTGCCTGCGGTTATACCGGTGACCAACATATCGTTGCTGCTGCTATTGTCGAATTCATCCACACCGCAACCTTGCTCCATGATGACGTGGTAGATGAGTCTGGTCTGCGTCGCGGGCGGGAGACCGCCAACGCCATCTGGGGTAATCAAGCCAGTGTTCTGGTAGGCGATTTTCTCTACTCCCGTGCGTTTCAAATGATGGCGGGTATTGGCAGTATGCGGGTGATGGAGATTATGGCTGACACGACTAACACCATTGCCGAAGGCGAGGTCATGCAGTTGCTCAATTGCCATGATCCTGACACCACGGAAGAACGGTATCTGAAGGTGATTCACTGCAAGACCGCTAAATTGTTCGAAGCGGCTGCAAAACTGGGAGCGGTTCTGGCCGGTCGACCGCATGAAGAGGAACTAGCGCTGGGCTGTTATGGGCTGCATCTAGGTACTGCTTTCCAGCTGATTGATGACGCTTTGGATTACAGTGCATCCAGCGCAGAACTGGGTAAAAACATCGGTGATGATCTTGCGGAGGGCAAGCCAACTTTACCTTTGATTTATGCGATGGAGCATGGTAGTCCTGAAGAAAGAAATATCATTCGCGAGGTTATTGAACAAGGAGGGTTGGATCAGATTGAGTCGATTACCCAAACTATTGAGTCAACCGGTGCCTTGGATTATACTGTCTCTCTTGCCGTAAGAGAGGCTGAGAAAGCATCTTTTCATCTAGGCCTGCTGCCGTATTCGCCTGCCAAGGATGCCTTGATTGAATTGGCCAGGTTTGCGGTTAAGCGCCGTTATTAATCTCTTCTCAAAGCATCGGGGTGTAGCTCAGCCTGGTAGAGCACTGCCTTCGGGAGGCAGGAGTCGCAGGTTCAAATCCTGTCACCCCGACCAAATACTTCAAATAGTTAGCCGTTTTCTGTCGCCTGTTTCCCGGAGTTCGTGTGATATAGCACGGATCGTGCGGGCTATCCGGCACAGCGCTGGTGGCCTGGACTTTCCCCGGTACTGGATTCGCTGATAGATATTCTCGTTACCGCCGCCATAAAACAGCATTATCCCATACAGGCTGGCACTGTTTTCATAAGGCGCAGAATACTTACCCTAGGTACGGTTAAATTTTTGCTTGGCAATGTAGTCTACTTTATAGCCACCTATTTTTATAAGTGAGCCAATTGACTTTCTTGACCCGCTTTAATTTATTCTAAATCGAGTTAAATATTTTAAATATATGTATTTTTATTGCCCATCAAAAATGGCTAGGTGAATAGTGATGAATAAAATTTGGCGCATAGCTTTCAATGGCCTGTTTGTCGCTTTAGTTTTTATGATGACGCCAACTCAGATCCTAGCTGAAAATCGAGTGCTTGAGCCTCGGATCATTGGAGGCCGCGAAACCATCGATTCCTGGCCATGGATGGCAATCCTGGTATTTTCTTATGAATCAGATGTATACGATGGATTTTTTTGTGGTGGATCGTTGATTGCTTCAAAATGGGTGGTGACTGCGGCACATTGCGTTACTCAGGAATTGCCCGATAACGTAGATGTGGTGTTAGGTGTCCACGACCTAAAGCAGGATTTACTGAATGGAATCGGGCAACGTTTGGGTGTCAAGCGGATTGTGGTCCATCCGCAATATGACCCAAAATCAAGCGATTTTGATATCGCGCTGCTGGAGCTGGAACAAACCGTGAGTTACGCGCCGGTGCCGGTCTATGGTGGCCAGGATACCCTCGATGGGCAGGAAGCACGAATCCTGGGGTGGGGTAATACCCGGTCTCGGGGACTGCCGGACTACCCAGAAACCCTGCAGGAAGCATCTTTACCTATTGTCGCCAACCCGGTTTGTGCCACAGCCCTGGCACCTAATGCAATTACCAATAATATGCTGTGCGCCGGTTATGCCGAGGGCGGCACGGATACCTGTCAGGGTGATAGCGGAGGACCGTTACTGGTGAATTTGGGAGGGTATCAATTGGCAGGAATTACCAGTTGGGGTATTGGCTGCGCTCGAACCAACAAGTATGGAGTTTATACGCGGGTCGCTAATTTCGGAGCATTCATTCAGGACAGCCAGACTCGTGACTACTTCTCCTGCGCCGACCACAATCATGACGGCATAATCAACGAGCAGGATCAGGATCAAAAACAAACTGAATTACAGAATGAGTTTAAGCAGTGGTTACAAGTGTGCTGGTCTTCGCGGGCAGTCTGCGGTGATATCAACGGGGATGGCTTGGTTAATAATACCGATAAGCGGGTGCGTCGCCAGACTATGAACAACCAGTATTTTTATTGGCAGCAAAGCTGCTGGTATCCTGAACGGCCTTCCTGAAAAGGAAGGATAAAGGGGTGTCAAATTGATGACACCCCTTCTCGTATTACACAGCAAGATTACTGCTTTGGCAGTAGCAGGGCGATAAAGGTTGCAGCAAAGATAGCGCTGGTGATGACGCCGCTGATGCTGGCACCCAGCGCATGCGGTAAAACCACCACTCCAGGCATAACAGACTTCTGCGCGACCTTAGCGCAAGTAGGTACGCAACTGACCCCAGCGATGCCGATGACTGGATTGTATTTCTTGCCAGACAGATAGTACATCGCGTAGCCACCGATGATTCCACCAATCCCGGAAATCAGTAGCGCCAGGATGCCCAACATCAATAGTTTCACCACGATCGGGTTCAAAATCGTACCGGCTTCGCACAGCACACCGAGCAGTAGTCCTAGGAAGAACGTCGACGCATATAGCACAGTGTTCGAGAACAGTTCGAAGAAATAGGTCAATTCGCTTTCTCGAACCACGACACCGATAAATAGCGACAGGAATAACGGTGAGGCCACTGGGAACAACAGGCTGAGCAACACACAGGAGATCACCGCGAACACTAGTTTTTGATTGGAAGTGATCGGCTTAGTTTTCTCCATCGGCATCGGCAAAGCGCGAAGCTTCTCGGGAATCATCAGCTTGATCAGGTACGGATACCCACCGTAAGTCAGCCCTAGGTACAAGTAAGCCACCACCGTAATCGGCACGAATAAATCTCGTGCCAGTTGCAGCGAGGTGAACAACACCATCGGCCCATCAGCACCCCCAATGGTTGCTACTGCGGCTGCTTGGCCCGGCGCTAAACCCATAGCGACCGCAATCGGATACACAAAAACCGTACCCAATTCTGCGAACAAGGCGATGAACATGCTCTGGAACGGCCGCGCCATGACAAAGCCTACGTCCAGCAAGGTACCGATACCCATGAAGACCAGACAGGCGATGAGACCGTTGCTGAACATGAAGGTGTAGATCGGTTGCAGCCAGTTGATCTGCAGAATGTTCACCAACGCTGTGGTATCCGAGGCTAGCGGCGCGACGAACAGGGTACCAGGCATTTGGTGCGCCTGCCCTGCAATGACGTTCATCCCAGTCGCCGGATCGTAGGCTGAGAAGAACATGACGCCGGCGTTGATCGTGGCCATGCCCAAGCCCATCGGGATCATGAGCAATGCTTCCAATACCCCTTTGCGTCCCAAATAGAGCAGTAGCACCCCCAGCGCCATGAGAAAAATGCGACCAAAGGCAATCTTAGGGTCCGTAGAGAACCCTTGCACCAGGGTGTTAATTCCCTGGAAAATATCAAGAAAATTCAGGGATTCCATAATGGAACACTCCCGGTTGTTAGCCGATGCTCAGCAATACCTGTCCGGCATCCACCGGATCACCCGGCTTGACCGCGATGTTAGTCACTTTGCCACCGCGTTTAGCGACGACGTGGGTAACCATCTTCATGGCTTCCAGCGAGACCAGCTTGTCGCCCTCATTGACGGCTTGCCCGACGCTAACATGCACTGTTTGTACTACGCCACCCAGCGGTGCAACCTCGTCGCCCGGACCAGTTGCCGTTGCGGGCGCAGCAGCGGAAGTTGGCGGCGGTGCCGTGGGTACGGGAGCGGGTGGCTGCGGCGCGACGCTCATGCTGCCCGGTTCTGGATACAGGCCCTGGACGCCTTCGGTCGACAGGTCTTCGACGGCGACGATGTACTGCTTGCCTTCGACGGTGATGCGGAATTTTTTCTCCATGGATGTTTTCTCGCAAGATATAGAGTAAGGGAGGGTTAGGAGCTTGAAAATCAGCTAGGCAAAATCAACGGTGCCCGCGCGGCGCATGCGACGTGTGATGAACCGAACGCGCCTCGGCTGTCCAGCTGTAGCCTCGGGCGAGCGCTTCGATATGGACGATACGATGGGCACCGAGCATTGCAGCCACAGCAGCGGTGATGACCGCGAGATGTTCCTGCGGGATGCCAGCGGCCACCACCGGCTGCGGCACAACGGGCTTGGCCACCGGTACAGGCACAGTCACTTGCCGTGACAATACCCAGACAATGCCGCGAATGACCACGGCTACTAGCATCGAAACCACGATCACGATGCCGTAGATCACGAAGATGTCGCCGATGGCGTCCATCGTGGTGTAGGAAGAGTTCATCAGGGATTTCCCGGTGTAGAGTGGATGACGATCCGGACCGGCGTGAGCCGGTGGCCGGACAGGGTTCAGAGCGGGATGTCACCGTGCTTCTTGGCCGGGCGCAATTCGCGCTTGGTCAGTAGCTTGCGCAACGCCAGGGCGATGGTGGCCCGAGTGTCGGCAGGCTCGATCACGTCGGTAATGTAGCCGCGTGAGGCTGACATGTAGGGCGAAGCGAACTTGGCCCGGTACTCGGCGGCCAGTTCAGTGGCTTTGGCCTTGCGGTCCTCGGCCGCTTTGAGTTCGCTGCGATAGAGGATATTGACAGCACCTTCCGCACCCATCACGGCGATTTCGGCAGTCGGCCAGGCGTAGACCGCATCCGCGCCCATTTCCTGGGCGCACATTGCCAGGTAGGAGCCGCCGTAAGCCTTGCGCAGGATGATGGTGATCTTGGGTACGGTGGCGGAAGCGTAAGTGTAAAGCATCTTCGCGCCATGGCGAATGATACCGCCGCGCTCCTGTTCGATACCGGGCAGGAAGCCGGGCACGTCGACCAGCGTCACCAGAGGAATGTTGAAGGCATTGCAGAAACGGATAAACCGGGCGCCCTTGTCAGAGGCGTCGATGTCCATCGCGCCGGCCTTGACCAGCGATTGATTCGCGAGGATGCCGACCACAGTACCTTGAATGCGGGCGAAACCCACTACAATGTTGCCGGCCCAACCTGCATGGACTTCCAGGAATTGACCGTTATCGACCAGCCGTTTGATGATAGGTTGCACGTCCATGGGTTCCGAAGAGGTTTCCGGGATCAGCGCATTAATGCCTTCATCTGCTGACAGGTCGAGATCGGGATAGGGCCGATGGGGTGGGTCCTCGGTGTTGTTAGACGGCATGTAGCTGAGCAACGCTTTCGCAATTTGGATGGCATGGCGGTCATCCTCAGCGACAAAGTGGACGTTGCCGCTGATCGTAGCGTGCATCTGGGCGCTGCCGACCTCGTCCAGACTGGTGGTGCGGCCGGTGACAGCCTTGATCACCTCCGGGCCAGTGATGAACATGTAGGCATTCTGCTTGGTCATGATGATGAAATCCATCAGCGCCGGCGAATACGACGCGCCGCCGGCGCAGGGACCGGCGATGATGGCGATCTGTGGTACGACGCCTGATAGCAGTACGTTGTTGTAGAACACCTCGCCATAACCGGACAGTGCGTCCACCGCTTCCTGGATGCGGGCGCCGGCAGAGTCCTTGAACGCCACGACTGGCACACCGATCTTGAGCGCCATCTGCATGGACTGCACGATCTTTTTGGCATGCATTTTTCCTAGGGTGCCGCCCATTACCGTAAAATCTTGGCTGAACGCGGCAACCGGCCGGCCATCGACGAAACCGGTGCCGACGATCACACCGTCGGAAGGCAGCTCCTTGTCGGCTAGGCCAAAGTGCTTGGCAGCATGCTTGGCGTGGGTGGCGATTTCCTGGAAGGTGTCCGGCTGGAATAGAGCCAGCAACCGTTCGCGGGCACCCATCAATCCCTTGGCGTGACGTTCCTGAAGTTTGTCTTCGCCACCGCCGGCTAACACCTTAGCACGGCGTTCCCGCAAAATTTCAAGCTGTTTTTCGGAAAGCATGAACGGTCCTCATGATGGTTCGGGTTATCGACAAATCGACGGTCAATGGCCCGCGTCCTGCGTCCGGGTAACGCAGGGCTGGTGATCTCTTTTGGTGAGACGCGGGGGAGTAACGGTCTGGGCAGGGCGATAGTAGTGGTGGAGAATTCCCCATCATCGACGCTGACCCGTTCCAGCCAAATTTTGCTTTAAGGGTAGCTGAAATCCTGACAAACGCGATAGCCCTTTACGAGATGTCATAGATCAGCGCGGCGCACGTTTCATTTTTACTTACACATCTTCGCGATATTGGTGTAAGGGCCGGTCTTTCGGCCAATGTCAAAAACGTTGCCGTTTGGCAGCAAGGTACTGTTTCTAGCTGTGCAATCCAATTGAAATTCATTGAGGAAATGATTTCTTTGGCAGTCCGTCAGAGGCAAAATAGACACCTTGCCTATTTGAACATGGGCTGGAAATCCGCGCTGCGGATTCATCAGTAAGTGGTGAAAACGGCAGCTTTGGGTCCTCCTGAATCGGGGTTAACCGGATTAACTCACTGCGGCGGTGGGAGCGATTCATCGCTTCCTGGCTGCGAATACGTCGATTGCGTTGAGCCTGGGTGGCGGCAAGACGCTTCATGGACGCAGGACCTCTGCGGTTTCCCGCAGGGTTTGACTATTGATGGCGGCGTGATAGTGAGCGCTGAAATCCGAGCCACGCAGTGCTTTCTTGATCATGCTTTCTAGATTGGGGCGCTTGTCTTCAGGATTCGGGTCGCTGCCCAGCCCGCCGCCAAATTCAACGATGCAGGTGATGCCGTCGTGGAAAGCCCTTTCCAGGTTGTCGATCCAATGGACCGGGTGGAACAGTTGGAAGAAGAGCCGGGTCTTGATGGCGGCTGGATCGGGGTCGTGATAGGCGCCCGTATTGTTGGATAGGATGCGGATTGTTGGAGTATCCATCTCGGCGGCATCCAACGCTGGACGGAAGTGCAGAGCAGCAGTGATCATATAAAAAGTATGGAAAGCGCCTTCGGTCTTGAGACGAGCAGGGCGCTTGCGTGGAAAGTGCGCATGTGCATCTGCCGTCAGCCGGTCTAGATCTTCGCCAAGACCGCCCACTACGATCTGGTCGAGCAAGTTACGGGCGGCGACTACGCAATAGTGTTTTTCCGCTAATGGCTGGATATTGTCCAGATGCAGCGGAAAAGCCAGCATTTCGCCGCTGCCGTAGTCGGCCATACACTCGCCGCGCTTTTGCACCAGCCGCAGGGCTGTTTCGAAATTCAGAGCGCCAGCGGCGACCAGGGCGCAATATTCGCCAAGACTATGGCCGCCGGTGATGACGGGATTCACTTGGTGGCCGGTCAGCTCACGAAAAATGTTCAGGCAGGCCAGCGAATGGACCAGCAGCGCGGGTTGTGTGTAGCGAGTCAGCTTGAGTTTTTCTTCAGGCCCTTCCTGGCAAAGCTTGACAAGATCGTAGCCTAAGATGTCATTGGCCTGCTCGTAGAGTTGCCGGGCTATCGGGAAATCGCGGATCAGATCGCTGCCCATACCGACATATTGGGAGCCCTGTCCGGGAAAAATGAACATGATTTGTTGGTCCTGACTCGACACAGCGATGCGCTCCAGTGGGGAGTGATGGAAACAAACGGGCAAAGATACGAGCAAGTCGCCGGCAAGGCAAGGCATATATAGGACAGTCTGTAGTAAAATCGGCGAACATCCTTTTAACAATTTCGAGGAAGCCCATGGCCGCCGCCACTATCATTGACGGTAAACATTTCGCTGCCCGGCTGCGTGCCGGTATCGCCACACACGTTGCCCAGCTCAAGACCGATCACGGTTTGACGCCTGGCTTGGCGGTCGTGCTGGCGGGCGAGGACCCTGCCAGCCAGATCTATGTGCGTAACAAGGGCTTGCAGGCTCAAGAGGCGGGCATGAATTCCTTTGAACACCGTCTGCCTGCAACTGCCACCCAATCCGAATTGCTGGCGTGTATTGCCGGTTTGAATCAGGATCCGTTGGTCAACGGCATCTTGGTTCAGTTGCCCCTGCCGTCGCAGATTGACCCGGAGAGAGTCATTGAAGCCATCACGGTGGGTAAGGATGTGGATGGCTTTCATCCGCTCAATGCCGGCCTGTTGGCTGCCGGTGGAACGGCGATGATCCCCTGTACGCCATTGGGTTGCCTGATGCTGCTCAAAGCTTATGCGGGTGAATTAGCTGGCCAGCGGGCGCTGGTGCTAGGACGCTCCAATATTGTGGGCAAGCCGATGGCAGCCTTGCTGCTGCGGGAGCATTGCACTGTGACCATTGCGCACTCGCGCACCCGTGACCTGGCAGACGAGTGCCGGCGGGCCGATCTCCTGGTAGCTGCGGTTGGCCGGGCACAAATGGTTAAGGGGGATTGGTTGAAACCCGGTGCGACGGTGATCGATGTAGGTATAAACCGCATTTCCACCCCCGATGGCAAGAGTCGATTGGCAGGCGATGTGGACTTTACATCGGCGGTTGAAGTGGCAGGTGCAATCACTCCAGTGCCGGGTGGCGTTGGGCCGATGACTATCGCCTGTTTGCTTCTGAATACTTTGACGGCCACCTGCCGGCAGCACGGAATCCCAATTCCTGAGGTTACACCCATCCCTGAGTAGAACCTGGAGGAATTGATTATGCTGGTTCATTACGATATGCCGCTTTGGCGGCCACCCTCCGAGGCAGAGAGCTTTATTCTGCAAGCAACCCTGGGGTGCAGCTTCAACCGATGTAGCTTCTGTTCCATGTATCGGACCAAGAGTTTTGCGGTCCGTCCGTTGGAGGCGGTTCAGGCCGAAATCCAGATAATGGCGCACGCCTGCCCTGGAACACGACGGGTATTCCTGGCCGATGGCGATGCCTTGGCTGCACCGACCGGCCATCTCGTCATCCTGTTGAGATTATTGCATGCTGCATTTCCTCAGTTAGAGCGGGTATCCAGCTACGCGCTGCCGGCTAATTTACTGAAGAAATCGGTGGAAGAACTGGTTGAATTGCGTGAGAACGGTCTGAAATTACTGTATTACGGCATCGAAACCGGCTCGGCAGATCTGCTGAAACGGATTACCAAGGGTGCAACGCCGGAGGCTATGGTGACGGGCTTAACCAAGGCTAAAAAGGCGGGCTTGATTCTCTCGGCGACGGTGATTCTCGGTCTTGGCGGGCAGGCGCATTGGCAGGAACATATCGACGCTACAGCGGATCTGGTCAACCGGGTGGAATTGGACTATCTCTCAACTTTACAGCTTATGCTGGATCCGGTGATTCATGACGAATTCCATCGCAAATTCCGTGAACCGTTTCAGGAGCAAGATGACTGGGCGCTGCTAATCGAACAGGTGCGGCTGATTGAGCGGTTGAATCCGCCTCTGCCATTGGTGTTTCGTTCCAATCATGCCTCGAATGCCTTGGCGTTGGCTGGCGAATTACCCAAAGATCGTGAGCGGTTGCTGGCGCAACTGGAGCGTGCGCTGGCTGGCCGGACGTCGTTGCGTCCGGCTTGGTTGCGAGGCTATTGAATGGGTGCTTGTTCCTGAGTCCTTAGTCTTAATCCTTGCAAGGATGGGTAGTGATACAAGGTGCCAAGATGATTTGCCCGCACGCTTTGTGTTAGATAATAATTTAATCATTAAATCAAGCGGCTACCTGGGTTTTAGCTTGGCTATGGCGGACTGCTGCCAGGATCTGATCTTCCAGCTCGATGCGGGTCGCTAATGATTCGCCCAACTGCGAGAGCGCTCGATCCAGTTGAGCGAGTGCTGGTTCGGATAATTCACCGTCATAGCGGTCGTGGAAAGCCAGGGCGGCTTGAGTTGTCCAGGCAATGCGGGTATAGAGTTGCCGGGCCAATTCGCGGGCCTGACGATAGGGCGAGTCGGCTGGTTGCTCTTCGAGTGCCTGGTAGACCTCGAATGGTCCCAGCGCCAGATAATCCATCAGCGCCTGCTGGAATTGCCGTAACCGGTGCCGGGCTGGACCAGCGAGGGTAAAGGGTTTCATCGCAGCCAGTTTTTGATAAAGCACCAAGCTCTCCTGGCGCGCAGTCAATAGCTTAGACACCAGATCGGGCAGCGCCTTGCTATGGACAGAATCAGCAGCTATCGCAGTGTTCATGGGCACATCCTCCAGGCAGTAATATTTTTGTGTTTTTGGCTACAGCGGTAGGAGCTTACCGCGAATATCTATCCAATGCCAAACATTCGCAATATGATCTAATAGGGTGCTGTCAATAAATGACCTGCTCTCAAGAGCGGCTCACTACCTGATTGCGCAAGTAGACCGGCCGCACCTGCTCGGCAGTCAGCCACTCGCTACGCCTGCCAGGATCGGCAGCCAGCCGGGCGACGTCGCCAGCCCGCGGATAGCAATCACCCTTCCAGCCGCTGGCAATTAACCGTTGCGACAAGATCTGGGAGTAGGTAGTCCAGCCACTGCCAGCGCCAAACCACTCACCCGGTGGAGCGGTTACTTGACTTGGCGCGCAGACTTGTTCCTCAGCTAACCATTGCGTCGCTTCATCCGTGACTGCCCAAGTCCCCCAATAAACTTCACCCATGCGAGCATCCAGCGCGGCAGCAATCCGCGTCTGACCGGTTTCCCGCGCTGTGCCGAGTGCTAGCGCTGCCAAGGTAGATATGGGTGCAACCGGTAGATCGCTGGCAAAAGCCATGCCCTGGACAACGCCTATCGCGATGCGTACCCCGGTAAAAGCGCCTGGTCCGCGCCCGACGGCCAGGGCGTCCAATTGATGGATCGTCAGTCCGGCCTCCGCCAGCACCATCTCGATCATTGGCAGAATCAATGCCGCATGGCGGCGCGGAGCCAGTTCATAACATTCGAACACGGCGCCATCTATCCACACGGCGGCGGAACAGGCTTCAGTCGCGGTCTCTAGCGCCAATAGCTTCAAAGCATTACTCCTAAGATACAATTTCAAACCGCTTTAACCAGCACCCAAAATCACCCGGTACAGGTTAAGACGCACAGTGTCTATCCTGTCTAAAATGGCTAGAAAATTCTCAAGTTCGCGGCAGGGATTTTAGGACATTTACCCCAGTGATCAGCGCTTCAGTGTAAGTGTGGCGGATTGCCGTGGCGTCTAAGGGAGCACCGTGCCGACGCTTGGCGAAATAGGCGTTGGCAGCTTGGCCCAGCGCGTAGGTGGTGGTTCCATTGGTGGTGGCCCCCCACATCGCTCCGGCTGTGTACCCCCAGCCAGGAATGAGTTTAACCACTTCCCGGCTGAGCAGCCGTGCTATATAGCTGGCGCCGACGCCCATACCCAGTAAACCAAGAAATTCGGAAACGGTCCGACGATCCCAGCGTTGTCCATATAGCACTGCAAGGCTATGCAATAACTTAGCTTGTATTGCGGGTACTCCAACCAGGTCGACCATTGGTAATGCACCAATACCGGCAGCAGCTAACGCATAGCCAACGATATGCGGGTGCGCCGCGCGGGTATAGGCATCACGAACTTCTGGGTTACCTTGCAGCCGTGCTTGTAAGCCCAGTACGGAGACCTCATCAATCGCTGTCCATAACGCGTCCAGCCCATAATTTACGGGCTTCCAGCCATCCTCCGGCAATGTCAGATCAACGGCTACCCAGTGTACCAGTGCCGAACCTGGCAATTTTCCCAAGCGATCTCTTTGTGCTTGCAAGGAGCGGATTAGATCATGAGGGACTTGCAGCGGCCACGGTTGCTGATCGTAAGGGTAGGGTAAGGCATGTTCGATGCCAGGCGGATAGGCTTCATGCAAGCCAGTTTGGATCATCAGTACGGGCCATTCGGGATGGCGCTTGCGAATTTGGCGCAGCATCTCGAATACCTCATCTTGGCGGATATCGGTGGCTTTGATAACCCCCAGCACCAGATGTGCTTGCGATTCACAATAGTGAATATCTTCGGAAGGATCATAGGCAACTTCGCCCAGACCACGAGTGTCGAGGAAGCGCACTACTGGCGTTTCGGAAGGGAAGTCATAGAACCGGGCAGTGCGCGTACAAGGTTGGAAACCATTGCCGATCCCGGCAGTGGTGCTGCCGGTCAGAGCACGAATAATTGAGGTTTTGCCAGCTTGTGCCTTGCCAAGCAGCCATAATACCGGCAGAGGCTGCCGCGCTCGTGCTTCACGTAACGCCTCGTCGAGTTTTTCCGGGTTGACACGTGGATTAAGCAACGCCTCGCGCAGGAGGTTCCAGCCATCAGGCCAATGCTTTGTATCAGGCGAAGCCATGAAGGTAACCCTGAAATGTAGATGATCCATGATATGGTGGATCATCGTGGAATATCCTGAAATTTATCTACCTCTACCGCTGCTCTGCATCATAGCGATCATAATGGGGTGGTGGTGGTGCATAGCGATCGTTCTCATCCCAAAATCGGTTGCGAGAATACGGCCGCCGGTTGTGATCGCAATCGATGATTCCTTGTCGGCAGAGCGTATCGCGCCAAGCGTATTTCAAGAAGAATTGGGCAAATGGCCGTTGTTCGGACTCAAATTCTACACGCCGCGATGGGGACCACTCCTTTTCACCATAACCAGTGCCGGGCGCTGCCCGCAAGTTGCGCGGCGCATCAGCAGCGGCTGGTGGGGTGCTTTGCCTGTTGGATTCACTACCGCGTCGTTGGTCATGCCGGCCTTCAGACCAGGGTTGAGGTTGAGGTGACGGATAGGGCGCCGCTTCCCGGAACGCGGCTACTGCGATCACTCCTATTGCTGAATAGTCACCCCATGCACCGGCATAGGACTCACCGGCATCGGTGAAATAAAAACGATTGACCCGGTTTCGACCGGTTCGCCATCCCTCATAGGTTTCCTGTTGATAGGGTTCAAGAACATACATCCGCTCATTGGGGTGCAAATCGGAACGCTCGCCAGAGATGATATTGCGCCCATCCACGGCAATCACCACACCAATCCGCTGATCGCTGCGGTTGTGAATCCGGATCGAATAGTTGCTGTCATGCACTGCTTCCAAATGAGCCTTATGTACAATCCGGTTATTGCCACGCTGTAGAGGATATTGTGGAAACGGCCGCCCTCGCTCGTTGACAACCTCTACCTCAACATCGCGCGTATTGAGGCGTTGTGCCCAAGCCACAGCCGGACCCAAAAAGATTAAAAGCGCTAATAAGCCGGTTTGCCATCTGATGTTCATCAATTTGCTCCTGGTCAATTGAGAATCCACGTCATCATTCCCGTGCTTTTCAAAGCGTCATCCAACCTAGGAAGCGCTGGCTGAATCTCCACTGAATAGCTGCGTCGCTCGGTCCGTGCCGGGCGTAAGGAAAGGTCAAGGATTTTCCCTGGGTAAATTCATAGAGAAAGAATTCTCTGATGAAATTCAGTCCTGATTCACTCTAACTAACTTAAACTTTAAACTTAATTGAAAAATTCATCTGGAAGTTTTCCACCATGTCCGAAAGATCAAGGCTATCATGGTTTTTGGCGCTTCTGGCGCTAGCCGGTTTGCTAGCCATTGGTAATGTCCAAGCGCAATCCTATCGGTCATACCGGGGTGGTGATTACGGCGCGCCGGTTCGCGGTAGACCGGATCGTCCGCTATCCCGCCAATTTGCCGACCCCGACCGGGCTGCTGATGCGGCTCGCCAAGCGACGGGGGGCCGGGTATTAGGCGTGCAGGGTGCTGACGAGCGCGATGGCCGGCGCGGTTATCGGGTCCGCATCCTGCAACCGGATGGCCGGGTGCGGAACTTTCACTATGATCCTGGTAACGGCGCCATGCGCGATCGAGACAGATAGCAGAAATTACCTCACGCTCCATACATAAAGGAGGACGGTGGGGATGAGAGGTAAAATGCGTATTTTGATCATCGAGGATGAAACTCCATTGTTGGAACGGGTCACCGCCCAGTTGCGCGAGCAAGGTTATGCGGTCGACACTGCCGCTGATGGCCGAACAGGGCTGTACTTGGGGCAGGAATACCCTCTGGATGCTGCTATTGTTGATCTCGGTCTTCCTGATATGTCCGGCATCGAAGTCATTCGCCGTTGGCGGACAGAAGGACGCAAATTCCCGATCTTGATTCTGACCGCCCGTGGCCGCTGGCAGGATAAGGTTGAAGGACTGGAAGCAGGCGCGGACGATTATCTGGTCAAACCCTTTCATGCTGAGGAACTGCTGGCGCGGTTGCGGGCGCTGATTCGCCGCACGGGCGGCTGGACCCAGGCCGTGTTGCGCTGCGGGCCAATCGCTCTGGACACGGGCGCTCAACAGATCACTTTGGATAGCCAACCGGTCGAAGTGACTGCCTACGAATACAAGTTGATTGAATACCTGATGCTGCATGCAGGTACGGTGATCTCCAAAACCGAATTGACCGAGCATCTCTACCAGGAAGACGAGGACCGCGACAGCAACGTACTGGAAGTGCTGGTGGGCCGGTTGCGCCGCAAGCTCGACCCGGATCGCACGCTCAACCCGATTGAGACCTTGCGGGGACGTGGGTACCGCTTTCGTCTGGAACGCACTGCTGGCTGAATGCGATGCATTCTCTCAGCAGCCGTCTGCTGATCGCGGCCAGTGTGGTGTTGGCCGCCTTTCTTGGTCTGACCGGCTTAGCTCTGGATCGGGCGTTCCAGGACAGCGCGTTAGCCGCTGTCCAGGACCGTTTGCAGGCTCAGGTCTATATGCTGCTTGGTGCGGCCGATATGGATGCTTTCGATCGCCTGACCTTGCCGCAGGCGTTGCCCGAAGCCCGGTTTTCTACCCCGGATTCAGGCTTGTATGCGGATGTGATGGATGCCAAGGGTAATCTGGTTTGGCGCTCACCCTCGTTGTTAGGCATGGCGCTGCCGTTCTTTCCGGCAGTTCGCAATCCCGGTGACACGCAGTTTGCACCGCTGGAAGTGGCGGATGGCACCCCGTTGTTCCTGTTGGCTTTCACGGTCAGTTGGGAGGTTGCTCCCAATCAATATCGGCTCTACACCTTCCGGGTCGCTGAAACTCAATGGAATTTCCTTGACCAGCTCTGGAGTTTCCGGCGCAGTCTATGGGGTTGGCTACTGGCAGCTACTGGTGTATTGCTCACTGTCCAAGGTTTGATTCTGCGTTGGAGCCTGAATCCCTTGCGGCGGGTAGCGACGGAGGTTACCGAAATTGAAACCGGCCAACGCGTTGAACTGAGTGGTGATTACCCTGACGAACTACGACCGCTTACGATCAACCTGAATGCACTGATCCACCAGGGCCGCACTCTATTGGAGCGCTATCGAAATGCCTTGGGCGATCTGGCGCACAGTTTGAAAACGCCACTGGCGGTGTTGCGTGGCGCATTGGATAACAGCGCATCCTCTGAGGAATTGCGGCAGGTGTTGGGTGAGCAACTGGAGCGAATGAATCGCACGGTGGATTATCAATTGCAGCGGGCCGCAGCTTCTGGGCGCATCGCCCTCAGCGTCCCATTGCCGGTCGCGCCACTGGCCCGCCGGATTCTCGACTCGCTGGCTAAGGTTTACGCGGAACGCACCCTGGATTTGCGCTGTTTTATTGAGAAAAATACTACGTTCCACGGTGACGAGGGCGATCTATTCGAAATTCTCGGCAATCTGGCCGATAACGCCTGCAAGTGGGCATATCGCCAAGTGGTCGTGCGTGCCTGGTCTGCCGAGCATGACGGACGAGCTGAACTAGTAGTGGAAGTTGAGGACGATGGGCCAGGCATTCCGGTTGAAAAAGCACCGTTGCTACTCAACCGGGGGCAACGGGCTGATCCTACAGTCGCTGGCCACGGTATCGGCCTAGCAGTGGTGCGGGATCTGGTTGAGGAAGTCTATTACGGAAAGTTGGAGATCAGTCGTGGAACGCTCGGTGGTGCGTTGGTGCGGGCGCGATTGCGGTTTCAGGCGAATGGAGGGTAGATTTCTACAATCTTTATCTTTCTAGCTTAATGGGCTGGTTATGATCGAGCGCCAGCACAATCTGAAGCACTAACAGTGAGGAGCCGCTGAAAAGGCCATACCTAGCACTGCTAGAGTGGCTGGAAAAAGGAGAGAAAACAGCCGGTAGTTGGCGCCCTCCGCCTGGGACGCCAACCAGGTAGGCAATGAGCATAAGGACTATCCATCATCTCCCAACAGGAGGGAGTGCACTAATACAAACCGGACAAACGTTGGATACGACAGTCTTACACGCTCATGGTTACCGCTTCACCAGGTTTCTTGTCCCCAAGTGTTATCAAATATATTCTGTGTCAGTGGCTTGCGTTCCCGAGGTGCCTGTTCCCGTTCTTGCAGTGAATCGGGTAATACTTCGACCGGCCCTGGATAACCCACCGCGATCATCGCCATGCAAGTGTGATCGTCCGGAATATTGAATGCCGCTTTAGCTTTGTCCGGATCAAACCCACCCATCTGATGCGCCACCAAGCCTAGAGCGCTTGCTTGCAGGCAAAGGTTTTCACTAGCAGCCCCCGTGTCATACTGCGCCCACCGGTTGGGTTTTTGGTTATGGCCAAAATTGGGCGCCGCCACGGATAACAATAACACTGGCGCGTTCTTGGCCCAGATCTGATTACCTTCTGCCAGGCACGCAAAAGCTTGTTGCCAATTAACAATATCGCGGAACCGGTCCCAGACCAGAAAACGCCACGGCTGCTCCCCAAAACAAGATGGTGCCCAACGGGCTGCTTCCAGCAGTGCTAGCAATTGTTCACGGCTAACCGGCTGGTCTGGATCGATAGCGTGGGGACTCCAGCGGCGAGCGAGCAGGCTGGCTATCGGGATTGAAGTCATGGCGGGTTTTTCCAGCATGTGGCATCTCCAAGCGGGTTGAGTCAGGACAATGATTGATAGTATTGCTTTGCTTGAAGCGGTTCACCAATCCTGGTGCTATTTCAAGCATGCCTTCGCCAATCTTGTCACACTAAATGGTGAATGGTATCCCTACGAGGTGAACGGTATCCCCACAAGCCAATAAAGAATAGACCGGCAACAATGGGGTTGCAGTTTGCGCTGCTGTCGCGGGTGGTTTCATGGTACGATTTCCTCTATCTCGATTATCCACTCTGGCAGTTATCTGCCCAAACCCTTCGCTGCACCTGAATCACAATGAAAAACTCAGGGGAGTCGCTATGATTGTTTACAATATTTTTCCCTTACTGGCCGGCCCTTGCAGCCAATGGGAGTCCCATCTACAACGCGCCGCCGATATGGGGTTTGACTGGATTTTTGTCAACCCAGTGCAAAAGCCTGGCTACTCCGGCAGCCTGTATTCCATCGTCGACTATTTCCAATTGCACCCCCTGCTGGCCGATCCGGATTCCAAGCTACCTGTCGAGCAGCAACTGAAGGAGACACTGGCGGCTGCTGATAAACTGGGACTCAAGGTGATGGTAGATTTGGTCATTAACCATTGCGCTTTTGATTCTGAACTCATCCGTCAACATCCCGAATGGTTCGTCCATGAGGACGGTGGCGTTGCGCATCCATTTTGTATGGAGGATGGCCATAAGGTAGTTTGGGGTGATTTGGCGCTGTTCAATCATCAACATACATCCGACCCGGAAGGACTCTATCGCTACTGCTACAAGATCGTTGAATATTTGATGCAACTGGGTTTCAAAGGCTTTCGTTGCGATGCGGCTTATCAGGTTCCTCGCAATACTTGGAACCGGTTGATTCGTGAGATCCGGCAAAAATATCCGGATACATTGTTTGCCGCTGAAACCTTGGGTTGCACCGCTGACCAAACCAAGCAGACGGCCCAGGCTGGCTTCGATTTCGTGTTCAACAGCTCCAAGTGGTGGGATTTTCATGGTGCGTGGCTGCTAGAGCAGTATCAACTGGTCCGTGAAATTGCCCCGTCGATCAGCTTCCCGGAAAGCCACGATACCGACCGGTTATTCCAGGAAGTCAACGGTAACGTGGCGGCGATGAAGCAACGCTACCTGTTTTCTGCTCTATTTTCTGCTGGCGTAATGATCCCCATTGGTTTCGAATACGGTTTTCGCCGTCGTTTGCATGTTGTCGAAACCCGGCCTGGGGATTGGGAACAGCCTAATGTTGATCTATGTGAGTTCATCGCAAAGGTCAATGCGATCAAGCGGCAGTATTCAATCTTCCAGGAAGAGTGCCCCACCACCATCTTGCCTTATCAGAATCCAAACATCCTGTTGCTGTGGAAGGCCTCGGCCCGCTCTCAGGAAGAGGCGCTGATTATCCTGAATAAAGATCCGTGGAATCACCAGTATTTCTACGCTGACAATATTGGTACCTACATTCAGGCAGGTGCTCCACTGCAAGATGTGTCGCCTGAATACACACTGGAATACATTCCTCGACCGTTTTCCTACGATCTGCGGCCTGGACAGGCGTTCGTGATGGTTGCTAGCCGCGATCATTTGCCGCAGCAATAATAGATGATGAGGCGCTAGCAAGCTTCGCGCTTCCAGGATGAAGATGCTCTGAAGAGCGACGCCCGCGCTGGTATACGAAGAAAGGATTGAACTTATGTATATTGTGCAGATTGCTTCTGAATGTGCCCCTGTAGCCAAAGTCGGTGGATTGGGGGATGTGGTGTTCGGCCTGACCCGGGAGCTGGAGATTCGCGGTAATGAGGTCCACATCATCCTGCCGAAATATGACTGTATGCGTTATGACCATATCTGGGGTCTGCAAGTCAGTATGAAGGACTTGTGGGTGCCCTGGTATAACGGGGCAGTTCATTGCTCAGTGTGGTTCGGTTTCGTACATGGCCGGAAATGTTTCTTCATCGAACCACATTCCCAGGATAATTTTTTCAATCGCGGACACTTCTATGGTTTTTCGGATGATGTCAGCCGGTTCGCGTTTTTTAGCAAGGCGGCGCTGGAGTTTTTACATAACGATAACCGCCGTCCGGACATTATTCATTGCCATGATTGGCAAACGGGTCTGGTACCCGTGCTGCTGTTCGAGCAGTATGCCCATAGCGGCATGCACTGGCAGCGGGTCTGCTATACCATCCATAATTTCAAGCACCAGGGTTTGACGGGTGAATATGCGCTGTGGGCCACCGGGCTAACTAACATTGCGCACTATTTCAATTATGATCGGCTCCGCGACAACTTTAATCACAGCGCGGTCAGTCTGATGAAAGGCGGCATTGTCTATTCCAACTTTGTGACGACAGTGTCGCCGACCCATGCGCATGAGGCGCGCTTCACTGATCAGGGTAGCGGGTTAAGCCATACTCTAAATGTACATCAAAGCAAATTCGGAGGAGTACTGAATGGCATTGATTATGATGTATGGAATCCAGAAATCGATCCGCACATCGCTAGCCGCTATAATATTGAGACTCTGGATAAGAAATATGAGAATAAGGACGCTCTGCGTGACCGGTTATGGCTGAGTAAGGATTTCAAACCGATCATTGCCTATGTAGGCCGGCTCGACAGCCAGAAAGGTGTGGACCTGATCCATCATGCCATTTTCTATGCCCTGCGCAACAATGCCCAGTTTGTATTGCTTGGCTCCAGCCCCGAGCCAAATGTCAATAACCATTTCTGGAATTTGAAGCGGCATCTTAATGACAGCCCTGATTGTCATCTTGAGTTGGGATTCAACGAGGAATTGTCGCATCTGATCTACGCCGGAGCGGATATGATCGTGATGCCCAGTTTGTTTGAACCGTGTGGCCTGACTCAGATGATTGCTCTGAAGTACGGTACGGTGCCGATAGTGCGGGCGGTGGGCGGTCTCCAGGACACGATATTTGATAAGGATTATGATAGCCGTCCGTGGGAGGATCGCAATGGCTTCGTTTTCCACAATGCCGATCATGCCGGTCTTGAATCTGCTATGCATCGTGCTATTGCCCTGTGGTTTGCTTACCCAGACGATTTCCGGGAACTGATGATCCATGGCATGAAATATGACTATTCCTGGCGTCAACCGGGTCAGGATTACCTCAATATCTACGAACATATCCGTTGCAAATAAATATTGACAGCTTAGCGGGCGTGGTATCTATGGCGCTAGCTTGTTGTTTCGTACGTATCATGACAATCCTCTGTCACTACTCGATCACCTTACAGGAGAACCCTACGCATGAGTCAGCTTCCGGAATATGTTGATGGTCTGCCTAATATTTGCGGCTCGGAATCCTTGATTGAAAAAACCGTGCGAGCAAGTGCCGACCGGCCAGTATTCCTGCCTGAAAGCCGTGTGGATTTCAGATCCATCCGCGCCGCTTGCGCGATCGCCCTGCACATGCATCAACCGCTGATTCCAGCGGGCGGACATGATTTGCAAACGGCAGCTATCATCAGTAATCTCAAATATATGATGGATAATCAGGGTATTGGTGATAATTACAATGCTCCGGTTTTTCATTGGTGCTATAAACGTATCGGCGAATTTGTCCCGCAACTCATCAGTGAGGGCAAGGAGCCACGCGTCATGTTGGAGTATTCCGGTACGCTGTTCCACGGTCTACGTGACATGGGGTTGCACGATGTCTTTGATGCGCTCAAGAATGCCACCTGTAACCCGGACTTTCGACGGGGTGTTGAGTGGCTGGGTTGTCCATGGGGCCATGCAGTAGCGCCCTCGACCCCGGCGCAGGATTTTCGTCTGCACGTCAAGGCGTGGCAGCATCATTTTGCTGCAATCTTCGGCCTGGAGGCGCTGGAACGGGTACGCGGGTTTTCGCCCTCTGAAATGGCGCTGCCTAACCATCCTGATACTGCCTATGATTACATCAAGACGCTGGTGGATTGTGGTTACCAATGGGTCATGGTGCAAGAGCATACGGTCGAGCGGCCTGAGAATGGCGGAGGACCGGAACAGAAGCACCTGCCGCACCGGCTGGTCTGCACGAATTCCAAGGGTGAAACGGTCAGTATCATCGCCGTGATTAAGACCCAAGGCAGCGACACTAAGCTGGTGGCGCAGATGCAGCCTTATTACGAAGCCAAAGGGTTATCGCGCTGGGAATTGGCTGGTAAATCCGTACCACCATTGGTGACCCAGATCGCTGATGGCGAAAATGGCGGGGTGATGATGAACGAATTTCCCGGCATGTTTTTCCAGGTGATCAATGAATCTTCTGGAACAGATGTCCCAATGATGAACGCTACCGAATATCTGGAACACCTTTTTGCAATGGGTATCAAGGTTGATGACCTGCCGGCATTGCAGCCGTCATTCCAGAAACGGATTTGGGATCGGTTCAAGCCTGGTGATGGCCCGGAGAAATTGGAAGAGGTGATTGCCGGACTCAAGAAGGAAGACAGCCGCTTTCACATGGAAGGCGGCAGTTGGACTAATGATATTTCTTGGGTGCGTGGCTATGACAATGTCCTTGGTCCCATGGAGAAATCCAGTTCCCTTTTCTACGAGAAAGTGCTGAAACCGGAAGTACCCACGACGGACCCGCGCTATCGCAATGCACTATTCCATCTAATGTCCTCGCAGACCAGTTGTTACCGGTACTGGGGACAGGGGTTATGGACTGATTATGGCCGTGAAATCTGCCGGCGGGCCAGCGCCGTCGCTGAGAGCATTTAGCTACTCCGAATCACTCCATCGGAGCCGGATAGATTGACTATGATAAAAATATAGGATTAGCGACGGATGCCATTTTACATTGCATCCGCTGCGATCCGCTCACAGGAGGAGGCTGAATCATGGCAGACACATTCTACCATGCGCTGGTGCTGAACCTTCATCAACCACACAGTAATCTGGAACATTTACTGCAACATAATGAATGGGAAGCGCGGGAAATCCTATTTGCCATCGATCGGATTCCCCGGTCGCTGGCAGACTATCAGGATGTGGGCCGGGTCCACTTGGCGATGTCGGGCACTTTGCTGGAGACGTTGACCCGCCCGGAGTTTCAAAGCCGGGCTTATGGCATTGTCGATTGCAGTGCGCTGCTTTGGAATCTTTGCAATACCCAGGCAATTGATATGCTGGGTACCGCCTATTATCACCCGGTTATGCCGCTGATTCCGCCTGCAGACTGGCCGGCGCACGTTGAGCGGTGGCGGGGATTCGCCCGCCGGTTGTTCTTCAATAGCGACTTTCAGGGATTCTGGCCGCCTGAGATGGGATTTTGCATGGAAATGATCCCATTGTTGCGGCGATTGGGTTATCGCTATGTTCTGGTAGACAGCGAGCATGTCCAGCCGGTTGGCGCAATGCGTTGGGATGAAGTGCGCTACCGGCCGCATATTGTTCAATATGGCGGTGAGGAAATGATTGCCGTGGTGCGTGACCGCGATCTGTCAAATGCTCAGGAATCAGGTATGGAGTTTGACTGGTTTGACCGGGAGGTTCGGGAACGTACTAAGAATTGCGACTTCCCGCCTTTGGTTACGACCTGTAGCGATGGCCAAAATGGTGGCTGGTTTCGTAATACCACACCGGGTAGCAATTTCTGGGATGCTTTCTATAAGCCGCTTATGGAAAAGGCGCGGACCGGTCAGAATGCTGTTCAGCCGGTTTTTATCAAGGATTACCTGGATCAATTCGGTGCGCAGGGCGAAATTACGGTCGGTCCAGGTGCCTGGAACACAGGGTGGCATCATGGCAGCGATTTTGTGCAATGGACCGGTACTCAGGCGCAAAAGGATGCATTGACCCGGGTAGACGAAGTGAGTCAGGCGATACACGGCGCGCTGAGCAACGCCGCTAATATCGGTTCACATAACCCTGAATTACTGGCTTTGCTAGAGGAAGCACGCTGGCGGGTATTGCGGGCGGAAACCAGTTGCAACTTCTTTTGGGGTGATGCCTGGGTAATGCGTTGCCACGCTGATCTTGACCAAGCCTGTGAGTATCTGGAACGCGCCAACACTTGTTTTAATTGAAGGGCAGTTAGCCTAACTGCCAATCACTGCTCAAATCATCATGCTTAAAGCATCGCTTCAATAGTATCCCGCAGTTTTGGCATATCCAGCAGCCCGAGCCGGTAATGCACAATCCGGCCTTCGGGCGAGATCAGCACTGTTGTTGGTGTGACCTGAACGTTGTCAAATTCCCGTGCGATACGCTCTTCACTATCCAATACAATAGGATAGGGAATCTGTCGCTGCTCGGCCATTGCCCGCACCTGTGCTGGAGGATCATAGACCATCGCTACGCCGATAATCTCCAGTCCCTTTGAGTTATATTCCTGATATAGCTCGATCAGGTGGGGCATTTCCTCAATGCAGGAGGGGCACGTCGTGGCCCAGAACGTCACTAGTACGGGCCTGCCGCGCAACTGTTCTAACGTCAGGGTGCGGCCGTCCAGAGTTTTTCCAACCAACGGCGGTGCTTCGCGTAAGCCAGCGGGCATGAACCAGATCGCAACAAAGGCAAGAATTACGATCAGGGCGATGCCAGCGGTCAGGATTTCTTTAAGCTTCACAGAAAAATCTCCTGCGGTCAGTAAAAGCGGTGATCATTGATTAGCAAGCTGCAATAAGACCACAGCGGGCGCCGAAAGTAACGATGGTGGCATGATAATGCTGCAAAGTTACGGTTTGCGCGATAGGATGAACACCGTATCATGGCCACTTTGTAATTAATTGCAGGTAGACTAATAGATGATCAAGGCAGGCATTGTCGGTGGAACCGGTTATACCGGTGTGGAATTGCTCCGGTTGCTAGCGGCGCATCCGGACGTGGAGTTATCTGTTATCACTTCACGCGGCGAGAAGGGCACCAAGGTTGGCGAGCTGTTTCCCAATCTGCGTCGCCGGATTGATCTGGTCTTTGTAGAGCCTGATGATGCCTTGTTGAAGGATTGTGATGTAGTGTTTTTTGCTACACCTAATGGCACGGCTATGAAGAGTGTCCCAATGTTGTTGGAGGCTGGCGTCAAGGTCATCGACTTGGCGGCTGACTTCCGATTGCAGTTAACCGGGGAATGGGAGCAATGGTATGGGATGCCGCATGCCTGCCCTGATTTATTAACGGAAGCAGTTTACGGCTTGCCAGAAGTAAACCGCGAGGCAATCCGTAGCGCCCGGTTAGTGGCTAACCCTGGCTGCTATCCCACAGCGATTCAACTGGGTTTTTTGCCCTTGTTAGAAGCCGGGGTTATTGATCCTCAGTCCTTGATTGCCGATGCCAAATCCGGCGTTAGCGGTGCAGGGCGAAAGGCGGAGGTTGGCATTTTGCTGTGCGAGGCCAGCGACAATTTTAAAGCCTACAACGTGCCGGCCCATCGGCATTTACCGGAAATTCGCCAGGGATTGACCTTGGTGACTGGCTCACCTGTGACCTTGGTTTTTGCACCACACCTGGTCCCTATGATTCGCGGCATTCACGCCACGCTCTATGCGACGTTGACTGATTCTTCAGTAGATTTGCAGGCACTTTTCGAGCAGCGCTACGCCTCAGAACCGTTTGTGGATGTTCTGCCGCCGAAGTCGCATCCTGAAACCCGGAGTGTGCGTGGGTCGAATCAGTGCCGGCTAGCGGTACATCGCCCTCAGAATGGTAAAACCGTGGTGGTATTGTCGGTAATCGACAATCTGGTCAAAGGCGCTGCTGGCCAGGCGGTACAGAATATGAACCTGATGTTCGGCCTACTAGAAAGCGCTGGATTGGATGGAATTGCTTTGTTGCCTTGAATCGTAAGCGTTTACTTCGTCCCCTTTATCAAAAATATGAAGGGTAAGAACGGTCGTGTTTAGGTATAAACAAACTATTCTTGACCCTGCTGGTCAACAATTGGACAATTCCTTAACCTCTTACTTTTTAAATAAAGGATCGAATTATGGGCGCTACTGTTGAAACCTTTACTCCTACCGACAGCCCGCTGTTGTTTACTGATGCTGCGGCACTGAAGGTCAAGGATTTGCTTGAGGAAGAAGCTAATCCTAAGCTTATGTTGCGTGTGTTTATTTCCGGCGGCGGCTGCTCTGGTTTCCAGTATGGCTTCACCTTTGACGAAGCATTGGGCGATGGTGATACTGTAGTAGAGAACCATGGAGTCAAGCTGCTGATCGATCCGATGAGTTTCCAGTATCTAGTCGGTGCCGAAATCGATTACACCGAGGGGCTGGAAGGTGCGCAGTTTGTTATCCGCAATCCCAATGCCGTTACTACTTGCGGCTGCGGTTCTTCCTTCTCTGCCTGATACCCTGTGAGCGGGTAATCACAGCCCGCTCAGTTCAAATTATCCCCTGTAGAGCGAGCGGATTCCTGCCGGTTTCAGCGCGGGCTGGAAGCCTGTGCTATGTATGCCATATTTGCCCCAGCGGTACACCAGGAATTCTTGATTTATGAGGAATTATGTATGCACTCGGTTAAAGAATCGCTGCAATTGATCAAACGTGGAGCGGTCGATCTGTTGCTTGAAGACGAGCTGGTTGAACGGCTCAAGACCGGTCGGCCGCTCAGGATCAAAGCGGGCTTTGATCCGACAGCTCCTGACCTGCATTTGGGGCACACGGTACTGATTAATAAGTTGCGTCAGTTTCAGGATCTTGGTCATCATGTAATGTTCTTAATTGGTGATTTCACCGGAATGATAGGTGATCCGACTGGCAAGAATATTACCCGCAAGCCGTTGTCTCGTGAAGAGATTCAGGCCAATGCTGAGACCTATCAGGAACAGGTATTTAGAATCCTTGACCCTGAACGAACCGAGGTATTGTTTAACTCGGCTTGGTTTGAACAGATGACACCGGCTGATTTTATCTATCTGGCTGCGAAGCACACAGTTGCCCGGATGCTGGAGCGGGATGATTTTAGTAAACGCTATGCGAGTGGCCAGCCGATTGCTATCCACGAATTCCTATATCCCCTGGTGCAGGGGTTTGACTCAGTGGCTATGCGTGCAGATATAGAACTGGGTGGCACAGACCAAAAATTTAATCTACTGGTTGGCCGTGAATTACAAAAGCATTACGGTCAATTGCCGCAAATTATCCTGACTATGCCTATTTTGGAAGGGTTGGATGGGGTACAGAAAATGTCGAAATCGCTTGGTAACTATGTCGGTATCCGCGAGGATCCGAACGAAATGTTTGGCAAGCTGATGTCTATTTCCGATACATTGATGTGGCGTTACTTCGAGTTATTGAGCTTCTATCCGGCTCATGAGATTGCAGAATGGCGGCGTCAAGTGAGCGAGGAAGGACTCAATCCCCGTGATGTTAAGTTTAAACTGGCGGGGGAATTAGTCGAGCGGTTTCATGGTGTCGAAGCGAGCCAGCGGGCTTTGGCGGCGTTCATCGAGCGATTCCAAAAGAAGGCACTACCCGAGAATTTGGATGAGGTGCAGGTACGCTCCCGCGATGGTCAGTTATTAATTGCTAATCTGCTTAAGGAAGCCGGGTTGGCGGCTAGTACTTCTGAAGCCTTGCGGCTCATTCAGCAGGGCGCAGTCCGGATCGATGGTGAACGGATCGAAAACCGTGACTTGATGCTCACTGCTGGTAGTCAGCATGTTTATCAAGTCGGTAGGCGGCGAGTCGCGAAGATTCTAGTTCTCTAAGAACGTGTTCACGATCTTCTGAGCAGCAACGCTGGGAATGCCAAGTGGACGAACTGCAGGCTGGTATTGAGCTAGCGCTCGCAGTTCTTCGATAGCCTGCGATTCTTGTCCAGCCAAGCAAAGCTGCACTTCACCACCCAACGCTTGGGCATGACATTGAAGGTGTGCAGCTCACTGCGTTTGGCAATCTGCACAGTGACATGCTCGCCCAGCACCTCGCGTACGCCCTGCGCGAAGGGTGAAGTGGACCCCAAAGTCAAGACAGTTTTTCGTTGAATTTAAGGTGGGTACTCTGCGTTTCATCACGGCAGGGTGAGTCTGTCAGCATACACCTCGGCCGGTGTTCGGTCATTCAGCGCCTGATGAGGACGCTGGTCGTTGTAAAATTTGAAATAGTTTTCCAGACCTTGGTAGGCTTGGTCGAGCGTGTCATAGGCCTTTGGATACACCTCCTCATATTTCACGGATCGCCAGAGCCGTTCCACAAAGATATTGTCATGCGCCCGTCCTCGACCATCCATGCTGATCTGGATTCCTGCTTTCGCCAAACGCCCGGAAAAGGCGAGGCTCGTAAACTGCGCACCTTGATCAGTGTTAAAGATCACCGGCTGGCGGTCGGCCAAGGCGTCCTCCAAGCAGTCCAGGCAAAAACGGGTCTCCAAGGGATTGGACAGCCGCCATGCCAGAACTTTACGGCTGTACCCGTCCAGGATCGCCGCCAAGTACACAAACCCGCCCGGTAAATGAATGTACGTGATATCCGTACTCCAGACGTGATCGGGCACCGTCACGGTCACCCCGCGCAGTAGATAGGGGTAAACCTGGTGATCCGGATGGGGCGTTGACGTCGCCGGCTTGGGGTAAATCGCCTGTAAACCCATTTCAGTCATCAACCGGCTCACCCGTTTGCGGTTGACCCGATAGCCGGCACGCCGCAATACTGCAGTCATACGGCGGCTCCCGTAAAACGGATGCGCCGTATATTCCCGATCGATCCGCCCCCGCAGGGCCTGGTTCAACCCCGATTCGGGAACCGGTGAGGCATACCAACCGCTCCGCGATAGGCCCAGTAGTTGGCACTGGGTCACCAGGGAGACCTCGGAGTGCCCAGGTTCAATCCAACCGCGCCTCACCCCGGTGGGTGCAGTCCGGACTTTTTTCGCAACCACTCCACTTGCACTTGCAACCGGCCAATCTGGCTATAGAGCGCCTCGGTATCCTGACCTTCGTCGGCACCGCGCCGACCCCGCTTGCGTTCGAACAGCGTCTTCAAGCCCTCTTGAGCCTCCCGCTTCCAGGTGGTCACCTGGTTGGGGTGTACCTCATACGTACCGGCAATCTCATTAACCGTCTTGCGACCCGCCAGCGCTTCCATCGCGACCTTCGCTTTGAAGTCCGCACTGAATACTTTCCTCTGCATCACGCTACCTCTTCCTCGTAGTCTTTACCTTGCAGAGTACCACCTTATTTGCCTGTCCGAAATTTGGGGACCATTATAGGGTTCGCCCGTGTAGCTACTATCGGTTAGTACGCTTTGCACCCGGTTCAGCGTAGCCTTGCAACGTTTGAATGCCTGCAAGGCTGCCTTGCGGTCAGTGACCTCTGCCGTGGTCACCGTCACTGCATGCGGTAACCCCTGGGTATCCACCGCAATGTGGCGCTTGATACCCGAGACCTTCTTGCCTGCGTCATAGCCCTTCAGGCCCGCTGTGTCCGTGTTCTTCACACGCTGCGCGTCCACGATCAAGAGTATGCTGGCGGCGTGGCGCCCCTGTCTCTCGCGGGCCGCGCCAACCCGGTTTTTTTAATACCTGCTCCAGCAGGCTCACTCCATCCTGGCCCGGCTCGCTCCACTTGGCGAAGTACGAGTGCACCGTGCGCCACTTGGGAAAGTCACTGGGCAGCGCTCGCCACTGGCAACCCGTGCGCAGCAGGTACAGCACGGCACAAAACACCTCGTACAGGCCTACCGTCCTGGGCTTGGTCTTGCGCCTGGCCTGCTCCAGCAGCGGCAAAATTTGCCTAAACTGCTCTCTACTGATGTCACTGGGATATCTCTTCGTACGCACCTCCTAATGTTCGCAGACTCAGCAGAAGATCGTGAACACGTTCTTAGCTCGACTTTCCCCATTGAGGGGGTTGTAAAGGGCCGGAAGGGAACCACCTTGAAGAATCGTCTTCGACCAAAAAGAGGTTCTTCAAATGGATGGCTTACCTCCCGACGTATTCGAGATTATACGCGTCTTTGCCCCGGTGTTTAGCGAACGGGTGTGGCCGCGTGCCCAAGTTTTACTGATCGGAGCAATCCTGACACCTGGACGACGCACCGTGGCGGCCGTGCTGAGGGTGATGGGCTTGAGCGACGAGCGACGGTTCAAAAACTATCATCGCGTGCTAAGCCGCGCGCGGTGGTCGGGATGAGCCACCAGTCGGCTTTTGCTGGGACTGCTGATCAACGTCTTCGTGCCCACGGGGCGAATCGTCATAGGGCTCGACGACACGATTGAGCGACGGTGGGGTCGCCGGATTCAAGCGCGAGGGATTTACCGAGATCCGGTGCGTGCCAGCCGTGAGCATTTTGTGAAGGCGAGCGGTTTGCGTTGGCTCAGTCTGATGGTGTTAGTCCCCCTTAGCTGGGCCGGACGGATATGGGCATTACCGTTTCTGACTCTGCTGTGTCCATCCGAGCGTTATTACCAACGTTATCATCGAGGTCATCGCTCACTCCCCGAGCGCGCACGGCAGGTATTACGAATCATGCAACGTTGGTTACCGGAGCGGTCGATCGTCATCGTAGGCGACAGTAGCTTTGCTGCCCTGGAGCTGTTGGCGGCGGTCACCAGCGACACGTGCTGTGTGGTCACACGGTTACGATTGGATGCCGCGCTCTACGAACCGGCTCCGCCCCGGAAGCCGGGCCGACAGGGTCGTCCCTGCAAGAAAGGTCCTCGCTTGCCCACCCTGGGACAGGTGGTTGCTGATCCCAAAACGCATTGGCAAGGAGTGACCGTGAAGCAGTGGTATGGCGAAACGAACCGCCGCGTGGAAATCGCCACTGGCACGGCCGTGTGGTACCACGCGGGCAAACCGCCGATGCCCATTCGCTGGGTGCTGATCCGAGATCCACTCCAGCGGTTTGATCCTCAGGCTGTGTTGTGCACCGATCTCGAGGCCACGGCGATCGACATCGTGCTGTGGTTTGTGCGTCGCTGGTCAGTCGAGGTCACATTCGAAGAAGCGCGCGCTCACCTGGGCGTTGAGACCCAGCGCCAGTGGTCAAAGCGGGCCATCGCTCGGACCACTCCGCTACTGCTCGGCTTGTTTTCCCTGGTGACGCTGATCGCTCATCGGCTCGTGGCGGATCAGCCGATGCCGGTACGGACGAGCGCGTGGTATCGCAAAACGCGACCAACTTTCAGCGACACCCTGGCTCTGGTTCGCCGCCACTTGTGGCGAGCGATGAATTTATCCACGTCGCAGTCCCAACCCGACAGCGAAAAACCCCCGAACCCCCTACCGGCGCGCTGTCTAGAACTGCTTTGCTATACTGCTTAATGGGGAAAGTCGAGCTAAGAGGTAAAGAAGATTTGAAAATCGTATGAAGGAGTGTTGACAGAAAAGTTTCAATCTCTATAATGCGCACCTTCTTAGGTTGTTGGTGCAGCTTTTAGGGAAGAAATAGCTAATTAAGTTTTGAAAAAAACTTGATAAATCAGCAGGAAGCTGATGAGCGAAGTGTTTTATTAGCTGGATATTTTGTCACACTTGATGTGACGAAATGGCATGTCTGATCTTTAACACAATCTGGTGAGAATATTGAGAGAGGGGCCTGATGGTGAGGCCGAGGCGAGT